>Ga0100391_1000148_pt1 | contig 85552 bp, 74 predicted proteins | sample CryGeymeta201515_FD_81541 | JGI IMG/M metagenome (GOLD analysis project Ga0100391, IMG submission 81541) | Groundwater microbial communities from Crystal Geyser aquifers in Utah, USA - Crystal Geyser metaG 2015-15 | ecosystem: Environmental > Aquatic > Deep subsurface > Groundwater | place: USA...
AACAAGGAAAAGTTCCAGAACAATCAAAGATATAGCGCAACCCCTTCAGGGTTGAAATCCCAACTTACATCATAAATGCTACAATAGCAGCAACCCTGTCTGGGTTGCGCCATCTTAGCCAACAAAAGCAATTTCAAATTATAAAATCAACCTCGAAGAGGTTGTGCTATTGTAGCATTATTAGCCTCAGTAATGACAATCAACCCTGAAGGGGTTGTGCTATCATGCCAAACTAAACCTTCTCTTCAAATAGCATCGGGCTGGGTGCGCTGGCCGGTGTGAGCGGCGGGCGTGCGGCGGGCAGGGCATCTAAAACAGCTGGAAAACTTGCGGGGCAGCTGAATATAGCTTTTGGCTGTTGGCGGTTGGATATTCCTCTTGCTCAATACTCACACTCACACTTCTTTTATTTGGCTTTTGGCTGTTGGCTGTTGGCTGTTGGCTTGTTTTAATTTAAGCAGTTTGTTCATTTTTTTTATGCACACTGTCCTCAAGACTCTTGCTCTTGCTCACACTTCTTCAATCACACTTGTTTTTCGGGAACTTGGAACATGTCCCGATGCAATAGTTAGCGGGAACAAGGAAAAGTTCCAGAACAATCAAAGATATAGCGCAACCCCTTCAGGGTTGAAATCCCAACTTACATCATAAATGCTACAATAGCAGCAACCCTGTCTGGGTTGCCCTATCATGCCAAATCATATCATCACTTAAAATCACCACCGGGCTCGAACCCCCAGGAATTGGGGGGGGAGTTGGGGGCAAATAAAGAAACTAAACCCACTCTCCACCTAATCTAAAACCACTTCTCATCATTATTCATGTCTTTACTTGTATAAGACGTTCGTGTCTTTACATAAGGCGTTCGAGTCGTTGCATAAGACGTTCGAGTCGTTGCATAAGACGTTCGAGTCCAAATCGTTGACGTTCGTGTCCACATCGAAGATGTTCGTTTGAAAATTTCGAGCAATTCCTTCAAATTACCACCGGGCTGGAGCCCCCAAGAATTGGGTCTGTATAATGCCATGAAGCGGTTAGGGGTAAAAACGGCGTCAAACAAACATAACAACGACTTCATATCAGCCTCCCATCAAATATCCCCGTCAAGCCCACCTCTCTGCCAAAATAATAATGTAGCTTTGCAATCCAAAAAATTAGTTCAGTGATTGAATTACTACAACAGTTAAACGAACCGCAGCGCAATGCTGTACAAACAATCGATGGTCCGGTGATGGTTATTGCCGGCGCTGGTTCCGGGAAAACACGTGCCCTTACTTTTCGCATCGCCTATATGTTGCAACAGGGCGTTGATGCCTTTCAAATTCTGGCATTGACTTTCACCAATAAAGCAGCACGCGAAATGAAAGACAGGGTAATACAATTGGTTGGGGGTCAGGAAGCCCGTAATGTATGGATGGGCACTTTCCACTCCATTTTTGCCCGAATTCTGCGCGTTGAAGGGCATCATCTGGGTTATCCCTCCAATTTCTCTATTTACGATACCGACGACACCAAACAGCTGATTCGCAATATCCTCAAGGATATGAACCTCGATCCTAAGGTGTACAAACCTTCTTTTGTTTTGCACCGTATTTCCAATGCCAAATCGAACCTTTTTTCAGCCGAGGGTTACCTAAATAATCCTGATATCCGCACTGCTGATGTGCAAGCTGGCAAACCCCTGATTGGTGAGATCTTCAAAAACTATAACGCCCGGCTAAAAAGAGCCAACGCTATGGATTTTGATGATCTGCTGTTTAATACGAATGTGCTTCTGCGTGATTTTCCGGAAGTGCTCTATAAATACCAGCATCGGTTCAAATATATCCTGGTGGATGAATACCAGGACACCAATCATGCCCAATACCTTATTATAAAACGTATTGCTGCACTTAACGAAAATATCTGTGTGGTTGGCGACGACGCCCAAAGTATTTATGCCTTCAGGGGTGCTAACATTCAGAATATCCTGAATTTTAAAAATGATTATCCTGATCACACCTTAATAAGGTTAGAACAGAATTACCGCTCAACAAAAATTATTGTTGATGCTGCTAATCATGTTATTGAAAACAATAAAGATCAGATCAAGAAAAAAGTATGGACAGCCAAAGAACAAGGTGAATTAATCAGTTTGTTGCGCGCTACTTCAGATAACGAAGAAGGCATTTTGGTTGCCAATGCTATTTTTGGGCACAAAATGTCGAAACAGCTCAAAAACAAAGATTTTGCCATCCTTTACAGAACCAATGCACAATCGCGTTCTATAGAAGAAGCCCTGCGCAAGCAAGGAATTCCATACCGCATCTATGGTGGCTTGTCGTTTTATGCGCGAAAAGAAGTTAAAGACCTCCTCTCCTATTTCAGGTTAGTAATAAATCCCCACGATGAAGAAGCTTTGTTGCGCATCATCAATTATCCGGCCCGGGGCATCGGAAAAACTACCATCGAGCGACTGATAGTTGCAGCTAACGAACAGGAAATCAGCGTGTGGAAATTAATCAACGAGGCTTCACTTATTCCCAACGATTTCAATCGCGGAGCGCAAAGCAAGCTGAATGATTTTGTGAATATGATCAGAAGTTTTCAGGCTTTGCATGAAACAAAAACCGCTTTTGAACTGGCCAAACATATCAACAGCAGCGTAGGAATTGTTGCAGCATTAAAGGAAGACGACAGTCCGGAAGGCATCAGCAGGATAGAAAATATCGAAGAGCTGTTGAATGCAATCATGGAGTTTTCTGACAAACAGGTGGATGAAGCAACAGGAGAACAGATGGGTGTGAAACTGGCCGATTTTATGCAGGATATTGCATTGCTCACCGATGCCGACAAAAAAGACCCTGAAGACGATGATTATGTGAGCATGATGACCATTCATTCGGCCAAAGGCTTGGAATTTCCCTATGTTTATGTTGTTGGAATTGAAGAAAACCTCTTTCCTTCAATTCAGTCGCTGGGCACACGGGCAGAATTGGAAGAAGAACGCAGGCTTTTTTATGTTGCCATCACACGGGCCGAAACCAAGCTTACACTGAGCTATGCCGAAAGCCGCTACCGATGGGGAAGCCTCAGTTTGTGCGAACCTTCGCGCTTTTTGGAAGAAATCAATGAACAGCTTATCGATAAGCCCCGCAAAGCTGGCATCCGCCGAAAAGCAACATCAGAAGATTTTTCAACACTATCCGGAGGTGCAAATCTCAAAAGCATGCAGCAGGCAACACAGCAAAATAAAACCACTTCTGCTCCTGCATCGGGCAGTGATTTTGAAGCCTCAGACCCGGAATCTTTACAAAATGGCATGGAGGTAGTTCATCAAAAATTTGGAAAAGGAAAGATTGTCAGTATCGAAGGTTCAGGTGCCAACCGCAAAGCAACTGTGCATTTCGCAGCATACGGACAGAAGCAACTCTTACTAAAATTTGCCCGCCTCAAAATTGTATAGCACACACTTAGCGTATATTGTGTAATTTTGCCGCTGGTGTATATTTAATATTAAACACATTCGTTTTTTTTAGAGAAAGATGCCAAAACCTATCATTGGATAAAAATTTAATAACATGACAAACGATTCTCTTACTTACAATACCATAAGGTCGAAAATGGTTATTCCGGAATACGGCCGCAACATCCAAACCATGATTGAGCACCTGCTGACCATCGAAGATCGTGAGCAACGCACTGGTGCTGCTCATTTTGTGGTTACTGTTATGGCGCAAATGAACCCGCAGGTAAAAGAAACTGATGATTACATCCATAAACTTTGGGATCATCTGCACATCATTGCCGATTACAAACTTGATGTGGACAGTCCTTTCGAAATTCCTGCCAACGAAATTCAAAACACTAAGCCCAAACATCCGGGTTACGGCCAGAAAAAACCAAGATATGGACACTACGGCCATTACTTATTGGAGATGATTGCAGTTGCAAAAACTATCGAAAATCCGGATGAAAAAAAAGCCATATCCCTAGCTATCGCTAATCAATTAAAAAAGGACTACCTCAACTGGAATCGCGAGACCGTAAACGACCCCATTATTTTAGCCGAACTGGAACGCGTGTCAGACGGGGCTCTTTCGCTTCCCGATAATACTAAGCTGGTTTCGCCTTCAGAAGTAATTGGCAGAACACCAGCAAATCAAGCTGCAAACAAAAAGAAAAAACCCAACAAGAAAAAAGATAATTTCAAAAGCAGGGGAAATTCTAACAGGCGCTAATACTATTAGAAATTCAAGTAAAGCATTTTGTCATGAGTTCATTCAGAATTACTGGAGGAAGCACATTAAACGGAACAATCAAGCCGCAAGGAGCAAAAAATGAAGCACTTCAAATTTTGTGTGCCTGCCTGTTAACTGAAGATAAAGTAAACATCACAAACCTCCCGGATATTCTTGATGTGAACAACCTGATCGACCTGCTCGAAGGATTGGGCGTTGAAGTAGAGCGGGTCTCACGTTCGGAAGTTAATCTCACCGCAAAACAAATTAAACTCGACTACCTGAAATCGAACGAGTTTATTCACCTCGCTGCCAGCCTCAGGGGAAGCATCATGATTTTGGGGCCATTGTTGGCGCGCTTTCGCAAGGCTTTTCTGCCTCATCCGGGTGGTGATAAAATAGGTCGCCGAAGACTCGACACTCATTTTATCGGTTTGCAAAAACTTGGCGCCAGCTTCAACGAAGATACCCAAAACAAATGCTACCAAATTGAAGCTCCTCAAGGATTAAGCGGTGCATATATGCTGCTTGACGAGGCTTCGGTTACCGGGACAGCCAACATAATAATGGCTGCTGCTTTAGCCAAAGGAACCACCACCATTTTTAATGCAGCATGCGAACCTTACATTGTACAGCTTTGCGAAATGCTAGTAAGGATGGGAGCCCAAATAGAAGGTATCGGCTCCAATTTACTCAAGATAAATGGCGTTGAATCCCTGAGCGGAACATCGCACAGGCTGCTGGCCGATATGATCGAAGTAGGAAGTTTTATCGGCATGGCTGCCATGACACGTTCGGCCATCCGAATTCAGGACGCTGGAATCGAATCGCTGGGAATGATCCCACAGGTATTTCAAAAACTTGGGATAAAACTGCAGTTTGAAGGCGACGACATCATCATACCTCAACAGCAGAGTTATGAGGTTGAAACCTTTATGGATGGCGGAATCATGACCATAGCCGATGCTCCCTGGCCAGGATTTACACCCGACCTGATAAGTATTGTGCTGGTAATAGCCACACAAGCAAAAGGAACGGTATTAGTCCATCAAAAAATGTTCGAAAGCCGCCTGTTTTTCGTGGATAAATTGATCGATATGGGCGCACAAATCATTCTCTGCGATCCACATCGGGCGAACGTAATTGGGTTAAATCATGCACATAACCTCAAAGGAATCAGGATGAGTTCGCCCGACATTCGCGCCGGCGTGGCGTTGCTGATTGCGGCACTGTCGGCCAAAGGAGAAAGCATCATCGATAATATTGACCAAATTGATCGCGGCTATCAATTCATCGACAAGCGATTACAGGCTTTAGGTGCCAAAATCGAGCGCATATAGCTGATTTTATTCGGGCTGTCATTTTGTCAAAACCAATCGCGCTGGCAAACTCTTTGTAAGGCCAACAACAAAAATATTGTAATTATAGAATATGGAAGAACAGAAAAATAACAGCAGGGAAATGGAAGGTTTTGAAGATGTTCGTATTGACGAAAACACTTCGCAAGACAAAAAGCAAGATACAGCAGATACTAAGCAATCCGGCGAGTCCAAACAGAAACGCACACGCATGAGAAAAGACCGAAAGAAAAAACAACAAGATGGGGTTGCTCAGGAAAAATATGATGAGCTTAACGATAAATACCTGCGCTTGTTTTCGGAGTTCGATAACTTCAGAAAAAGAACCCTAAAAGAAAAGATAGAGCTGAGCAAAACAGCTTCGGAAGAAGTGATTACAGCTTTACTTCCGGTTGTCGACGACTTTGAACGTGCTTTGCAAGCCATGGACGGACAGCAGGCACCTGAAGCAACCTCAGAAGGTATTAATTTGATTTACAACAAACTGCTAAAAACATTACAGCAAAAAGGATTAACTGAAATGAAAGCCCTTCATGAAACCTTCGACACCGATTTTCATGAAGCCCTCACCAATATTCCAGCTCCTGAGCCTGCACTTAAAGGCAAAGTTGTGGATGTGATTCAAAAAGGCTACCTGCTCAACGGAAAAGTAATTCGTTTTGCCCGTGTAGTAGTAGGTAACTAATTCAATAATATTTACTTATGTCGAAAAGAGACTATTACGAGATACTTGAAATAGAACGTAACGCTTCGGATACCGAGATAAAAAAAGCCTACCGCAAAATGGCTTTAAAGTTTCATCCGGATAAAAATCCAGATGATAAATCTGCAGAAGACAAATTTAAAGAGGCAGCCGAAGCTTACGAAGTGCTTAGTAATCCGGATAAGAGAGCCCGATACGACCGATACGGCCATGCAGGTGTTGGCGGTGCTGCCGGAGGAGGTTTTGGCGGTGGCGGCATGAGTATGGACGATATTTTTAGTCAGTTTGGAGATGTTTTCGGTGGGGCTTTTGGTGGCTTTGGCGGCTCTCGCGGCCAGCGTCGTCGCGTCAATAAAGGCTCAAATCTGAGGGTAAAAGTAAAACTCAACCTCAAGGAAGTTGCCAACGGTATTGAGAAAAAAATCAAAGTAAACAAATATGTCTCCTGCAAACATTGTGAAGGCACCGGAGCAGATAACGGCAGCAGCTATGCCAGCTGTTCTACTTGTAATGGTAGCGGACATATCACTCAGGTAACCAATACTTTTCTCGGTCAAATGCAAACCACTTCCACCTGCCCAAGTTGCGGTGGCGAAGGAAGAATCATTACTAAAAAGTGTACGCACTGTCAGGGAAATGGCGTGGTGAGAGACGAAGAAATCATCAGCCTTAACATCCCGGCAGGTGTTGCAGAAGGCATGCAATTGTCATTAAGCGGTAAAGGTAATGCTGGCGCACGCGGCGGAATTCCGGGCGACCTGATCGTTTTGGTTGAAGAGGAAAAACATCCGGAACTCGAACGCGACGGCAACAACTTGATTCACAAACTTTTCATCAGTTTTCCTCAAGCTGCGCTCGGTGCTCAGATAGAAGTACCTACCATCGATGGAAAAGCCCGAATGAAAATCAGTCCTGGAACTCAGTCAGGAAAAGTATTGCGACTGAAAGGCAAGGGATTGCCCAGCGTAAATAGTTATGGAACAGGTGATCTGTTGGTGAACATCAATGTGTGGACGCCAAAAAATCTTTCAAAAGAAGAAAGCCAAATCTTAGAAAAACTTGCTGATTCAGAAAACTTTACTCCCAACCCAACGGCAAGCGAAAAAAGCTATTTCGATAAGATGAAAGATTTTTTTAGTTGATAAATATAGCTGAATGCAAGCCTATTTAAGCATACAAGAAGTTACAAAACGCTATGCTAACCACTTGGCTCTGGGTGAAGTAAGTTTAGAGATACCTCAAAATAAAATCTTTGGCCTGCTTGGGCCTAATGGAGCTGGCAAAACCTCCCTAATCAGAATCATTAATCAAATTACTGCACCCGATAGCGGCCAAATTTTCATCAAAGGACAATCGCTTCAGGCTGATCATGTTACCCGGATTGGTTACCTGCCAGAAGAGCGTGGTCTGTACAAAAAAATGAAAGTTGGCGAACAGGCTATTTATTTGGCTCAGCTTAAGGGTATGTCGAAACATGAAGCAAGAATAAAGCTCAAAGACTGGTTTAAGAAATTTGATATCCTCAACTGGTGGGATCGCAAAGTAGAAGAGCTTTCGAAGGGCATGCAGCAAAAAATCCAGTTTGTGGTTACAGTGTTGCACGAGCCGGAATTACTCATTTTTGATGAGCCCTTTAGTGGATTTGATCCCATCAATGTTAATTTGCTGAAAGCTGAAATTCTTAAACTAAAGGATCAAGGTGCTACCATCATTTTTTCGACACACAATATGGCTTCCGTTGAAGAATTGTGCGACCAGATTGCGTTGATCAATCAGGGGAAAAAAGTATTGGAAGGCGAGGTAAATGCACTTAAGGACGCCAACAGAAATTACACCTACAACTGCGAAATTCATCATCCGGTCAGCGACTGGAATACTATGCTGGAAAGGCTTCCGGTTGAATTGCTCCAGACTAAAGCAGAACCAAATAAAATCAATCTTCACCTCAAAACTGCACCTGCACTCAGCAGCAACGAATTACTCAAAATGATGCTTCCCTTAGGCGAAGTATCTTCGTTTCAGGAATTATTGCCCAGCATGAATGATATCTTTATTCAAAAAGTTGGAAAATCTGCAAACCCCGCCAGCGATGAATAAAACCCTACTGATTTTAAAGCGCGAATACCTCACGCGTGTCAAGAAAAAGAGTTTTATCATCATGACTTTTCTAGGCCCGCTTTTGATGGCTGCATTGATGATTGTGCCCGTGGTTCTGGCTACGCTTCAAAATATTTGCGAAAAAAATATTGCTGTAGTAGATGAAACAAACTGGTTCATCGGGAAGTTTGAACAAGGCGATAATTTGCAATTTCATTATGTTTTTGAACCGGTCGACAGCCTCAAGCAAAAAGTTTTAACCGGCCAATTCGACATCCTGGTTTATATACCACGTCCAGAGCTGAATATCCCTGTAAATGCTGAAGTTTACAGCAATCGGCAGGTACCGCTCAATGTTTCATCCTATATCAAAAACACGATGAGCAAAGAGGTTGAAGCCAAAAAATTACTGGCCAGTGGCATCGATCCTGACATCATTAAATCAGCCAAAACATCGATTAATTTGGTTACCATTCGCATTGATGAAGACGGAGGCGAAACCAAGTCATTTACAGAAATCAATGTTGCTTTGGGACTCTTTGGATCAATACTTATCTACTTTTTCATTTTTATTTTTAGCTCGCAGGTGATGCGTGGTATCATCGAAGAAAAAACCAGCCGTATTGTTGAAGTTATCGTTAGCTCTGTGAGGCCTTTTGAGCTGATGATGGGAAAAATCTCAGGAATTGCTTTGGTTGGGCTTACACAGTTTTTACTTTGGATTGTACTCACCGGAAGCATCTACGGCGTGTTTGTAATAATATATGGTGTTCCGGAAAGTCGGCAAGCTCTGGGTTCGGGAGGATCTATGATAAGCCAGGCAAACACAATGCTCCCTGAGATGGACAATACAGCAGTCCTAAAAGTTTTTGAGGTTGTCGAAGCCATTAATTTTCCGGTAATTATTTTTAGCTTTATTTTCTACTTTTTGGGTGGATACCTGCTCTATGCTGCATTATTTGCAGCCATTGGATCGGCTGTTGATAACGAGGCCGACACACAACAGTTCATGTTGCCAGTTTCCATTCCCCTGATACTTGGCCTGGTAATCAGCAATTTCATTGTAAACAACCCAGAAGGGTCTCTGGCTTTTTGGTTATCAATGATACCTTTCACTTCGCCTGTTGTAATGATGGTACGCATCCCATTTGGTGTGCCATACGGAGAATTGGCGCTCTCAATGGCATTTCTTATTGCTGGTTTTTTATTCACTACCTGGTTTGCTGCGAAAATTTACCGAACCGGAATTTTAATGTACGGCAAAAAACCCAGCTATAGGGAATTGTGGAAATGGCTCAAGTATTAAAAATAGAGGGTAAATTATATAGTTTAAGCTTCTGTAAGCCTTTTACGGTCTCTATTACAGGAAGTTTAGACTCTGAAGCAGAGAATAATTTCATAGCTTGTTTTAAATGCTGAATTATTGGGAGTTGTCAAATATTATTCTAATTTTGCACCCTCGAAAAAAATTCAGTAGAAAGATAGAAGTTAATTTAATTCACAATTCAAATGCAGAACAAAGGAGCAATCAAGGTATTTGCCATCGCCTTTGCACTCGTATCGCTTTATCAGCTTTCTTTCACATTCGTTACTCAAAAAATTGAGAAGGATGCAAGAGATTATGCCAGTAGCGAAGCAGCTGCAAAGCAGGCCGATGCACTTGCGCAGGGAGATGATTTGTTGTACGGTCATTACCTCGATTCTATTACAAAAGCCCGCGAAACCTATTATCTGGATTCGATGGACAATCAAGTGGTGTACAATATTTTAATTGATAAATACACCTATCAGAATGTAAAAGAACGCGAAATCAATCTGGGTCTCGACCTTAAAGGCGGTATGAACGTAGTGTTGGAAGTTTCTGTAAGTGATATCATTCAGGCACTTTCCGGAAACAGTACCGATGAGGTATTCGTTCAGGCTATGCAGCTTGCCAGGGAAAAACAAAAAAATAGTCAGAATGATTTTGTATCGCTTTTTGGACAATCGTTTCAGGAAATTGATCCTAATGCCAGTCTGGCTTCCATCTTTTTGTTTGAGTTTAAAGACAAAGGTATTACTGTAAATTCAACAAATTCAGAAGTTCTGGCAATAATCAGAACTGAAACAGAAGGCGCTATCGATCGTTCGTTTCAAATTCTCAGAACACGTATCGACCGTTTTGGTGTTACACAACCTAACATTCAAAAACTGGCTACTTCCGGTCGTATCCTTGTTGAACTTCCCGGTATCAAAGACCCCAAGCGTGTCAGAAAACTGCTTCAGGGCACTGCACAGCTCGAGTTTTGGGAAACCTACAACTTCTCTGAGATTTATGGCTTCTTCGATGAAGCAAACCAACGCCTCAAAGAACTTGAAGGAACTGCAAAGGGCGAAGATACTAAATCGAACGAAGCTGCTACAGACACAGAAGCTGCTGATGATTCGCGAGAAGCTGGCGAAGAAACCACCGAAAATCTTACAGATCAACTCGCTGCAACCGACACCAGCTCGCTCATGGATCAGATCTCATCCGATACCACTGCTCAGGATGATCTGTCGTTTGAAGAATATGCAGCAAAAAACCCCTTATATGCATACTTAATGCCATCCTACGTTCAGGACGAAAGCGGCCGTTTCTTCCCAGGAAACACTGCAAGAGTAGGTTCAGCTGCTGTAAAAGATACTTCCAAAGTAAACCAGATGATACGCAGGGTAAAGTCAATCTTCCCCAGAAACATGGTGTTGGCATGGACAGTAAAACCACGTGCTGCCGGAGAAGCGAACCTGCTCGAACTGGTTGCTCTAAAAGCCTCACGGGATAATAAAGCCGCTTTGGGTGGTGATGTAATTGTGGATGCCCGTCAGGATTACGATCAAAATGGACGCGTTGAGGTTACTATCCAAATGAATAGTGAAGGAGCTAAAACATGGAAAAGACTTACCGGCGAAAATATTGGAAAACAAGTAGCTATTGTACTTGATGGTTATGTTTACTCTTTTCCGGTTGTAAATGACGAAATTCCAAATGGTCGCTCATCCATCTCAGGTGGCGATATGACTATTAACGAGGCTCAAGACCTTGCAAACATTTTGAAAGCTGGTAAATTACCTGCTCCATCCAGAATCATGGAAGAAGCCGTTGTTGGTCCTTCATTGGGTCGCGAAGCTGTGAATGCAGGTCTTTGGTCATTTGTTTTGGCTTTCGGTCTGGTTTTGATTTACATGGCATTCTTTTACAACAAATCTGGATTGGTTGCTGACCTTGCTTTGTTTACTAATATCTTCTTCCTTTTTGGTGTGTTAGCATCACTTGGAGCTGTACTTACCTTACCAGGTATCGCTGGTATCGTGCTTACATTAGGTATGGCAGTGGATGCCAACGTGATTATCTATGAACGTATCAAAGAAGAAATTCGCGCTGGTAAAGGAATAAGACTGGCCATCGATGATGGATACAAAAACGCTTACTCTGCAATTATTGATGGTAACGTTACTACCTTATTAACCGGTATCGTGCTTTATACCTTCGGAACAGGTCCGGTGCAGGGTTTTGCTACTACCTTGATTATAGGTTTGCTTACCTCACTTTTCACCTCGATTTTTATATCAAGGATGATATTTATTTACCTGCTCGACAAAAACAAAACCATTACTTTCGATACCAAATTAACCCGTAACTTCCTGGCAAATAACAATTTCAATTTCCTTGGAATGCGCACAAAAGCTTATGCTATTTCTGCAATTTTAATCGTGGTAAGTTTGGGTTCTTTAACTTTCAGAGGTTTGAATTACGGCGTTGATTTCACCGGCGGTCGTACATATCTGGTTCGTTTTGATCAGGACGTAACTGTTAATGAGATTCGTGATGCACTAGCGACTGAATTTACGGAGGCTGTTCCTGAAGTGAAAACCTTTGGACCAAATCGTCAGGTAAAAATTACCACCAAATTTATGATCGATAATGAAGGCCGTGAAGTTGACAGCATTATCCAAACGATGTTGTTCAGAAGTCTTGATCAATTTTACCAAACTACTATCAGCTACAACGACTTCACTTCCGATCAGGAGGCCGATGACAAGTTGATAGGTATATTGAGTTCTCAAAAAGTTGGGCCAACAATCGCTGACGATATTCGTAACAAAGCTGTTACCGCGATCATCATTTCGCTGTTTATCATTTTTGGTTATATAGCTATCCGATTCCGTAAATGGCAATATGGTCTTGCCGGTATTATTGCCCTGTTCCATGACACGATTATTGTTTTGGGAGTTTTCTCGCTCTTCTACAATTTACTGCCATTTAGTTTGGAGATCGACCAGGCATTTATCGCCGCTATCCTCACTATTATCGGTTACTCAATCAATGATACAGTTATTATTTTCGACCGTATTCGCGAAAACGTAACATTACATCCGAAGAAACTCCTTCGGATCAACATCAACGATGGATTGAATAGCACTTTGATGCGTACCTTTAATACCTCAGGAACAACAGCCTTAGTACTTATCATCATCGCAATTTTTGGCGGTGAGGTTATCCGTGGATTCGTATTTGCTTTATTGATTGGTATTATTATTGGTACATATTCCTCAGTTTTCAATGCAAGTCCTTTGGTATTCGACTTGCTTAAAGGACCTAAACAGGAAAAAGATGCAGCAGCAAAAGAAGCTGCCAACCCAAGAAACAAAAAGAAATAATCTTCTTCTTTAAATTATCATAAACCGTGTGATGCAATTGTGTTACACGGTTTTTTTTGTTTGCTAAAACTGAATCCTATTGCCAAGTGCTTTCCCTCATGGTGTTGTTATATTTTCTATTTTTGCTTTCTGAAACCAGGCTGTCATGACATTGTTATTTTTTGATTTCGGTACAGGGGAAATCCTGATTATTATGCTGGTACTTTTTGTAGTGCTAGGGCCCAAAAAACTCCCTGAAGTGGCGCGTACCATAGGCAAAACCATCAACGAAATGAAACGTGCTTCGGCTGGTTTCAAAAACGAAATAAACAAAGAAATCGACCGTATCGAGCGCGATACAACCATAAAAGACGTAAATCTTGAAGCGAAAAAATCGAATCAATCCGATATAAAATCCCTTGCTTTAGAAGATTCCGTGGCGCAGGGAAGTATTCCGCCGCCCGAAAACAGAGATTTAAAAAATGAATCAATAAATCCTTCAAATTAGCGTTCTATTGTTCAAATAAGGAAATTTTAAGCATGAAGATCAGTCTGCACCTTTTCATTTTACTCTTTTTTAGCCTGATAACTTTTCAGGGTATTGCACAACGCAATCCCGCCAAAAGTGCTGATGAGGCATTTGAAAAGAAACAATACACCATAGCCGCCGAACGCTACAAAAAAGCTTACAACAAGGTAAAACGCAACCCTGAAGAAAGGATGCGGGTAAGCTATCAAATGGCCGAATGCTACAGACTTACCGGCCTGTTCAAACGAGCCGAAGCCACCTATAAACGTGTTATTCGATCCGACTTCCCAAAAACAAATCCAGAAGCTTACCTGCACTTTGCTGAAGTGTTAAAAATCAACGAAAAATTTGATGAGGCAATCACCTATTACGAGCTTTATGCAGAAGCTATGCCAGATGATCCTCGTGGCAAGCTGGGCGCCGAAACATCCGCTATGGTGAAAGAATGGATGGAAAACCCTTCAAAATATGAGCTAACGCCACTCAAAAAAATCAACTCCCGCGAATCTGATTTTGGAGCTGTTTATGCCTCACCAAACTTTAATGAAATCATCTTTACCTCTTCGCGCGAAAATGCCACCGGAAAAGAAAAAGATGGCTATACCGGACAGGATTTCAGTGATTTGTTTACCGCACGCATCGATCGCAAAGAGGAATGGAGCGCTCCGGTTTTGATCGACGAAAATGATGTTGTAAACACAGAAGCCAACGAAGGTGCGCCCTTTATGAATGCTGCCTTCAACACCATGTATTTCACGCGCTGCAACAACGACCCTAAGCGTGAATCCGGTTGCCAGATCATGAAAAGCACACGCAGCGGACGTTCCTGGGGAGAACCTGTGCCGGTCGAAATCCTTGGCGTGGATACCCTTGATATTGTAGGCCATCCAACCTTAAGCGAAAATGAATTGATCATGTATTATGCTGCAGAAAGACGCGGAGGATTTGGCGGAAAAGATATTTGGGTTTCCTTAAGAGATTCTAAATCACAGCCTTTTTCAAGACCTTTAAACATTGGCCCTGTGGTGAATACAAAAGGAGATGAAGTTTTTCCTTTCCTCAGAAACGATACCACACTCTATTTCTCATCAAACGGACATGGTGGAATGGGAGGCCTGGATGTTTTTATGGCAACTGTTGACACAGCCGGAAATTGGGGAAAACCCGTAAACCTGAAATATCCAATCAACTCTACTGCTGATGATTTCGCCATTACTTTTCATCCCGAAGAAGAACAGGGATTTATCTCCAGCAACAGAGACAATATTCGCGGAACCGATAACATCTATTACTTCATTGAGCCTCCAATTTTGTTTACTATATCGGGCACGGTGAAAGATGTGCAAACGCTTCAATTTGTCGAAGGAGCCACTGTGCAATTGATAGGTTCGGATGGCATGAGTGTGAGTACCCGTACCAACGACAAAGGTTATTATTTGTTTGCCAACGGCCAGGTTGCTAAAAATACTACCTACGAAATCGTTGTTGATAAAGATAATTACTTCACCGCTACGGCTGTTGAAACTACTGTTGGTGTCGAATTTAGTCGAGATTTTATAAAAGATTTTGATTTGGAGCCCATACCCGAAGAACCAATTGTTTTACCGGATATCCTCTATGATCTGGCACGCTGGGAACTCAAGCCACAATATGAAGATTCATTGCAGGGTTTGATCGAAACCCTTCAGCAAAACCCTACCATCACCATCGAACTGGCCTCACATACTGATGCTCGCGATACCGACGAAAGAAACGATATACTTTCGCAAAGGCGTGCCCAATCTGTTGTGGATTACCTTATTATTAGAGGCATTGACGGCGCACGTCTTGTTGCCAAAGGATATGGAGAAAGCGCACCCCGAAAACTCACCAAAGCAGTAACTGTAAATGGTTTTACGTTTGATGAAGGCACTATTCTCACCGAAGAATACATCAACGAACTCGAAAGTAATGAGGAAAAAGAAGCCGCACATCAGCTCAACAGACGTACAGAATTTCGGGTGCTGAGCAAGGATTTTATACCCAAAGCTTCCAATCAACCCATCTCAGAGAATGTGGCTATCAGACTCAATCCCGACGATAATCAGGTTGGTTTTGTTCAAAACGATGTGGGATTGTTTGAGGTTCAGTTCCTGCTTGATGGTTATAACGAAAAGTTTGTTTACGATCGCACCTCTGATGTTACTATATCACTTCAAAAAGCACTCGAATTGTTGAATGCCGGAAGAATTGACAAAGACAACTTCAAAGGAGAGATCGAACGTGTGCTCACTGCAGGCAATATCGCTGATCGTGCTGTGATTGTGGTTGATGAAATCAGAATTGCTAACCGTACGCTTCAAAATGTAGAAATGACGGTTTTCCATAACAGCCGCTACAATTTTGTCTTTGGACAGCAACTCTTAAATCAATTGGGTGAATTTGAATTCAATACACAACGTAAAGCATTGATTTTTAAATAATCATGAGTGATAAACGATATCAGAAAAGAGGCGTTTCGGCAGGCAAAGAAGATGTGCATCGCGCAATAAAAAATCTGGATAAGGGAATTTTTCCAAATGCCTTTTGTAAAATCATCCCTGATATTTTGGGAAATGATACGGAATATTGCAACATCATGCATGCTGATGGTGCCGGAACAAAATCAGCACTGGCTTACCTTTACTGGAAAGAAACCGGCGATTTGAGCGTGTGGGAAGACATTGCACAGGATGCCATCGTGATGAATACGGATGATTTATTGTGCGTAGGAGCAACTGACGGCATGTTACTTTCGTCAACCATTGGCCGTAACAAAAATAAAATTCCCGGTGAGGTGATTACGGCCCTCATCAATGGAACAGAAAAATTCCTGGAAAAGATGCGCAGCTGGGGAATTGGCATTCACCTCACAGGAGGTGAAACAGCCGATGTAGGCGATCTGGTGCGTACGGTGATCGTTGACAGTACCGTTACTGCCCGGATGAAACGCAGCGAAGTAATAGTCAATAACATCCAGGCTGGTGATGTGATCGTTGGTCTGGCATCTTATGGACAAGCCACTTACGAAGATCGCTACAATGGCGGCATGGGCAGCAACGGACTTACTTCTGCCAGACATGATGTTTTTGAGAAATACCTGGCAACAAAATATCCTGAGAGCTATGACCCCGAAATACCTTCCGAATTGATTTATAGCGGAAAACACAGGCTAACAGATCCCACCGAGGTTGAAAGCGTAAATGCCGGTCAAATGGTGCTGGCTCCTACGCGCACTTATGCTCCCGTGATGAAACCCATTATCGAGAAATACCGAAAGCAAATCAATGGCCTAATCCATTGCAGCGGAGGTGCACAAACCAAAGTGCTTCATTTTGTTGAAAAGCTGCATATCATCAAGGATAATTTATTCGCTACTCCTCCCCTGTTCAGGCTGATACAGGAAAGCTCAGAAACCCCTTGGCAGGAAATGTATAAAGTTTTCAATATGGGTCATCGCATGGAGATTTATACCAATGAACAAACTGCTATACAAATTATTACAATAGCCAAATCATTCGGTGTTGACGCCCAAATTATTGGACATGTTGATGCTTTCGATTCCAAAAAACTAACAATTAAAAGTGAATACGGAACGTTCACCTATAAGTAGTTTGATATTGTGATACCTTAAGCGTGCCGGATTTTGTATCTTTGCCAACCAAAAATTTAGGCTGTGGAAATTATTGATAAATTGGAAACCATTCAGCGTCGCTGGGAAGAAATGAGTGAGCAACTCAACGATCCTGAGGTGATGTCGGATATGAAACGTTATGTGAAGCTGAACAAGGATTATAAAGATTTAGAACCTGTTGTTCAGACTTTTACGCAATATAAGAATGTTGTCGCAAATATTGAAAACGCCCGCGAAATCATCAAAAAAGAGAAAGATGAAGATTTCAGGGAAATGGCACGTGAGGAACTGGATAGCTTCTTGGAAGAAAAGGAAAAGCTGGAGGAAGAAATTCGTATCATGCTCATTCCCAAAGATACACAAGACAGTAAAAATGCCGTGGTCGAAATAAGAGCCGGTACAGGAGGCGATGAAGCCAGTATTTTTGCCGGTGACCTTTATCGCATGTATATCAAATACTGCGAAACCAAAGGTTGGAAAACCGAAGTGGTTGATATGAACGAAGGCACTGTGGGTGGTTTCAAGGAGGTGGTTTTCAATGTTATTGGCGATAATGCTTATGGCATTATGAAATTTGAATCAGGCGTACATCGTGTTCAACGGGTACCCAAAACTGAAACACAAGGACGCGTACACACCTCTGCTGCTTCAGTTGTAGTCCTTCCGGAAGCAGAAGAATTTGATATTGAACTACACGACAAAGACATCCGTAAAGACACTTATTGCTCATCTGGTCCTGGCGGTCAGTCTGTTAACACAACATATTCGGCTATCCGGCTTACCCACATTCCCAGTGGCATAGTGGTGACTTGTCAGGATGAAAAATCGCAAATCAAAAACCTGGCTAAGGCCATGAAAGTATTGCGCACCAGGCTCTTCGAAGTGGAATACAGCAAATACCTCGAAGAGATTTCGTCTAAGCGAAAAACCATGGTTTCAACTGGCGACCGTTCGGCAAAAATACGCACCTACAACTGGCCGCAAGGTCGTGTAACAGATCATCGTATCAACCTGACGCTATACAATTTAAATGCTATCATCGATGGCGATCTCGACGAATTGATTGAGAAATTACAGATCGCCGAAAACGCCGAACGTCTGAAAACAGAACTCGATAATTAAGACATGACTAAAGCAGAAATTATTGCTCAAATCAAGCATAAACGCACCTTCCTTTGTGTAGGGCTTGATACGGATATCGAAAAAATCCCTGCTCATCTTCAAAATGAAAAAGATGCTGTTTTTCAGTTTAACAAACACATCATTGATGCCACATCTAATTACTGTGTAGCCTACAAACCCAACACCGCCTTTTATGAAAGTGAAGGCCTGGAAGGCTGGGAAAATCTGGAAAAGACAATCTATTATATCAAAACATATTATCCCCAGCATTTGGTAATTGCCGATGCCAAAAGAGGTGATATTGGGAACACTTCAAAACGCTATGCGAAAGCCTTTTTTGAAAAACTAAATGCTGATGCCATTACTGTTGCGCCCTATATGGGATTTGATTCGGTAGAGCCATTTCTGGGCTTCAACAACAAATGGTTGATACTGCTGGGTTTGACTTCCAATAGCGGATCTGAAGATTTTCAGCAATTAACTTTGAATAATGGTCAATCGCTTTATGAAACTGTTGTGCAAAGGGCCACTTCCTGGGCAACAAGCGAACAACTGATGTTTGTTACTGGCGCTACCAAACCTGATATGATTCGTCAAATCAGAGCAATCGCACCCGATTTTTTCTTTCTTGTCCCCGGTGTGGGTGCACAGGGTGGCGATCTCGGTGCTGTTGCCGAAGTAGGTTTGAACAAGGAAATTGGCTTGCTTGTAAATGCATCCCGTAGTATCCTTTATGCTTCATCGGGAGAAGATTTTGCCACAGCCGCTGCCCATGAAGCTTCAAGTTTGCAAAAGCATATGGAAATGCTTTTAGCAAAATATCAACTCATCTAAAAAATAAACGCCTTACTACAAAATAGCAAGGCGTTCAATTTTAAAGTTTAAAACAACTTATATCCCTTCCAAAACGGTTGTCCAGCCATGTTTGTCATCAAGCTCACCTTCCTGTATTCCTCTTAGGGTTACGTAAAGCTTTGTTGAATATGATCCGGCAATATCACCATAATGATATTCCTTTTTGGTTTCTCTGTCAACGATCTTTTTAATAGGTGAAATAATGGCAGCCGTTCCGCAAGCACCTGCTTCTTCAAAAGTCTCCAACTCTTCAAGTGGCACCGGTCTGCGTTCGACCTTCAGACCCAAATCTTCGGCAATCATCTCAAGACTTTTGTTTGTGATTGAAGGCAAAATGGTACATGATTTCGGAGTGATATACTTACCATCCTTGATACCAAAGAAATTGGCAGGGCCTGCCTCGTCGATAAATTTCTTTTCGCGGGCATCCAGGAACAACACTGAGCTGTAGCCGTCTTTGTGTGCGCGGTCTGCAGGACGCAAACTGGCAGCGTAGTTACCACCAACTTTAATGTGTCCTGTTCCTTGTGGAGCAGCGCGATCGTAATCATGCACCAGCTCAACAGCAACCGGATTGAAGCCTTCTTTGAAGTAAGGACCAACTGGTGTAACAAAAACCACAAACATGTACTCCGTAGCTGGCTTCACACCAACCTGTGCGCCTGAACCAAACAGCAAAGGCCTGATATAGAGCGATGCTCCTGAGCCATAAGGAGGAATAAAGCGGGCATTCATCCGCACTGCTTTGTCGATAGCAGCAAAAAACAACTCTTCTGGCACTTTCTCCATCATAATGCCGGAAGCCGACATCCGCATCCGTTTGGCATTATCTTGCCAACGAAATAAACGAACTTTTCCATCTTTTCCACGATAAGCTTTCATCCCTTCAAAGGCTTCCTGCCCATAATGCAAGGCTGTGGCCGCCATATGAATACTGATGTATTCGGAAGAACTCACTTCCAGCTCGCCCCATTTGCCGTTACGAAAATAACAGCGAACATTGTAATCTGTTGGATAGTACCCAAATGGAAGATTTTTCCAATCAATATTTTCCATAACTATTAGCATTAATAAATATTTTTTTGCGACTAAAGTACAAATATTTTTAGTGCGGACTTGTTAAATTGTTAAGGAAAAAACAATGGATCAGCCAGATGATTCTGTGTCAGAAACAAAGGTTCAAGCTAAATCCAGAAAATTTCCATGATTAAAAATCTGATCCATAAAGAATATCCATATACCTCAGGAAAAGATAATCCGGAACCAATTCAATTTGGCTGTTGAAATAAAGGATTACAGTGCAGTCCTTTTCGTTACTGTGATACATGGAAGATGTGAATCCTGGCAATCCGCCGTTGTGACCATAAAAAGAACCACGTTTCAGTATGCATAAACCATAAGCCGTATGGGGCATAATTTCATTTACCTCAGATAACCTTTTTTGATGCATTTCATCCGACAAAAATCCACCTCCCACAAGGTTTTCGACATACTGTTGCAATTCCCGTGGGGTTGAATATGCCGAACCTGCCGCCCATGCCCATGATACATCATAATGCTCTGTCATGTCCTCATTTTCAACATACACCCCATCATAATAGCCCCTGCCATGTGTGCCGGGCAATTCCAATCCGGAAGTTAAGAAGCCGGTATTATTTAATTGCAATGGCTTGATGATTCTATTCTCAATTTCATACTCCAAGGAATTTCCTGTAAGCTTCTCGATGATCATACCAAGTAAAAAAGTGTTGGTATTGGAATAGTGCGAGCCAGTTCCAGGACTAAAATAATAATCGCGCGAAAATCCAATCGCTACCGTTTCTTCTGGCGTCCAGACTTTTGTGGGATTTGTAACCAACTCCGTATCCCAGCCTGGATCTTCGCTATAATTGAAAATGCCACTCATCATATTACACAGCATGGCGATCGTTACGCTATCTGACTTGGGATATTGAGGGAAAAATTCTGATAACTTATCTTCCAGATCAAGCTTTCCTTCTTCAACAAGCTGTAACAACACTGTTCCTGTCATGGTTTTGGTATTACTGCCAATTCTAAAAGTATAATTGGGATCCATTGGTTTTTTGTTCGGAATATCACTTAATCCGGCAGTATAAACCCAGTCGATTCCAAGTTTATGATCTACAACAAGAGCCACAACACCAGGAACATGTGAGTATTCAATGATAGAATCCGTTACAACTTGCATCTGGTCGATTAGCGTTTGATTTTGATCCGTTACAGTGTCCTTCTTACAGGATGCAAACACAAACAAAGCAAGTAATATTAAATTAATGAACTATAAGTTTAGTTTTCTAATAATCATTTATTTATAGGTTGATTTAATATTGATTTCTATTGGATTATGCTATTATTTGCTCAAACATTTCCATCCCTGTCCCATTAATTTGGAATATTGATCTTTGAAATGCCTTTACAACTATATTGAAAGAAAAATGATAACAGGTATATAAAACTGAATGTACTGTTATTTTTCATGTGGCCAAAAATACCATTTTTTCCTAATAAGTCTTTACTGAATCAGCTGTTAAATTTATACCTAATTAATTAAGCCAATAAATGGAAAGCTCACTTCAAGCCTTATGTGATTCATTTGACAGAAAACTAAATTCCCCAACCATATTCCAAAGCAAGCCAACCAAACAAAGACGCAAAAGCCAACGCAGGCAATAGATTCAACATTTTTATCTGTGCTATTTTCAGGATATTCAAACCCAGACCAATCAGCAGAATACCACCAACAGCTGAAACCTCAGCAATCAGACTCTCCGGAAAAAATGTTCCAAACCAAAAAGCCAGCAAAGTAAGCCCAGCTTGATAAACAAACAGCGGCACTGCCGAAAACATCACCCCAATACCCAGCCCGGAAGCCAGTGCCACAGATGAAATGCCGTCCATCACCGATTTGAGGTAATACAAATTTGGCTTGCCTCCCATACCTTCTTCAATGGCTCCCAAAACCGTCATCGACCCCATACAATACAGCAAAAAAGCAGTGAGCAAGCCTTCGTTAAAACGCGCACTGCCAATACGCAGCCTTTTAGCCAGCCGGCTTGCCAGTCCGTCAAAAAAAACCTCCAGCTTCAGCAATTCACCAAAAAGTGCTCCGACTATCAGACTCAATACGATAAGCATCCACATTTGCCCGCCCAAAGCCATTTTAATACCCAAAGCCAAAGTGAACAACCCGATGGCCTGAAAAAGAATATCCACAAAACGCTGGGGCAATCGGGCATGAAATAGTAATCCAAGCGCACTACCAGCCAGCACAGCAAGGACATTGACAATTGTTCCTGTTATTATCATAGTTTTAGAATGGTATAATTCCCAGTGCTTTTTCCAAAAAGTGTTCCCTAATGCCATACTCCTTTTTCAGGGCATTGATGCGATTGGCAATTGCTGTTTTGTCTGGTTCACTTTTCGCTTTCACGCCGGTGAGCAAGAGGTTTTTCGGGCTGTGTTCAAGTTCCACAAACTCCATAATCTGGCTTTTGTAACCATGATATTCCATAATGAGTGCGCGCAGGGTGTCGGTAAGGATTTCAGCCTGCCTTTCCATTAAAATACCAAACTGCAAGGCAGGATGTTGTTCGGAAGCTGCGCTCATCTCTTTGCGGATTTGTTTGTGGCAGCAGGGTGCACACACGATCAGTTTTGCTTCAGCTTTTATCCCGGCTGCAATGGCATCATCGGTTGCAGTATCACAGGCGTGCAGCGCAATCAACACATCCAATTGGCTGATGGGATAATCCGAAATGCTGCCGGCATCAAATTTCAGTCCTTCAAGATTGGAGCTACTGGCAATATGATTGGTTTTGCTCACCAAATCTGAGCGCATTTCAACGCCTGTAATAGTAACATTTTGATTTCCTTGATTACTAAGGTATTCGTGCAAGGCAAAAGTAAGGTAACCCTTGCCAGCGCCCATATCTAAAATCTTTAGTGGATTAGCCGTTTGAAGAGGTTTTAGCAGTGGCGCCAAAATCTCCACATAGCGGTTGATCTGCTTAAATTTATGCTGCATTGAAGGCAACACCCTGCCTTCGCGATCTGTTATTCCGAGCCCAAACCACCAGGGTGCAGCCGGATCGAGCAAACGCTTTTTCTGCCTGTCGTGCTTCATATCAGGCGACTCGCGTTTTTGCACTTCACGCGTTTTGAGCTTCATCTTTCCGCTGGTGAAAATTGTGAGGCTTACATCCTGCTGCAACCCAAACAAATCAGCCTGTAGAAAATGTGATTCCAGTAAGGCCTTCACCGTTTCAACGGCTTGATCTGCTGACAGGTTTTTCACCTCATGCCGGCTCTGGTATCTATATTCAAACGAAAAGAAATCTCCTGATTTTAGTCTCACCGGTTTCACATAAACATTTCGCAAATCATCCGATTTGCGGCGAAGCTTACTCAGCGTGAGCTTCACCAGGTTATTGTTTGCCAATTTCTCTTCGAGTAGCACCAAAAATCGGCTAAGCGATTCGTCCATTGATTTCAATTTTTGGCAAAGTTACAACCTTAATCAACAATACTTCTCGAAATGAAGTCAAATTGTCAGCCTGTCAGGCGATGGCACAGCCTTTGTAGCCACTCTTCCAAACTAAAAACAAGAGAACAATGCAAAAAGGTACGATTGATGTAAAAACCGAGAACATTTTCCCGATCATTAAGAAATTCCTGTATTCTGATCATGAAATATTTCTGCGTGAGCTTGTGAGCAATGCTGTGGATGCCACACAAAAGCTTAAAACGCTGGCCTCATCAGGGGAATTTCAGGGAGAGCTGGGCGACCTGACCATTCAGGTAGAGCTCGATAAAAAAGCTAAAACGCTTACTATCCGCGATCGTGGTATTGGTATGAACCAGGAAGAGGTAGAAAAATATATCAACCAGATCGCCTTTTCGAGTGCCGAAGAATTTGTGAATAAGTTCAAAACCAAAACAGAAGCCGAAGCCAATGCTATTATCGGGCATTTTGGCCTTGGATTTTATTCCAGCTTTATGGTTTCCGAAAAAGTTGAACTTTTTTCGAAAACTTACAAAACAGAAGGCGATACCGATCCCATAAAATGGGAATGCGATGGCAGCCCCTCCTACACCATCGAAAAGTGCAGTAAAAATGAACGCGGAACAGCCGTGGTGCTGCATATTGATAAAGAAAACGAAGATTTCCTGGAGGAATATAAAATTAAGGAGCTGCTGGATAAATACTGCAAATTCCTTCCGGTTTCCATTCAGTTTGGCACTGAAAAAACTGAGGAACCCATCGAAGGCGAAAAAGATAAAGACGGCAATCCAAAGACCAAAACAGTCGAGAAGCCCCGTATTATTAACAACACCGCTCCTTTGTGGAAAAAAGCTCCGGCAGATATCAAAGACGAGGAATACAAGGCATTCTATCGCGAGCTTTATCCGCTCAACTTTGATGAGCCACTTTTTCATATCCACCTCAATGTGGATTACCCCTTTAACCTGACCGGAATATTGTATTTCCCGAAGGTAAAAAGTAATTACGAATTACAACGTAATAAGATTCAACTTTATAGCAACCAGGTATTTGTAACAGACTCAATAGAAGGTATTGTACCTGATTTTCTTACCCTGATGCACGGTGTGATCGACTCACCCGACATCCCGCTCAATGTGAGCCGTTCGTTCCTGCAAAGCGATCAAAATGTAAAGAAAATCTCGGGTTATATCACCAAAAAAGTTGCCGATAAACTGGAAGAGCTCTTCAAAAAAGACAGGGAAGCTTTTGAGAAAAAGTGGGATGATATCAAAATCTTTATCCAATATGGTATGATTTCCGATCCCAAATTTTACGAAAGGGCCGAAAAATTTGTGTTGTTCAAAAATAGCGATAGCAAATATTTCACTCCTGAAGAGTATAAGACGCATATTGAAACCAATCAAAAAGACAAAGACAAAAAGCTTATCTATCTGTATGCCAATAATATGGATGAACAATTCAGTTATATCGAAGCCGCCAAGGAACGCGGCTATGATGTGCTGCTGATGGACGGGATTTTGGATAGTCATTTTATCAACACCATGGAGCAAAAGCTTGCCGACAGCAGTTTTGCGCGCGTGGACGCCAACACCATCGACAAGTTGATCGTGAAAGAAGAGGATGCACTTCCCTCAAAACTCGATGACAAACAGAAAGAAAGTCTTAAAAATGTTTTTGAGCAGTTGATCGACAAAAAAATGTTTGATGTAAATTTTGAAAGCCGCAGCGAAACCGATTCACCAATAGTAATCACACAAAACGAATTCATGCGCCGCATGAAAGAGATGAATGCTGTGGGTGGCGGAGGCATGATGGGATTAGGCGATCTGCCAGATTCCTATTCACTGGTAGTAAACACCAATCACCCGCTCATCGCTTCACTGCCTGAAAAAGAAGAAGCCGAACAGCAAAAAACCATCAGTCAGCTTTACGACCTGGCACGCCTCTCGAAAAACCTTTTGAAAGGAAAAGCCCTCAACGACTTCGTGAAAAGGAGTTTAGAGATAATACAGTAATGTCCTTGTTTTTAACCCTGATAAGGTTCCAAACCTTGTCAGGGTTAAAAAAAACTAACACACTCCCAATTTCTTCGTCAACCAGCTTTTCCTTCCAAAATTCTTGGCTAATTACAAATATCGGATATATTTGATAAAGCTATTCCAAAATTACTTTCTGATAAGCAATAATCATTTGCACATTCTATTGAGCGATATTTATTTTATTTGCTAATTTTGTTGTGCATTTAGTATCTTTGTTAAAATATCAAGGTAATGAGAACGCTTTATCAGAAATTTGAAACACTTTTACAGGCAACAACAACGGATTTTAAACGCTACCTCTACGATAAAATCTACTGGGATAGCAGAATGATTGGGATTATTGGTCCGCGAGGGGTTGGTAAAACAACCATGATTTTGCAACGTATTAAAGAAAGTTTGGGCAGCAAAATTGCCTTGTATGTCTCCGCAGATGATATGTACTTTGGTGAAAACAGGCTTTATGATTTAGCAGATGACTTCTTCAAACATGACGGACAATTTTTATTTATTGACGAAATTCATAAGTATGAGGACTGGTCTCGTGAACTAAAAAATATTTATGATGCATTCCCGGGTTTAAAAATCGTTTTTACGGGATCTTCTGTGCTTGATATACTTAAAGGCTCTGCCGATTTGAGTCGACGGGCTATCATCTATCATCTGCAAGGACTATCATTTCGTGAATATTTAAAATTCTTTCATAATCTTGATTCAGCAGTTTATTCATTAGAGCAAATCATAAAGCATGAGGTGAAACTTGAAAACATTCAGCATCCGCTGCCGCTGTTCAATGATTACTTAAGAAGAGGGTACTATCCATTTGGAATAGAGCATGAAATGAATTTACGTTTAGGTCAAATCATTGTTCAAACGCTGGAATCTGATATACCGCATTATGCAAACCTAAACGTTGGAACAAGTCGTAAACTAAAACGCCTACTTGCCATTATTGCTGAAAGTGCACCCTTTAAACCCAATTTCTCTAAAATAGCTGAATTGATTAAAGTAAGCCGAAATTCTCTTGATGACTATTTCACCTACATGGAAAATGCAGGGCTTATCAAGCAACTGCGAAATGAAACAGGCGCTATTAGGGGATTAGGTAAAGTGAACAAAGTTTATCTGGATAACACAAATATTATTTTTAGCCTGGTAGGCGATCAATCAAATATTGGAAATATTCGGGAAACCTTCTTTTTTAATCAGATGTGCCTTGAAAATGAGGTGACCGCTTCAAAAAAGGCTGATTTTGTGATTGATAACTATATATTTGAGGTTGGAGAGAAAAATAAGCAACAAAATCAAATAGAAAAAGACGTCAATTCATTTATAGTAAAAGATGATATTGAATATGGATACCACAATGTGATTCCGCTTTGGGCTTTCGGAATGAATTACTAAGCGGGGATTCTAAAAATCATGTTTTCGATACGTGAACAAATTTTAAACTGTGGACTACTAGTATAAATGAAGACTTTTTAATTTAAGAACAACGAAAAAAGCAATTAACTCCCGTAAGAGTAGTTAATTTACTACAAATAAGACAATGAGCATAAAACTTATACCCAAGCTAAACGTTATACTTGCGATAACAAAATACTTGATTGAATGATGCTTTTCTGGCGGTTGGTAAAGGGGTTTATACTGGTTGTTTTTTTAAGTTTTAGTGCTAAGTTGCAAGCCGAAGATGAATTGGCAAAACCATACATTACACTTAGCGGATACATCAGTGATGACACAAATGGCGAGATGCTTATCGGCGGATCTGTTTACGTAGCTGAGATCTCCGGAGGGACAGTAACCAATGTTTACGGATTTTATTCACTTCGCCTCGATCCCGGAACCTACAATATTTCCTGGTCATACATTGGATATGAATCACAAAACCTCAGCTTAGACCTTAAACGTGATACCGTTATCAACATCAGGTTATTACCGCAAAATTTAAACCTTGAAGAAGTAGTAATTACAGGTGAATCGGTGACGGAACAAATCAGCCGGGCGCAGATGAGCGTGGCACGACTTGATATCAAAAGCATCAGGCAGATACCTGCCTTTATGGGTGAGGTGGATGTTATCAAAGCCCTTCAACTGCTTCCGGGCGTGCAGGCCACTTCCGAAGGAGGCTCCGGTTTTAGTGTGCGTGGTGGCAGTCCCGATCAAAACCTCATCCTGCTCGACGAAGCCCTGGTGTACAATCCTTCGCATCTGCTTGGCTTTTTCTCTGTTTTTAACAACGACGCCGTAAAAAGCGTTGAGCTATACAAAGGCGACATCCCTTCGGAATATGGTGGCAGACTTTCATCGGTGGTTGATGTGCGGATGAATGATGGCAATTCTCAACGCTTTTCAGGACAAGGTGGTATAGGTTCTATCTCGAGCCGGCTTAATCTGGAAGGCCCTATCCAAAAAGACAAATCATCCTTTATGATCGCTGGTCGTCGCACCTACGCCGACCTTTTTCTGATGCTCTCGCCGGACGAACAAATTCGCGATAACACCCTTTATTTTTACGATTTTAATGCAAAAGCCAACTATATTTTCAACGACAAAAACCGTCTTTTTGTGAGTGGCTATTTTGGAAAAGATGTATTTAAAAACGCAAACTTTGGCATGGGATGGGGCAATCAAACCCTTACACTGAGGTGGAATCACCTTTTCACCAGTAAGATATTCTCAAATTTTTCCTTGATTTACAGTCGTTTCAATTATGATTTGGGCATCCCTGAGGGCCAACCCAATGCCTTTGAATGGAATGCACAGATGAGGGATTACAGCCTCAAAAGCGATTTCACCTGGTTTGCTACAGCTAACAGCACCTTAAAGTTTGGTTTGCAATCGACCTATCACAGTTTCAGGCCGGGAACGGCACAGGGCATTGGCGAAGAAACTGCATTCAATAAACTGGAAGTTCCGAGATCCTATGCCATCGAAAGCGGCATTTACCTCAGCAACGAACATAAGATCGGCACACGACTTACACTCAAATACGGTGTGCGTTGGAGCATTTTTAACAACATTGGCGAAGGCACAGTCTATCAATTTGATGAAAAATACGAAAAAACAGATTCGATCAGCTATCCTGCCGGAGAGATCTATCAAACCTATATGCATCTTGAGCCACGTTTTAGCCTCGCCTGGAAACTGGATGAATTTTCATCGATCAAGGCAGCTTACACCCGCAACGTGCAATATGTGCACCTGGCGCAAAACTCGACAGCCGGAACACCGCTCGATATTTGGTTTCCTTCCAGTCCGAACGTAAAACCACAGCTTGGTGACCAGTTTTCGACAGGATATTTTCGTTACTTTCCGAAAGAAAAACTGGAAACATCCGTTGAAGGTTTTTATAAGCTGAACAACAATGCCATAGATTTTAAGGATCATGCCGAATTGCTGCTCAATGAATACCTTGAAGGTGAGTTGCGTTTTGGCAAAGCATGGTCTTATGGCCTTGAGTTTCTTGTCAGGCTCAACGAAGGACGGCTCAATGGCTGGGTGAGCTATACCTGGTCGCGTACCTTTCGTGAAATACCCGAAATCAATAAGGGCGAGGCTTATCCTGCCAGCTACGATCGTCCGCATGATATTTCGATCGTTGCCAACTACAAACTCTCAAAACGTATCGACCTGGGAGCCAATTGGGTATATAGCACAGGCTCAGCAGTAACCTTTCCTACCGGTCGTTTTGCAATCGGCAACACCATTGCGCCTGTTTACAGCGATCGCAATGCCTATCGCCTGCCCGATTATCACCGGCTCGACCTTTCTGTTACGCTCAGACAAAAACTAAAACCCAATCGCAAATGGATCGGCGAATGGAATTTATCGCTTTATAATGCCTACTACCGCAAAAATCCCTGGGTGATCAATTTTATTGCCGATCCGGAACAACCCAATGTAACAAAGGCAGAAATGACCTATCTCTTTGGCATTGTACCAGCAATCACCTATAATTTTAAGTTTTAACGATGAGCCAGATAATTAAACATATTTTCGGTATTGTTTATGCAGCTGTAATTTTTACATCCTGTACAGAAACGATTGATATTGAACTGGATGAAACCTACACCAGACTCGTTATTGACGGACAGATTAGCACTGATACCATGGCTCATGAAATCCGTTTGAGCAAATCGGCCAGCTATTTTTCCAATACCGAACCCCCTGCAGTAAGTGGTGCAGAAATAATATTGGATGATGATCAGCAACAATTTGTTCTAACAGAGATTCCGATTGGCAGTGGACAATATTTCACTCCTGAAAATTATTTCGGGAAGCCTGGGAACACTTATACATTAAACATTAATCTGACTGAAGAAATAGGTGAATCCATGAATTACCAAGCTCAAAATATTATGGCCACCACGGATTTTATTTTGGATTCGATTATGCTGGAATACCGTGAACCCTTTGGTTTTTGGATGGTGACGCTCTATGCCTACGACCCTCCAACGACAGACTTTTACAGACTTGATGCTTTTCGCAATGGCGTAATTCTAACGGATACAGCCTACCGTACTTCTATATCAGACGACAGGCTTTTTAATGGCAACAACACCAATGGCAGCGCCGTCATGTTTTTGTACGAAGATGAAGTTCAGCTGGGCGACACCATCAGCTTGCGGATGGCCGCTATCAGCAAGGCTTATTATGAGTTTCTTTTTGAACTTCGCAACGAAAGCGGATTCAGTAATCCACTGTTTGGCGGTCCTCCTGCTAATATCAATTCAAACCTTCAGGAAGATGGATTGGGATTTTTTGGCACCATGAAAACAGCCCGAACTGAACTAATTATCACTGAAGCACTTTTGGACAGTTTGCGTAACTGAGTAAGTCGCTCCACAATTGGCTTCACACTGCTTTTCATCAAGCTTAATTTATTCCGTACTTTTGCAGATAAATTAACCTGATATATGGAAATATCTGCTCTTACTGCCATTTCACCTGTAGATGGACGATACAGAAATAAAACTGCTGCCTTGGCCGATTATTTTTCGGAGTATGCACTCATCCGCTATCGGGTGATGGTTGAAGTGAATTATTTTGTAGCATTATGCGAGTTGCCTTTGCCTCAGCTGCAAACCTTTAAACAAGAAGACTTTGATCTGCTGCATGCAATTTATGAAGAATTTACGCCGGAGGATGCCGAAGAAATAAAAAAGATTGAACAGGAAACCAATCATGATGTTAAAGCAGTGGAATACTTTCTGAAAAAGCGCTTTGATGATTATGGCTGGCAACAATTCAAAGAATTCATTCATTTTGGGCTTACTTCTCAGGATATCAATAATGTAGCTCTTCCATTATCTATTCGTGATGCCCATCGGCTGGAGCTAATGCCTTTGCTCGAAAACCTCTTGCAACAAATCATCACACGCTCGTATGAGTGGGCCGACATAAGTATGCTGGCTCGCACACACGGACAGCCTGCCAGCCCTACCAGACTGGGAAAGGAAATTTATGTGTTTGCCGAACGACTCGAAAACCAAATAGATTTAATAAAAAGCATCCCGTTTTCGGCTAAGTTTGGAGGAGCTACCGGAAATTTCAACGCCCATCAGGTGGCCTATCCTCAAGTGAACTGGGAACAATTTGCTTGCCGGTTTATCACAAAAAACCTTGAATTGCATCGTCAGCGAACTACCACTCAAATAGAACATTACGATTACCTGGCAGCCTATTTTGACGCCCTCAAACGCATCAACACCATCCTGCTCGATCTGAGCCGTGATATCTGGCTTTATGTTTCGATGGACTACTTCAAACAGAAAATCAAAGCAGGTGAAGTGGGTTCCTCGGCCATGCCACACAAGGTAAATCCCATCGATTTCGAAAATGCAGAAGGAAATCTGGGCATAGCCAATGCGCTTTTCGAGCACCTGAGCGCCAAGCTACCAGTGAGTCGGCTGCAGCGTGATTTAACCGATTCAACCGTTACACGTAATGTTGGCATTCCAATAGCACATTCGCTCATTGCCCTTAAATCCATCGAAAAAGGTCTGGGAAAACTCTTGCTCAACAAAGAGAAAATTGCAGATGATTTGGAAAAGAATATATTGGTTGTTGCCGAAGGCATTCAAACCATTCTGCGTCGCGAAGGTGTTGAAGGCGCTTATGAGTTGCTAAAGGAATTTACCCGTACAAATGAAAAAATTGATCGCCAGGCAATTTTCAATTTCATTGAAAAACTGCCTGTTAAAGCTGAAATAAAATCAGAACTACACACAATAACACCTGAAAATTACACCGGAATCAACCTTCTAAGACAAGATTCATGAAGAAATTCTATCGGGTTTTGGCCTATATCAAACCCTATTGGGGTTATGCAGTCCTCAACGTAATTTTTAACCTGCTTACGATTGTATTTTCGCTTTTTTCGATGACACTGCTGGTTCCTTTTTTGAACCTGCTCTTTAGCACCGAGGCATTGGTTACTGACAAACCCGAAATAGCACTTAGCGCAGACTCCCTTATCCAGCTTTTGAATTATTATATCAGCAAGATAATCATTGAACAGGGTCAGCTACAGGCACTTATATATATTTGTATTATTCTTGTTGTCGCTTTTTTCCTACGCAACCTCACGCGGTTTTTCGCCATGTTTTACATGGCCAACGTGCGCATTGGATCGGTAAAAGACATTCGTAATGCGATTTATAAAAAGATTCTCATTCTGCCGCTTTCGTTCTACAACAAACACCGCAAAGGCGACATCATTTCAAGGGTAACAACTGATGTTCAGGAGGTAGAGTATTCAATTATGAATTACCTCGAAATGATTGTGCGCGAACCAATTACAATTTTAGCCTATATTGCTTTTATGTTTAGTGTAAGCCCACAACTTACGCTTTTTGTGTTGGTTCTGCTTCCAATCACAGGTCTTTTAATCGGGCAAATTGGAAAAAGTTTGCGCAAAAGTTCCAAAATAGGTCAAGCCAGGATGGCAGGCATGCTGTCAACGATTGAAGAAACCATAAGTGGTTTGAGGATAATCAAAGCTTTTAGCGCTATAAATTATTCCGATACCCGTTTTAAAGATCAAAATAGTTTGTTTTCGCGTCTGATGGTCAGCATTTATCGTCGCAGGGATTTAAGTTCGCCGCTAAGCGAATTTCTCTCTTCATTTGTAATTGTCATTGTTCTTTGGTTTGGCGGCCAATTAGTTTTGGGAGATTCTGCTGTAATTCAGGCAGCTGATTTTATCGTTTATATCATTGTCTTTTCTCAAATTATTCCACCCGCAAAAACCTTTGCTCAGGGATTCTACAGCATTCAGAAAGGAATTGCATCCGCCGAACGCATCTTCGAAATTTTGGATGCTGAAGAAGTAATCACCGAAAAACCAAAGGCCAAAGGCATAAAAACATTTGAAAAAAATATTGAATACCGGGATGTTCAATTCAGCTACGATAAAGAACCCGTGCTAAAAGGAATCAACCTGAATATAGAAAAAGGAAAGCTTATCGCCCTTGTAGGAGAATCGGGAGGTGGAAAATCTACAATGGTTGATTTGCTGCCAAGGTTTTATGATGTTGTTGATGGCCAGATACTTATTGATGGGACAGACATCCGCGATTACAAAATTGATGATTTGCGCGAATTGATGGGAATTGTTACGCAGGAGAGCATTTTATTTAACGACTCTGTTTTCAATAATATCGCCTTTGGCAACACTTCTGCCACAATGGAATCGGTAATAGAGGCTGCAAAAGTAGCCAACGCGCACGAATTTATCATGCGTCTCGAAAACGGCTACGAAACATATATCGGCGATCGTGGTATGAACCTAAGCGGAGGTCAACGGCAACGTTTGAGCATTGCCAGAGCTGTGCTAAAAAATCCTCCCATACTTATACTTGACGAAGCCACCTCGTCGCTCGACACTGAATCTGAGCGCCTTGTACAAGATGCACTGGCCAAAGTAATGAGCAGCCGCACTTCTGTAGTTATCGCACACAGGCTTTCCACAATTCAGCATGCCGATGAAATAATCGTTATCGTTCAGGGCGAAATTAACGAAAGAGGTTCACACGACGAACTGCTCCAAAGTAAAGGCGTGTACCGGCGACTGCACGATTTACAGACTTTTTCGTAATCAATCACGATTTCGTTTATTTTTGCCAAAAATTAAAACACATAGAAGATGGATTTAACAAAGATTGTATCAATCTCAGGAAAGCCGGGACTCTATTTAGTTACCGGACAGGGAAAAAATAGTGTAGTAGTTGAATCACTGCTTGATAGCAAACGCTTTCCGGCCTTTGCCCAGGACAGAATGAGCTCGCTGGAAGAAATCAGTATTTTTACTACCTCAGAAGACAAACCGCTTAAGGAAGTTTTTAAGAACATTTACGAAAAATTTGGTGAAACGCTTGATTTTGAGGTTAAAAAAATATCCAATGAAGAATTAAAGGAAAAGTTTGCAAGTGTCCTGCCCGATTTTGACGAAGAAGCGGTTTACCCTTCTGATATAAAAAAAGTCTTTAACTGGTATCAGTTACTGATGGAGAAAAACATGCTCGACTTTACAGAAGAAGAAACTGAAGCAGAAACAGTTACTCCCGAAACAGAAGAGCAAAAAGAAACTACCAAAGATGAGTAAACCAAAGTCCTTTTGTGGGACTTTTTTTTAGATCAGGGTCGATGTATAAACAGATTTTTCGTCCATTTTTCTTTCGTTTTGATGCTGAAAAAGTACATCATGCTGTTGTGGGTCTGCTAAAGTTTGGATTTAAAATTCCTGGAATAAATTGGCTTGCAAAGAAATATACTAAAGTAGCTGATCCAAAACTCGAGCGCGAGCTTTTTGGATTACATTTTAAAAATCCGGTTGGAATTGCAGCCGGATTTGATAAAAATGCGTCTGTTTATCAAGAACTTGGCGCGTTAGGTTTTAGTCATATCGAAATCGGTACTGTTACGCCAAAAGGTCAACTTGGAAATCCCAAACCACGCCTGTTTCGGCTCACTAAAGATAAAGGCCTGATCAACCGGATGGGCTTTAATAATCTGGGACTTGAGGAGGCTGTTAAAAAGCTTCGAAACCGCAATAAAAACCTCATAATCGGGGGCAACATCGGCAAAAATACGGCTACTCCCAACGACAAGGCTGTTACTGATTATGTAACAAATTTCGAAGGCTTGTTCCCTGTTGTAGATTACTTTGTTGTTAATGTGAGTTGCCCGAACATTAGCGATTTGCATGAGTTGCAAGATCAGGATGCTTTGATGAAAATCTTGAATGCCATACAGCAAATCAACCTGAAAAAGGCAAATCCAAAGCCTGTTCTGCTCAAGGTTTCGCCCGATCTGAACGAAAAACAGCTGGATGAAGTAATCGCGCTTGTTGAAGAAACCAGCATTCAGGGAGTGGTAGCAACCAATACCACCATCACCCGCCATACCCTTCAACATGATGCTGAAATGGCAAAGCAAATCGGCAATGGCGGACTGAGCGGACTTCCTATTAAAGACAGAAGTACAGCAGTAATACGTTATCTGGCCGAAAAATCAAATAAGGCCTTCCCAATTATTGGTGTAGGTGGCATTTTTACAGCCGAAGACGCCATTGAAAAACTCAATGCAGGAGCTGATCTGGTTCAGGTTTATACAGGCTTTATTTACGAAGGCCCTCTGATCGCAAAAAGAATCAATAAAGCCATTCTCAAAAACACCTGATCCTTTGCAAGATTATTTGTTAGCGGCCATCAAATGGTGAATCTCCCCAGCCACCTGCCGGTTAAAAGTAAAAGCAAGGGTTTTGTAATTTACCATATCTACAATCGTCCCGATTAAGCAAAGTCCGGCAGTAAAAAAATACAGGATTCCCATACCAATCTGATTGAGCATTACGCGATGAATACCTGCAACACCAAGCAATCCTATAAAAGCAACAAGCAAGATTATTTGCGGATCTTTTCGACGAGCGCGATACATATTGGCAAAATCCCGCATTTGATCTTCGGAATAGTCTTTTGTCAGGTTTTGCAAAAAAATCATTTCCTCGCCCTGTAAGTCGGGCATCATTTCAAAGATTTTTGTCATACAATTCAGCTTTTAGTTTTTGGTAATTGTAATAGGATTTAAAAACATTTACTATCCTCAACATCAATACCACAACAGCAAAAGCTCCAAGTGGATGCCAATCAAATGACTGTTCCAAATTGCCATGTAAAGCAGCCGAAATGCTATGTCCTAAGCCACATCCCGGACAGGAACTGATACCCAGATGATGAAACATACACAAGCTGGGCCCTGAATTTTCAGAAACCATAAAAGCCAGCAAAACAAGAGCAAGGAGCCAAAATAAAGCTTCGAAGTTGTGCTTAACAAAAGAGAAAAGGTTACGCAACACTTTCAGATGGTTTTGATGTTTAAGGTGGCTAAGTTACACTATTTAGAAGAAATTCTAAATAGCACACAAAAAAATACACTTTCTTAATTAAGCTCACATGCAATCAAATGATATTCACTTCAGGGTCAAGATGAATGCCAAATTTCATTTTTACATCGAGTTGAATTTTCATTGCAAGCGCAAAAATTTCGCGTCCGGTAGCATTACCATGATTTACCAAAACTAAAGCTTGTTTGTCGTGCACGCCTGCATCTCCCTTACGGTAACCTTTCCAGCCTGCATGTTCAATCAACCATGCAGCCGGAATTTTATAAGTATTAGGCCCTGAAGGAAAAGCCGGAATATGCGGAAATTCTTTCAACAGATCATCGAAAAGCAATTGATGAATTACCGGATTCTTGAAAAAACTTCCAGCGTTACCAATAAGGGCAGGATCAGGAAGTTTTGTTTGCCTGATAGTCTTAACAGCTTCACTAAGCATCTTGATATCAGGCTTTTTAATTCCATGTTTAATGAAATAATCTTCAAGGTTTCCGTAGGAAGTATTCAATGAGGCTTCTTTCTTAAGAGCAAAAGTAACGGTATTAATCAAGTATCTTCCTCTGGCGTTATGCTTGAAAATACTGCTACGATAACCAAAATCGCAGCTTTCCTTATCAAACTTTTTTATCTTTCCCGTCTGGAAATCAAAAGCTTCCAGCTCATGAAAACAATCCTTTATCTCAACGCCATAAGCACCGATGTTTTGCATAGGAGCTGCTCCCACCTTGCCGGGTATTAAAGCCAGATTTTCAAGTCCATGATAGGCTGCATCAACCATTTCATCAACAAAGGCTGCCCAGTCGGTTCCGGCCTGAGCCTTGATAAATATGAGATTTTCTTCCTTCCCAATAATTTCCCAGCCCCGGTTATCGAGCTGAATAACCAATCCATCAAAAAAATCGTCTAAAAATAAAAGGTTACTACCACCTCCTAATATCAATTTACGACTTTCGTGAAAGACATTAGTGGCAATCAAATCCTCCAACTCGGTAACATCAGAAATGTTAACAAAATAACTGGCTACCACCGGAAGACCGAAAGTATTGAATGGTTTTAAGTCGACAAAACGTTCCAAAATGCGATCCAAAAATTTTGGCTAAAGTACAGGAATTTATAATAAATGATGGTAAAATTGAGTTAATTCAGTTTAAAGGTTCTTAACAAAAACGGCTATTTGAAAAAAGCATACGTATCAGTAATTAACGATCTTGTTACAGATCAGCGTGTACACAAATCCTGTCTTAGCTTAAAAAAAGCTGGATTTGAAGTTGTACTTATTGGCAGAATAATGCATCACAGCCTGCCAATTGACAAAAGACCCTATAAAACCATTAGGATGCGGCTGCCTTTTGAAAAAGGTCCCCTCTTCTATATTTTCTTCAATATTCGGTTATTTTTCAAACTTTTGGGTTCACAACAGGATTTACTTGTAGCAAATGATTTGGACACATTATTACCAAACTTTTTGATTTCCAAGTTAAGACGAATCCCATTGGTTTACGACAGCCATGAATATTTTACTGAAACGCCTGAACTTACCAGCAGACCACGCATTCAAAAAATCTGGAAAACGATTGAATCTCACCTGGTGAGCAGACTGCCTGAAATGATCACTGTGAACGAATCAATCGCACAGCTTTTCAGAGAGCAATATGGCTTAAAAGTGCATGTGGTTCGAAATGTACCAATGCGAATGCAAAACAACCAGCACTCAAGTCGTAAACTGCTTGGCCTGCCTCTTGATAAAACTTTGCTGGTGATGCAAGGATCAGGCATTAATATTCATCGCGGAGCAGAAGAATTACTCGAAAGTATGCAATACCTCGACAATTGCCTTTTGCTGCTCATCGGTGGCGGAGACGTTTTGCCAGTTTTGAAACAGATGAGCAAATCGCTTCGGCTGGAAGACAAAGTCAGGTTTTTAGGAAAAATGCCTTATCATCTTATGATGCAGTATACCCAAGTAGCTGATCTGGGCTTTACGATGGATAAAGACACTAATCTCAATTACCGTTTTAGCCTGCCAAATAAATTGTTTGACTACATACAGGCAGGAACGCCGGTTATTGCCAGCGACTTACCCGAAGTGAGGAAGATTGTTGAAAGCTATAAGATTGGGAAGATTGTGGACAATCACATTCCGGAAAATATTGCGCAAATTGTTCGCGAATGTATTGACGACAAAGAACTTATAAAATTATGGAGAAATAATCTTACCTTTGCTGCCCGCGAGTTATGCTGGGAAAATGAGGAGAAAGTGCTGTTGAAAATTTATGAACAATACCGTTGATCAACATATTCATCTGGTTTCGTTTGATGTGCCATGGCCTGCAAATTATGGTGGAGTAATTGATGTGTTTTTTAAGCTTAAGGCCCTGTTCGAGAAAGGCATCAAAGTGCACTTGCATTGCTATGAATACGGACGCAAACCAGCTGAAATACTCAAAACACTATGCTATGAAGTAACGTATTATAAAAGAGACGTTTCAAAAAAACACCTGTTCAAGACCATACCTTATATTGTTAGTTCACGCACTTCGGAAGAACTTGTTCAACAGTTACTACATGACAACTACCCCATCTTGCTCGAAGGTTTGCATACAGCAAGTTTGCTAGAAGACAAACGCTTGAAAGACCGCAAAATAAGCGTTCGTACACATAATATCGAACATGAATATTACCTGCATCTTGCCAAAGCCGAAACGGCCGTTTTTAAGAAATACTATTTTTATAATGAGGCAGGTAAACTCAAAAAGTACGAGAAAGTGCTACGCAAAGCCGATCAGTTGATTGCTATCAGCAAAAAAGATATGGACTACTTTTCAAAACATTTTAGAAATGTTAGTTTCATCCCTGCATTTCATCCCCATAAAACCTTAAAAATAAAACCCGGTAAAGGTGATTATGTGCTTTATCATGGTAATTTGTCTGTAGCCGAAAATTTTAATGCAGTTCGTTTTCTGGTGAGCAATGTATTTAACGATCTTAATATCCCTTTTAAAGTTGCAGGCTTAAATCCTCCAGCCCATTTGGTTAATCTTATCGCTGAGTTTCCAAATGTCAGCCTCATCCCAAATCCCACAGATCAGGAACTTTACGATTTGATCAGTGAAGCCCATATCAATATTTCTGTTACTTTTCAGGCTACCGGACTTAAGCTAAAGCTGCTGAATACCTTATACAACGGGCGTTTTTGTCTGGTAAACGATAAAATGCTAAGCGGCAGTGCTTTGGATAGCCTGTGCATTATTGCCAATGACGCTGTTGCTTTAAAAAAGCAGATTAAAATACTTAAAAAGAAATCTTTCAGCCAAAAGGCGATTCAAGAAAGGGAGGAAAAACTGGGTTTACTTTACCACAACGGGAATAACATCGAAAAGTTAATCGAGCTGATTACCTGAACTAATCACAGCACCTTCTTCGCATTTGATGATGCGAGACGGAAATTTATGAATCAGGTTGTAGTTGTGCGTTGCCATGAGGACGGCCTGCCCTGCTTCGCTGATGCTGAATAACAACCGCATAATTTCGTTGGAAGTTTCCGGATCAAGGTTTCCGGTAGGTTCATCTGCCAAAATCAGTACCGGTTTATTGAGCAATGCACGTGCAATGGCAACCCGCTGCTGCTCGCCACCCGAGAGCTGATGAGGCATTTTGTTGCGTTTGGCGCGTAATCCCACTTCATCAAGCACTTCCAAAATGCGTTCGTCTATTTCGCTTTTGTCTTTCCAGCCGGTTGCTTTTAGCACAAAAGCAAGGTTATTGCGAACAGTGCGATCAAAAAGCAACTGAAAATCCTGAAATACAATGCCAATTCTTCGCCGTAAATAAGGAACCTGAGCCGTTTTTATTGACCTTAAATCGAAACCGGCCACAACAGCAGTGCCATCCAAGGCTGGCAATTCAGCATATAGTGTTTTGAGTAAAGAGGATTTTCCGCTTCCGGTTCTTCCAATCAGATACACAAATTCGCCCTGCTGAATCTGCAAATGCACATTTGCCAAAACAAGATTTTTCTTTTGAAAAATTGAGAGATCCGCTAAGGATACAACAGCTTCTGACATGGCATTTAGATTTTGTGCGTCAAAAGTAATAAAATGACCTGATAATTCAAGGCTTCGACTTAATGCACTCCGACATAATAATTACTTACAAATTAATGCCTGATCAGCGCTAATTAAGAAGGACGCGTTAAAATATACACCAGGCTTCCAGCCAAAATGGAGAATGCCAGACCTGCAGCCAACAGAGGAAGTTCGGCAAAATAAATTATTATACCACTGGCAGAAATACCACCAGTAGCAAGCATCTTAGCAGGTTTTGAGATGGCTCTGTCTTCGCGCCAGCGTACAACAGGCGGACCAAAACGAGGATGATTAAGCAGCCATTGTTCCGCCTTTTCGGAGCTTTGACTAAAAAAATATGCTGCCGTGATAAAAAAAACCGTTGACGGAAGAACTGGCAGAAAAGCGCCCAACACGCCTATCCCAGTAAAAAAAAGTCCCAACGAAAATTTCATCCAGCGCATAGGCCTATTAATAAATTATTTACGAGGCTAAATTACTAAAAGACTTAAAAGGCCCTCTCACTATGATTAGTGATTTTCGGCCAAAACATCAACAAACTCATTGTTCTTATCAAAAAATCCTACAACATAACTACATATGGGTATGATTTTTAAATCATTTTCGCGGGCATATTCCATTAATTTCAAAGCCAGTTTTCGTGCAATGCCCTTCCCGCGTAATGACTCTGACACAACAGTGTGCTCAGCAGCGATCATATTCCCATTCCTATGTGTGAACGACAAATAAGCATCCGGATCTTCGGCATCACCAATAAAGAAAAGGCTGTTTTCAGCTGTACTTTTAAATAAAATCTGCTCAGAATTTTCTGCGTCCATAGAATATGTTTACAGGCTAAACAAATATACAGCTTGCTTTGTTCGCCATCTTCGTTTAAGACAATGACAGCAATTGCAATTAATGAATCAGTGGATCTACCGAAAGGGAAATAATAATGGCCAATACGAAGTAATTGATCCGCATGAAATAATAAAATGGATTAAATGGATTGATTTGATTACGCAGAATACCTGAGAACACTATAACCAGCCAGGCTACAGAAGCTAAAACAACAAGTGAGATGGCTGCATGGTTAATCAATCCGAAGATGGGGAGCATCAGGGCAGTTACTGCTGTGGCAAATGTCCATAAAAAGGTAATATAGCGGATTTGTTTTTCATCATATAGCTGAGTAATAGAAGGATAGCCAGCAGCCTCATATTCTTTGCCATATTTAAGCATGAGCAACCAGAAATGTGGAACCTGCCAGATGAAAAAGAAAAAAGCCAGAATTAAAGCTTTTGGATCAAACAGATCGCCACCTCCGGCAACCCATCCAACAACAGGTGGAATAGCACCAATTACTGAACCAGGTATCACAGCAAAGGCCGACTTCCGCTTCATAGGTGTATAAATTCCATTATACCAAATCAAAGCCAGCAATCCTAGCTGCATTCCGATGAAATCGGATCCGATATAGATCGTAGCTGATCCTATAACAGAAAGGACAACAGCAAGCACCAATGCCTGAATTTTTGTTACCCGCCCGGATGGTATGGGACGATTACGGGTTCTTTTCATCAGGATGTCGCGATCGCTATCCTGAAAATGATTCAAGGCCGAAGAGCCGCAAGCCAGTATAAAAATTCCTAATGTTGGAAGTATTAATCCCACATCAAAACTGCCACGGGCAAGCAAATAACCAGCAATGGTTGTAAGCGCCACGGCAAAGGTGATTTTTACTTTACTCAGTTCGGCCAAAAGCATTAGTTTTCTTTGAATCATGCTATTTCAGGTTTTTGATGTAATCGATGATATCAACAATTTGCTCATCAGTTACTACTCCTTCATACGGAACCATTAAGCCTTTCATATATCCCTGAACAACATCTGCATTAGGGTTTTTTATAGAGCGAGCAATATAAGCAGAATCAATAACTATTTCGCGCTCTACGCCATCAGTTAAAACAGTTTCCGTTTTCCCAAAGATACCTTTAAAAGAAGGGCCGATAATCTTACTTCCATCCTGCGAATGACAGGAGAGGCAAGCATTTTGCTTTAGCACTGCAAGTCCAGGATGTTCATCTGTAATATTTGGAGCACTTGTAAGCCAGGCTTGATATTCAGCATCAGATACTACTGTAACGGAAGAGAACATATAGGAATGAAGCTGACCGCAGTATTCGGCACAGAGGATATCATAACGTCCCTTTAAATTCGAATTGAACCATAAATAGTTATTCCCTCCGGGCACCATGTCCTCTTTTATACGGAATGCAGGAATATAAAAACTATGAATTACATCACGCGAATTTAATCTCAATTTAACAGGCTGGTCAACCGGAACAACAAGTGAATCAGTTATTTTTCCATCTGGGTACTGAAAAGAAAATTTCCACATTTGTCCGTAGGCGTCGATTACCATAGCATTATCTGGTACTTCGCGCATCGGTTTAAAGCCCATCCAACCATAGTAAAACATAATCATGACCAAAATAGTGGGAATCACTGTCCATATAACTTCCAGGGTATTACTGCCATCAATATTAGCGGCTTTAGGATTTCGTTTTCTACTGTAACGGATTACAAAAAAAATCATCACGGCTGTGATTCCGACTAAGAAGAAAACTGAAATCCCGGCAATGATGTATAGCGACAAATCAACACCTTCTGCAAAAGTTGAAGCTCCTGTTCTCATAAAATGCTAGCGGTTAAGATATTCTATAATGGTTAAAACAGCAAACGAAATAAATAAAATGGCCACAATCATTACAAGCCATGTGTAAATTTTTTTATCGTATTTGAGATGCATGAAATAATAAGACACAACAATCACTTTTACAGTAGCTATAAGCAAGGCCGTAAAAACTGACATAGTCCTCAAATCAGCACCAAAAACAGAGATTGCAACTGTAATTACGGTTAGCAGTAACAGTGCCATCAGGGTACTAAAATGCTCTTTGTAGCTTGATATATGGTGATGTTCTTTTTCTTTAATATTTTCTGCGTTTTGGATCATAAGGGTAAGAATTTAGTGAATGAGGTAAAACAAGGGAAACAAATAAATCCAAATTAAGTCAACGAGATGCCAGTATAAACCGGCATTTTCGGTAAGTGTAAATCTATCCTGATTCACCAGTCCTTTATTAGTCCTGTATATCACCACAGCAATTATTACTCCACCAATAATAATGTGAAGTGCATGTAAACCAGTCATAAAAAAGTAAAGAAAAAAGAAAAGGCTCTCACCGGGAGGAAGGTTTTGATAAACCTCATGGCCAGGAAATAATCCATGATGAATCTTTGCTGACCACTCGAAATACTTAACCACCAAAAACACCATTGCAAGCGCCATAGTTGTTATCAGCAATGCTATCGACTTTTTGGCATCGCCCAGTTGTATGGCTGTGATAGACATTGCTATAGTCATACTACTCACGAGCAAGACGATGGTATTAAAAGTTCCCATAGCTACATCCAATTCGAATGAAGCTATCAAAAATGACTCCGGGTTAAGCGTTCGATATACCATATAAACGATAAACAATCCACCAAATAAGAGCAGCTCAGTAAACAAGAAGAGCCACATACCCAGTTTTGAGGCTTCTGCATCTCGGTTGTGCCCCGAATTGGGCAAGCTAAAACCTGAACTATGTTCCATAATTATTCTTTTATATCTGGTTTATGGTCGTAATCATAGGGGCCGTCTTTTGGCAAAACGGGCATGCGATCGAAGTTGGTAATAGGTGGTGGGGACAAAGTTTGCCATTCCAGCGTGATACCTGTTCCCCAGGGGTTGCGCCCAATCTTTTCGCGTTTGCGCCAAAAACCTGCAATAAGATTTCCGAGCATAAGCAACAAACCAACAGCCAAAACCCATGATCCAAAAGTACTGATCATATTTGGCAAATGAAACTCGGGCAAATAATCGTAATAACGACGCGGCATTCCCATCAAACCAGCTATCATCATTGGGAAATAAAGCAAATTAAACCCTATAAAAAAGATGAAAAAGGCAATATTGGCGACGAGCTTATTGTACATTCTTCCCCAGATTTTAGGATACCAATAGTGCAGTGCTCCAAAGAATGCAAAACCAGTGCCGCCAAACATTACGTAGTGAAAGTGACCCACCACAAAATAAGTGTCGTGCAAATGAATATCAGTTGCCAACGCTCCTAAAACCAAACCGCTTAATCCGCCCACCATAAACTGGAAAATAAACCCAAGTGAATAGAGTAAAGGAGGCTGCACATCAATAGAACCTTTGTATAGAGTAGCCACCCAATTAAACACTTTAATGGCAGTAGGAATAGCTACAAGAAAAGTCATGATAGAATAGATAATCCGTGCCGGACCACTCATCCCGGCTGTAAACATATGATGTCCCCATACAAAATAACCTACAAAAGCGATAGCAAGCGAGGAAAAAGCAATCGCTTTATAACCGAAAATAGTGCGGTTACTAAAAGTTGGCAGCACCTCCGAAATTATTCCAAATGCCGGTAATGCCATGATGTAAACTGCCGGATGAGAATAAATCCAAAATAAATGCTGGTACAGGATAGGGTCACCCCCGATGGCAGGATCAAACAAGCCTACTCCAAAAACACGTTCAGCCACAATCATCAGCAAAGTAATTCCCACTACAGGCGTGGCTAATAGCTGAATCCAAGAAGTGGCATACAATGCCCAAGCAAATAGTGGCATTTTCAAAAAACCCATGCCAGGCGTTCTCAAACGATGAATCGTGACTATGAAGTTAAGGCCAGTAAGTATGGAGGAAAAGCCCAACACAAAAGCAGCCAACACAGCCATAGTGACATTTGTGCCAGTTTTGACACTGTAAGGCGCATAAAATGTCCAGCCAGTATCGGCAGGGCCGTCACCAAACATAAGTGTTGACAAAGCCATTATTGCACCGATAATGTACACCCACCACGACAGCAAATTGATTCGCGGGAAAGAAACATCGTCAGTACCAAGCATGATTGGCAGGAAAAAATTACCAAAGACAGCAGGTATGCTTGGAATTATGAAAAGAAAAATCATAATCACACCGTGCATGGTAAACACCTGGTTGTATGTTTTTGCCTCCATCAAATCCTTCCCAGGATTGAGCAACTCGAGGCGCATTAAGATACCAAGCGTTACGCCCGCCACAAAAAATGTGAGCAGAGAATAAAGGTACAACAAACCTATTCGCTTGTGGTCAACACTAAATATCCAGGAAAATAATCCTTTTTTTACCTGTAAATAATTTAATTTCAATGCCGTACTTGTCATAGCTTAGAGTACATTTTTGGTTTTCTTGTTACGATTCGAAACGATTAAAGATCCTAAAAGTGCAAGTGCCAAAACTAAAATTATGGCACCTGAAACCTTAGTTACGTTAAACACGTAGGTTTTTCCTTTGGGGTCATAGCTAAAGCAGTAATCTAAAATTTTGTTTATAGTTGGACCAGAGCGCCCCATACTCGCCTCAACAACAGCCATTTTCATATCAAATGGCAAGTAATTAGTGCCATGTAAATAACGTGTAATTTTTCCTTGCGGACTCAAAACAACAAGGGTGGCAGGATGGATAAATTCATCGCCTTCTTGTTTAACCTTATAGCCAATATTATCCAGAAAACGATCAATTGTCAAACTGTCGCCGGTAAAAAAATGCCAGCCGTTTTCCAAATCGCCTTTTCCAACCAACTTGGTGTAAGTACGTTTTTTGTTTTGGGCCAAAACGGGGCTTTCAGCATGTGAAAAGCTAATTGTAAATACCTGATAATTTTTACCAAGCTCCAAATCTGATTTTTTCATCACATCGGCCAGTCCATTGAGCAGGGGCGTACAAATTCCCGGACATTCATAATAAACCATCGCAACAATTGTTGGCTTGTCGATCGCATCTTTTATGTTCACTTCACGGAAATTTTCATCCACAAATACGATGTCGTCATCAATAAATTGATCCAGTTTTTCGTAAACACCCAATTCTTGTTGTGCAAAAACAGGGCTAAAAAAGAGTAGAACTAACAATATCCCCAACAAACCTCGGAATCCTTTTTTCTGTATTAATCTCATTTTTAATTATTTAAGCTTAAAGTATTTTCGCTCAAACCGAGCCGCTAATTTAGATTTAATCTAAATAAAAACAAACATTAGTTTTAAATTTCCAATCGTTCCCTGAAAAACGAGCATAAGCCTGTCCCTAATAATCGGCTGCGCAATTTTTTTTCAAAATCTTTTTACACAGCACTGCGGGCTTATTCAAGAGAGATGATTAGGTCGGGAAGCGGTTTCTCATCCCGACTCATAATAAGCAATCATTCTATTATTACTCCTTTTGCATCTATGGTATATTTCCATTCGGGCTTTGAAATGGCATCAATTTCTTCCTGACTTTTTCCGGCATCTTCGGCATAATGCTTTAACATCTCAACCGGGATAAGTTCGCGAATAGCAATCCCTTCAGCCCATACGGTTTTACCTGCAGCATCTTTTGGAATCTCATAAGCATGATCCAGCATATTCACCATTAATTCTTCGCCATTATCCATCTCAATAGTTAACCAGCAGCCACTGTGCTGACAAACTTCGTGAATAGTTCCGGTAAGTTTTAACCCAAATGTAGTATCCATAGTAATCTTATCCAGAGCACGCTCAGCAACTAAGGCATCTTCTTTTGAAATACTTTCACCAAAATTACCAGTAGGAGGAAGTGGCTCTCCTTCAATCTTATGCATTTCAGCATGACCAGCATGCTCATTCTTAGTTGATTTGCCAGAGCAGCCGACAAAAAGTACTAAGCCTATCACTATTACTCCAATTGAAAAAAAACGTTTACTCATTGTGATTATCGTTTTGTATTAATTGGGTGCAAAGATAAAACAAAAATCCATCTATTTAGAACATTTCTAAATAGATGGATCTTGAAGCTGAATGAATTTATAAAAATCCGACATTAGAGCCGTAAAGCAAAAGATCTAATAATCGCGGTACTCCATTGTTTTTTCCGAGCTACAACAACTTCCTTTTACTTTCATTTCTTTCTCAGGTGTAAGCATTTGACTCTTGGGGCTAATGAATGGTATTCCAAGAGAAAGTCCTCTCAAAATGAAAATAATTCCAAGCACGATAATAAAAACAGGTATAATATGATTCACTTGTCGCCTGAAGCGCTGACCGATGATATTTCCCAAAAGGCTTACGCTCATCATTACCGGGATAGTACCTAGTCCAAAAACAACCATAAAAACAACACCATTCAAAACTGCATTGGTATTGATAGCGCCAGCAACAGCTACATAAACCAACCCACAAGGCAGCAAACCATTCAAAAGGCCAATCACAAAAAGATTCTTATAAGACGACTTCCCGAACAATATCCTGAATTTTGCAATTAGCCTCGCTGCATAGCCGGTTAGCAGCTGGTCAATACTAATTTTTCCACGAAAAACCATCGGAAAAAGCACCGAAATAATCATCACTATCCCCAGCAGAATCGAGGCCCATTGCTGAAAACCTGCCATTTCTATTCCTTTTCCAAGCAAGCCAAACGCAGCTCCCAAAACGCCATAAGTAAATGCCCTTCCCACATTATATAATAAAACGCCAATTACTTTACCTGTCCAGCTTTTGTTACCAATTGGCAAGGCCACTGCTATAGGCCCGCACATGCCAATGCAATGAAAACTACCAATTAATCCAATTGTCAAAGCGGTATAGAGATCCGTCATTATTAGAGTATATTTATTGGTTTTTCAGTATAATAATTGGTTTCCTGATATTTCCAATCCATCTTCAGGATGTATCTGCCATGCAAAGAACCAATTTCGAGCTGCATTATTCCGTTCATATCAGGTTGAAGTGCAAACAATGCATCTTTTCCTTCTTCGGCAATATGATAGAGATGTATTTTGCCAGAAATATCTGCAGGTTTTAATACAGCCGGAAATTGTATGAACAAAACATTACCTTCTATTTTCAGGCTAATTTCCTCTAAAAGCGAACTGGCATTCTGGCGTTTTTCAATCAAATCCTGATGGGTTTGACCCTTTGGGTAATAATCCGACTCCACCAAATTAATATCTTCCCGTATCATTAAAACAGCAAATACAATAAGCATCATCATAAAAGCAGCTATCCCGATAAACAGTTTTGTACCCCAGTTCCATTTCATAGCAACAGTATTAGTTTTTCTTATCCAATCGATTAGGACCAATAAATGTAGTTTTATAGCTCGAAAGCAGTTTTTCGCCACTTTTCACCTCAATTACGATTCTTGTATTACTGGCCACAAGACTTGCCCTATCGATAATCACTAAAAAGTTAGCCTCTTTAATTTTACCACCTTCAACTAAAATCGGATCGCCCATAATTTTAATTTCACCTTCGTGAGATACAAGTTCCAGTTCAACCGGCAGGTCGTGTCGGGTTTTATTTACCAACTGCACTTTATACACATTCGAGAGTTGATTAGGTCCATATTCCTGAAACAAAGTAGCAGGCACACGCGAGATCGTTGCCTCCACATCAGAGCGAAGTGTGAATAGGGTGCCAACAACCAGCAGTAAAACGGTTAGAACAGCAGAATAAGCAATAGTGCGGCCATTAAATATTTTACGAATACCTTCAGAAATTCCCTTTTCAGAATCATAACGTATTAAGCCTTTCGGAAGTCCAACGCGATCCATGATTGTATTGCAAGCATCAATGCAGGCCGTACAATTTATACATTCGAGCTGTGTACCATTGCGAATATCAATGCCTGTGGGACATACAGTGATGCAACTTCTGCAATCAATACAATCTCCTTTATTAGTTTCTGCTCTGTTTTCTAAAGGTTTATACTTTCCTTTAGGCTCTCCGCGCTTATGATCATAAGCCACAATAATGGATTTGCTATCCAATAAAACCCCTTGCAACCGACCATAAGGACAAGCTATTAAACAAACCTGCTCACGGAAAAATGCGAAAACAAAATAAAACACCCCTGAAAACAAAATGAGAGCTATAAAACTTGTCAAGTTAGCCATAGGGCCATTCACTACAAGTTCTTTTAACCGTTCAATACCAACAAGATAAGCAAGAAAAGTATTTGAAATCAAGAAAGCAATAGCAAAGAAAACAATTTGCTTCAAGGTCTTTTTCCAGATTTTTTCAAAGTCCCATGGTTGTCGCGCTAACTTTTTCTGTTTATTGTAGTCGCCTTCTATAAGGTACTCTATTTGTCTAAAAACAAACTCCATGAAAATGGTTTGCGGACACGCCCATCCACAAAATACCCTCCCGAAAATAACCGTAAAAAGAATTATAAAAACAATGAAAGTGATTAGTGAAAGCACCAGCAAATGAAAATCCTGCGGCCAGAAAAGTTGTCCAAAAATGATAAATTTTCGTTCAAAAATATTAAAAAGCATGAATGGCTCACCTTTGTAGCTAATAAAGGGCCCCGCAAACAGAAGGCTTAAAAGGATTATAGCCACTGTCCAACGGTAATTGTACAGTTTACCTTTAGGTCTTTTCGGGAAAACCCAGGCACGTTTTCCTTTGCTGTCAATTGTACTTATTTTATCTCTAAAACTTCCTGTCTCAGGGCGTGAAATATCTTTGTCTAAATCCGCATTTGGTTTAATCTGGTTCATTATGGTGTGATTATTAGTATACAGCAAAGCCGAGATAATCTGAATATCCATTCAGAAATATTTCGGATTTGCTGTTGTGAAATTTTAGTTTGCATGATCTAATCATAGCGCTCACCCTGAGGCTCTTTGGGTGTGGCAGGAGTGGTTCCTTGTAGTTCAACAAGAATGAAGCTCAAAACCTCAAGACGCTGCGTTTCGGAGAGCTGATCCTTGTAAGATATCATTCCCTTTTCGAGTACACCATTTTCAACAACGGCCCACAAATCCTCCAGCTTGTTGCCATGAATCCAATAGTTATCAGTCATATTTGGCCCTACCAGTCCTCCACCGTCAGCCAAATGACATACGGCACAAATTTTACCCCAAGTTTCCTTGCCATTTGCCAATGAGCCGACATCTTCGAGCAACACCAATTCAAAAGGTGCAGCACCTGCGTTTCTCTCGGCTGCGAGGGCACCGGCTGTAGCCATTTCATTTTGAAATTCTTTGGCCTGCATTAAATCATCAGCCCTAAATACCCAAAGTCTTACAAGATAAACGGCAGCAAAAACAATAGCAAGAATAAACAGCCATTTCCACCATGGAGGCAATTCATTATCCAGCTCTTTTATGCCATCATATTCGTGATCTTTTATGAGTCTATCGTTGGTCAGGGTATCAATTTCATACTGATCATCCTGCTTATGTTGATTTACATTTTCTGTTGTCATAATTGAATGTTTTCTTAAGTTAACTCTGATTGACGACTTTTTGCATGCCTTGAATATTCATTTTTTTCTTTCTCAAGGGGCAATCGACTGATCTGATCAACTTCCTCTCGATCCATTCGCAACACCCTCAATATCATTATGATAAAGAACACGAGGAAGATAACCAATCCGATGATCGGAAAGATTTGAATATTAGCTATACTTTCGAGTGCGTTGGTTACAATTTTCATGATACGATCTAGTTTTCAGAAAACAAAGACTCGTTCGACTCACGATAAATATCAGTACCCAGGCGCTGGATATAAGCGATCAAAGCAATTACCTCTTTTTGATTTTCTACATCAATGCCGCCATCACGCAAACCCTGAGCAATCTGATTGGCTTGCTTATGTAAATGATCGAGTGCACGCTTGTCAAAGCCATCGGGATAAGGAACTCCGAGTTTCATCATCGCTCTGATCTTAGCGGCAGTATGTGTGGTATTCAGATCGCGTTTAATAATCCAAGAATAGGGTGGCATAATGGATTCGGCTACCATTTTTTGCGGACTCATAAAGTGATTGTAATGCCAAGAATCAGGTTTATAATTGCGACCGGTTTTTACGCCTTCGCGCGCCAAATCAGGTCCTGTGCGTTTTGATCCAAACTGGAATGGCCTGTCGTAAATAATTTCACCAGCCTTGGTATAATCACCGTAGCGTTCCACCTCACTTCTGAATGGCCTAACCATTTGACTATGACAGGTATAGCATCCTTCGCGAACATAGATGTCACGACCTTCGAGTTCGAGGGGTGTATAAGGCTGTACGCTGGCAATTGTAGGCACATTGGATTTTACCATGAACATTGGAATAAACTCAACCAATCCGCCAATTAATATCGCGACAAGAGCCAAAACTGTAAATAAAACAGGTTTACCTTCAATCAGACGGTGCCCTCTGTCAGTATTAGGTTTTCGATGGTCGAGAGCGGGCGCTTCATCCTGTTCTTCAGTCACCAAAGTGCCTTGTTGGATAGTTTTTGCAGCGTTGTATATCATCAGAATTACTCCGGTGACATAAAGTGTTCCTCCGAGAACGCGTAACCAATACATTGGAAGTATCTGAGTAACCGTTTCGATGAAATTAGGATATTTGAGGAAGCCTTCTTCTGTGAATTCTTTCCACATCAAACTCTGAGTGAAAGCAGCAAAATAAAGCGGGATTGCAAAGAACAGCATCCCTGTTGTTGCAAGCCAAAAATGTGCATTAGCAAGTTTTATGCTAAATAGTTTGGTATTATACAAGCGAGGCAAGAGCCAATAAATCATACCGAAAGTCAGCATACCATTCCAGCCCAGCGTGCCAATATGCACATGCGCAATAGTCCAGTCAGTGAAATGACTGATTGCATTAACACTCTTAAGGGAAAGCATCGGACCTTCGAAAGTTGACATACCATAAGCGGTAACACCAACCACAAACATTTTAAGCACCGGATCTTCACGAACCTTGTCCCAGGCACCACGCAAGGTAAGCAAGCCATTTATCATACCACCCCAAGAAGGGGCAATCAACATAATTGAAAAAACAACCCCAAGTGCCTGAGCCCAATCTGGTAATGCTGAATAAAGCAAATGGTGAGGCCCTGCCCAGATATAAATAAAAATAAGCGCCCAAAAGTGAATGATAGAAAGTTTGTAGGAATAAATTGGCCTGTTGGCCGCTTTTGGAATGAAATAATACATCAATCCCAAATAAGGTGTTGTAAGGAAAAATGCAACAGCATTATGGCCATACCACCACTGAACAAGCGCATCCTGTATACCGGCATAAACCGGATAACTTTTTACAAAACTTACCGGAAGATTAATTGAATTAACGATATGCAATACAGCAACGGTAACAAACGTGGCAATATAGAACCAAATAGCCACATAAATATGTTTCACGCGTCTTTTAACAGTGGTCATGATCAGGTTGAGACCAAAAATGACCCATACAACTGCAATGGCGATGTCAATAGGCCACTCCAATTCAGCATATTCCTTACTTACAGTGAAGCCAAGCGGCAAGGTAATAGCTGCAGCCACGATGATAAGCTGCCATCCCCAGAAATGGATTTTTCCAAGCAACTCGCTGTACATCGACGTTTTGAGTAGTCGAGGTGTTGAATAGTAAATTGCAGTAAACATTCCATTGCCAACAAAGGCAAAAATGACTGCATTAGTGTGCAATGGTCTGAGGCGACCAAACGACAGCCACGAAACGCCATTAGTCATAGTAGGCCAAATTAACTCAATGGCAATAGTAAGCCCCACCAGCATGCCAACTATGCCCCAAAGAATAGTAGCTTTGAGGAATAGGCTGGAAAGCCGGTTGTCATAAGTAAACTTCTGTAACTCCATAAAATTTATTTTTGGTTATTGTTTTGGATTTAGATTTTCAGTCGAGGGTGAAGTATCTTCTTTATGTTTCTTATTCTCAAATAGCATCCTTACTGACGGAGAATAATCATCGTCGTATTGACCACTACGGACAGCCCAAATAAATGCCACTAAAAATCCTCCTGCCACAACAATGCCTAATATAATTAAGATGATAATTGCACTCATTTCGGTAATATAGTTCTTGTTTACGACAACAACAGCAAAAATAGTGAAGTGATCCTTAAGTTGGATGAAGTATAGTTTATTTAAAAAGATTCTAAATAACAAATCCTTTAGCCGCTTTAAAGGGCTAAGTTAAAATAAATAATGAAATTATTTTCTGAAAAACTTATCAAAACAAACTACTTCAGTTTCTTGCCAGCCATCCATCGCGTACTAATGGTAGCAAAAACAACAACTGAAACCGAACTTACAGGCATTAATATGGCAGCAAATAAAGGAGACAAAACGGCCATTACAGCAAAACTCAACCCAACTATATTATACAAAAACGAAATAAAAAAACTCAATCGCACAATACTAAAACTTGTTTTTGTAAATCGGATAAATTGATTCAGTTGTGCAAATTTTGAAGACTCAAGTATGGCATCGCAAGCCGGAGAAAAGCTAAACACATCATCTGCGATACTAATTCCGGTATTGCTAACTGCCAATGCTCCGGCATCATTTAATCCGTCGCCAATCATCAACACATTTTTACCGGATTTTTTCAATGATTCCACATAAGCCTTTTTGTCTGTTGGGCTTTGATTAAATTTCAAGATTGCCTCAGAACCAAAAACCGCTTGCAGATGTGCCTTTTCCGCCTCGTTATCACCCGAAAGCAAATGTAAATCATAGTGGAGTTTTAGATCATTAATCACAATATCAAGACCTTCTCTATACACATTTTTTATACTGAAGTAGCCACATTGCTTTCCGGAAATACTTAGATAAACCCTGCTCTCTTTGCTATCTGACTGCTCCGGTATGCCAAGCACAAACTGTCGTGACCCCAGGTTAAAACGCTCTCCTTCTATAAGTCCGGTTAATCCCATTCCCGGAATTTCTTCATAGTGTGTTGCCTCATAGATTGGCTCAGCTTTAAGGTGCTCATAAAGTGAAGCACTCAAAGGATGGCTTGAATGCCGTACCATTGATTTTACTTTATCCAGCATCTCAGCTGATAATTTTATTCCTTCAAATGCTACCGCCATTTTTCGGCTTAATGTAAGCGTACCCGTTTTATCAAAAACAAGAGTTGTTGTCTTATGTAATTGCTCAATCACTTCTGTTTGCTTCAGGTAAAATCCTTTGCGACCAAAAACCCGCATGGTATTTCCAAAAGTGAATGGAATGGTGAGTGCCAATGCACACGGGCAAGCGATAATAAGCACTGAAGTAAACACATAAATAGCTGTGTTCAGATCATGAAATGACCAAAAGGCGAATGCCGAAAAGGCAATCACTAAAACAGCAATTGTGAAGTACTGACTGATGTTGTTGATATGATTATCAAGCGAATTGGAAGTTTGACGCGCATCCTTTTGATTCCACAATTGTGTTAAATAACTCTGCTCCACTTCATTAACTACCTCAAGCTCAATAGAACTACCAACCTGCCGCCCGCCAGCATAGATAAAATCATCCTTTTGCTTTGGAACCGGAATTGATTCACCTGTAACAAAAGCATAGTCAATATTTCCTTTTCCTTTTATTAATCGGGCATCAGCCGGAACAAGTTCCTGATTTCGTACCAAAATACGATCCCCTTTGTGGAGATTTTTTATCGGAATAATTTCTTCTCTGTCGCCATTTAATCGCGTGATTGCAACCGGAAAATACGACTTATAATCCCTCTCGAAAGAAAGTGCCTCGTAGGTTTTTCCCTGATACCATTTTCCAATCAGCAGGAAGAAAACCAAACCAGCCAAAGAATCCATATATCCAATACCATTTCCGCTAAATACGGCATAACTGCTCTCGAAAAACAAAGCCATTATTCCAAGCGTAATCGGAATGTCGATGCTTATAATCTTATGCTTAAGCCCTTTAAAAGCTGTTAAAAAGTAATCGCTAGCACTATAAAATACCACAGGCAAAATCAAAATAAAACTTAGCCATCCAAAAACATCCTTAAAATCCTGCTCCAACAGATCGCCTCCGGGCAGGTATTCAGGAAAGCTGTACATCATGATATTCATAAAACTAAAAGCCGCAATCCCAATCTTCACCAGTAGGTTCCTGCCTGCTTTGTTACTACCTTTTTTTTCGAGCTGATCCAGCGTAATCTCAGGAATATAATGGATAGCAGCAAGCAATTCAGCAATTTGTCGCAGGCTGATTTGATCATTTCGAAAAGTGATATAAACTTCCTTTTTAGGAAAATTTACTGCAGAATAGCTTATTGCAGGATTAAGGGTATCCAGGTGTTCAAGCAACCAAATGCATGAAGCACAATGAATGGAGGGTACAAAAAATTTTACTTTTGAAATGTTGCCATCCGTGAAATCAAGTATTTGTTTTTTAAGTTCCTCATTATCCAAAAAAGCAAATTTATTACTTTGACTTTCTGTTTGTATACGGATTCCCGACATGGGTTGGATTTTGTAATATTCTCCCATATCCTTTTCATGCAAAATCTGATAAACCGTTTTACATCCATGACAGCAAAAAGGTTTATCTTCCCAAATTACAGGATGTTTGCCACAATCGGCACCGCAATGTACACAAGCTTGACCGGGCATTAAAGCGCAACTTTTGAGTTGAAACGGATTCGCCAAATGCCTCTTAAATCACCAACTTTATAATTCACAGCTTTTCCTTCAGGATATAAATCCCTAATCAATCTTAAATGCTCCGGGGCAATATCTTTTTCAACACTTCCGTGACATTGCAGACAATTATCGGCCAAAATAATCGGCTGTGCATACACCGAAAATCCATCAGCGTCCTGCACTACCATATTCACTTGCGATAAATCAGCTACACTCAGTTTCGAGAAGGTTTCTAAAAGGCTGACTTCAAAAGCATCGGCTTCATTTAATGGATTTCTATTTTTTAATGAAACACGCTTAATATCAACATTATACATAGTTGCCAATGAATCAGTAACCGGTAAGGCTGCGGTATTACAAAAACCAAGTGCATGTGGAATGCCTCCCTCTTGAATAGCATTTTTCAGTTCCGAACTCAAAGCCATAAATGTTTCTTTCACAATTAGTTTGCCTTGCGAGCGAAAACCCTCCAGTGTTGTATCTGAAACAGGTTTTAAAGCGAGTGTTTCGGCTTTGCTTTCCGAGTTTGTTTTTGATTGATCCATTGAAGAGCAAGCTGTTATCCAGACAAACAATTGTGCCAGAAAAAGAACTTTTGCGGTAAAGAGTAGTGCTTTCATAGGAAAATATTTTAACCTAAAGATAATTAGTTTTGTGGTATCGGAATCTCTTCCTGACGTGCTGTTCTAACAGCCACCACCTTCCCCTCAAAGATAAGGTTTTTTCCGGCCATCGGATGATTAAAATCCATCGTAACCCTGTCTTTCATTTTGCGGATAATCTTTCCGTAATGCCTGTTTCCTTCTTTATCCTCCATCGGAAAAACATGACCCACCTGAACTACTTCTTCATCAATTTGCCCGTCTTCCTCGGCAAAAGTAGTGAGTGGCAAATCAAAAATTGCACTTGGGTCGATGGGACCATAAGCCTGATCAGCTTTTGCATTGAAGTGAAAAGTATCTCCAGCTTGCAATCCTAAAAGGGAAATTTCGAAAATATCAATCAATAACCCATTACCAAAAAGAAATTCCTGTGGTTGATCTGCTGGAATCAGTTGCAGCACTTTTTTTGTTTCACGCTCGCTAACTGTATAATAGATACTGGCAACACTATTTTTTTTGATCTTCATAAGTTATAAGATAAGGAAAGCCCTCTGCATTTGCGGCAGAAGGCTTTTCATATGATAAGGTCAATTAGCATTCTTATTTTGTGATACTGCGCACATAATTAATAATTTTCCATCTATTTTCAGGTCGTACTTGGCTGCCATGCGCTCCCATCAATCCAGACACTGAACCCATGGTTATCACATGATAAATCTCGCCATCAGGTAAATCTTTTACACGACCATCGACCAGTGAAGATGGTTTTGCAGGAAACAGTCCGCTGGTGTACAAATGTCCATCACCTAATCCAACATCGCCATGACAACTGATGCAATAAATGTCGTATTGCCTTTTTCCTTCAGCAATTACAGCTTCCGTTGCTTCAAGTGGATTGGTTAGTTCCAGTCCGGCTTTAATTTGCTCATCTGTTGATTTTGGCTTATATGGATAAGGCATATAACCCCGAGGAATAGTGCCTTCGGCTGGAGCCAGATTGGTATATCCATCAGCAAAAACCGGATTTGGTGTATAAGTTTCATAAGCCCGGGAATACTGCATATCAGGATAATAGGTATATCCCGGATTATTTTGATCCTTATTGCAGGATGAAAAACCTGCAACGAACAACATCAGGATGAAAAAAGTTACTGAATTTTTCATGACGATCAATAATTTGTGTGATAGTGAAGACTTTCTTCGTAAAAGGGATGATTTTTGGGTACCAGTGGTGCTTTGCTTAAACCCCAGAATGTTACTAACATAAAGAGACCTATGAAACCAATGGTTAATCCAATTTCAAGGAAACCTATTCCAGCAGCTTCATGACCCACTGCACTGGGCATAATAAGCTGGTATAGATCGACCCAGTGCCCGATAAAAATAAGCACTGCAACAGGAATAACCACCCAATAAACTCTTTTTGCATTACGAGGCATCATCAACAGGAATGGAATTGCAAAATTCACTATCAGATTAAAGTAAAATACCGTATCAAAATATTTAAGTCTTTCGTAGAAGTAGATTGTTTCCTCTGGGATATTGGCATACCAGATGAGCATATATTGCGAAAACCAAAGGTAAGCCCAGAAAATGCTCAAGCCGAACATATACTTACCCATATCGTGAATATGTTCTTCGTTCACATGTTTCATATAGCCCATACGCTGCAGCACAAAAACAAAAATCACAAGTACCGAAAAACCCGTAACAAGCATACTGCTAAATACATACCAGCCATACAAAGTACTGAACCAATGTGCATCAATCGACATCAGCCAGTCCCAGGAAGAAACCACGCTGGAAATTGCCAAAAACACCACATAAAATGCACTGTATTTTCTTAATCTGTTAAAATATTGAATATCTCCATTCATATCAAGCTGCCGCGAAGTTTTGCGAATCAACCAGGCCAAGAGCACCCAACCAGTAAAAAATACAAAAAATCGAATATAAAAAAACGGCTGATTCAGGTAGGCTACTTTTTTAATCAAAATATGATCGAGATGATCTTCGTGAGTCCACTCAAACAGGTGATGCATGCCCCCTGCGAGGAATACAATCAGCATAATTATTCCTCCAACAGGGATAAACATGCTCATGGCTTCACCTACCCTTTGCATGCTAACCTGCCAACCCGATTCGGCAATGGCATGCACTGCAACGAAGAATAATCCAGTCAATCCCAAACTCACAAAATAGAAACTATTCAAATGCAGGTTAGCATATATTCTATCAGCTTCCAGTCCGGCGATCCATCCATACAGCAGCGCGAGTAAGCCGATGGCCACCATAGCGATACCTGCCATTTTAAGGTTTTTAGTTAGCTTAAAAGTTGTATTTTCCATGGCTTAAAGTTCTATGCGTTGCGTTTTATACCTTCGGCACCTGCTTCCAGCAGTGCCTTTTCAATTTGTTCTTGAGCTTCCTCATCCTTAAGATTCACAACTACCAGAAAGCGATCATCGGTAATGCGCTCATCATGGATAACAGTTTTTGCACCCGGCCCCAATTTGAAATAAATCAAAAAAGCAAATACCATCGAAAAGGCAGCAAAAAGCACTGCAAGTTCAAAAGTTACGGGGATAAAGGAAGGCACGGCGAAGAAAGGTTTACCACCAAAATTGAGGGGATAAGCTTTGGTGAAAACCCATGCTTGAAAGAAGAATCCAACAGCGGTACCAACAAAACCTCCCCAAAAAGCAACTCTGGTGAGTCGAGAACGCCTCATTCCCAATACAATATCTAATCCATGAACAGGAAATGGAGTGAGTACGTCAAGGACTTCCAATCCTTTCTCTTTCATTTGACGAATGCCTTTTAACAGCTCGTCTTCGTCATAGTAATACGCAGTGATATAATCTTTATTCATGATGGGCTGTTTTTTTATGATCTCCAGATGACTTTAATACACTCTTTACCTCAGCAATTGCAATAACGGGAAACACCCGAATGAAAAGCAAAAACAAAGTAAAGAACAAACCGATCGTACCCACATACAAACCTACCTCAACAAGCGAAGGGCTATACATAACCCAACTTGAAGGCAGGAAGTCGCGGTGCAAAGAAGTTACAACAATTACAAATCGTTCGAACCACATACCTATATTCACAAATATCGAAATGATAAAAGTGGCTACTAAACTTGTTCTGATTTTTTTGAACCAAAACAATTGAGGTGTGACCACATTACAGGTCATCATTATCCAATAGGCCCAAGCGTAAGGCCCGAAAGCCCTGTTCATAAAAGCATACTGCTCATATTCAACACCTGAATACCAAGCCATAAAAAACTCTGTGATATAGGCGATCCCCACAATAGAACCCGTAAGGATAATTACCTTATTCATGGATTCAATATGGTTGACTGTTATATATTCTTCGAGATTCAAAGCTTTACGCGCTACTATCAGTAGCGTAAGAACCATTGCAAATCCTGAAAAAACAGCACCTGAAACAAAGTAAGGAGGGAAAATTGTGGTGTGCCATCCGGGAATTACCGAAGTGGCAAAGTCGAAACTAACAATCGTATGAACCGAAAGCACCAGCGGAGCGGCCAAGCCAGCCAATATCAAACTTACCGTTTCGTGGCGTGACCAATGTTTTGAGGAACCTGTCCAGCCAAAGCTTAAAAAACCATAAATAGCTTTGCGAATTTTTGTTTTTGCTTTGTCGCGAACTGTTCCCAGGTCAGGAATCAAACCTACATACCAAAAAATCAATGAAACAGCAAAATAAGTTGAAATAGCAAACACGTCCCACAACAATGGTGAGTTAAAGTTCACCCATAAATTTCTGGTATTTGGATAAGGGAAAATAAAGAAACCCAGCAAAAGTCGTCCCATGTGAATCAAGGGGAAAAAACCGGCGCAAGCAATAGCAATAAGCGTCATAGCCTCAGCCGAGCGGTTAATACTAGTCCGCCATTTCTGACGGAAGAGCAACAAAATTGCTGAGATAAAAGTACCGGCATGGCCAATACCAACCCACCAAACGAAATTAGTAATACCCCAGCCCCATCCAACGGTTTTATTTAAGCCCCAGGTGCCGATGCCATAATAAACGGTTTGGTAAGTGGCCCATGCACCAAAAAGCGCGGCTATTCCAGCCAGCGTGATTCCCAAATACCAATAAATGGAAGGTTTCCCTGCCATGGGAGCCAGGATATCCTTGGTAACCTGGCTGTAGTTCTTCTCACCTCTGATGAGTGGTTCTCTGATCGGAGATACGTACATTCCTGTAAGATTTTAGTTATACGGTTGTGTTTTTTACTTTGGTCAAATAGCCTACCGAGGGCAGGGTATGCAACTCTTCGAGTAAGTGATAATTGCGCTCATCTTCAAAGTATTTGGCTATCTTGCTACTCTTATCATTCAAATTACCAAATACGATTGCCTCGGAAGGACAGGCCTGTGCGCAGGCGGGAACAACATCACCATCGCGCAGCTGTCTGTTTTCTGTTTTAGCTTCCAGTTTTTTCTCCTGAATGCGCTGAACGCAGAAAGAACATTTTTCTATCACACCTTTAGCACGAACTGTTACATCAGGATTTAAAACCATACGCCTTAAATCAGTTGTCATAAGTGCTGGATCCTTTTCATTTCCCTTCATAGCATCTGCCCCTGTATAGTCAAAAAAGTTGAATCGACGCACTTTGTAAGGACAGTTGTTGTTGCAATAACGGGTTCCGATACAGCGGTTATAAGCCATTTGGTTCAATCCCTCGTTACTGTGCGTAGTTGCGGCAACCGGACAAACATTTTCACAAGGAGCATTATCACAATGCTGACAGGTAACAGGCTGACGTAAAACCTCAGGATCATTCTCATCACCCTTGTAATAACGGTCAATTCTAATCCAGTGCATTTCTCTGGCCATCATCACCTGTTCTTTACCAACAACCGGAACATTATTTTCGGCTGAACAGGCCACTACGCAGGCATTACAGCCTGTACAACTATTAAGATCAACGGCCATTCCCCAATGGAATCCATCATATTGATGCTTAGGATAAAGTGTTTTAAGATGTTTCTTGATTTCCTCTCGAATTTCATTTCCGGAAATGGGATTTTCTTTGTAATCCGCGAGTGTAGTTTCACGCACAATCTCACGCCCTTCCATCGAATGATGGCTTTGAGTGCGAGCTACTTCATACTTACCCCCCAGTTGCTCCATCGCAACATCAGGGCGAACATATTGCAAATGCCCATTCACAAAATTAAGCTGCCCAAAAGCATTCTTTCCAACACCTGTAGCAGGAATTCCAGCTTTTTCGCGGCCATAACCCATTGCTACTGATAAGGTTTTATATTCTTGTCCGGGTTGAATTAAAACCGGCAATTCACCCATATTTCCAACATTCACGGTGTCAAAATCTTTCAATCCTAATTCACCTGCAAGCTTAGGAGAAACAGACACATAGTTATCCCAGCATGCTTTGGTAACCGGATCGGGCAGCTCCTGCAACCAGGGATTATTAGCATGTTTACCAGTACCAACAGCAACGTTGGCATAAACAACCAATGCCAGTTGATCAGCATTACCAGCTTTTACGTTTTGCTGAGCTGCTAAGGCTGATGTGTTATCAAAAACAAAGTCATCGGCTTCTGTGCGGCCTGATTCAAAAATACCATCATGTAATTTACTGTTCCAAAAACCTGTAAACGTTAGGTTATCAGCCTGTGCAAAAAGATTATTTTCCCAATATTGCTGGATGTAGGTTCTGAAATCAAGATCGCTACCCATCCATTTCAGGAAACTCTGTTGTGCCTGACGGGTATTAAAGATGGGACGGATTGTCGGCTGTGCGAGTGAGTAATATCCCGTTTTGATTTCTGCATCACTCCAGCTTTCCAGAAAATGATGATCAGGACAAATAAAATCAGCGAGCGGTGCTGTTTCCTCTTCAAGAACAGGCATCGCAACTTTTAGCCCTACTTTGGACAATCCGCTGACAAATTTTTCCTTTTCAGGAAAATCATAGGCAGGATTCACATCATAAAGGAAAATCCCATCAATCGAACCAGCATTCATATCTGCTACTAATTGTTGCAGTTTTTTATCGTCGGCCTGACGGATTTTCAAATGAACACTTGTATATATTGTATTGCCGTAACTTTGCAGCAACTGGTTGATCCCATTGATCATCAACTGTGTTTCGGGATCGTTGCTTCCGGCCACAACAAGGGCTTTGGCTTTTTTGCTGTACAATTCCTTAGCGATAGCCTTTACATCGGCAGGGCTATCAATTTGTTTCGTACCAGATTCACCGGCAAGTTTTTGTAACTCATTAAACAATGCGGCAACAGTTTGCTTTTCCAAACCCGGATGCAATTGAATTCGCTTGTCAGCATTTGAGCCGGTAACCGACATGGCACCTTCGAGGTGGATATGGCGCGACATTTTTTTCTCACCATTTGTTAGTTTTCGGTTCTTGCTATACTGTTTCGTAAACTCAACAGGTGTTAGCCAGCTTCCAAGAAAATCAGCATCAAAGCTGACAATTACGTCAGCTTTCTCAAAATGATAAGCAGGTAAGAATGCTTTTCCAAAACTAAGCTTATTGGCTTCGCGCATTGCACTGGCCGATAGCACATCGTAGGTGATATGTTCGCCTGGATACTGTGTTAAAAATTCATTGATAACAGCTTTTGTCGAAGGACTTATCACTGTTGCTGAAAGAACCACAATTTTTCCGCCCTTATTTTTTATTGCGTTGAGTTGGCTGATAATTGCCTGATCCACTTCCTGCCAGCTGGAAGTATTTTCTCCAGCCTGAGGTTCTCTATAACGAGAATTATCGTACAAGCCTAAAACTGCGGCCTGAGTACGGGCATTGGTACCACCTTGGGTAAGTGAAGATGCCTTGTTACCTTCAATCTTAATAGGCCGGCCATCACGAACTTTTACCACAACCGGACAATAATCTATGCCGTCAAAAAATGTTGAGGCATAATAACTTGCCTTTCCAGGGACGATTTCTTCTGGCTGAATAAGCAGTGGAATAGCTTTACGTACAGGCTGTTCGCAGCTGCTTGCGATAGCTGCAGAGGCAACAGTAAAACCAAACAGCTTCAGGAAATCGCGTCGTGATGCGGTAGTAGACTTTTTTAACTCCTGCTGCATTTCGAAGATGAACTGTCGGTCGCCGGCAGGTTTGTTTTCTGCTTCGGGCCTGATATCAATTTTAAGTTCTTCGAGACTTCTAAAATATTTTTGTTCCATATGGGATTTCTTATCAGGTTAGTGAATTAATAGTGACATTTCATGCAATCGCCACCACCAAGCATATCGGCAGTCACTTTTTTGACTTCACCATTTTTGAACTGCTCATGCATTAATTCATATGACTTAAAGAATTCGTTATTAGCAAACTGCACCTCGGTAGTACGATGACAATTGAGGCACCAGCCCATGCTGAGGTCTTGTACTTGCATCACGACATCCATTTTTTCTACTTCGCCATGGCATTGGGCACAATCCAGTTTTCCAGAGTTAACATGTTGAGCATGACTAAAAAACACGTGATCTGGCAGGTTATGAACACGCACCCATTCCACTGGCTTTCCACTGTTCCAGGCTTCATAGATTTTATTGATTTCGGCAGTACCTGTAACTTTTCCTTCACGTACTTGACTATGACAATTCATACACACATTAGTAGAGGGAATACCAGCACTTTTACTATCTTCAGCAGATGAGTGGCAATACTTACAGTCAATCTTATTTTGTGTGGCATGTATCTCATGCGAAAACCAGATAGGCTGCTCAGGTTGATAATATTGCTGGCGACCCAGCGCTGTGGCTTCCTTATAAACCACTTCGCCAATAATACCCAGCGCAATCAGCACGAGCGTTTTATGAACGAAAGTAGCTTTGATCACTTTTGTTACGAAGAGATCGATAATTGTAATTAGGAAAATTATCAATGTAATAATAAAGGTCGTTCCAAAATTTCGGTTGGCATCTCGTTCTATTTCTGCGAGCTTGAGTTCCTTTTCGCGTAATTGCGCAGCTCTGGCAGCATCTGCGGTGGCACCTTTATCAGCTTCAGCCTCCATCTGAGCCAAATACTCATCAGCAACCTGGCCACCATTTTCAATCAGAGCAAGAATATCAATAATTTGCTCATCTGTGAGATCATGCGGTGGCATTGGTATTTTATTGTATTTCTCAAATAAAGCAACGGCATATTCATCTCCTGAAGCAATAACTTCCTGAGTGTTGCGAATAAAGCGAATCAGCCAGGCAGTATCCCTTCTTTGAGTGATACCAGCCAAATTCGGACCAACTAGTTTGGGGCCTTCAAGGTTGTGACAGGCCTTACATTGTTGAAAGTTCTTTAAAGCTTCAGGGGTTTGCGCTTTTATAAAATTAAAAGGCAGTAATAACAATCCCAATAAGCCTAGAACCATCATTTTTTGCAGTTTACCTTGCAAGGTAATGATTGAGTGCGTCATAATAGATTTCCTGATGGTTGTAGATTCAAAACGGTTACTTATGTTGTAATTTTGGTAAAACGCTAAGCTTTCACTTTAACGCCGTACAAAATTATTAAAAAATTGATTTGATCAAGGAATTTTAGTATTTCCTTACCAAAATATTTAAGTTTTTATTTCATTGCATGCCAATTTAAGTGTTAGTAACTATTTCCCATTGCTATTTGTATTGGGCTCGAAAGCTTGTGTTTTTGAAATGCGATCAGCTTTAATTTCAATTTGAAGGAATATCGTATCGCTTACAATATAAGATTCATCCCCTCCCCCATAAGTTTTCGACATCGCAAAAATGCCCCAGTCGGTTCTGTCGATAGCAATAGTATCAGTTTGGGCTTCAAACGATTGATCGTCCCATCTGACAAATGACTTAAAGCTGATACAAACAGGTATATCCTTAAGCGTAAGATCACCTTTTAAAATGATGCTATCTGGAGCAATTTTTTGGGTACAGCATAAATCAAAATAACTGAAAGGATATTTTTTTGCATCTAGTAATTCCTGCGACTTAATGGTATTTTCGAGCACACTTCGCATCAGATCATAATCGATATCAGAATTCCTAACGCTATCCATAGTCAGCGTAAAATTAGCTTCAACTAATTCTCCCTCAACAGCACCTACAGCTCCTAATTTAAACTTTAAAGTTCCCCAATGGTTCTCAGCCCGCCAATAGAGCAAACTCTGATTAATATCAACCTTATATGATAAGGTGTCGGTTGAGTTTTGACCACTAACATGCTGCCATAGGATAGTTACTAAAAACAACATCAAGCCTGCTATTTTTCTTGATTTTCTCATTCATCAGGATTTATACGAAAAACAACACCTGTAGCTTTTCCATTTTCCCCGATAAACGGCAGTAAATCCTTTGGAATATTAATCGCATCGCTAAAATCTGTATCAACCAGTTCTGCAGCAAAAAAATCAGTACCTTTTAAATCGGCTCCAACAAAACTTGCCTCTTGCAAGTGAGCCCCTTTAAAATTTACTCCATGGAGCCTGGAATGCACAAAACTGCATGCTTCAAGTCCGGCTCCCGTAAAATCAGAATAACTATAATCGACAGAATCAAATCGAGATCCAGCAAATACGGTTATAATAAACTTCACTTTAATGGCCTTACTGTTCGAAAAATCAGCATCTGTCAATTCTGATTCTTTCATCAGGGCATTCGAAAAATCAGCATGTCTAAACGAAGACCGATTACCTTTTACGCCAAACATATTGGATCCTCTGAAATCGGAAGAATCAAGCAGTGCTTCGTTCATCGCGGTGCGAAAAAGAACCGCCTGAGCAAAATTGCAATGCCGCATTGTTGTATTGTTGAATGATGACCACCTCAGATCTGCAAGCCGAAAATCAGCATAAGAAAAATTACTTCCATTGGCTATTGCAGTTCTGAAACTTACTCCCCTAAAATCACCATACCTTACAGACACATTTTGCCACTGCACCCCATCCAAATTATTGAAACGAAAATCATCAAAATCTTGTGGAACAGCCTCAAAACCCTTAAACCGCTTTTGATTGGAAGGAAGTAGCATTTCCTCATTAATCAATTTGATCCGATAGTCTGGTGTGGTTGAAGTTGGCAATGGCAACAAAGTAGTGGTGTCAACGGCTTTCGCAAACAACTCCTGATGTATATCGTAGCGAGAATGGCTGCTGCAAGCCGTAATCAAAGCAGCAATAGCCAAAACAGCAAAAAATCCGCTCCATTTTATCATATGATATCCCTTGTTTTAAAAAAATAACTTCCAAACCAGCCAAACAATCCGCCCAAAGCGATAGGATAAGCAATGGCAAAAACAATAAACCACCCCCTGCTCACTGTATCCAGGATAAAGTATGAGGCAGCTCCCATAACAGTCAACTCCGGATCAAACAATACCAAAACTGCTGTACGAAAAACCTGAAGTGGATTAATCATACCAAAACCAATCACCGTTCCCGCATCAAGGCGCAGCTTCAAAAGCAATCCCATCAGGATGAGATCCAGAAAAGCCACCAACAGCAGCCAAAGGATAAAAGCTGTGCTTATCGCCAAATCTTGCGAATGCGAAACCGCTGAAATAAACATGCTGATGCCCAAAAAACAAAATATCATAGCAGCCAGTAAAGCACTGTAAAGCATAAACAAATCCCAGGGCACATCCAGTTTGGTGAAACTACCCCAAACCGCAGCGCCAAGCAAAGCCATAAAAACCGGAATGTAAGTCACCAGAAACTTGGCACTGAACTTGCCCCAAAAATAGCCCGAAAAGGAAACCGGAAGCGAAAGCATGTATTCCATTACATTCGATTCGCGATCGCCCACTACCGAACGAACAGTTGTAATGAGCACATAAATAGGCAAAATAACCATACTCACCTGCATAAATGTAACCATCAGCCGACTCAATCCCACAAATCCAATGATTTGAGATTCAGTAATTCCGGTAGAAAACATCACCGCCACAAAACCACCAAAGAGAACACTATATGTCCAAAACCACTTTGAGCGTAAGTTTTGCCGGATATCTGCATTCATGATTTGTATGAGGCTGGAATGTGTAAATAGATTGCGTTGCATAATTTGCAGTTTTTGACTTTTTAAAAAAGCTTGTCTCTTAATTAATCGTGGTGAAGCATTTTTTTCTTTTTCAAGAAATCCTCCCGCATGCTAATGCCATCACGAATGCGCTGAGTAGTTGTCTCAAAATCAAAAGATGTATCAGATTTTTGCTTGTGAGCTGCATAGCCATATCCCATTGGCGTTGCAATACCATAGGAATACCAAGCTTCTTCCACCCTGATCCATTCTCCGGTTTCGACGTCTGCGATATAGGAAACCGCTTCATCCCCACCATACTTTTCCCAATCCGGGCTATCCATATATTGAATCAGACATCCCAAATCGTCGTACCATAAAACCTCATTACGCATATTGATTGATTGTGCCGAAAACGTGGCATCGGCCAATCCCATCAAGCAGTTGATACAAATATCACGGTCGAAATTAATCTCTCTCGGACTTTGATCTGCTTTGCGAACACACATTGAAAACGCAAAAACTGCTGTCATTAAAATCAATATTTTTTTCATAATTTCTTAATTATCAGTTACTAATTTATCTAATACTATTTTACCCAAATCCATTTCTATCACCCGATTCACGAGATCCTTTATCTCGTCCATACGGTGACTGCTTAGAATCATCAAAGTATCCTTACTGTATTCTTTTAACTGTGAAAACAGAATTTCACGCGCCTGCGGATCGAGGTTTGCAGAAGGCTCATCCAACAGTAAAATCTTTACTTTCCTACCCAAGGCAAAGCTAATCAGCAGTTTCTGTTTCATACCACCCGATAGCTTATAAAACGGCTTATGCAAATTTTGATCAATCTCCAATCCAAGCTGATTGCTAATAGTTTTAAATGCAGCAGCATCTGTTTTAGTAATTCGTTCAAAAAAGTGTATCAACTCCCCCACTGTCAATTTAATTGGAGGAGGCGTTTGTGGCACGAAACCAATCTGTTGTAAAATCTCCCTGCGATCTTTTCTGGGATTAAGCCCTAAAACTTTTAACCTGCCTTCAAAATTATATTGTCCGAGAACACAGCGTATTAATGTTGTTTTTCCGGCGCCATTCTGACCAATAAGTGCGATACGTTGATCGCTTAAAAGATCAACCGACAAAGAATCAATAACTTGTTGACGCTTGAATCTTTTCGAAAGATTCTCAATTTGGATAATGCTATTGTTGAGCTGTTTGATCATCATTAAAAATTATTTACAATAGAGATGAAGCACCTCTTACTGAATAGGTTAAAGCATTGACCGGGCACACATCCACACACAAACCACAACGGGTACAATCGGAACCAACATAGTGAACATCTTGTGTAGCCGCGCCACGTTTCACAAACCACAATTCGTGGGGAACCAAACAAACCTTTTGGCATTCGAGGCAATATCCACATTTGTCGTGTTCAAATTTGACCGCCACCGGCGAAAGTTTACCAACCAAGCTATAAGTTGCTCCAATTGGACAAACATAGCGACACCAAAACCGACGGCTTACGAAAACTTCGAAAAGGATTATTGCAAGCACCCAAAGCAGTAAAAGACTGGGGCCGTATATCATTGCCTTTGAAATGATACCGACTACATTCAGGTTTTCAAAAACCAGGTTTTTTGTTAATACAGCCAGCAATAAAAAACCCACCAAAAAGACAAAACGTAAGCCGATATGGTAGGTTCTTTCTTTTATTTTCTTCTTCTTAACCAAATAGTTATGAACTTTTTCGGCCCATTCGGCTAAAAAATGATATGGACACATCCAAGAACAAAAAGAGCGGCCGCCTAAAATAAGCCAGAAGATGAGAATCGTGAAAAGCCCGATCCAAAAATTCATGGTGAGCATGGCCAAATATCCGGTTGTGGACGAAATTGCCAGCAGTTGCAGTGCATTATATGGATCCATCAGGTAAAAACCGATCAGTCGCGAACCGCTTAATGAGCCTTCTAAAACGGATAAATCAAGGTAAAAAGAGGCCACAAATAACAAATTCATAAAAAGCAAAAATGCCCAGCGAATATTACGCATTTTATGGTTTTTCTTTTTGGAGTCGCGCCATTCTTTATAACTCAAGCCTGCCAAACTATGTGGCATTTGCTCAACTGCCTTGGGAGTGAGCGGGCTTTTTTTCTTTGCGTTGGAAAAATAATCAGATGCCATGACTTTATCAATTAGAAGGGTTCAACAACAATACTGGGTTCAGCTGTAGGGCAAACCATCTGGCAAACCCCGCAACCTGTGCAACCATCAAGCACATGTGGAACAAGTTTCTTTCCACTTCTGCTGCGTCTCTGAATGATAGCTTTTTCACCAATCGGACATTCTGTGATACAAAGGTCACAAACCTCACGATCGAAAATCCTGTCGCGTAGCGGGCTTGCCGAAACTTCATTTTTCCCGGGTGAGCGCTGTACGCCTTCAAAATCACTGCCACGAGGATTACCTTTAAATCCTTCGCCTTTGTGCGCCAGACAAGTGTTTCGGTTCACGTGAGCCTTCCCCATTCTTACAGCTTCCTTCATGGCCACCTTTTGCACTTCAAAGGGATTTACTGTAGCAAGATCAGCCCCGGGTTCGGCGGCTGCCTTTTCGACAGCACGCACCCCTTCTTCTTTGAACGGTCTGAAATCCAATACTGCTGTCGGACATGTTTCAACACATTGCAGTGCATCACACGAAAAATCACAAGCCTGAATACGCGGTGAGATATAAGGTGTTCCAAAACCAAGCCCTTCGCCAGCACCAGCCAGTTCGATGGCATGCACCGGACAAATTTGAACGCAAAGGCCACATTTGATGCAGCCTTGCAAAAAGTCCTCTTCGGAAATGGCACCGGGTGGCCTCAAAAAATCTTCGCGCGGCATTGATTGTGCGGCGTTTTTATCGAGCAAAAAAGTGGCTGTTCCAACCACTGCCAAAGTACCGGCAGCAGCAATTCCACCTTTAAAAAACTCCCGACGATTTAGACTATTTTTTTCCTTTTCCATGGTTTTGGTATTTACATTTTATATTACTTTTTGCCGGAGCAAGTTGATCTGCTCCGGCTTTTATCATCCTAAAAAGAATATTTCAAACCAACGTTAAAACTTCGACCGGGTTCAAAATAGAGGCTTTGAACATCCATAGCTTTATAAGCGCGACTCAAATGTTCAACATAGTTCTTGTTCAATATATTACGCACGCTAAACATTACTTCTAAAGATCCAAAAGCAGTGTAATCAGCATAAAAATCAAAAACAGCAAAACCAGGCGTCCTTGATTCATTAAACGAGGCTGCTACCCTATCCTGCTCATCCGCAATGCGTCCATGAATTTCAGCATTGAATAAGTTGGAACGATAAGCCAATGCTGTTTGAAACGTTAAAGGGGTAATTTCTGCCAAAGGCTCATCCCAGCTAACATTCTGTCCATAAGTGTAGGAAGCAGAAAGGTTATAATGCCAATTTTCGGCAAATTTCCAGTCGAAACCCGCTTCAAATCCTGTGAGGAAAACCTCATCCGCATTTCTGAATTGTTTGGTGAATTTAGGATCCATACAGGCATTGTAAATCCTTGGAATTGTAGTATCAACAGCTGCTGTGATATAATCCTGCACATAAGAATAAAACACATCTGTGAAAATCGTTAATCCTTTGATATTCTTTTCGATACGAGCATCAATTTGATAATTCACTTCCGATTTCAAATCAGGATTTCCAATATATTCATAGGCATCCATTCCAACACTCAAATGATTGATAAACAATTCGGTAAGCTCTGGTGAACGTGTAGCTCTTGCCACAGCAAAATAGAGATTATAGCCTTTTGGCAAAAACCAGGTGAGTGAAGTTGTTGCAGAGATATCAAAACGATCGTCGGGTTGAATTTCATTGTTGTATTGCTCCTGAAAATCAGCTGCCGGATCATTGATGTTATAGGTTATATAATCAGATCGCAAACCCAATGTCCAGACCAGATTTTCGTTGATATCCCTTTTATTTTCGAGGAATAATCCTAAATCATCATGATTCGAATCCTGCCAGGTTTTATCAAAGAAATATTTGGGCGGATCAAATTCCTGCCCGGTACAGGTGTTTTTAAAAACCAAACGATCTCTACCTCCATCTTTTCCAATATGTTTATAATCTATACCAGCATAGAGCAAATTATTAGAAGCCGTTTGCAAACCAAACTCTGTTCTACCTCCAAAAACCTGAGCAGTAACAGGCGACACCGCATGAACTACTTTGTAAGCAGGCCTACGCTTATTACTCATTTCATGATCCACATAACTTCCATATGCTTTGATTTTGAATGATTTTAGCAGAGGACTGATATTGGTGTAGGCATAATCCAAAGAGAGGATACTGCTATTGTCATTATCCGCATCCATCGGAAGGCCGGCATATAGCACATCTTTGGCCATACTCTGGCGCCAGGCAAGCTGAAGTCGCTGGCTTGGCGCAAATTGATATCCCATTTTCATGGCATAACCAAAACGTGAAAAAGATGAAGCAATTTCCTGCCCCGAACCACTCTCGTAATTGCCATAGTCTTTAAAGCCTGCATTAAGCGAAAAATCAAACTTATTCAAAACTGTCTGGACAAAAAGATTGGTGTAGTAATTGCCACCATTGGATTGGTATCCAGCTTCGACACTTCCCGCAACAGGTTGATCTATTGACCGATCAGGCTTACGGTTCACAATGTTGATAATACCCCCCATGGAAGCGCCATAACGAACACTAAAAGGCCCTTTGATGACTTCAATTTTTTCGATTTCTTCAGGAGCCACCTGCGAAATAGTAGGATCCATGCGATTGGGGCAGGCATTCGTGCTGTGCACACCACCATCGATCAAAACATTGAGCTGACTGTATTTGAAACCACGCAATACAGGTTCCATGCCATAATTGCCGCGCTTTTCGACACCAAAACCAGCCTGATTGATAAACATGGCACCACCATCATGGGGATTCTCAACCTGAATGGTACGGCCTGCTATATTTGTTTTTGTTAGATTTAATGGACTTTTTGCCGATATTAAGATCTCCTCTAAAACGAGGGTATCTGTTTGAGCCTGCATCACTGTTGCAAAAGCCAAAAGCGCTGCCGACACTATAATTTTTGTAATCGTTTTGTACATGATTGTAACTTTTAATGAAAGATTGTTCCTGCTAACAGGATTTCTAAATAATCAATAGCAGTGTAGCTGCCAGACTTCATGGGCGCCGCTAACTGTTTCAGGAAAAAGTTACTTTTGGAGGTGGTGTATTGACCTTTTTAGGGTAGAATATAAGATTAGTAGCATAATAAAAGTACTTACTACTCAGCTCTTTTGAAATTATTGTTTCAGTAAGATTTTCAACTGGCAGATAGATTAAGCCTGTGTGGCTAATTGTAGTTTCAGGTATATCAGTTGTTTTATTTTCTTGCTCATCGTCTTCACCTGAGCGTTTGATTAGTGCGGATAGATAGGCGATATCACCAGTCAATGGGTGATTGTCGTCCTTCGAGAAATTGATCACTTGCGATTGCTCCATCCCGGAAATCAGATAAAGGTATTGCCAAATTTGTAATTCGGGCAGAAACACAAAAGCTAGGTGCAAACTCAATAATATGCCAGCAATCACACGCCTTTTCATAATTGATCCTTGAGTTTATCATCCAACGCTTTGTCCCATAAATATATAGGTGTTTTATCGCGCAGAACCATTTTAGGCTCGGAAAATGGCGCCAATCGCTCCAAAAAGTCAAGCACCAGTAAAAGAGGCGAACCATAAAAATATTTGAGATCACGATCGAAAGACCACAAGTGCTCTACATAAGCAAAGAGGGTATAAGGAGTATCTCCAATATTGTCCCCATTCTTATCAAACCCCTGATAATCATCAAAATAATTCTCCTGCCAGCGGTTCAGATTAGCTGTTTTTCCTTCGGCTTCAACCTGAACCAAGTTGTTATGAAAATAATTGTGCTTATAAAGATTACCTTCCTGATTGGTGTGAAACTTGATGCCCACACCACAAAAGGCAATTTCGTTATACATGACGGTATTTGTCTTTTCGGGTACAAAAGGAGAAACATCCACATGAATACCTTCCGAAGAGTAAATAAAACGATTGTGCAAAATCTGATTTGAAGAAGTCTCTTTCATGCCCAGGCACATTCCGCTTACACCATTCGAATGCATGATTGTATTGCCTGTCATAACAGTCATTTCGCTATACATCAGGAAAACACCAACCGAATTTTCATAAAAATAATTATCGTTTATCCTGTTATTGTGTGCATACATAAAGTGCATACTATAACGGTTTCCAACTCCTTTGTTGGCTTCAAAGGTGTTTTCGGATGAATACCAAACAACCATATCGCGCACATTGTGCCAATAATTACCTTTTATCAAATTATTTTTGGAATACCACAAACGAATGGCATCGCCTTTAAGAGCCATATCACGTTTTAAAAGTGAAGTGATTTCGTTATATTCGATCAGATTATGTTCCGATTGAAAAATATCAACCCCAAAAAGACATTCTTCAATTAAGCAGTTGCTTACAACATTATAATTTCCAATAATTTTTACTCCGCAGTCGATCTTATCATGCGATCCGCCTGATTCTATAATATGGAGGTTTTTGAGCACCACGGTATTTGTCTCCAAAAAAATTACCGATGACTTACCCAGACCGGAAATCGTTACTTTTCCTTCGCCGTCAAGCGTAATGGCGTTTCGTGTAATTTTAACCGGACCAGTATAAAAACCAGGTTCAAGAACCACATATTTACCGGGAGGTGTTCGGTCAATAATCTCCTGAAGCGGAATAGGATTACTTCTGTCCTGATAGCCTTCAATTTTTATGGAGGGGCCAAACAGCAAATCGTCTTGAGCCATCAAAGGCACTAAGACTATTGAGCAGAGTAAACCTAAAACTAATTTTATCATTTTCATTTTTAAAAAAGTTCGGGGGGATATTCCGCCCCCCGATCCTTTAATTATTATTCTGTCCGTAGTGATTTACGTTTTAAAAGAATAGCGAGTATCATAAAAACAAAAGCTGCCAGCGCGATATAAAATCCATAGTAAGGATAAGATTCAGTAGTAAACTGAGCTACTTTTCCTTCACCAAAAACTGTTGGCATAAAAGGTTTGATACCTGCAAAGGCGCCACCGCCATGCAAACCCAGATTGTGACCATACCAATAGAGGTGATACATGTACATAAAAAGAAAGTAAAATGGCACTAAAGCGGGAATTAGGCCTGAAACCAAATTGAGTTTTTTTGGAGTTGCCATAAAATACAAACCCAAAAGAACAAACAGCACAAAAATGTAAGGCGAATACGTCATAATGGTATTCAAAACTTTGAGTGTTGCCGGCGTAACGTCAACCTTTATTTTCTGTCCTGTTGCAGGATCATATACATCATTTCCTTCTGCATCTCTCTGTGTATCGAACACATAAAAACTTGGGTGGTCTAATGATGGAGGATTATTCCTGCCTTGCACAATGGGATACATGCCAATATAATGGTTGATGGCATTCATCTCCATCAGGCAGTCGGCTCCTTCGTTAGTGGCAAGTTCTTCTCTTTCCTTTACACCTTCGCATCCGTTATAAACACCGTCAAATTTAAAATTAATCCGAATTCCTTTTGGGTACATTGATTTAGGATATTGAATACTTTGCAGAGCAACACCCCAAATTGGTGTGAAATAAGTAACACCTATCAATATAACTCCAATAAGAGCAAAAATGATGTATGCTTTTGACTTCATAATACTTCGTTTCTTTTATTACCTCTGAGGTTCAACACCAGCTTTGCTCATCATAAAATTGATGGCATCGTATAAGTCTTGCTCAGAGCAATCCATGCAAGTACCTTTTTCGGGCATCACACCATATTTCCCGGTGTATCCGTTATTGGCGTGTTCCAGCAAGGTAGTCATACCTTTGGCAGCAATTTCTTCCCAACGAGGGGTATCCTCAAGAGCCGCAGCGCCGGCTACACCTTTCAAGTGGCAGGCAATACAAGCTTTGCTATAAACAGCTTCACCATTGGCTAAATCGGCAGTTCTTCCGCCACCGCCGCAGCTGCTGAGCATTACCGTAAAGAGTAATCCTCCAAATAGGACTGTGAATTTTCTTTTCATTTTTAAAAATTATTAATGTTAATGTTAGTTAATTACACGCTGCCAAAGTTACGGTATTTTGCCTGGAGAATCATCCCTTCTCCCGGCAAAAAAACCTATTGCTCTTGCGATAAGTATTGTGTAGTTCGGATTTTGAGATAAGTAATAATTTTTGCAACATCTTCTTCTGAAACATTCTGATCAGGCATAGCCAATTTGTAGCGCTGACGCATGGCTTCAATATCTGTCTCACTCATATGCTCCTCAGGATTCATGATCCAGGTTTTTAGCCAGTCCTCAGTGCGTCGTTTATCAACCATCAGCAGGTCAGGGCCGTTGAATTCTTCACCAAATTTATGGCAAGCATTACAGCCATAATTCAGAAATTCCATTTCGCCTTCGGCCAGGTTTTTCATTTCGATGGCAGATGGCTGGAACGACTGCATTTGCATATCGGCCTGAACACGTTTTGAATAGGCCAATAAGCGCTCATTTTCAGCTTTATCACTATGTTTAACAGTTAAATATCCTTGCAGCATCCTGCCGTTGGCGTTGTGATAGTGATCAAGCAACAATGGAAACATTCCTGCTCTCTCAGCATTAAACTCCAAAGTGGCAGTTTCGCCAGGTCTCCAGCGATAAACCTGATCGTAGGCAGAAATCTCATAAACGTAGTGATCAAGATTGGTTTGTCCGTGATTGGTGATATGGATCTCCACTTCATTGCCTTGGTCAACCACAATATTTCCAGGCTTAACACTGCCCTTACTGATGGTTGCATAAACATGCACCTTATTGCCTTTATTTACTATACGCTCAGATCCAAGCTCGGTAAAGTAAGGCGATTTCTCCATTGTGTAAATATTGGTGCCTGTTGGATACGTCTCAGCAGATTCAAAGCTTTCGTCTGCAATTATTGAGGTATAATGCGGCTCACCCATTGGTACAGGTAGATCATATAAAATGGTCATCTTATCGCCATCAATATCAATTAATTGATGATTTTGCGGATGTAAAGGACCAACAGGATTAAATCGGTCGATCGATAATTTATTGAGTGAGATTAGGTACTTACCATGTGGATTAACCACGTCGCCATGTGCTGCAACAAGGTGTCCGACATTATAGTGAGAAGAAACATAATCCAGCACTTTCAGGTTAATGTAATCCCATTTGGTGATGCGCGAATCAACGTAGATGGAGGTGTAAATCACACCAGGCTCGTCATCATATTGATTATGCAAAGGTCCCAAACCAACTTCAACACTGCCGTGAAGCGCAGTTTCGAGCGAAATAATCGGTACACCATATTCATCAGTCCCTTCAAAGTTTTTCTCGTTGATAGCTTTTGTGATTTTATCCCAGGAATAAACCCAGGCATGTGAATCAAGCTTACCAGCCACAACGATGTATTTTCCATCAGGGCAAACATCAACTCCGTGAGGAGATTTAGGTTCAGGAATCAAGAAGAATATATTATTTTCAACGGCCACATCAATAGGAATAACTTTGTGGTTATTGATCACTTTATATTTACCTTGTTTCACCAATTGCTCTGCTTTTTTCCAGTTCACTACGTGCAAATAATCCACATCGCGTGAAGAGCAACCAGCCTCGAACGGTGGACGGCCACTTTCAATACCACCAAAATACATCTCGGTGCAGAATGAATTGGTAAACGACCAGCCATAACTGGCATTCTTTCCCATATCTGTTAAGTCTTGCGTATAGGGCGGGAACTCCATCGTAAAAGAGTTTTTCTCATCAATACGGCCTTTTTCATTGTCAAACTTCCAATAAGTCAATCCTCCACGCCAGTATTTTCTGAAATTTACCTCCGTAAGCGGATAGTATTTCCTATCGATTGGAGCAGGATACTGAGCTGCCTCGCCAATATATTCAGAATTTGGCGTAAAGAAACAACCACCGTGATTGCTTCTGAAGATTGGATTGTTAACAGTTTGCTTGAGTTCCCAGTCTTTTAATGAGATTACAAAAACGCGCGGATTGGCTTTGTCATTAATCACAGCCCATTTACCGTTGTAGTTGCCATTAGTTTCAGAAAAGCCCGGGTGGTGTGTATCGCCCCAGTTGATTACTTGTCCGTCGATATAACCAGATTTCAGAATCTCGGAACTTTCCTTGCTGTAGCCGAATCCGTTGACAGGCTGACGCGAAGAGGTAGGAACATATTTTACCAACCGCATCGAAGGGATGGTGTACATAATCATGTTTCCGGCTTGGCCGCCAGAATTCAATGCAACATACTCATCTTTTAAATTATCAGGGGTGTAGGTTTTCGTTGCAGCCAAAACATCATCGGCATTCAAGCCACGGCGCTTCACGATATCATTTAATGACTCTTCTCCGTAAGGCGCACCTGCAACGCCAGTCTTTGTTTTGTCTCCCTCTGTGCCACAAGCTGTTATCAGCATCATTGCGGCAACGACTATAACTGTCATCAGAAGACCAGGAGTGTTGTATAGCTTATATTTTTTCATAACACAAAATTTCTTGTTTATTAATTATGATTACATGCTGATTTGTTCAGACAACAACTTTTTAGCTCTTAGCCCAACATCGGCAGTTTTAACCTGATATTGCCAATACTGCTCTGCCCAAAGAAAAGCATCTTTCCATTTGCCTTCGGCAGCATAGCGCTCGTAATTAACTTTGGAGGTTTTTGCTAATTCAAGCTGATCGAGGGCATCCACAACCAGTGCCTCTACGTAAGGATATTTTTGGTATTCGTTTTCTTTCAGAAATGTTACAACACTGTTGATCACATCCTGTGTTTGATTAATAACTACCAGTTTATCCTCATAATTCTTTTTGTATTCAGCCAATTGTTCCTGGCTTAGCTCAATTTCACCACTATCCTCAGCAGATGCTACATAACCTTTGGGTCTTACCAATAAAATACCTTCCATTTCGAGGTGAAGCGCCGAGCAAAACTCTGTACAGTAATACGGAAATACACCGGATCTGTCAGCAGAGAAGGTAAGCGAAGCTGTTTTTCCGGGCTCAAAGCTACCATGAACACCATAGGTAGAAACCGTAAAACCATGCGTTTCATCTTCAGCCCTTTCCAGATTTGTAAGGTGGAATGTGACCACATCTCCTTCTTCCACCTCAACGATTTCGGGTGTGATGTGCGATCGGATGAGGGTGCCAAAAATATGAACACGATTTCCTTCGCGTTCAATCTTTTCCTGACCGGCAACAGTTTTAAACCGCGAAATCTCTCCCGTACGGGTATTTGTTCCAAGTGGATAGCGAATAATTGGTTTGATGGTTGTGCGCAGCACACTTACGGAACCATACATATTTGCCTGAGGAATGGACATCGTATAAATATCGTGCATTTTATCGGATGAAATATCGATCAAATGGTTGTAGCTTGGGCGTGTTGGCCCGGTATTAATCATATTTTCATACAATCCTTCCTTATCAACGACTGTAAGATAATTTGAGTGTGGTTCAGCTGAATTACCTTGCGGCGTCATCAAATGACCAGGTTTAAAGCTCAATGGCAGGCTTTGCTCAACTGTAAGTGTTTCATAATTCCAGCGAACCAGTTTTTTATCATCATACACAGAAGCATAAACAACATTAGGACGATAATCAAATGCAAGATCAATCACATTGTTGCCCAGCTCCACTTCACCGTGTAAAACATCTGCCGGATTAATCTGAGGTGCACCCAAAACATTGGAAAAAGAGAATGACAGATTAGCAAGCGCATTTTTTACCTTGATAAAATCAAACACCTGTGCAGTATTTGCTGCGGTGATAAAAAAGTTACCACTCGGGTCAACCTTCACACTTTTTGCAACACCATCTATAGGAATAAGCGCAAACGCACCTGCATTTACAACCTCCTTGAAAGGCACAACAGCAAAATCATTCTCAGTGTACATTTGCAGGGTTTGGGCTTTCAGGTAATCATAAACATAAATGTAATTGTCATTTTGATAAGTAGCTTTTCCAATAAGTAATCCATTGGTTTCAAATTTACCTACGTCAAAATAATCCAGAATAAAAGGAGGCAATTCAAGGGTAAATGACGATTCTTTGATCAAACGCCCAATGTGGTGACCCGTGCCAGCCTCATCTTCTGTGTCTTCAAATTTCCAGGCAGTTATCCCCGCCTTAAATCTGGTTTCATAATCTGAAATAACATCTGCTTCGCGGTGATCCCAGGGTGTAGGAAACTCTGTAGTTTGAAACACAAATTCTGTATTTTGCGAAACAGCTACACCAGGAAAAGCGCTGATAAACAAAGGGTGCATCAAAACCTGTTTGGTTTCGAAGTCGTCAAGACCCAGCAAGGCAATACGTGAATTTGCTCCATCGGAATAGAACAGGTATTTACCATTATACAAGCCATTGGTTTCGCTCAGTGCCGGAAATCGCATATCACCATATTTCAATAAGGTGTTATTGAGTGATCCCTTTTTCAGCATTAAAGTGCTTTCGTCATCAAAACCATAGCCCTGCCATGGTTCTGGCGAAAACACTCCAACGTACTTGTAGATACGCATCGAAGGTAATCCATAAACAATCATGGTACCAGAATTGCCTGAGCCGATAAAACCGAAGTACTCATCACGCCCACCACGTGGCATGAATGTTTTGGTGGCAGCCAGCACATCTTCGTCGTTTAGCCCACGACTTTCTTTAACGCCCGCAAGTGTTTGCTGAGCCATTGCATCAGTCACCGCCACACAAGTTAGCAAAAGGCCTACTAGTGTTACGGTTAAAGCTTTCATAAAATGCTTCATGATTTTTGTTTTTGGTTAAACAGATTATTCATTTTGATTGAAGTGTTTGGAATGTCCTTACACATTTATTTTCGTGTTAAATGCTGGACAAAAATACCCTCCACCTGATTGGATAAAAAATTTAAGGTGTTTCAAAACAGGAATCAGAACATCTTTCCCTGTTTTCGAACATTCTTGCTATTCCTGTTTTATTAAATTTTTCGGAATTTCAATACTTGTTTTCTAATTTTATTTTATTGTAAAAGTGATATTTAACTTAATATTTTATGGTAAGCTTGTTCAAAAACAAGAATTATCCATACATTTGTTTGTCCTTTAGTTTAACTTAAAGGAAGTCGTCCTTCAAAGGCATGTTTTTGATGCTAAGTGGTCGTAATTCCTGCTATAAAAAGAGTAGTCCAAGATGGAAGTCCTTAATCATTCGCTTTGGCTGATGTTCAGTTATCAATCGGTTGGTTTTTTCTTCTATATACTTTACCTTCATTTGCAGGGGAAAAGTGTTACAAGGCTTATTTTTGGGTTCTTCATGTTAACACTTGGTATCACAGGTTTTTTAGTTCATATCCATTTGTATGACCACAATCCCATACTTTTTATCATTTTTCCGCTCGTATTTGCTGTTGCACTCACTTTAACACCTTTATTTTATCTGCATCATAAGTCGTTGCTCATCGAAGACTATCAGCTCAGAAGTATCGACTTAAAGCATTTTGCACCAGCTTTTGTGATGTTTATTTTACTCACTCCCTTTTGGGTATTAATAACAACCAATCATGTGGAGTATCTGGATTCAGTGTATGGTTTGTTTTTACTAAAAAACCTCCCGGGAAGACAGACCTGGCTCATTGAAATCATCGTTAAATCATTAATTGGCCTGCAATTAGTCATTTATTTTATCTATACCCTAAAGCAATACAAAGCTTTCTACAAAAATATGCCTTTAGAAAGTTGTCCGGAAATCAAAATTTACCTCAATGGGATACAAATTTTCGCTGTCAGCTTCCTCATTTTGATAGGACTTTTGCTTACTCATGGATTCATGCACGAAACCGGAAAAGATTTAAGCTGCACCCTTTTTATCGCCTCCCTGTTGATTTTAAATATTGGACTCACCTATTTTGGCATCCGATTTGAAGACAACTACCTTTATAAATGTCAATCTGATGCTATACAAAACGAGTTACTTAAACCCTCGCCGTTTACTATGCCCGAAACATCTGTTAATGAATCTGCTCAGGATACCAAATACCAATCCAGTTGTTTGTGCGATAACAGGAAAGAAGAATTAATAGCTTCGCTTTTGTTGCTGATGAAAGAAAAAGAGCCGTTTACTGATGCTAAACTAAAAATTGATGATGTGTCCGAAATGTTAAACACAAATACTAAATATTTATCACAGGTGATCAATGAAAAGTTTGGCAAAAATTTTCATGCATTTTTAAACGATTATCGCTGCGCTAAGGTAGTTAAGCTCTTTCACGATTTTGATTATGATGATTACAGCATTGAGGGTATTGCTTCGACATGCGGCTTCAACAGCAGATCATCTTTTGTCGCCTCTTTTAAAAAGTATTCTGGAAAACTACCTTCTGAATATAGGAACAATTTGTTTAAAAAGGCTAAGACAAGCAAATAAGCTTTTCTGTCCTACCAACTTCCTCCAGCTCCACCGCCACCAAAGCTACCGCCGCCAAAACCACCAAAGCCGCCACCACCAGAACCACCGCTACCTCCAGAGAAATTTTGCCAGCTACCGCCATGTGAGCGCCCTGCCTGACTGGCAAGAAATAAAGCAGTCCAGAAAGGTAAATTGCTTTTGCTTCCAATGTGGTTGGCTGATCCTCTGGCTTTCATCATAAAAAAAATGATGACAAAAACCAATATCGGAACAAACCAGGCTGCTGATGACTCCTGATCATAATCGTCGGCAGTATAAGCTCCTGAAGCCAAACCCATCATCACATCCGTGGCTCGCCAGATACCATTAAAATAACGATCATTTTTAAACTCAGGAATCATTTCCTGATCTACAATCCTTTTAGCGAGCGCATCAGGAATAAGGGCTTCCAATCCGTAGCCTGTTGCAATAAAAGCCTGTCCACGACTACTTCGCGTTTTTGGTTTGACTAAAATTACAGCACCATTATTATATTGTTGCTGCCCAACGCCCCATTGCTCGCCTAATCTGAAAGCAAAATCAGCGGGATCATAGCCGCTCAGTTGAGTTACCAAAACCACAAGAAATTGTGTAGAAGTAGTATCGTTATAGTTAACCAGTTTTTGCTCAAGTGTTTGCAACTCCTGATCAGTTAAAGTACCGGTAAAATCATTGACTAATTTAGGAGGATTTGGCTTTGCCGGAATTTGTCCAAAACTATTCAGACTAAACAGTCCTAAAAGGGCAAACAGTAAAAACCCGTTAAAAATTGAAACTTTTTTCATTTATCCAAAAGATATTTCATCGCTTAACTCATTGATGTCGCCATGGTGATAAGGGAAATGCTTTTTGAGCTTAAGCCCGGCCCGGCCAATACCATGTTCAAGACCTGTAGTAAAATCTCCAAGCTTGAAATGCTCAGCCATCATCTGCTTAATCCCTTCCCAAAAATTTTCCTCAACCACTTCATTGATACCGCTATCACCTAAAATTGCAAAACGACGATCTTTAACGGCCAGGTATATCAGAACGCCATTATGCTGCTTGGTCTCATTGATTTTGAGATAATCGAATAGAAAAGCAGCACGATCAAGGACTTCTCCTTTGCAGTGATTTTCAATATGCACCCTAATCTCACCCGAAGTGTCCAATTCTGCTCTCAAAATCGCGGCACGAATACGATCCTTGTCTTCTTGTGTGAAAAAATTTTGTGCATTAGGCATAACAATAAATTTTCTTAAAACGATACTTCCGGAACAACATCGGCGCCTGCTGCGGCTTCAAAATAAGGTTTCACTTCAAAACCAAACAAACCGGCAAGCATTGTTTGCGGGAATGATTTTATGTAAGTATTGTAGGTACGCGTTGTCTCATTGAATTTCATCCTTTCGACGGTGATGCGGTTTTCTGTTCCTTCGAGCTGAGCCTGCAATTCGAGGAAGTTCTGATTTGATTTTAAATCTGGATAACGTTCCACAACTACCATCAAACGCGACAGTGCCCCTGACAATCCTTCCTGAGCCTTTTGGAATGCCTGCAGATTAGCCTCTGTAAGGTTATCAGCATTAACATTTACGGATGTAGCCTTGGCACGCGCCTCAACAACACCAGTTAGCACTTCCTGCTCCTGTGCAGCAAATCCTTTTACGGTATTCACGAGATTAGGAATGAGATCAGCACGTCGCTGATACACGTTTTCGACCTGAGCCCATTGGGCATCAACTTGTTCGCTGTTCATTACCATTGTGTTATAAGTTCTTTTAAAAAAACTGTAAAACACAAAAATCACAACAAGGACAACAGCAACAATAATAAGTGTCTTTTTCATAGGTTGTTATTGTTTTGGGATTCACAAAGGTCGTAAAAATGTTGAAAGAAAAAATATTTACCGTCGAAATTAAAATTTAAAAGTTTCATGTCATTATTAAAAAAAGCTATCAAACAGGGCTTCTATTCACATTATAAATATAAAGGTGCCGGAGTATTTTTGTAATTTTGCAAGCAGAAACAATCTAAATAACAAAAAATCACTGCAATGAAATATGATGTTATCGTTATAGGCAGCGGCCCGGGAGGTTATGTAGCTGCCATCAGGGCTTCGCAGTTAGGGAAAAAAGTGGCCGTTGTCGAAAAGGCTGAAATTGGTGGAATCTGCCTCAACTGGGGCTGTATCCCAACAAAAACACTCCTCAAAAGCGCGCAGGTTTTCAATTATATGAAACATGCAGCCGACTATGGCATTACGCTTGATAGTGAACCAAAACCAGATTTTGAGAGCATAGTAAAACGAAGTCGTGGTGTTGCTGAGGGCATGAGCAAAGGCGTTCAGTATCTATTCAAAAAGAATAAAATTGAACTGATCAATGGCTTTGGTAAATTGCTTAAAGGGAAAAAAGTGAGTGTTACTGATGAAAAGGGTAAGGAAGCTGAATACGAAGCCGATCATATCATTCTGGCTACCGGAGCACGATCACGTGAATTGCCGAATTTGCCTATTGATGGAGAAAAAATTATTGGTTATCGCAAGGCCATGGTTTTGCCCAAAATGCCAAAGTCTATGGTAGTTGTAGGCTCAGGCGCCATTGGCTCAGAGTTTGCCTTCTTCTACAACAGCATGGGCGTTGATGTTACACTTGTTGAATACATGCCAAACATCCTGCCTATTGAAGATGAAGAAGTTTCGAAGCAATTGGAGCGTTCTTTCAAAAAAGCCAAAATGAAAGTGATGACCAATTCCTCTGTTGAAAAGGTTGATACATCAGGTGAAATGTGCGAAGTGACCATCAAAACAAAAAAGGGCGAAGAAGTTGTTGAGGCAGAAATTGTACTTTCAGCAGTTGGAATAGCGACAAACCTTGAAGGTTTAGGCCTTGAAGAAACAGGCGTAAAATCAGAAAAAGGCAAAGTTCTGGTAGATGAGTACTATCGCACGAATGTTGAGGGAGTTTATGCCATTGGTGATATCGTTCACGGCCCGGCTCTGGCTCATACAGCCTCACACGAAGGCATCACCTGCGTGGAAGCTATAGCTGGACTAAATCCTGAACCATTAAATTACAGTAATATTCCATCTTGTACCTACACCAATCCTGAAGTTGCTTCTGTAGGCATGACCGAAAAACAAGCCAAAGAAGCAGGCTATGAAATCAAAGTTGGAAAATTCCCGTTCTCGGCCTCCGGAAAAGCAAGCGCTGCAGGAAACAAAGACGGATTTGTTAAAGTAATCTTTGACGCCAAATATGGCGAATGGCTGGGCTGTCATATGATCGGTGACAACGTAACCGAAATGATTGCTGAAGCTGTTGCTGCGCGCAAATTGGAAACTACAGGTCACGAAATCATTAAAACCATCCACCCACATCCAACGATGTCAGAAGCCATTATGGAAGCTGCTGCTGATGCTTATGGAGAAGTGATTCATTTGTAAGATGTTCATGAGTTTATGGGTTTAAGAGATGTTGATTTGTTGATTTGTTGATTTGTTGATTTGTTGATTTGTTGATTTGTTGATTTGTTGATTTGTTGATTTGTTGATTTGTTGATTTGTTGATTTGTTGATTTGTTGATTTGTTGATTTGT
>Ga0100391_1000150_pt1 | contig 84864 bp, 73 predicted proteins | sample CryGeymeta201515_FD_81541 | JGI IMG/M metagenome (GOLD analysis project Ga0100391, IMG submission 81541) | Groundwater microbial communities from Crystal Geyser aquifers in Utah, USA - Crystal Geyser metaG 2015-15 | ecosystem: Environmental > Aquatic > Deep subsurface > Groundwater | place: USA...
GGGCTTAATTTCAGCGTGACTTGAATACTGATTATTTCTCATTAAACGCTTTCTGTTTGATTTGGTTATTAAAGTATTGCGTGTGTTTTCTCCCGCAGATCGCGCAGATTACCGCGGATCTTTTTTTATTTACAGCTGCTAAATCAGCGAAAATCAGCGAAATCTGCGGGCTTAGTTTCAGCGTGATTTGAATATTGATTATTTCTCATTAAACGCTTTCTGTTTGATTTGGTTATTAAAGTATTGCGTATGTTTTTCTCCTGCAGATCGCGCAGATTATCGCGGATCTTTTTTTATTTACAGCTGCTAAATCTGCGAAATCTGCGAAATCTGCGGGCTTAATTTCAGCGTGATTTGAATATTGATTATATCACTTTAAAAGCTTCCGATTCGGCATAACCACTAAACGTATATAGCTGAGCATCGCCAAAACGGCTGCATGTACCCTGAAAAGAAACTTTAGAATCAGATTCACGCTTTAATGTGCCGCTTATCGAAAAATATACTTCTCCCGAGCCATCAGTATTCAAGATATTTGTGCCGGAAATAGATACTGAAGCAGCGTCTTCATCGTCACTAATTGTTGTTTCGCCACCAACCGTATGAGGCACATTGCCAATTACAATATTTAAGGTCTCATCTCTTGCTACTGTAATCAAATCGCCCAACATTCCAACTTCATCTGTTGTTTCTTCGGCGATGAGCACATCATTTATCACCAGTTTAAATTTGCCTCCCAACTGACCAGGTGTTATTGGGGTTTCATCACTTTTTTTACTACACGATCCCAATACAATCAGGAAAGCAGTTAAAATTACAGTCGCTTTAAAAATTACTTTTTTCATTGTTTAATTGTTTTAACGTTTGATTTAATTTTCAACATCAAAGTGTTTGATGTGTGCTAACTCCAGCAAATGTATAGCGCTTTCACAGGAATAATTTTCTGAATTTGATTGCGATGCTTTTCGGCTTGAATTCGCTATTTCTCAGTAAGAATTTGCAAGATTTCCTTTCGCTTTCTGGTAGAAACAGGAATTTGTGTTTTATCAGATAAAATCAGGGAATAATTATTGGCTTTGCACACAGAAGTAATATGATCCCTATTGACCAGAAACGACTGATGTGTCCTGATAAAACCCGAGTCGGCCAATTGCAGTTCAAATTCTTTTATGCCACGCGAAACGACAATTGGTGCACCATTTTTAAGGTAAAAGGCAGTTGAGCTGTTATCGCATTTACAAAACAAAATATCGCTGGTATTAACCAGATGAATGGCATCTATCGTATGAAGCACAATACGATGATCGTTAAGCATTTTAATTTTTTTGTAAAGATAAAATGCAAGGATTCGTAAAAATTAATGAATTTGAATTCGCTTGAACTGAACTTGAAAACGCAGCAAAATCGCAGGAAGAGCATTACAATTGCTCCAACATAGTTACCAAACGCTTCATTTGTCGCGATGAAATCGGAACTTCGAGTTTGTTGCTCATAATGAGGAAACCCCCATCACTTTTATTGAGCTTACCTACCTGATTGAGATTGACCAGATAAGATTGATGTGCCCTAAAAAAGCCATGATGAGCCAACAGACTTTCGTATTCTTTCAAGCTTCGCGATACGAGGATATTTGGCTCATCTTTGAAATAAAAAGTTGTATAGCTGTTATCGCTTCTACAAAAAACGATCTGCTCGATATCAACGACATGAAGCGATTCAGTCGTTTTGAGGACAAGCTTTTTATGATGGCTTTGCTGGTTGAAAGCCTGCATTAAGACCTCAAACTGTGCGCTTTTGTCATCGTGATTACTTATCTGATCTACAGCCCGTTGAACAGACTCCTGAAAATCTCCCGGATTTACTGGCTTGAGTAAATAATCGAGTGCGCTGTATTTAAAAGCCTTAATCGCAAACTCGTTAAAGCCAGTGATAAAGACAAGCTTAAACTGATAAGGCTGCAATTGCTGAAGTAATTCAAAGCCTGATCCATCCGTAAGTTCTATATCGAGCAATACCAAATCAGGCGAAGCCGACTTGATTAGTTTATTGGCCGACTGAATTGAATCGGCCTTGCCAAGCAGTTCAATTTCAGGAAAGTAATCAGCAAGCAGTTGTGCATTAACAGCTTGCGCACCCGGATCGTCTTCTATTATTACAGCACTAATCATCATTGAGTACAGGGATATGAATGGTGACGCAGACCCCCGACAAAGCAGGATCATTGTCTTTTAGGTTAATCATTTCGAATTTGAAATCCTTTTTGTATTTCTGTTGAATCAGTTTGCGTCTTTTGTTGAAAATTTCCATAGCCATCGAAGGAAAAGCCTTGTTAACAGCAGTTTTGGAAGCCATTCCCTGTCCATTATCTTCAATAGTAAAAACAATTTGATCACCCTGATCTGCAATCTTCAATTTCAGCAGTCCCTTGTAAGGAATTCCTGAAAAACCGTGCTTGATAGCATTTTCAACAAAAGGTTGAACCAACATAGGAGGAATTTGAATGATATCAACCTCAATGTCTTGATCAATGATAAACTGATAATCAAAACTATTTTCTTTGCGCATTCTTTCGAGCTCCACATAGTTTTGCAGCATGCTAATTTCATCTGCTAAGGCAATGGATTCACCAGCCGAATTATTAAGCGTTGCCCTTGTGAGTGAAGCAAATTGTGAAAGATAACTTACCGCTGCATTCTTTTCGTTGTTCATCACAAAATTTTGAATCGATCCCAGCACATTAAAAATAAAATGAGGATTCATTTGCGTGCGCAAAACTTGCTGTTTCAGACTGTTTTCAATGAGTGCAGCCTGTTTTTTACGGTTAATCAAAATATATATAACCAGAAAAATAATCACTACCAACACCACCAACAGCACCAAACCAATCTTTATCCTTTGATTTTTAAGTTGGTTTTCGACTGTAAGCAGTGCAATACGTTGTTCTTTTTTTTCGGTTTCGTAGGCCAATTCCATTTCTAAAATTTGCGATCGCACCTCTTTATTTCGAAGCGAATCTGATAGCGATTCATAAGCTTCATGCCATAACAGGGCCTTTTCAAAATCCTCTTGTGCTTTGGCAATTTGATAGCGTAAGTATTGCGTCCGCATCTTTTCCTCTGGATAATGAGCTATTTCAGGAATGCGAAGGCTTTTGCTCACAAACACAAGTGCCTCATCTGCTGAACCTTTCAATAAATAAAGATCGGCCAGCATATTATTCGTAATAATATTTTTGTAAGGCGAGTCGATTCTATACTGTATCGCTTCCTGAGCCGTTTCTAATGCTTTATCCACTTCACCCTGAAGCTTATAAATCTGCGCAATATTAATAAGTGCCGTTCCAACAGCGTTGGGATATTCATGCTCCTTTCCAATAGCTGTAAGGGTATCGTAATAGTTCAATGCCAACTGATATTGCTGCTTCTTCTCGGCTAATCCACCCAGATCGTTGTAAATAGCAGCCAAAGCTTTTACATCAGCACAATCCATACATTTCCTTAACTGATAAGCCTTTAGCACGTATCGTTCCCAATTATCGAACTCACCAGCCTGTTTGTATATCTCACCGACTTTTTGATAAAAGAAAGACAGGTTTGAGGAATCGCCATTTTGTTCTTTAATCCGGATTGCTCTGAGTGCATGATCCACAGCCTGAACGAACTGAGCATTTGTTGCCAAATCATCACTCATATTCATCAGGATGACAGCCATTTTAAGGCTATCTCCATCTTTTTGCACAGCCGACAAGGCAATATGATAATATTTATAGGCAGAATCCACCTTGCCTAACATACTATAATTAGCTGCCATATAATTAGATACGGCCGCAATAGCATTATTCTTTTCCGACAACTGCGCCCAAAACAATGCCTTTTGTAAAGCAAGGTTGCTCTTGTTGAGCATTTCATTCTGATCATAAAAACGTCCTAATTTGTACCAGGCTCTTGAAAGTGCGAGGGTATCCTGTTTCACCGCTGCAGCGTTAACAGCATCCAGAAAATCTTGCTCAGTATCCTGAGCTGCAAGGGGATAAGAACACAAAAACAAGATGAAAAAGAGGCTGGTTATAAATTGGTTCATTTCATAATTTTCTCGTGTTAAAATTAAAAAAAATATGCATGCCACTTCTATTGTATCCCGTCAATTTTGACATAAAAACAGCTATTTCTTTTTTTTAGAACACTGTTGTCCAGGAAAATTATAATGTCGTCCCTAGGGACTTTTTCCTGAATTCTAAAGGGCTAACTACCCATATTTTGTCTCTAACGGGACAGTACCGATAGGGACAAAATATGGGTTGAATAAAAAGTTACCCCTGATTATCCCAAGTCCTTAGGGACGGCATTATTACAGCGATTGAGTGACTTTATTTGTATTTTACCGGACAACAATGTTTTTAGAAATAAAAAAAGCGCAACAAAATGTCGCGCTTCCTTTTTTTTGATTTCCGTTAGTTGTTAAGCCACCTCAATCTGTCTGTTCACAGCAACTTTAGCCTCTTCTCGTTTTGGGAGACTTACGGAAAGAATACCATCTTTGTAATCTGCCTTGATTTTATCGAGGTTGATGGTCTTTGGTAAGCTAAAGCTACGGCAGAAAATGCCATAATTAAATTCTCTGCGGCTGAATTTTTCAGTGTTTTCTTCCTTCTCTTCCTGTTTTTCAGAAGAAAGTGTTAAAACATTGTTGTCGAGGTTGATTTTGAAATCGCTTTTCTGCATGCCAGGGGCAGCCATTTCCAAAACAAAGCCATCTTCATTTTCGCGAATATTCACTGCAGGTGTCATCATCTGGCGTCCGGTTTGGCGGCCAAGCAAATTGCGATCAAAGTCTTCCATTAATTCGTTGAGCATGTTTACAGGATGCTGATTAAATCTGATTAAGTTCATGTTGTATCCTCCTTAATTAAGTTAATTTCAATAAATTTTTTACACATTTCGCTTTTCAAATCCTGTACCAGATTAGCAATGCCATTACATCACGTATTAAATCAAGCCATTTTGACGCTTTCATTTATTTCTTAATGCCATTTTGTCGGTATTATGTGATGTTAATATTGTTTAACAATTTAGCTATCAAAGTTTTATTGAAATTTAACAACAGCAAGCAGGAATTCGTAATTTTGCAAAAAAAGTAGTTTTCATGTCCGACATCCGCAAAAGTTTACGTCCGGGTCGTATTATTTATCCGATAATCATTGGATTAGGTGTGGCATCGTGGATGTTGTACAACAACTTTGATCCGGAAGCTTTTTCATTTTTCAATTGGACATCTGCCTCGTTTTTCTGGATGGCGATCGCCTTGTTAATGATGGGCGTTCGTGATGTAGCTTATATGTTTCGTATCAAAGTATTGACGGATGGCGAGTTAAGCTGGAAGCAAGCCTTTGAAGTGATTATGCTGTGGGAATTCAGCTCAGCTATTTCGCCTTCGGTTGTAGGCGGAACGGGACCTGCAATTTTTGTGCTTTATAAAGAAGGTATCAACTCCGGAAAAAGTACTGCTGTTATTTTAACAGCTATTTTTTTGGATGAAGTGTTTTTCATTTTAATGATCCCGGTGATGTACCTGCTATTTGGAAATCAGATTTTTCCACCTGATGGGGTTGACTTTGCTGCCGGTGTTAAGCTTGCGCTATTTTTCGGTTATGGTGTTATCCTGATTTACACACTCATTCTTACTTATACCTTATTTTTCAATCCCTATTTCTTTAAGTGGTTGCTGTCGTTTGTTTTTTTGTTGCCATTTTTGAGAAGATTCAGAATGCGCGTAAGAAAACTATCCAACCAACTTATTATCACTTCACATGCGCTTAAAGGGAAAAGTTTTGCCTATTGGGCCAAAGCCTTTCTGGCAACGATACTCTCCTGGACAGGACGTTATTGGGTTGTAAACTTCATGTTTATGGCATTCTTTTTCAGCCATATCAGTTTTTTCGATCATTTGCTGATCTATGCCCGGCAGCTCACCATGTGGATTATTTTATTGGTGAGTCCTACGCCTGGTGGCAGCGGTATCGCGGAGTTCATTTTTTCAGATTTTCTGGGCGACTTGATTCCCAATCTGGCCTGGGCTGTGCCTTTGGCCTTACTTTGGCGTCTGATAACTTATTATCCCTACCTATTTATTGGCGTATTTCTCATTCCGGGATGGCTCAAACGGGTATTCCCTTTAGAAACTAAGTATAAGGTTGTTAAATAAACGTGCAAAAAATAAATTGTTGATTAATAACTCGTCTCGTCAAGTTTAACCTTTCCCCAAAAAGTTTTATACACAAAAATGGTGTAAAAAATAACCATCGGAGCGCCGATTGCTGTTATATTCAACATAATCCGAAGTGAATTCTCTGAAGATGCCGCATTATAAACTGTGATATCATATGCCGGGTCAACAGTTGACATGATCATAACCGGATAGAGTTCGAGGGCTACCAGTATCAACAAAAAGCTCATGGTAAGTGAAGAAAATAAAAATGCCATCACATATTTGCCTTTGCTTACAAGACGTGGCACATTGGCAATACTTAGAAAAGCTAATAATGGAACAACAAACAAGGCGATATTTTCGTACAAGCGATCTGTTAGGTGAGGCAGATAAATAAGCGTGAAAAGCGTTACAATACTATAGGATACAATGAAGAAAATAATTGAACGCTTTAGCAAAGTGTTGACTTTAGCAAATAGCTTCCCTTCTGTTTTCATAGCCAGATAAATAGCGCCATGCATCATAAACAGCGCGACTGTAGTTACACCAACCAGCAAAGCATAGGGATTAAGAAAATCGAGCCAATGACCTGTAAAATTATGGTTGGGACCCAATTCAACTCCCCACAAGATATTTCCGACCACCACACCCAACAGCAAGGCCATCAAAATACTTGAAGCACTGTAAGAAATATCCCAGGTATTGCGCCACCATTTCATTTTCTCCTTACTTCTGAACTCGATGGAAACTGCTCTGAAAATCAATACGGCCAAAAAAAGCATAAACGGGATATACATAGCCGAAAACATCGAGGCATAGAGTATTGGGAATCCGGCAAACAAAGCGCCTCCGCCAATAACCAGCCACACTTCGTTACCATCCCAAACAGGGCCAACAGCATTTAATGCAATGCGTCGGCTTTCTTCCTTTTTAAAAAACAAATGCCAGGCTCCTGCTCCCAGATCGAAACCATCCAGGATGGCATAACCCGAAAACAATGCTCCAACAACTAAGAACCAAAGTGTTGGATAATCTATTCCTAAAAATGTAGCCATAATATCTTTATTTTAAGTCAATTGTATAAGTTTTATAAATCTTTAAAAACTGCTCTGAAGCTAATCCAGCTGATTACTATCATTTGAACGATTCTGCCATTCCTTCCTGCAAAGGTCTGCTTTCGGTATTGCTTTCGTCGTAAGGACCAGCCTGTATTTTCTTGTTCATCAAGTAAAGGAATAATACGAATAGTAAGGCGTAAATTAGTGTGAACATGATCAATGAAAACAAGACCTGATTTGCAGTTACAACAGCTGATAAAGCGTCAGAGGTTCGCAACAAGCCATAAACCACCCAGGGCTGACGACCCATTTCGGCAGCAAACCAGCCAAATTGATTGGCCAGCTGTGGCAATATTACCGAGAACACAAAAACCCATAACAACCAGCGATATTCAAATAATTTTCCACGCCACCAAAGGAACAGGCCAAATAGTGTGAGGCCTATAAAATACAAGCCAAAAGCCACCATAAGGTGATAAAACTGAAACACGGCATTCACCTGTGTTGGAATTTCATCTTGTGGAAAATCATTGAGGCCTTTCACTTTAGTGTTGAAAGTGCCATCCAGCAAAAAGCTCAATCCTCCAGGTACATAAGGTCCGATTACTTTCTGCTCTTCATGATCAACCCATCCAAAAATATATAGATCTGCTTGATCTTCTGTATTATAATGCCCTTCAAAAGCAGCAAGTTTTGCCGGCTGATTTACTGCCACGCCATTAGCGGAGCTGTGTCCGGTAACCAATTGCAATACAGAAAACAAAGCAGCAACTGGCAACGCAATTTTAAATGCTTTTTCTGATAGCACGGTATAACGTCCCTTTAAAAAATACCAGGCATGAACACTCATCACCAGAAAAGCACCGGCAATCAAAGCACCAATCCAAACATGCAGGATGCGATCTACGCTGGAGGGATTAAAAACCATCGCCCAAAAATCGGTGATCTCGGCTCTGGCATTCAGACCCTCACCAACAATCTCGAAACCTGCAGGTGTTTGCTGCCAACTGTTGGCCACCACAATCCAAACAGCAGAAAACATGGAGCCAAACCAAACTCCAACAGTTGCAATGAAATGCACAACGGGTTTTACCCTGTTCCATCCGAAAAGTAACACGCCCAAAAACCCACTCTCAAGGGCAAAAGCAAATATGCCTTCCGCAGCCAGGGCCGAGCCAAAAACATCGCCCACATAGCGGGAGTAAGTCGCCCAATTGGTTCCAAACTCAAATTCCATCACAATACCAGTTGCCACCCCAAGACCAAAAGTAATGGCAAATATTTTGATCCAGAAACGTGCCAATTGCTCGTATTGTTTATTTTTTGTACGTAGGTACATGCCTTCCATCAACACCATTATCAAGCCCAAACCGATGCTCAAAGGCGGATAGATGTAGTGGAAAGAAATTGTGAAAGCAAATTGTATGCGCGAAAGTATTTCAACATCCATTTTATGAGGAATTTAGAAATTTTAAACTCATGTGGTTATCGAGACCAAAGTTAATACATGTGTATTAAGCATCGTTAAATAATTAACAAAAAAAACAAAGAACTACGTAATTTAGAAAGCGGTATAAATTACTTATCAGATCTGAACTAACTTTGCAAGATGGGCAATCAAACATTAATCGATGTACACACCCATTATGATTGTGGTGAAAAAAAAGTAACTGCTATTCGTAGTATCCATGCCGGTGAATCATTTCCAGATCATAATTCACTCCTAAGCTGTGGATTACATCCCTGGAAAATAAAGGACGGACACATTGATGAAAAGCTACATCAACTTATTGAACTGGCAAAGCAAAAACAAATCGTTGCCATTGGCGAAAGCGGACTTGATAAAATTATCTACACCCCATTTGAAATTCAGCAACAAATCTTAAAAAAACAAATTGAATTGTCAGAAAAGTTCATGCTTCCGCTTATTATTCATTGCGTTAGGGCTTACAGCGAATTATTAGCCTTGCGCAAAAAGCATCCCGAAGGCTGCTGGATCATTCATGGTTTTGAAGGCAACCAAACTCTGGCAAATCAATTAATTAGTAAAAATATACATCTTTCAATCGGGGCTGCTTTGTTCAATCCGAAAAGTAAAATCAGCCTTTCTATTCAGCATATTCCACTCTCCAGGTTATTTTTTGAAACGGATGATCAGCAAACCTATTCCATTGAGGAAATATACGAACAAGCCTCCAAACTTTTAAAGGTCAATACTGAATACTTGAAAGCGCAAATCTTTCGTAATTTCACCGACTGTTTTTCAATCGCAAAAAATGATCCCTGAATGGCAATCACGAACAGCACTTTTGCTGGGTGAAGAAAATCTTAAACTATTGGCTAAAAGCCATGTATTGGTAGCCGGGCTTGGAGGTGTAGGCGCTTATGCAGCCGAACAGCTTGCTCGAGCTGGTGTAGGCAAACTTACATTAGTCGATGGCGATATTATTCAGGCAAGCAATCGAAACAGGCAATTGCTGGCATTGCAAAGCACCGAGGCTAAAGCTAAAACAGCATTAATGGCTGAGCGTTTGAAAGATATTAACCCACAAATTGAAATTGAGCAAGTAACTACATTTATCAAAGACGACAAAATACCCGACTTGCTTTCGCAGCACTTTGATTATGTGGTTGATGCCATTGATTCGCTCTCACCCAAAGTTTTCCTGTTGGTAAATGCTTTACAAAAAGGACTGAAAACCGTTAGCTCGATGGGTGCAGGCGGAAAAATGGATCCGATGCTAATTCAAATTGTTGACATCAGCAAGACCCAACATTGCAGGCTGGCTTTTTACATCCGTAAACGGCTACACAAATTGGGAATTCGCGAGGGATTCACTACTGTTTATTCCGCTGAACCTGTTGCCAAATCATCAATTGAAAAACCAACAACTAACCAAAACCGACGTTCCACTGTTGGCACAATATCCTATATGCCAGCCATTTTTGGCTGTTATTGCGCTTCGGTGGTAATCAGGGAATTGATTGACTCGCCGAAATCAAATTGACTTTAAAAAACTCACTTAATTTTATCTGGCATGGCTGCTCTTAGTTCTTGAGCTGCCATCTCATACGCCTTGATAATTGCCCTGTTGAAATCGGCACCGCCTCCTTTGATACTGCTGAGGCTCTGTTTCCAGATTTCCCTTCCATCAGCAAGATCCATCACCGATACACTGGCATCCACAAAGCCAAAATAAATGCCCTGCACATTTGATCCATTGCGGGCTTTCGCATCAATTTCTACTAACAAATCAGCTTCGTTCAATTGGTCGGTAAAAGCAAAACCCCTTTCGGCCAGGGCTTCTTTTAAAGTTGGCTCCAATAGGTTAATATCCAACTGATTACCATAATGACCTTTTTCGCTGCTTTGGACAAAAATAGTCAGCGGAGCAACTTTAATCATAAAGCGGGCAGGTGCTATGGGATACTGTTTTTCGAGCTGACTCAAAAAAGCAGGCTCTGGTTCACCACCTATAAAAGCATTCAAATCAAGCTTTGCCAAAACAATTTGAGTTTGTCGATCAGCTTGTTGTGCAGTAAAAGGCAAAACGGCGAGTCCGTTCTGATTTGTAGCTGCTTTTCCAACCGTTTCATCCTGCAAATAAAAAACCAAAGGCACCTCGGTCAGCGATTCGGTCGCACGCTGCACTCTAACTTTTAGCGGCTCAGGTAATGGTCGTCCGGCACGGGCTTCCTGTTGCGGATTTGCAGCCTGCAGTTTAATGTCTGCAAGCTGACTGATTCTAAGGTATGGTTCCGGAACCCAATTGACAGCCCTGTCGCGCAGCCACTGAACAGGCAAACTCACTTCTGCAGCGGCTTTTGCCTGCCCATCTTGCCGGGCAACAGCATTCACCTTAATCGATTCTCCCTCTTTCCAGTACGATCCTGAAATATTTACGGCAGTGCTTTTTGGATAAGCCGAAACCTGGTAATCACCAGCCCTGACAAGTCCGCTTGATAAAGCTGTTTTGAATCTTTCAGAAAATTCCGAAAGTAGTCCGGAATTCTCAAAAGCAAAAGCTTGCAGGTAAACTGGCGATTGCACATTACCCAATTGCAAAAACAATCCATAAGCCATGAAATAACCCAAATCATCAATGCTGGCTTTTTCGCTTTGTTGCAAATCAGTGATGGCGCTTTTTACAGCCGTTAGCAGATCATAGCTTTCCTTAAGTCGCGTATCTGATTCATTTACAAGCTCTAATGCCAGCAGAATAAATTGAGCCTCCTCAAGTTCAGTAAACACAGGCATGGTTTCATAATAAGTTTTTAAAGCCTGTTGCTGGTCGTTTTTGGATCGTAAATTATCAGCCGTGAGTTTCTGGTTTTTAATCTGTTCCATCAAGCGACTCACTGCATTTCTGTAGAAATACTTAAGCTCAGATTTCTTTGCCCAGGCAATGGCGTAGGTCAATGATTTTTTACGATCGTGATAACGTTCTGTGCGTAAACCCGTTATTTGAGCTTTTGACAAAGACTGCGAACGCATCCTGAAGGCTTCAGTGCTCGCTGCATCAACATTAGCAACCTGATAATCTGTAGCAGCCTGCAAACTCACCTGAATTTGTTGAATCAAGGCAGCTTTTGCCTGTTCTTCATATTCATCCAATAACGACTTGGCATCCAGTTTTTCTGACACTTCACCAGAAATAAAAGTCATAAAATAATCCTGTTCAGGATAAGTGGATGTGCGCCAGGAATAATCAATCCACTGCGGTGCTTGAGCCAGCAACAGAACAGGAAGAAATAACAGGATAAAACAGCTAAACTTTTTCATAAACCGGTAATTATCAGTTCACATCTTTTTTATGTACAAAACCTTCTTTACTGTTAATCAGCTTAATACGATACCAATCACCTTGGCGTTCAATCACAACAAATTCAAGTCCTCCAGGAATTTTTGCAATAACCTCAGATTTATTATCCGGAAACTCATAAACATCCACACGGTCAGCGCTTTTACCTTTTAGCACGATTCTTTCAGCAAGCGCATCACCTGTTCCGGAAAACGAATAAGTTTCTATTGGTTTTCCGATACTTTCCAGGAAAGCCAGGGTTTGAACGCCTCCTTCGGCACGCTTCAAAGCATCAGCATAAAGTTGATTTGAAGGCTCGAGCTGACTGGCAATTTGATAATAATTTACAGCATCATCATATAAGCCAGTCATTTCGTGAATGATCCCAGCATTGTAAGCAGCTTTTGGATTATAGCTGTCAGCCTCATAAATAGCCACTAAAAGCGGGAATGCCTGCATGAGATTGGCGTTTTCGAGGTATTCGCCCGCTTGCTCCGCTTGCTTTTTTAAATCTTTTAGTTTGATTTTCTCCATCTCAAAGCGAACCATAGTATAACCAGGTGTAAAATAGTTTACAAATTGCTTAGCTGTCTGGCTGAGTGCATTATTCAGCAGTTGATTATAATTTGCTATATCAGCACGTTCGTCATCACACTTTTTATCCTCACTCTCATTGGCTGCAGTCTCTACCCCAATAATCTCTGCCGAGGATACTTCCACGATCTTCATGCTGGCATTGGTGGTAATTTTTCTGATTTTACAATTTTTGTTATAAGTTGATCCATCCAGTTTGGTGTACTTTTTTGAGGTGTTATCTTCTTTTTTCTCATACTTGACATCACCCAGAATGATGGCGTCAAGGCCTAAAATAGCACCCACTTTGGCTGCGGTAGATTCATCAATAGCTCCGGACAAGCCAAGTCGTTGTTCTTTGAGGATTTCATTGATTTGATTGCGTTCAATTACAATGTAAACATTGGTTTTGAATCCTTTAATGTGAGTTACTCCCTCTACTTTTTTCCCAAAACCTAAAAACCCGGTTTGTTGTTCCTCAATACCTCTATCCTCCATTAAAAGTCGGGCAATAATTTGATCAGCAAGCATTTGACCTGCGTCTTTATGGCCAGAAAACTCCATCACACCGATTTTTTTTACATTGTTATATTGTTTAGTGGGCGCTTGTAATACAAAGCAATCAATTTTTTGTGCTCCTGCATTTATTTGAATTAAAAACAGTAGAATCAAAAAAAATAACCTATAATTTTTCATAACATTGAGTTTTTATACATTTCATTTTCAATTTGATAACCAATCAGCATAAACTTTCATTCGTGAAGAAACACGTTCTATATAATGTTGGGTTTCCTCGTAAGGAAGATTTTTTCGCATAAACTCGTAAACCTGATCTGCCGACAAGTTATTGATCTCAGGAATAGCCTGATAGAGCTTGGTTGTGCCGATAAATGCCCGACTCACGTTGCCTGCTCCCGTATTATAGGCTGCAATGGCACAATATACGCGACTCAACGGATCATCAACCTTCCTAAAACTTCGGGTGATGAGCATATGCAAATAAGCTGAACCCAATTCAATATTGTTGCGAGATTCGTATAAATAATTATCGTTCAGTAACTTATCTTCTTTATACAAAAAATTATACGCATCACGGCCTGCATATTTAGGCACGATCTGCATTAAACCAAAAGCAGGGATATGACTTTTCGCTTTGGGATTGTAGCTTGATTCAGTGTGGATAATGGCAAACACCAAAGCCGGATCAAGGCTAAAGCGATCTGCATAAGCTATCACTTCTTCGTAAAATCGCAAGGCTCTGGTTTGAATGCTATTCGTTGCCAAAGGAATTTTTACACTAACAATAACTTTTTCTTCCTGAGGCTTAGGATGAGGTTGAGGCTCAGGTTCAGGTTGAGGTTGAGGTTCAGGAGGTTTTGGTTTTACAACTTCCTTTTCAATTGGCTGCTTTTCAACTATTTCCTGCGCATAATCCTCAAGGTTTTCTGCTGTAACCGTTTCGCCGGCAGCATTTTGAAGCTGATCTTTCAGCACAGGCTCGTCCAATAATGGTGCAGGTTTTTCGTATTCCGTTTCGTAATCTTTGGTCTTGCCTTTGTTAAGCGCAAGCTCTTTCACCGCTTCAGCAATCTTTTGTTTCACCAGGCCGGCATTGTTGGCTTCCTCAGGAGTCATGAGTATCTCGACACTTGCTACTTCCTGCTCAAAATCGACTGAAGTACGGCTTTCGCCATCTTCACTATATTCGACCCAGCTGGTTTGGGTTGATTCAACAAAATTTCCTGCTCCCCATTGCTGCTCAATTCCTTTTTTAAACTGTTCAAAAGCTTCCTTATTGGCTTTTTCGTATGCCTCCCATTGTTTGTTGGTCTCTTCCCTAAATTGATCAAAACCAGCCTGAGATTGTTGCCTGAATTGCTCGAATGGATCTTCAGTTTCTTGCGAAAAAACAGTCATCACAAAGAAGAAGAAAATGCTTAATAAAGTAAACTGTTTCATGCTATTCTCATTTTATGGTTTCTCGTTCACAGATTCATATTTAATAACGGATAACCCATTACGGCATCAACAGTCAATGCGCGCATGGTTCCATTTTGCTTGTCTTGGATCACGCAATGCCAAACAGGATACAACATCAGACCAACATCCTTAACTTCAACATCATATTTTCGTTCAAGCAAGGTTTTAACATCTGCAATATCAATGCGTTTTCCCAGCTTTCGAAAGTCATATTCCACCTCGCTGCGCTTTTTTGTCTGCGGAAAAATCAATCCATCCAAATCATCTATTTTGTGAGGATCCATGTCGATTAGTGCTTCAAAATGCATGGCTTTGTCCTCGATCATCAAAATATTCAACTGTTTATAATCCAGATAAAGGTTTACAGGAACCTGCTCAATTTTTCTCTTAAAGATCCCTTTTTTATTGTTAAACAACATATTAACCTTCAACAAGGGATAATAGTCGAATTTTGCCGAATCCAGTTTTTCAAGTGTTATCAAATTAAGTGTTTTGTGCTTCAGATGAGTTTTAATAGCCCTGTTCAGGTTTCGTTCGTGCAAAGTAAAATCGACCACTAATACATCTTCGTTTAATTGTCCGGCAAGCTGATTATCACTGGCTATTTGCTCAGGCTGTGCAGCCTGCTCCTCGGCCAAAACATTTTGATGAGCCTGAGAAGGAGTAGCTTTAGCATCAACGGCTTTCTGATATTTTTCGCGCCAGTTATCGTTAATCAGGTTATTGAGCTGATCCTCGCTGATAACATCATGCTTTGTGAGTAACCACCTCACCTGAAGCTGTTGTATTTTCTTAGCTTGGTCGGGCGAAATCAAAAGGAAAGAACCTTTTTTGAGTGCAGGAATTTTTTGCATGAGTTCGGAGGCATTGGTTGGTGCCATCGACTCAATCCGAGTTTCTATTTTCGAGAGATCCTGCTTGGTTTTCAGGCTACCGATCAAATAAGTCGAAATTTGTGCAATTGACTTATAGTCAATATCTCCAGGATTTTGAGTGGCAATCATGCACCCAACACCATATTTACGAGCCTGTTTGAAAAGCAGCATCAGGCTTTCTTTACATGATGGCATTTTAACCGGTGGCAAATAAGGCGCAATTTCGTCAATATATAAGGCTGCCTGCAAGCCGTCCTGACCGTTTTGAAGCGGATGTTGAAGCATCCAATTGTAAAGTAGTTGGGCAATGTAAGCCATAAAAAACTCCTTTTCTTCCTGCGTTGAAAGCGTATTGAGGTAAATTACCGAGAGTCGTGTTTTTCCGGTATCATGATCACCCAGGCCAAGCAAAGCATCGATAGTAGCTGGAAAACCTGTTTCAAAAATGAGTTTACGTGAACCAATCGTTAAAAAACGTAACTTTTTGATCAGTTCCTGCATATCCTTTTGGTTGCTGATCTTTGAGACAATTTCATTAACTGATTCGGGCAAATCCGTCAATAAATCAATCAATCCGGCAAAGCTATCCAGGTGAATCTTTTTCTGAAAACAATAATCGAAAACCGTGCTCAAAACAGATTCAGCCGATTTTCCATCGTCGCTATCAGCATCATATCCAATAAGTTCAATAACGTTTTTTGCAGTAGCTGAGAAAAATCTGAGCCGATCTTCTGCGTCCATACCTGCAACCTGTTCAAATTGCAAAGGATTAATTGACAAGGGCAAACCTTTAGAACTCCCGGGCGTCCAAATCAACACTTCAGTATGCTCGGAAAACTGTTGCCTCACGTCAGGATTTAATCCCTTGGAAGCCAACAATTCATTATCTGTTTCAGGATTTATAAGGGAGGCAATATCTCCTTGCGGATCAAAAATGATCATCGGAATTCCCTGCAAGGCAAGTTCTTCCGATAATACTTTGCATGCAACTGTTTTGCCGCTTCCGGAAGCACCAAAGCAGGCAATGTGGCGTTGTAAAATTGCTAAATTAAGATGAACAGGGTTATTATCCGAAGACCCTATATACAACTGATTCATAATGGTTTGGTTTTGGTTCAATTTTGTTTTTAGCAGTTAGCTACAAAAAACATAGCTCAAAATTAAACCATAACACAACCAACTCAAAATATGAAAGGCACTTTTATTGCTAAAAAAACAGATATAGACTAAAAAAATGTAATTTATAATGATTCCAAATTAGAATGAGGCAATTTTGTCAGAATCAGCCGGCAACTTTAAAAACAGCTCTGTTTCCAGCTTGCACAAATTTATTTAACATATTAATATAATGCGTTTTACGCACAATACTTTTAAGGTTCTCAGCAGCTTTCACAAAATCACCCATCTCACGATATAACTCAGCAATCATGGCAGGCTCAGCTTTTTCATCCTGTTCTAATAAGTGAATCAAGGCCAAAATATTTTCGTTGATACGTGGCCTTTCCGCTTCAAAAAAAGCAACACCTCTTTTATTGAACGACCTGGAGCTCAATAAATAACGCAAGCTTACCTTACCCTTGAAAAAATCTCCAAATTGCCATTTTTCAGCATCCCTGTACAAATCATTATAAGCCCAAAGCAACGACTGTCTGATCCAAATTTCCTGTTGCTGGTTTATTGGGGTTAACAATGCCAACGAACGCCAATAATGGTTTATCAAAGCGATTCTACCTCTGTTATCCAACAAGTTACAACCAAAAAAACGCCAGCTTGTCCATGGATATGCAGTCTCATGTTCCGCTTCGGGAAGGGTATCAAGGCACTGCTCTTTTTGAATCCAAAAAAACTTACCACAGGCCGGGCAAAGCACAAGTTTTTGAGGATTCGCAGGAATCAAATCATTGATAATCATACCGTCTGAAAAAAGCAGGGACTGACTAACAGTCTCAACCTTAGACGTTTTACCTATCAACCAAGCCTCGCAACAGGCGCATTGTATATAAAAATCCTCAAAAGAAGTCATATTATAAATATAAGTTTGTAAAAGTAAGTGCTTCTTTAAGAAGAGCAAAAAAAATTGTAGCAAATTAAAAGTGATAGGAGCTGATTTTGATTCTGATCACATTTGTTTTACTTTTGAGAGTCGAAAATTCAAAGGGGAATATTGAATTAATTGTAACCTAAAAAAACCAAAAAATGAAAAAGTTGAACCTTTTTGTACCTGTTTTATTGGTACTGAGTTTATTATTTTTTGCGACACAACTTAGTGCACAAAGTAGCAAAGAATTAAAAAAAGAAGTGAAAGCTAAGGCCTTAAAAGACGCCCGCAAAGAAGCCAAGCGTCTTGGCAAAGACGGCTACAAAGTGAATCCCGGACAGCTGCCCATGGATAAGCTACTCGAAAAGTCGTGGATGATGGCCTATGAAATGGATGACAAAGGTCAAAAAAAGTATTTCATGGCTGATGGAACATCGGTAGGCGAAACCCAAACAGCTGCAAAGTTGCAGGCTTATGAAGTTGCCAAAATCAATCTGGCCGGACAAATTGAAACTGAAATTGCGGGATTGGTCACTACAAACATTGGCAATCAGCAACTTTCGGCTGATGAAGCTGCATCTGTTACCCAAACCATGGGTCAGTTTAAATCAAAGTTGAACCAGCAAATGGGTCGAACTTTAACAGCATTTGAAGCTTACAAGCCTGTCGGGAAAAACACGGAAGTACGCGTTACAATAGCTTATTCAACCGAAGAAGCCCTAAAAATTGCCAAGAACATCATCCGTGAAGATCTAAAGAAAACTTCGGGCATGGACGATCAGAAAATTTCCAAGGTACTGGAATTCTGATTTTTGAAGATGCTTTTCGCAACTGAATCTGTAGGCACTTGATGCAGATTCAGTTGCTTATTTTTAACCTAAAAAAGCGATCGTTCATGAAAAAACAGGACTCCAAAACGCTTTTCGTAATGTTGCTAATTGCGCTTTTTGGCAGCATACAACTTCAGGCACAAACTTTTGAGGAATTTCAAAAGCAAATTGAAAAAGAATACGCTGACTTTGAAAAAGAAACCCAACAGCAATTCGATCAGTTTGTAACTAAAATTGATGCCGAATTTGCCGATTTTCTGGCAAAATCATTTCAATCTTTTGAAGCGACGGCCGGAAAACCAAAAAAGCCAGGTCCAAAACCTGTTAAACCTCCAAAATTCACACTACAGGATCAAGAACAAAGTAGTATTCGACCCCAAAAACCACCCCAAAAAAAACCCTCAACACGTCTTCCCAACATTCAAAAATCAGAGCCTGATGATTTTGTTGGAATTGATTTATCTTTTGATTTTTATGGGACTCCTATTAAATTATCCTATGATCCAAGATTGCAAAACACTGTTTTAACTAATGTTTCAGCTGATGGCATTAGTGCATGGTGGTCATCCATAAGCGAAAGTTATTACAATCACCTGATCCGCCAACTGCAGGAAGTTAAAACAGATCTGAACCTTAACGATTATGCCTATACTCAATTTGTAAAAGCAACCGCACAGGCTATTCAAGCCGATAACACCAATCAGCAAGCGCTATTAGAATGGTTTCTGCTTACCCGCTCCCGTTTCCTGGTTAAAATTGCCTTTAATAAGGAGCAGCTTTTTGTTTTGCAACCTGCTTTGCAGACCAGGTATGGTGAAAATTTTGTGCTCATCGACAATCGTCCCTATTACCTTCCTCCGGGCACTCCCGACGACATCAACACCTATGCAGGTCAATTTCCGGAAGCGGATATCATTCCCGACCTTACCATTCGCAGGCCTTTGAATCTCCCATTCGAAAAAGGAGTTAAAAAAGTTTCTTTTGAGCATGCAGGTGAAAACTACAGCTTTGAAGTATTTTACAACAAAAACCTGCTGAAGTTTTACAACAGCCTTCCGCTCACGGATGCATCAGTGTATTTCAACTCTGCAATCGATTTGCGAACCAAAGAATCACTTGCGCTGGCCTTACAACCCCATCTAAAAAAACTATCCAAGGCAGAGGCAGCCGGATTGCTGCTGAGTTTTGTACAAAATGCGTTTGAATACCAAACCGATCAGGAGCAATTCGGAAAAGAAAAGTTTCTGTTTCCGGATGAGCTATTTCATTATCAAGCCTCCGATTGTGAAGACCGCTCAGTATTATTTGCCTGGCTGGCCAGAAACCTGCTCGATATGAAGGTTGTTGGGCTGGCTTTTGACGGGCATATGGCTACTGCTGTTTGTATTGAAGGACTTGAAGGAGCAGGGTTTGAGCACGAAGGTTGCCGCTATGTTGTTGCAGATCCCACTTTTATTGGTGCACCCATTGGTTTGGTGATGCCTTTGGTAAAAAACCAAACGCCAGATCTTGTTTTAGTTAACACTGTATCGGAACAGGAATTGCATATCCGCGAACTCCTGCTCAAAGCCGGTTTATACAGAGCCGACAGACTGAACGACTTAATATTTGATGAAGCCGGAAATACATATGCCTGCGGCTATTTTGTAACAGAATTTAATTTTGGGAACGAAAAGAGAACATCGAACTCAGGAAACAAAAGCACCTTGCTTCTTTCACTGGATAAAGACTTTAACATCCGTTGGATCAAATATTTTGAAGGAACCGATGACAATATGGCTTACGACTTACATCTTGAAAATGGAAATTTATTGAGTGTGGCAGGAACTTTCAGGGATGAAATAAAACTTGGGAAAGGAAGCTTAACTGCCTCGCCCGGAGCCGATATTTTCATCCTGAGGATGAGCACTGACGGCACCATGAAATGGGCCACACAAGCCGGGCTCGACAAGCTGAATCAAAACTCCAATTTTATGTTTGCTGCCGCTTTCGATAGGAAAGGAAGTAAAATTTCGGCAAGGTTATACAGTGAATCAGAAAACTTTGAGCACTATGGATTACAAACAAGTCCCGAAGGAAATCTTTTCCTTACAGGATCCTTTTTTGCAAGCTCTGGCATGAATATGAAATCAGAAAAACGCTTTGATTCGGAAGCGGGTTTCGATCCTGCGGAGAACCTGAAATCGGAAAATGACGCCCTGCTTGAAGAAAATTATGAAAAGACTATTGCAGGACTCTTTGCTGCTACCAAATTATTACAGATCAATACCGTAGAATTAAAAGGGCAAAAGGTGAAAGAGGTTTTTGACCGGTATAATCCAGCTTTTGCTCAATTTGCGCCTGGATTCTACAACAGCTTTGGGGGAATGAGTTTTATGAAAAATGCCGGAGGAATCATCAGCATTCGCACAACAGATGGCCATGATATTATTTTTGACAAAATCAAAATCAGCAATAATGCGCGAATCAAGGTTGTGGCTTATAAAAGTGGCAATGCGAGTGTTGAGATATTTTCAGGTATTGAGCTTTCGAACGGACAACTCAGCTATCCGCTCAATCAGGTAAAACTTTATAAAGATACTGGCGATTTACTCCTTGATTTTGATACCGACCACAGCCAGATCAAAATCAACCTGAAAACTGATTTACTCCAAAACTAATGCAGTACATGACAAAAAAGCTGCTCAAAATATTGCTGTTACTGTTTTTTATTGGTCTGCAAACAGCAGGGCTTAAAGCGCAGGATTTTGAAGAAGAAGAGGAAGAGATTCTGGAAGCTGCTCCAACTGAAATCTCCGTAATGGAATTAGTGACGCTCATCAACCAAATGGACAGCGATATTTTTGTGCAGGATGTTGTTATTACCAACCAACCGGGCGATGAAAAATTTCTTGTTGATAAGTTATTCTATAAGGAATTTGTGATTGAATCACCTCAAGATCAAGCTGTTTCTCTTTATTTATACAATGTGCAATTCAAGTTGGGACAAAAACAAAAACTGGTTTTTAAAGGCTGGAATTTCCTTAGGCTGAATGGTATCAATTTGACCAGCGACAATGATCTTGTGTTTGAGAATTGTACAACTGGAGGCAGCTATCCCATCCGAATTGAGAATTGTAGCTTTACAGGAACTTTAGAATTTGATGGTGAAGAAGCACTTGGAAGCTTACAATTTAGTGGTTCGCATTTTAGCAATAAGCTGGTTTTGAATCAGGATGCAGATCTTGTGAAACTGGAAAGCTGTCATTTCGAAGCCGACAGTTTGGTATTAAGCAGTTGGGATGAAGAAAGCTTTCATGCCCAGCTCGATTTTTCAGACCAAAATTTCAGCGTGATTGATCTTTCCGACCTGACTTTTGAGCCCACAGCATATGATTTCATTTTTAGTATCAATTTTTCTTCTTCAGAAATCAGCAAGCTTAGTTTGTTCAGAATCAATGGATTTGGATTAGACCTTACTGATTTAAATATCGAAAAATCCTTACTTGGAGATTCATTGTTTATCAGCGATTTTGTTGCTGTTCAAAACTTTGATTTCCCAGCCGAAAATACCAATCTGCCCTGGCATAATATCGGTGACGAAAAACTGAGTCTGTTGCTTGAAAAGGGACGAGGCAAGCCTGAAATTTATCAGGCAAAAACCACCCAACAATTGGCCAGCACCCTGCATTACAATGAGTTGATGAGTTGCTACAATAAAATAAACGGCATGTATCAGGCTCGGGCAGACCGGCAATCAATCAATGCATCTTACATCGAAATCAAAGATATTGAAACGCGTTATCAAAGATTTAAATACGACCTGGAGCCTTCCTTAAACCTCTTTATTGGGTATCACCTGAATCGCTTTCTCAGCTTCTTCTCCGATTATGCTACCAATCCGGCCAAATCACTTCAAATAGCACTTTACACCATTTTGATCTTTGCTTTTTTCTATATGATCAGCTATTCAGATTGGGATGGCATAAACTTCAATTATTTTGTGAGGCAATACATGCTACTTTCGGAGTATTTTATGACCGAAAAAAGCCTGAAAGATTTGTATAGCACTGATATAGAAGAAGAAAGAGAGCAGTTTGAAGCCATCAAAACACATTATCTGAAGAATAAATCTGAAATTCCGCTTTTGGTGCGCGGACTTGGATTTCCCTTATATTTTATTTGGAACGCCAGGCAACAGCTTATTTGGTTTATCTATACCAAAATTGAATTGATGCACGGCCAATGGAATCAGCTGAACAATTCCCGCAAAGCCTTGGTAGGAACAGTAACTGCTTTAAGTTTATTTGTTTACTTCGCTTTTGTCTTCCTCATCAAGTTTATCAACAGCTTTATGCTCAGCCTGAATATGTTTTTGGCTATGGGATTTGGCAAAACGCCTGAAAACCGCGCACCCATGTATCTTACCGTTATTGAAGGACTTATTGGCTGGTTGATGATCACGATTTTCACCATCACCTTACTCAGTCAGCTGTTACAAGCCTGGTAATCTTAATCGGCAATGGCTTCCGGAAGCTTTCTCCCAAAGAGTCTGATGATCAGATAAAGCAATACCATGCTGGCGGGAAATAACACATAAGCCGGAATCCCAAAGGCAGCCGGTACGGTTCCAAAAACTATTGAAACAAAGCCCACAGTAAGCGCATAAGGCAATTGCGTGCGCACATGGTCAATGTGATTACAGGAACTGGCCAGCGAGCTTAAAATCGTTGTATCAGAAATTGGGGAACAGTGATCCCCCAGCACCGAACCCGCTAAAACAGCTGAAACCACATTATAAAAAATCAGGAGACTATTAGCTTCGGTCATGCCGGTTTCGTGGGTCAACAGCCAGGAAGTGGGCAAAATCAGCGGATACAAAATGGCCATCGTTCCCCAGGAAGAACCCGTGGAAAAAGCCACCAATGCCGCCAGAATAAAAGTGAAAGCCGGCACCAGATAAGGCGAAAAAGACAGCTCCAGCAAACCCTTCGAGATGAAATCGGCTGTGTGCATATGATCTGTTACCAGCGCCACCGACCAGGCCAGTGTTAAAATCAAGATAGCCGTAAGCATCATTTTAAAGCCATCCACCAGACTCTCTACGGTATCTTTCAGGCTCAGTAACCTTTGAGTCAAAGTAAGCGCAATAGCCACAACCATAGCTAATAACGAAGACCAAAGAAGTGCAGTATAAGAATCTGCTCCGCCGATTATGGCCGAAATTTTTCGGGTAAAACTAATGGCCTCATCATGCCAAACTGCCTGATCCCAGCCTGTGTATAATAATCCTGTTATTGTTCCCAAAACAATAATCAGAACCGGAATTACAGCATTAAAAGCTCTTGGTTTTTGAGGCGTTTCAGCGGTTAAGGTATTGGATGCATTTTCTGTTTCAGCGAGTTTCTGGTGAAAATCGTGATTGATACGGGCATTTTTTTCAGCCTTGAACATGGGGCCGAAATCACGCTGCTGCCAGACCAGCATCAAAATAAATGCCAAAGCCAGAATCGGATAATAACTATAAGCCAGCGAGTTAAAGAAAACATTATAAGCTGATTCCTGCAAGCCAAGGGTGTTAAGTCCGTCCTGAATATAACTCAGTTCGGCACCAATCCAGGTGGTTACAAAAGCTATTGATGCCACAGGTGCAGCTGTTGAATCAACAATGTAAGCCAGTTTTTCTCTGGAAACACGCAGGCGATCCGTCACAGGACGCAGGGTATTACCAACGACAAGGGTGTTGGCATAATCATCAAAAAAAATGGCAATGCCCAACAGCCAGGTCACCAATTGCCCGGAGCGGGCATCTTTGGCAAAGCGCGACAGTCGGTTTACTACACCCAGCATTCCACCATTTCGGGTGATCAGATGCACCATGCCACCAATCACCATCGAGAAAATTATGATTGCCATATGGCCGGGATCGAGTAACGACTGCATGACGTAGGTATCAATAATCGCCAGCAAGCCTTTGAAAATCGCCACAAAAAAGGCCGAACCCTGGTAATAAAACATGATGGTAGTTCCGCTCAGAATTCCTAAAAACAAGGCAACAAAAACCTCTTTAAGCAAAAGAGCCATAAGGATGGCAATCAAAGGAGGCAAAACCGACATCCAAAGCGGAATAGGTGTAACCTCTTTTTGCCAGTGAAACCCATCGATTGTTAGTGTTAGCAACTCCTCATCCGGAAAGTCGTGTTTAATTACGGCCAGGTTTTTCTCAAAGCTCAGTTTCTGCATATCACCATTGAAAACAGCGATTATTTCCTGACCTTCCAGTTTTCCGAAAAGCTCCCCAACCGCCCTGATTTCAATCTGTTGGTTAACATCGGATACTAAAACATTTGGGAGAGTAACTTGAAAATTATTCAAATCATAAGAATGATTCAGATCATCAGCTTCTAAACCTGAAGCTGTTAAAATGAAAATCAAAAATATCACCAATCTATTCTTCAACAGGATAAGTTTTTAGGCAGTAAAGATAGCAGATTTGAATATTCTGCGGCAGTTTTACCTTCTTTTTACTACTCTGCAACACAATTAGAAAACACAAAAGATTGGCAATAAAAAAATTGCTTATAAAATAGACAAAATAACTGGATACTCAAGCAACATTAGAAGCTACCTAATAATCTCTATAATTTCGGATAAATCATTTTTTCCTGTATGCTTATAAACGACTTCATATTCTTTGTTTAAAAGTACAACGGAAGGAAAACCAAGAATTTCATCGCAGTTCTCGCATATTTCATCCCGAAATCTGACAAACCGCTTTTTTACATTCCCCTTGTATTTATCACTCAGGATGAAAGTGCGCGAATCAATTCCATTCTTTCGTAAATATTTAACTACAAGTTCTTTATAACTAATTTTGTCTGGATATAAATAATAAATTTCCATATTGGAAATAGATGAAAATGCAGAATCAATCCTATGAAGCTCGGGAGTGCATGGTTCACACCAATCAGTGTAAACAAGAATCAGGTGAAAATCTTTATCGCTTTTACTTATTAGATCGAATAGAATTTCATTGTCTATAATTTCAACATCCATTTGTGCTTTTGACTGAGACTTTTGTCCAAAACAATCATAGACATTAATTAATTGAAAGACTGATGCTAAACTAATAACAATTACATAAAATATCTTGATGGAAATCTTCATGGAAATCTTTGAATTAACTATAAATTCAAGAAATAATCTTTAACAGTTCGAATGATGCTATTTGCATCAAACCCACAAAGTGCCTGCAACTCTTTCGGTTTTCCGTGCGCAACAAAATCATCCGGCACGCCAAGCCGAACGATGGGATTGCCAAAGCCATTTTCATGAGCCCATTCCATTACGGCACTACCCATTCCACCATTTTTTACGCCATCTTCGACAGTGATGATTTGCTCATGCTGTTCAAAAGCGTCCTTCAGCAGGATTTCGTCCAAAGGTTTGAGAAAACGTAAATCATAATGACTGACAACAATATTTTCATCTGCTAATTTTTCCAGGGCTTCTTTTACGATATTTCCCGGATTGCCAATACTCACAACAGCAACTTTACCTCCGGAGGATAGTTTACGGCCTTTGCCAATTGGCACAACTTCCGGCTCCACTTTCCAATCCAAATCAGTGGCCTTCCCTCGCGGGTAGCGGATCACAAAGGGGTTTTTACGATAATTGGCAGCAGTGAGCATCAAATGCCGCAACTCCTTTTCATCCATGGGCGCAGCAATCACCAGGTTAGGAATACAACGTAAATAAGCCAAATCAAAAACGCCGTGATGTGTAGCGCCGTCCTCCCCAACCAGACCGGCACGATCAACGCAAATCACCACAGGCAAATTTTGTAAAGCAACATCGTGAATCAGCTGATCGTAAGCCCTTTGCAAAAATGTTGAATATATTACGCAAAAAGGCAGCATTCCTTCAGCTGCGAGGCCGGCCGAAAAAGTAAGCGCATGTTGTTCTGCTATTCCCACATCAAAACAACGCTCCGGAAAGGTTTCGAGCAGGGGCAATAAATGGCTGCCTGTTGGCATGGCAGGCGTAACACCAACCAGATCAGGAAATCGTTTAGCCAACTCTAGCAAGGTTTCACCAAAAACTTCCTGATAAAGCGGAATCCTGTTTTCAACTGGTTTTGCCTTGGGCAATTCACCGGTCAGTCTGTCGAAAGTGCCGGGCGCATGATAGCGTACCTGATCTTTTTCGGCACGCTCAAAACCTTTGCCTTTGGTTGTAATCACATGCAGCAAACGCACACCTTTCATGGCCTTTACGGCTTCCAATGCAGGAAGTAATTCCTCAAAATTATGTCCGTCAACAGGGCCATTGCAGGCAATCCCAAAAGCTTCGAACAAGGGATTCGAAAACGCCTGACTGCTCTGTTTCTCGGCTTGTCGTATTAAGTAATCTTTTAAAGCCCCGGCACTTTTATCAATGGCTATTCCATTGTCGTTCAAGATGATAATAAGATTTAAGTCAGCAGCTCCGGCCTGATTTAAAGCTTCGAAAAACATGCCGCCGGTAATGGCGCCGTCACCAATTACCGCAATATGTTGCCGGGAGTAATTTCCTTGCAAACCAGCAGCCACGGCCATTCCAACAGCTGCCGACAATGCCGTTGAAGCATGCCCTGTTCCAAAAACATCATATTCACTTTCCGTTCTGGAAGGAAATCCACTGATACCTCCCAACTTTCGCAAGCTTTGAAAAATACCTCTGCGGCCTGTAAGAATTTTATGCGCATAAGCCTGATGTCCAACATCCCAGATTAATCTGTCGTGCGGCGTGTCAAAAAGAAAATGCAAAGCAATAGTAAGCTCAACAACGCCAAGTGAAGCACCGAGATGACCAGGATTTATGGCAGTAACATCAAGAATAAATGACCTGAGCTCATTAGCCAGTTCTTCAAATTGGTTTGGATTTAGTTTCCGGAGATCAAGAGGATCATTAATCTTTGAAATCAAATTAAAAGCCATACATATGCATCATTTGAATGGCGAAGGTAAGAAAAGAAGCTTATTTGAGGTTGTAAAAAAGGACTACTAGATAATATCGAATGTAAGACTTTTAAAAAAAAGTTCCCAATTTGCGAATTATTTTATAAATTTGCATCCAATTAAGGAATAATGGAGAGAATATTTGCCAAAAGAACTTTAAGAGAATTCTGGTCAAAGCACCCAGATTCGGAACAATATTTGAAAACATGGTTCTACACAACAATGAATACGACATGGAAAACACCCAATGAAGTTAAACAAACCTTTGCAAATGCAAGTATTCTCAAAGATAACAGAATAGCTTTCAACATAAAAGGAAACACATACAGATTAGTAACAAAGTTTAATTTCGAGAAACAATGGGTTTTTATTCGTTTTATCGGAACTCATTCGGAATACGACAAAATTAATGCAAACAATATCCATATTTACGATCATGAATATCAAACCGATAAAAACAGAAGCAGATTATCAACTAGCATTAAGCAGACTTGAAGTAATTTTTGATGCACCAATTGGAACACCGGAAAGTGATGAAGCTGATGTTTTGGTACTACTTATTGATGATTACGAAAAGAAACATTATCCAATTGAAGCACCAGACCCTATAGAAGCCATTAAAATCAGAATGGAAGAGTTGCAGTTAAAACAGATCGATCTGGTAGATGAAATGGGTGGAAAAAGCAGGGTGTCAGAAGTGTTAAACCGCAAGCGAAAACTGACAGTTGAAATGATTCGTCGCTTAACAGCACGATTAAATCTATCTCCGGAAGCTTTAATCAGGGATTATCAGCTTGTCAGGTAGAAGTTTCTCTTGAAATCAACAGTGAAGCAAGTCTATCAACAAAACTCAATTGTTGTTACCTAATAAAGCATGAAATAAAATTAAAAACAAGCTGGTTCAGCCCAAAAAGAGCTTTTGGTATTCCCTACAAAAAACCCAACTCAAGCTTGGCTTCGTCAGATAGCATCTCCTGATCCCAGGGCGGCTCAAAAGTTAACTCTACCTGACTACTCGCAACACCTTTTACGTCAGCTACCTTTTGCTCAACTTCGAGCGGAAGGCTTTCAGCTACCGGACAATTGGGTGTGGTGAGCGTCATCAGCACTTTTACCTCGGCCTGTTCGCTGATACTGATCTCATAAATCAGTCCCAGTTCATAAATATTTACCGGAATCTCAGGGTCGTAAACGGTACGTAAAACAGTTATTATATCTCTTTCGATGCGCGCTTTTTCTTCATTTGTCATAAACCAAAAATTTTAGTTGTCTTGTTTCAGTTTGTAAACCTGAGCATACAATTTCATTTGTTTCACCATCGAAACCAAGCCATTGGATCTTGTTGGAGAAAGGTGTTCCTTGAGGCCGACCTGCTCAATAAAATCAGTATCAGCTTCCAAAATCGCCTCCGGAATTTGTCCAGAAAAAACCCGTATCAACAGGTTTACTATCCCTTTTGTGATCACCGCGTCCGAATCGGCAGTAAAATAAATTTTACCCTCCCTGTTTTCGGCATGCAGCCACACACGCGACTGGCAGCCGCTAATCAAGTGATTATTTGTTTTGAAACGCTCATCAATGCGAGGAACTTCCTTACCCATCTCGATGAGGTAATTGTATTTATCCATCCAGTCATCAAAAACTGAAAACTCACTCACAATTTGTTCTTGTATTTCCTGTATTGTCATGATTTTTCTTTTTTCTCAAAGATTTCAATTTAAAGGTAAACAGGCTATGAGTTACAAACTATTCTTTTCAGCGAAGCATATTAACTGCCTTTTGCACAGCTACAACAAACATATCTGCTTCGGCTAAAGTGTTATAGGCTGCAAACGAAGCCCGCACCGTTCCCGGCACGTCAAAGCGCGTCATCACAGGTTGGGCACAATGATGTCCTGTTCGCACAGCCACACCCATTTTATCTATTAGCGTTCCTATATCTGATGGATGTGTTCCTTCCACCACGAAAGAAATAACGCCTGCTCGTTCTGCCGCATTGCCGATAAAACGTATCCCTGAAACTAAATTTAATTTTTCCAATGTATAATTTAGAACGGTCGTCTCATGCGTACCAAGCTTTTCCAAATCAGTCTGATATAAGAATTTAATTGCTGCTCCCAACCCCAAAACGCCTGCCACATTAGGCGTTCCGGCTTCAAATTTAAAAGGAAGCTGGTTAAAAGTAGTTTCCTGTAAACTTACCTGATCAACCATCTCGCCTCCAAATTGCCAGGGAGGCATCTGTTCGAGCCATTTATCTTTGCCATACAACACGCCAACTCCCATTGGCCCATACATTTTATGCCCTGAAAAGACAAAGAAATCACAATCCAAATCCTGCACATCAATACGCATATGTGCGACCGATTGTGCACCATCAACAACTACCGGAATATCTTTTTGATGCGCCAAAGCGATCATTTCCTTTATTGGATTAATCGTTCCAAGTGCATTAGAAATGTGGGTAATGGCCACAATTTTGGGACGCAGGTTAAGTAAACTTTTGTATTGATCCAATGAAACCTCACCCTTTTCATCCAATTCAGCAACCAACAACTTACCTTTATTATTTTTGCACAGCTGTTGCCATGGAACCAAATTAGAATGATGTTCCATCCCGGTAATCAATACTGAATCACCTGTTTTAAACACTAATTTTCCGAAACTTGAAGCAATTAAATTTATGGATTCGGTTGTTCCACGGGTAAAAATGATCTCATGTGAATGAGCTGCACTTATAAATCTTGCAAGCTCTTGTCTTACAGCTTCGTATGCACTTGTGGCTTGCTGACTGAGATAGTGAACTCCCCGGTGGATATTACTGTTCTCTTTGCGGTAATATTCCGAAATCCGATCAATCACATCATTTGGTTTTTGTGTGGTAGCTGCATTGTCAAGATAAATCAATGGTTTGCCATACACGCTTTGATGCAAGGCAGGAAACTGATTTCGCAATTCGCTTAACTCGCTTGCAGTGAACCCTTTCATCAGATTTTACTTAAATCAATATCAAAATGATAATCCTTTTCGGGAGCGCCACAATGCAAAACACATTTATCGCAAACTGACAGCTCACCACGCAGGCGTTTTTTCACCATATCATCAATACGCTGGCGCAAAGCTTCGATGGAAATTTCATTGATGATATCAGCAGCAAAAGCATACATCAGCAAAAGCCTGGCATTGGCTGCACTGATACCACGCGAGCGGATATAAAACATGGCTTCCTGATCCAGCTGACCAACTGTGGCACCATGACTACACTTTACATCATCGGCGTAAATTTCCAGAAAAGGCATGGTATTGATTGTTGCTGTCGGGGTCAACAAAATATTATTGTTGTTCTGGTATGCATTGGTCTTTTGGGCATCGCGAGCCACATGAATATAGCCATTAAAAACCGCAGAAGCTTCTTCATCCAGAATTCCTTTGAATAGTTCATTGCTGGTACAATTCGCAACATTGTGATCAATACGGATCTGGTTGTCGATATGCTGCTGCTTATCCATCAAATACAAGCCCAGCACAGCAGCATGCGAACCCTGTCCGTCAAGTTTTACATGGATATTGTTGCGAATAAGCCCACAATTAAAGGTAAGCGTATTGGTTTTTATGTTGCTGTGTGCCATTTGTTGCACAAAAGTACTATTGATCAGGCCCGATTGGTCGTTCAAATTTTGAAGTTTGTACAACTCAAGATTAGCATTTTCATCTACAAAAATCTCTGTAACCGTATTCACAAGACTCGGCTGCTGATTAACGCTATCATCGCAATGCATCAGACTAAGCTCACTGTTTTTACCCAAAACGATCAGGTTGCGACTTTGCACAAATAGCTGTTCCTCCTTATTGATAATCTTGATGATTTGTAAAGTCTTTGCTGATTTCACACCATCCGGAACCCAAATAAAAACGCCATCCTGCATCATGGCAGTATTAATCTGAACAAAGCCGTTGGCATTTCGCGGGGCAATGTTACCATAATACTGTTCAAAAATCTGCGGATAGGCTTTCATCGCTTCCCTCATGCTTCCTACAACAATACCATCGGGTAACTTTTTCAGGGGGCTTTCTTTGTCAATATACCAGCCATTCAGCATCGAAACTGTTTCGGTATCGAAATTATGAATATCACAGCGAAACAATTCCTCAATGTCTTTTTTGGTATCGGGCACCTCCATTTCATTGAGGTAAGAATCCTCCGTAAGCACATCCACATCGGTATGTCGCCATTGCTCCATGCCACTGTGCGGAAAACCTGATTCCATGAATGTCTGAAACGCCTCTTCGCGCAACTTACTCACATATTGAATATCATTAGCTGTGATCAGATCCTTTTTATTGCGGTACTGTGCAATCAGCATCTGGTCCAGGGGCAGAGCTTGCTGAAGTGTATCTTTTTCCATCATTCTTCTTGTTAAATATTAGACCAGGCTTTGCTCTTTGAGCCATTCATAGCCTTTGTCTTCCAATTCGAGCGCAAGGTTTTTGCTTCCTGATTTCACAATTTTTCCATCATACATCACATGAACAAAATCTGGTACGATGTATTCGAGTAAGCGCTGGTAATGGGTGATAATCACAAAAGCATTTTCTTCTGAGCGCAGCTGATTCACGCCTTTGGCAACTGTGCGCAGGGCATCAATATCAAGTCCCGAATCGGTTTCATCAAGTATTGCCAATGTTGGTTGGAGCAAAGCCATCTGAAAAATTTCATTCTTTTTCTTTTCGCCACCCGAAAAACCTTCATTTACAGAGCGATTTGTCAATTTAGAGTGAATATCAACCAGTTTTTTCTTTTCTTCCATTAATTTTAGGAACTCGCCGGCTGGCATCGGGGGCAAGCCATTGTATTCGCGTTGAGCATTGATGGCGGTGCGCATAAAATTTGTCATACTCACGCCAGGAATTTCAACAGGATATTGAAAACTCAGGAAGATTCCGAGATTGGCACGTTCATCAGCTTCCATTTCAACAATATTCTGATCCTTGTACCAAATTTCACCTTCGGTAATTTCGTAGCCTTCGCGTCCGGTAATAGCAGCTGCCAGGGTGCTTTTTCCAGTTCCGTTAGGTCCCATAATGGCATGTACCTCGCCTTTGTTGACTTGCAAATTAAGGCCTTTAATAATTTCCTTGCCTTCGATGGCAACTGTAAGATTCTTTATATTGAGTAACATTTTTTGGAAGTATTTAATTCAATCTTATAATTTTTGACTAACCCACACTGCCTTCAAGGGTGATAGAAAGCAGTTTTTGTGCTTCAACAGCAAACTCCATCGGCAGTTTGTTTAGTACTTCTTTGGCATAGCCGTTTACAATTAAACCGATGGCTTTTTCTGTATCAATACCACGTTGATTGCAATAAAATAATTGATCTTCAGATATTTTAGAAGTGGTAGCTTCGTGTTCAACAATGCTCGACTGGTTGCGCGTGTCGATATACGGAAAAGTGTGTGCACCACATTGATCGCCTAAAAGCAAAGAATCGCATTGTGAGAAATTTCTGGAATTTATTGCACCGGGCATAATTTTCACCAGTCCACGATAGCTGTTGTTACTTTTTCCGGCTGAGATACCTTTTGAAATGATCGTACTTCTGGTATTTTTTCCCAGATGAATCATTTTGGTTCCGGTATCTGCCTGCTGATAGTTATTGGTGACGGCAACCGAATAGAACTCGCCGATTGAATTGTCGCCCATCAAAACACAGCTTGGATATTTCCATGTAATGGACGAACCCGTTTCAACCTGCGTCCACGATATCTTGGAGCGTTTTCCTTTACACAGTCCACGTTTTGTAACAAAATTATACACGCCACCTTTACCCTGTTTATCACCTGGATACCAGTTTTGTACAGTTGAATACTTCACTTCTGCATCGTCCATTGCAATAATCTCAACAATAGCTGCATGCAGTTGATTTTCGTCACGCATCGGCGCTGTACAACCTTCCATATAGCTCACATAACCACCTTCTTCGGCAACAATCAAGGTACGTTCGAACTGGCCGCTATTGGCTGCATTGATACGGAAATAGGTGGAAAGTTCGAGCGGGGAACGCACTCCTTTAGGGATATAACAAAATGAACCATCACTAAAAACTGCCGAATTGAGTGCAGCGTAATAGTTATCGGTGTAAGGAACAACTGCACCCATATACTTTTTAACGAGCTCTGGATGATTTTTCACGGCTTCGCTGAAAGAGCAAAAAATTATGCCATGTTTCGCCAAGGTATGCTGAAATGTCGTTTTAACGGACACACTATCAATCACTGCATCCACAGCTACTCCTGTCAGTCGCTTCTGTTCATCGAGCGAAATGCCCAGCTTATCAAAAGTTTCCAATAATTCAGGATCAACCTCATCCAAGTTACTTAGCTGTGGCTTCTTTTTGGGGGCAGCAAAATATATAATATCCTGATAATCAATGGGTGGGTGATGCAAATGAGCCCATTCAGGTTCTTCCAGTTTTTGCCAATGGCGAAAAGCTTTCAATCTGAATTCGAGCATCCACTCGGGCTCTTCCTTTTTGGCAGAAATAAAACGGATGGTATCTTCAGTTAACCCTCTTGGTGCCAAATCGTTCTCAATATCAGTATAAAAGCCAAATTTATATTCTCCTTTGGTTACTTCATCGAGGATATCGTTATTAGTTTGTTCACTCATTTTAAGGCTTATTTGGATTGTGTTTAAATAAGGTTGCAAAGGTAAGTATTCTTTAGCGAATAGCATCACAATGCGAAACCACATCTATAACCCCAAAAATGAGTTTTTGTTCTCCAGAAATCAGACTTATCCAATTGGGACATGTCAATTTCAGAATTTATAAAAAGATAGCAGAGCGGTAAAAGGTTAAACTGCCTGATAAGCACTTTTCAACTCCTGAAAAACGAGCTCCATCAAAGTATTTAGTTGCTTAATTTGCTCACTCATAGCATCATCAAGCTCAGCTTTCTTTGCCTTTTGTTCAATGTTTCTGATAAGCTCATAGGTATTTTCTACACCAAAAATATCCAAGGTTGGCTTTAAGGTGTGGGCTGCTTTTGCAAGATCTTCGGCTATATTGTCACGAAGACTCGCGTTGATGGCTTGTAATAAATCGGGTGTTGTACTCAGAAACAAATTAACCATATTTTTAATTGCTTCCGGATCGTCGCCCACAAAACAAATCAATTTATCCAGGCAATAATGGTCTTTGTCTGATTTAGTCATACTTCTATATCTGATTTTCTTTTATCATGCGGTAAATTGTGGACTTACCAATTTCCAGTTTCTTTGCTACCAACAGCACATTGTTGTTGTATTTCTGGAGGTAATAACGAATAATTTTCTGGGTATATTCTGCAAGTGAACTCTCTTCCATAAGCAAATTACCAGCGGCATCAGCAGAATTGAAACTGATATGACTTTCGTCGATATGGTCAAGATCAGTTAGCACAGCTGCCAGCTCAATAATTGCGCGCAACTCCCTTACATTGCCCGGAAAATGATATCCCATAAGTTTTTGCTGAGCCGATTCGGTAATACTAAGCTTTTTCATTTTATTTTCTTTGCAAAACTCATCCACAAAGTACTTAGCCAGTAAAATTATATCGTTACCCCGATACCTTAGAGGTGGCAGTTCAATGGGTAAACCCAGCAATCTGTAGTACAAATCCTCCCTAAAATTTCCCTTTTGCACTTCATCAGCTAAATTACGATTTGTAGCAACGATGAGTCGTGCGTCGATGTTAATTAAATCGTTACCACCAACACGCGTTAATTCCCTTTCCTGAATTACCCGCAAAAGCTTGGCTTGCATATTTAAATCCATTTCTGCAATCTCATCCAAAAAAATAGTTCCCCCATTGGCTTGTTCAAATTTACCAATTTTGCGCGTTACAGCTCCTGTAAAAGCACCTTTTTCGTGCCCAAACATTTCGCTTTCGATCAAATCACGGGGAACTGCCGAAACGTTAATTGCTACAAAAGGCTTTTTTGCTCTTTTCGAGTTATAATGTATCGCTTTGGCCACCAACTCCTTGCCGGTTCCTGTTTCGCCGGTTATTGAAACCGAGATATTTGTTTTAATAGATTTTTCGATCAGGCCAAAAATCTGTTTGATCGAAGGGCTGTTTCCCTTTATAACATTTCTAAACTCATATTTGCGACCAATCTCTTCTTTGAGGTAGCTGATTTCGCTTCTGAGTTGCACATTTTCACGAATCTTTTTGAGTACATTCCACAACCGATCCTTTACATCGTCATCTTTCACAAAATAATCGTAAGCTCCTTCGCGAAGCAGCGTTACCGCAGTAGAAATATCTTCCTGCCCCGATACAATGATCACAGGAATTTCGGGATGTTCTTTCTTAATCTGTCGCATTACGTCCAAGCCCGACATGTCAGGCAAGCTATAATCCAGTGATACCATTGCTGGCGAGCGGTACAAATTTTTCAGGCACTCCTCGCCTGTCTTGTAGAGATGTACCTCATTATCTGGATTGAGTGCTAAATGGTGACGCAACATCTCTCCATAAAAAACATCATCTTCAACAATAAAAATCCTGAAAGCATCCATATGAGCCGTTTTTACTGACAGTATTTCGTGCTACAAATTTCCCAAAAATACAAAACAATCCGGTCGGTCTTATTTTTGGATAAGAGCAAAAATAGAGACTAATTACTTTATTTGCAAATATATTGCAATAATTACTTAATCAATTAAAAGCTTTAAATCAAATCATTGCAATTAGATTGCCTATTTTTGCACCAAATTGAATAAATTAATGCGTGCTATTAAAATACTTTTGCTAATAGGAAGGATACTTTTACTCGCAATAATAATGCTTTTACTTCTGATATTATCATTTTACCTACTTGCTCCTTCCTTCCGTTTTGAACAGCCCAAACCCTTTTACGGTCAGAAACTTTATAACCCTTATCAAAATGTTGATACCCCAGATTGGTATAAATATAATTTTCAGGTACAATCGAAAGCATGGGGAGGCATTACTGACGGACGGCTAAATTCGAACGCCATGATCGACAGCATTTATCAAGCGCTGGGATATGATCATGTTGCCACTTCCGATTATCAAAAAATTAACCGCTACAAAACAGACGAAAACGCCTACATCCCAACATACGAGCATGGTTATGGTATAAGAAAAACCCATCAGGTGTGTTTGGGAGCCTCGCAAGTGCTGTGGCTGGATTATCCATTTTATCAATCAATTCACCATAAACAACATATTATTAATAAGTTAAATGAAACTTGCGAACTTATTGCAATCGCTCACCCCTTACTTAGAAATGGATATACTTTTGAAGATTTGAAATACCTGAGTGGCTACCAATTAATGGAAGTTTTAAATAATCTGCGCGTATCTTTAGACCATTGGGATACAGCACTTTCAAACGGCCATCGCATTTATATTCTGGCTAATGATGATGCCCATGACGTTTCAAATAGCAACGAAGTAGGACGTCGTTTCACAATGATTCATGCTGAAAATCAAGATAGTCAAAATATTATTAGCGCACTTGATCAGGGAATAGCCTATGGTATGGATTTTATACGCATCGATGACGAACCTATGTTGGATAAATTTGAGAGATCGAAAAACATACCTTACTTATTATCAGCTAAACTTGTCGAAAACACTTTTAAAATCAAAGTAAGCGAAAAAGCTGATAGTTTGCGTTTTATTGGCCAAAAAGGAAAACGACTTCAGACCACACTCCAAACCGATTCGGCTAGTTATCTTATCGGATTTAGCGATACTTATGTGAGAACGGAGGTTTTTTTTAATGATGGTTCTGTGATGTACCTAAATCCTGTAACGCGACACAACGACCTTAATAATATGGAGCGTCAAAACCTTGCAAGCATACATACGACGCGCACATGGCTTTTTAGATCCGGAAATATACTGCTGCTGGCCATTTTAGTTTTCTTTACCATAAAACGTCATTCAAGACTAAAAAAGGCAGCAAAATAATGGCCTCACTAAAAAATCTTCCAAAACAGCTTTGGTGGTTATTAACAATCAGCTTTGTAATACGTGCTTGCTTTGCCGCCTGGATTGAGCTGGGTAATGATGAGGTATATTACTGGACTTATGCACTTTATCCTGATTGGAGTCATTTTGATCACCCGCCAATGGTGGGCTGGATGATACAGCTTTTTAGCCTTAACCTTTTGTTTGACAGCGAGTTGTTTCTTAGAATGAGTTCAGTTATTTTGATGACATTAAATACCTTATTGGTTTATTTTATTGGAAACAAACTAAAAGACTACCGCACAGGCTTTTATGCCGCTTTGCTTTATACAGCTTCCATTTATGCTTTTATAATCACAGGCATTTTTATTCTTCCGGATACTCCTCAGAATTTTTTCTGGCTGTTGAGTTTGTGGGCTTTTATTCAAGCTTTTTCATCAGATCAAGCGCGCAAACAACATCAATTTATGCTCCTGGCAGGAATACTTACCGGATTGGCAATGCTTTCAAAATATACCTCAGTTTTTTTGTGGTTTGGGGTTGTCCCTTATGTGATTTTTTACAAAAATAATTGGCTCAAAATGTGGAGTTTATATGCAGCAATGAGTATTTCACTCTTACTTCTTGCTCCTGTGCTTTTCTGGAATTTACACAATGATTTTATCAGCTTTAGCTTTCAAAGCGAACGCGTTGGCTTGTTGGGTAGCAAGCTTCGTCCTGACTTATTTTTTACAGAGCTGGCCGGACAGTTTATATACAATAATCCAGTAAATGTTGTCCTGATAATCATTGGCCTCTATGGTTTGTTTAAGGCAAAAATTTCATTTCGATACAGCGCATACAAGCTGCTGCTGCTCATTGCTTTTCCATTAATCGGAATATTTTTATTTTTTGCGCTATTCAGGTCCACACTACCCCATTGGACAAGTCCTGCATATGTTACGCTCATCTTTTTTGCCGCTGCCTGGCTTGCCGGGAAAAAACAAATTCAAGGAGATAAAATTCCTAAAGCTATTCAAGCAGCTTTGTCTTTGTTGCTTGTTGTGCTGATTTTGGGAAGCCTTCAAATAAAATATGCTATCATTCCAATAGCTGACAAGCAAGATTTTCATCAGTTGGGCAAAAATGACTTAACCCTCGATATGTTTGGCTGGCGTTGTATGGATAAACAATTTTTAGAAGTCGTTGAAAAACAACTCAAATCAGGAGAGATGCCTGCAGATGCTGCCATCATAAGCAACAACTGGTTTCCGATGGCACATATAGATTACTACATTGCCCGGCCACTGGAGCTGAAAGCACTTGGGTTGGGAGCGCCTGAAAACCTACATAAATACATGTGGATCAACCAGAAACGAGGCGGATTCCATCTTGGAAATGATTACTGGTACATCACTAACAGTCGTGATTACAAAGCCCCTCATGATATTTATAATGAATACTTTAAACAAATTATTCCCAGCGACACCCTCACTGTTATGCGAAATGGAAAACCTGCCAAAAGGTACTTTGTTTTCCTTTTAAAAGACCTTAAGAAACTGCCTGAAGATTATATAAAACAGCCTTGATGATAAATAAAATTGCCTGTATTTTGTACTTTTGCGCCTTCAACTCATTTTTGACATACGTTTTCAATGGAAATTAATTTCACACCTACCGAATATAAGCTGCAATCGGTGGCCTCCGGTAACATTTTTAATGACAGTGGCTGGTTGCTTGATCCTCCGGGAGAAAATGAACCAAGCTTGATCAGAGCTTTATACAAAAACAAACAGCTTCAACTAAAAGGAGACAGATTCGGGTTGTACACTTATGCCTACTGGCTACCTGTTGGCCGCATGTTAAAAGGCTCTTCCGCTCCGGTCACCTTCAAAAGTGATAGCCTTGCCGAGGCATTATCGCTCAAAAACCTTTATATCACTTTTAGCGGCTACTGGCCTGATAAAGGTGCATGGATGCCCACCTGTTCGTTTAAGGAAACCGAAGCGTATACTGTAGGTGGAAGAATGACAGACGCACAAAAGTCGCAGGTGTTGGTTGTTGCCTCGGCAGGAAATACTGCAAGAGCATTTGCACAAGTTTGTTCAGATAATGAAATACCGCTATTGCTCTGCGTTCCGGAAGCCAACCTGGATGCACTTTGGTTTGAAAAAGCATTGAATCCATGCGTAAAATTGCTGGCAACCGAAAAGGGTAGCGATTATTTTGATGCCATAAACCTTTCCAATCAAATAATTGGTTTAGAAGGTTTTTATGCCGAAGGAGGCGCAAAAAATGTTGCCCGCAGAGATGGCATGGGTACTACTGTGCTATCAGCAACAACTTTTATCGGACGTATTCCGGATTATTATTTTCAGGCCATAGGAAGCGGAACTGGCGCTATTGCTGCCTGGGAAGCTAACCTAAGATTTATTGAAGACGGGCGCTTTGGCTCACATAAAATGAAACTGATGGTTTCGCAAAATCATCCTTTTGTACCTATAAAAAGAGCCTGGGAAGCCGGCTCACGCGAGATGCTGCACTATGACAATCATGAGGCGCGCGGTCATGTGGATGAAATTGATGCCAAAGTACTTTCAAATCGTAAACCACCCTATCCCATCAAAGGTGGGCTTTTCGATGCCTTATCAGATGCAGGCGGTATGGTGCTTTCTGCTACCAATCAGGAAGCACAAGATGCTGATATTTTGTTTCAAAAAACCGAAGGTGTTGATCTGCATCCGGCGGCTGCCATTGCTACAGCATCCTTGATTAAAGCTGTTGACCAAGGCCTGGTAGAAAAAGATGCTGTGATTATGCTTAATATCACCGGAGGAGGAGAAGCACTTTTTAAAGCTACACATCAATTGCATTACCTGAAACCTGAAGCGATATTGCCAACCGAATCCAAGCTGGCAGAAATTGAAAAAGCTGTTGCTAAATTAAGTTGGTAGAGATCTGTTGATCAATTCTTTACACTAGTTGATTCTGGTTTCCTCTTTCGTGTGACTAATTGCTTGAGCGATTGACTATCTGATTTTATCTGCTCAAGCGAAATTGGCATTAACACCCAAAATATCAACCCGATAATTCCTCCCCAAAGAAAAAAGGCTCCAAATTGCAATAAGGAAAAAGTGATGGCAATTTCAGCGGGCACATTATAAAAAGCAAGCAAATAGACAAGGCTCATTTCTCTGGTTCCAAAACCTGCCCACGAAATAGGCAAAAGTGTAGCCAAACTTACAACACTAAATATGAGTGCGATATCAATAATTGTGAGTTGGATTCCGACAGCTAGAAATATGAGCGCCAAAGCACCATAAAACGCCAGGTAAGCAACTAATGTAATTAGCCAAAGTTTTAAGGCATTTTTATCAATAGCTTGTTTCAGACTAACATATACAAAATCAAGGAAAGGATTATTGGCCAGTTTTTCAGTCTTTTTCAGAAGCTTAATTAGAAATATAGCCAAAAACAGTCCAAGAAAAAAGATTAATATCCCTAAAAAAATTGCCAAATAAATATGCGCACCCAAGAGTCCGGTATAGTAAAACAAACCCGCAATTGCCAGCATAACCAACACACCCAAATCAAAAATACGATCTGTAACGATCGTTCTGAAAGAAGGAAGAAAATCAATTTTACAATCCTGCCTCAGGTAATACAAACGCGCTATTTCGCCAATTCGACCAGGTGTTATCACACCAATTGTAAAAGATGCCATATAAGCCCCAAATGCCTTTTTGGGTGAATAATAAAAGCCTTCGTTTTTGATGATTTGTTGCCATCTCAAGCTCTTGATAGCTAGCACTATAATAACCCCAAAAAGCGATAAGAGGTAATACGAAAGTTTTAAATCCTGGATAATTGCCCCAAATTCTATCGGATCGATATCAATCAGACGAAAAAGCACAAAAAGGATAAGTGCCGAGCCAGTAAGTTTGATCAATAAACTACGTGTTTGTTTACTCATCTACAAATCTTTTCGTTTGATTTTGTGTGTGGATTTTTTCCAGATGGTGCGGGTTTTCTCAAAAATACCACCCACAAATTTTGGCGAAAACCGCTCAATAAGCCAGCGGGCAAAATCTGTACTCATTATAATAAACAAACTACTGATTATCATTTCCATCAAATAACGCGAAAGCGGAAAATCCTTCACTTCATAACCAAAATCGGGAACACTTTTACCCATCCATTTCCTGAATTTGATTCGGATAAACCCACCACGTTTCTTGAAATCATAACCATGCGAATGCATCGTAATAGCTTCTTGCTCATTTATTTCGTCAAAACTGAGCCAGCCGGCATCGCTCATTTCCTTTAGCAAGGCATCACCCTTCTTACTTCGGCTGATCACCATGGAAAAACCCTTGCCACGTTCTTCATATACCGGTGCCCATGCATCACCTCCCGAAATATCTGTGAATTCGTTTGTGAGATCGGTACAATACAAGCTGTTACGCAAAATATGGAATGGAATGAGGTAGTTGGCATGAAACTTCTTCAGCTCAATCACCCTCCCCGATTTCAGCTCAACACGCATATTACCAGGCCATTCGCCGTAGCGAAAATAAAGTTTGGTGATATTATGGTAATCCTTTTCACCATGCGTTTTTAAAAAGCTGTGAACGGATGAAAAATGCAAGGTATTTCCGTAAAAAGGCCCGAAAATGTAAACGATATTTTTCACCGAAGGATGTTTCATCCGCTGCAATTTCCGGATGGATTGGATCTGTCCGGGCAGCCCTACATAAGCCAATTTACCATCAAACGCCTCAATCTCAGGCAAAATATCGTTGGTCGAACTGATGATGTACTTGCTTTGTGCGCCCTGCAAAACCTCTTCAGGAGTGGTAGCAATAAAGGCCTGCGTTAACCAGGGTTCTTTTTCTGACATACCCAAAACCACTGCGCCATCAATTTTTTGCTGCTTCAGCAGCCAAATCAGTATGGCAGAGATAATCCCACCCGATGCCCCTTCGTGACGGATAGTGGGATCGGCAGCAAAGCCAATTCCAATGCGTTCGTAAGGCCCAATAAAGGCGTGAAAATGAGCAGCATCAGGATAATTCTTCTTTTGAAAATCAGGAAAACTGAAATACTTTCCCGGACAGGCTTCCCAAAGTGTATCGGCTAATGCATCGGTTATTGGTGCTATAACTTTGGGCTGGTATTTACCTGTTTTATCCTCAAAAATAATTTTTCCACCGGATAGCCCAACGCAACTTCCACAACGGTTGCACAAATGCGACCGCATAACCGATTGGAGTTGATCAATACTTTTCACAAACAAAAAATTGACGGATTCCTAATTCTGCTAACAAACTGCCCTGAAAAGCATTGATAATACGTTCGCCAAACTGCTGCAAAGGCTGAGGACCGACTGGTATCAAAACAGTTCCTTTATGTAATATTAACTTCCAAGCTGCTTTTCGCATCATCACTTTTACTTCGTTGGAAGGCAAAAAACGATGAGGGCCTTCCCCATGTCCGCCAAATAGTTTGGTAAAAATCTGGTAAGGAAGTTCGCTGGTAGCAGGCGGACAGCTTAACACCAAACGCGCATCAGTAGTGCTAACGCGATGCATCTCCATTAAAAACGCAAGCGGATCAGCCGCATGTTCGAGGGTTTCGAGGCTGAGCACCCGATCGAAAGTATTGTCTTGAAATGGCAACTGGCTGTAAGTTTCAATTTTCTGTTGAATAATCTGCGGACGCAATTTGGAAGCTTCAGCCATCAACCCGGCAGAAATTTCAGCGTTAATCACTTCAACTTTCGGGTTTTCACGATGAATAAAATCAGCTGCTTCGGCATCACGACTGGTAACATTCAACACTTTTTTTGCATTTTTGAGTTGCAAATGTTCCATGCTCTCAATAAAACGCTGATCATGAGCACTTTTTACTTTGTTATTTTCAGCTACATATATGGAGGCTACCCGATCCCAATGTGCTGCTACATCTTTGTCGGTCCACCAGTTTTTATGATCAGAGGCTTGGTAGTTTGCCATTAATCCCTTTTTACTCGGTTAAGCATCGCAACCTGATCAGCCAAAAGTCCAAAGAAAAAGATAAAAACACCCATCATGGTGATTAAAGTGGCACTATTCGGAAATCTGCCTGCAATAAAATACCCTGCTATTCCCCACAAAATCCCCAAGACAAAAATTAAAATACTTGTCGGAAAAAAAAGCTTTAACGGATTGAACAACATGATGATACGAAGTAGCAATAAAATAGTTTTAGAGCCATCCTTCATAAATTTTACATTGCTTTGCCTACCAATTCGTTCATCGACCACAATGGGAAAAGTTCCAATTGTGTATCCTTCCTTCAAAAAAGCAAGGGTTGAAGTTGTGGAAAAGGAAAATCCGTTGGGCATGAGGTGAAGCATTTCAGTGATCAATTTACGATCGAACCCCCGAAAACCGGAGTTATAATCCGGCAGTTTTTGTTCAACCAAAAACTCACCAATCATGCGGATGAACTTTTTCCCGCTTTGACGGCGCTTCACTTGAAACGAATCATCAGAACGTTCGCCAATTACCATATCATGATCGTCGAGCATTTCGATAAGGGTGTCAATATATTTGGGATCATGCTGTCCGTCGCTGTCGAGTATTACAATTTTGTCGCCGGTAGCTTTACGAATCCCTGTTTTAAGTGCGGCACCATAACCTTTGTTTACGTTGTGTCTGACACAATTAACCGGATATTCCGAAATAATATCATACGTTTGATCAGACGATCCATCGTCAACATAAATTACTTCATAACGATTGTGGTATTGCATTTCGGTAATACGTTCGAGTCCGTGCCGGATTCCTTCCTCTTCGTTAAAAGCCGGAATGACAATACTGATTGTAGGTGTTTTCAAAATGGCTCTGATTTTAATTGGCAAAGGTAAATATTTGAAGGGAAACAGACTCATACGATCATTTGCAAATACATAGCTAAGTCCTGAAAACTGTTTTAATCACACCTCACTTCCCGAATTATTATAATATTTCAGGAATAGAATCCCGAATTATTATGGTTTTTCGGGATTACATTCCCGGATAATTCAATTTCTTATAAAAAAAAGCCTCCAAAAAATCAGAGGCTTCAGTTTTGTTTCTTTCGACTAACGTTTCTGATACTGTTCTTCGTAATATTTCAGGTAATTACCTGAGGTGACTTCATCGAGCCAGGTTTGATTTTCGAGGTACCAATCGATAGTTTTTCTGATTCCCTCTTCAAACTGCAGTGATGGCATCCAGCCCAGCTCTTTCTGCAGTTTGGATGCATCGATGGCGTAGCGCAGGTCGTGTCCGGCACGGTCTTTCACAAAGGTGATCAGCTTTTCGGAAGTTCCATCAGCTCTGCCAAGCTTCTCGTCCATAATCTCGCAAACAAGCTTAACGATGTCAATATTTTTCCATTCGTTGTGTCCGCCAATATTGTAGGTCTCGCCATCGCCGCCCTGATGAAAAATCACATCAATAGCACGGGCATGATCCACCACATAAAGCCAATCGCGTACGTTAAGACCTTTGCCATAAACAGGAAGTGGTTTTTCATTTCTTATATTATTAATTATCAGTGGAATAAGTTTTTCCGGGAATTGATTAGGGCCATAATTATTGGAGCAATTTGAAATAACAACCGGCAAGTTATAGGTGTCATGATAAGCCCTAACCAGGTGATCGCTGCTTGCTTTTGAGGCCGAATACGGACTATGCGGATCGTAAGGTGTAGTTTCATAGAAAAATCCTGTATGCCCGAGTGAGCCATAAACCTCGTCAGTTGAAATATGATAAAAGCGTTTGCCTTCAAAATCGCCCTGCCACTGATGGCGTGCTGCATTGAGCAGATTGACGGTGCCCACAATATTGGCCATTATAAACTCCATCGGATTAGCGATTGAGCGATCCACATGCGATTCGGCGGCCAGGTGGATCACGCTATCGAACTGATACTCCGCAAAAAGCGCCTGCATTTGTTCACCATCAACGATATCTGCCTTGATGAAGTGATAATTCTGCTTATTTTCCACATCGCTGAGGTTGGCCAGGTTACCTGCATAAGTCAATTTATCCAGATTATAGACCTGATAATTTGGATAATTATTCACAAAAAGTCTCACCACATGAGAGCCAATAAATCCGGCACCACCGGTTATTAAAATCTTTTTCATATTTAATTGGTTTTCTTTTTATTACGATAATATTGTTCCCATTTCCAGGCCGAAGCCGTCATTTCATCGAGGTTTTTTTGGGCTTTCCATCCCAATTCTTCATTTGACCAGTTCGGATTTGCCCACACCTGTTCTACATCGCCTGCACGCCGATCAACTATTTTATAGTTCAGTTTCAATCCGCTAACTTTTTCGAACGAATTGATGACATCTAAAACAGAATAGCCATTTCCGGTTCCAAGATTAAAAATCTCAAAAGCACTTTTCATCTGTTGCTCAATCATGCGTTTCACTGCAACCACGTGAGCCTGAGCCAGATCGACCACATGAATATAATCGCGTATTGCAGTTCCATCGGGGGTATTATAATCTTCACCAAATACCGAAAGCTGCTCCCGGATTCCAATTGCCGTTTGGGTGATAAAAGGAACCAGGTTATTAGGAACACCAAGCGGCAACTCACCTATTTTGGCCGTTTCGTGCGCACCTATTGGATTAAAATAGCGCAAAGCAATCGCATTTACCTTATTAGAATGAATGGTATCCTGAATGATCTCTTCAGAAATCTGCTTGGTATTTCCGTAAGGTGATTCAGCCTTTTTGATAGGAGCTTTTTCCGAAACCGGCAATTCATCGGGCTGACCATAAACTGTGCAGGAAGAAGAGAAAACCAAATTTGGCACCCCATTTGCTATCATGCTTTCGAGGATATTCATCAGCGAAACCATGTTATTACGGTAATACATCAAAGGTTTTGCAACTGATTCGCCCACCGCTTTATAGGCCGCAAAATGGATAACCCCTTTCAGATCATTGTGACGTTTGAAAAATTCAGCTGTTTTTTGTTGATCAGAGAGATCAAACTGCTCAAAATGAGGTCTTTTACCAGATATTTCGGTTATAGCATCAACAATCCATTCCTGTGAATTTGAAAGGTTATCCACAATAACTACTTCAAAACCTTCCTTTTGCAATTCAACAACGGTGTGAGAACCAATATAACCTGTACCTCCTGTTACTAATATCTTCATAATTTGTTTATTGTAAAGTTTTTATTCAGAAATTTTACAAACGATTCCGTTCGAAAGCTGGTATTGTTCTCCACTTTCAGGACAAGTTGCACGTCCATTTTCGTCGAACTTCAAGCGTTGGCCAAATTCGCTCATCCACCCCACATGGCGGGCCGGATTGCCAACTACCAAAGCATAAGCGGGCACAGTTTTAGTTACTACAGCTCCTGCACCAATAAAAGCAAATTCGCCAATATCATTGCCGCAAACAATCGTAGCGTTGGCTCCAATAGAAGCACCACGGCCAACAATGGTTTTTGCATACTCAGCCTTGCGGTTGACTGCACTTCGCGGATTAACCACATTAGTAAAAACCATCGAAGGACCTAAAAATACATCGTCCTCACAAATCACACCAGTGTAGATAGAAACATTATTCTGAACCTTGACATTACGGCCAAGCACCACACCGGGCGAAACAACAACATTTTGGCCAAAATTGCAGTTTTCGCCTATCTTGCAGCCTGTCATAATATGTGTAAAATGCCAAATTTTAGTACCCTTTCCGATTGCACAGCCCTCATCAATAACGGCAGTTTCGTGGGCAAAATAATCATTGGTAGTTGTCATACAAACGAAGTAAAATTTTGAAACATGGTTTAGCGGCTGCAAGTTACAAGTAAATTCAAAAAAATACTAAATTTACCGCTATTATTTGCACACTTATAATCCCTTCAAAATTAATCTATTTCAACACTGTTTATGTATTTTAACGTTTTTATGAGATTCGCAACAATATTTGTTTTAATCATGCAACACTTATTAGCCCAAAATTGGAATGAGGGTATGTACAAAAGCGGAAATAATACTTTACCCTACCAATATATTCAATCGAATAATGAGTCCGGAAGTAATACAACACCCCTGCTCATTTTCCTTCATGGCTCAGGCGAACGAGGCGATGATAATCAGCTTCAATTAACGCATGGCGGAGCCTTGTTTCGGGATGCCATACTAAAAAAGAAAATAGAAGGAATGATTGTTTTTCCGCAATGCCCCAAAGAAGATTATTGGGCGCGCGTTGAGCGTGTTGTTCAAGATAATGATTCGCTTTCCTTTAGTTTTTTGCCTTACAGCTTACCCACTCCTGCCATGAAGTTGTTGCTTGGCTTGCTGGATTCACTGGGTCATTTGCCCTTTGTTGATCAAAATCGCATTTATATTGGGGGCCTTTCGATGGGCGGTATGGGCACTTTTGAATTATTGAGCAGAAGGCCGGAAATGTTTGCAGCTGCCTTTCCCATCTGCGGAGGCGGCAATCCTGAAGCGGTTGAAAACTTTGATCCTGAAACCGCTGTTTGGGTTTTTCATGGTGCAAAAGATCAAGTGGTTCAGTTATCTTATAGCACATCCATGGTGGATAGAATGCAGAAGCTTGGCATGAAAGTCAAATTAAGTATATACCCAGAAACCGGTCACAACGCATGGGATAAAGCCTTCGCTGAAACCGAGCTCCTCCCTTGGATTTATTCCCGGAAAAAAAAATAACCAGGGGTTTTTGATTTACTTACTTGGTAATGTTAATTACAGAAATACGTTTTTTCCCATCCATACGCACTTCGAGTGGGCTATTGAAACGTACGTGCTTGAAAAATTTTGTTTCTTTAAGAAGATGCTGACTATCCAACATTTCCCAGTTGATAAAACTTTCTGAAAGCTCAGGTTGTACCGTGAAATATCCCACATTCATGGAAGTGACATTATGAAAAAAATGCGATCCTGAAGAAGCATCCAACGGGAAATCTTCAAAGCTGGTTTCCACTATCACTTTTGCCTGACTGATCTGCGGCCAGTTTACCGGAATTCCAATCCACTTGTCGCGTGTTCCCCATCGGCCCGGGCCAATCAAAATATATTGGCGTTGCGCAACTGCCATTTCTTCATTTAGCTTAGTTATTTCAGCAGCCATGTCCTCAGTATATCGCTTATCAAAAGCTTCTTTATTGATAAAAATCACATCACTCACATTACGGATAAGCCCATTGCCCATGCCTTTCTCCGAAAACAACACAATATCTTCTTTTGGAATACTATCCATATCCACCACATAGTCATCAGCACTTCCGAGTAATGGCTTGATTTGAAGCAAATAAAACGAACAGTACCCTTCTTTATCCCGATTCAGATCTAAAGCATATTCCATCTCCACAGCCGTTCCCAAAGCTTCTTTCACAACATCCAGCACTACTTCGATTGTTTTAGCCAGCGGGGTGTAATTATACTTTAAGATATTGGCGAAATTGAGAATGCGAGGTCCGGGTTTGCTTATTCCGGGATAAATGGTGTTATTGTCGGCATTATAAACCGAGGCGCAATGGCGCAAAGTTCCATGTTGTTCTGCTTCGAGAATATCCAGCATGGCCAGTCCAGCCATATCACCTTGCAATAAATCTGGTGTGGTATTCTTTAGATCGACCGCCAGAAAGTTGATTTGTGAATTCTTAAACTGATCTTTGGGAGAATTGATATCCAGCCCCGGATATTTTGGCGAAAAACGGTAAGCCTTATTCCCCTCGACAACGTATTTTCCAAGTCCCAGTGCAGTAATAGCAAAACCTTCTTCAGGTTTCATATGTGCAAATGGATAATAATTATACGACTGCGCAACACCACTCACATGCGGATAATAATAATCTTCGTACTGTCGTCCCACAAGTTCCTGAATTACTACAGCCATCTTCTCTTCTTCAATTTTGTAATGAATGGCATTAACGTAGCCGCGAGCCACATCTGAATAAACAGAAGCAAAAACCAGTTTAATTGCAGTTGTCAATTGTTGCAGTCGCACATCAATATCAGGATGATTATTGGGCAACACATAAGTTTCAAAAATACCGGCAAAAGGCTGAGTCAAACTATCTTCAAATAAGCCTGAAGACCTAATAGCCAAAGGCTTACTAATTTTATCCAATAAAATGCCAAGTCTTTTAATAAGTGTTGGGGTAAGTCTTCCGGCAATAAAAGCCTGCTTAATGCGTCCATAATCTTTTTCGTGCAGCGCAAACTCATGTAGGTTGTTGCGTTCCAAAAAAAGCTGAAACTCTTCAGTGCCAATGACAGAAGTTTTAGGCGTACGGATTTTAATATCAGGCACATGCTGTGCAAAGTCATAGTTATGTATCAAAGTATTGATAAAAGCCAACCCCCTTCCTTTTCCTCCCAATGATCCATCGGAAAGGCTTACAATATTTTTTTCGTCGAGGATGGCATGTTCCTCAAACGGTATAATCTTACCCACATTTTGTTCATTTCTAAATTGCTGAATCATTGTAATTAATTCAAAACGAAGTTCTTCAGCATCTGCATAATCTGAAACTTTTTTAGGACTGATGATCTTTGCCACACGTATTTCACCGCGAGCCATCAGCCAAAGCGAAAAATGATTACGGCGGGCATGATACAACAACGACTCAGCTGGAATAGTTTTAAGATGCGATTCAAACTCTTTAAGTGTTCGCGCCTGTGCAATTTGCTTACCAAATCTGTTGCGGTAAATGAAATTTCCAAAACCAAGATAATGCGTGATAAAGCTCTGAAAATCCTGCGAAAGGGTTTCACTGCTTTTATCGATAAAAGTCGATTTATATCGAAAAGCTACCTTAGCATTCTCAGGATCTGATGATTGAATGATAGTGGGCAGATCGGGAACCAGGTTTTTAGCAAACTCAACAAGTTCGATGCCCGCATTGTCATCGTGCAAACCATTATGGTCAAACTTCATATCCGTAATCAAACAAAGCATGAATTCCCTGAACTGGGTAAGAATCCGGGTAGCTTCTTCATAAGTACTCGCCAGCAAAATTTTGGGTCGTGCACGCATGCGCAACACTTTATACAGCTCATCAGTGCTCACATCGTCAATGATGCGCCGCGTTTGCTCCATCACAATTTTATAAAGGATCGGCAGGTAACGCGAATAATATTTTGGAGAGTCTTCGACCAATAATATCACCCGAACCATTCCGATGTGGGTGTCATTTTCAACATTGATGCGATCTTCTACCATTTTTATCATTGAAAAAAACACATTCGAATCGCCATTCCAGCTGAAGATACGATCGATAGAAAGGGTATTTTTAATTTCCTGATTAAAATGTGCGATCTCAGCATTGCTATTAAGCAGAAAAAAAATCGGGATATAAGGAAACTCTTTCTTGATGCGCTGACTCAAAGCAACCGGCGTTTTTTTATCAACGCTCACCATAAATATGATCAGATCGAAATGGCGCGAACGCAAGGCATCAAAGGCTTCTGTAGCAGTTGTAACTCCCGTAATACGTGGCACAGAAGTAAGATTAAGCTGATGATAATGACCCAGCACATGCTCCGAAAACCTTCCTTCACGTTCGATGGAATAAGCATCATACAAATTGGAAATCAACAAGATTTCTTTCACCTTAAAGGGCATCAGGTCATGATAAATATCCCTGTCAGAATTATTTTTATTTAAAAACTTCTGCAAAAGCTGCCGGCTATAAGCAGGTTTGCCGACTTCTTTACCCGCATCAACAGCCTGCTTGGATGATGCTTCTATCACCTGTTTTCCCTTGAGGCTGTTGAGGTATCCGCTGATTAGATTAGCCAGGTTCAACAACAGATCGCGTTCTTCTTCCAGAAAAGGGCCTTCGTCGCAAACCGGAAAAGCCTTAGAATAACTGATTTCTATGTAGCCTTTTTTCCCATCGATGGTCTCAAATTCCTGCATTTGACGCCACTCTGATAAAATAAAATTTGGCGAAAGGTAGATTTGATCGTTATACATTATTCTGGCTCCCGTAAATGCAGGGTATTGCCACCCGTCGGGCAAAATCATGCAGATATGCTTAAGCGTTTCCTCGGGAGATTTGTTTTCGCGCAAAACCTGAGTAGTACGATTCAGGGTTGCCAACTCCTTCATACGTTCCAGGTTTTCAGCTCGCAGTTGCTCGTAGCGGCCACCGATATCATTGTGTGAAGTCATAACATTCAGCATTTTAGGGATGGTTGAACAAATATACAGGAAATACCCTCATTAAGTCATTTCCAAATAGCTTAAGTATGCAAATTCAGTAAAACACGCATCAATAAAAGGTATCACTTCAGTTTTCTTTTTCTTGACAACGACAAATTTCAATACATTTTCATAAATTCGTGGCCGCAATACCCGCTGCTTATTACCTTATGGATAAAATCAAATTGGCTTTGGTGGATGCTCATCCCATTATGCGCGACGGAATTCGTTGCCTGCTTTCCGACACTCCCGAGCTGGAAATTATTCATTGTACCAACACTATATATGACCTTATCCCATTGCTTTATCACGATCCGGTGCATATTGTATTGACGGTGTTTTATACTCCCGATCCGGATGATGTGGCAATGGTAAAGTACCTCTGCAACAAGCACCAACGGGTTAATATTCTGGTAATGAGCATGTATAAAATGGAGAATTTTATTCTCAAAATGATTCGCGCCGGCGCTAAAGGACATCTTACCAGTGATACTGACCGCGATGAAATGGTCGAAGCTATTTTCACCCTCAGAAATGGCTATGATTTTTATGCGAAAACCATCACCAATCTTATTTTACGCAACTACCTCGAAGAGGCCGAAAACAAGCTGGAAAGCAAACGCGAACGCGAGCAAAAATTATCTACCCGGGAACTTGAAGTTCTAAAACTTTTTGCTGAGAGTCATACCAACAAAGAAATTGCCGACAAACTCTTTATCAGCGTACGCACGGTAGAGTCGCACAAAAACAATATCATGCAAAAACTCAACCTGAAAACCATGGTAGATATGGTGAAGTTTGCCATCCGCAACAATCTCGTTGATTTATAAATTTCCTGTTTTGCAACAATCGTTGCCATTTCACTAAGTGAATCACGCAATTTCGTCCGCAATACAACCAATCATGCTACCCATAGTGCAAAAGCAATCCAAATACCCTTTAAGTTTGAGGTAAAATTATCCTCACCAAAAAAATTAAACAAATGGCAAACATTTTTGAAAAAAAGCTGAATGACTTTATGGCAAAAGTCATCGCAAAAAATCCAAGTGAAGTTGAATTCCATCAAGCAGTGCATGAAGTAGTTAGCACACTGATTCCTTTCGTTGAAGAGCATCCGCATTACAGCGAGGCCAAAATTCTGGAGCGCATGGTAGAACCTGAAAGGGTAATCTTGTTCCGTATTCCATGGGCTGACGACAGAGGCGAAGTGCAAATCAACAAAGGCTTCCGCATCGATATGAACAGTGCCATAGGGCCTTACAAAGGCGGATTGCGTTTTCACCCGACAGTAAATCTTGGCATCCTTAAGTTTTTGGCCTTCGAACAAGTTTTTAAAAACGCCCTCACAACCCTTCCGATGGGCGGTGGAAAAGGCGGTTCCGATTTCGATCCCAAAGGAAAATCCGACAATGAAGTGATGCGTTTTTGCCAAAGCTTCATGACCGAACTCTTCCGTCATATCGGGCCTGACACCGATGTACCTGCCGGCGATATTGGTGTTGGTGGTCGCGAAATCGGATTCCTCTTTGGTCAGTACAAAAGACTTAGAAACGAGTTCACAGGTGTACTCACCGGCAAAGGAATCGAATGGGGTGGTTCATTGATTCGTCCGGAAGCTACGGGCTATGGCGCTACTTATTTTGCTGAAGAAATGCTCAAAACCCGCGGCGAAAGTCTGCAAGGAAAAATAGTTGCTATCTCCGGCTCAGGTAATGTAGCACAATTTGCAACCGAAAAAGTTACGCAAATGGGTGGCAAAGTGGTTACTCTTTCCGACTCCAATGGCTTTATTCACGATCCCAATGGTATTGATGCCGAAAAACTGGCCTGGGTGATGAACCTGAAAAATGTGCGTCGTGGTCGTATTTCAGAATATGCCGAAAAATTTGGAGCAACATACGTGGAAGGCGAACGCCCTTGGAGTGTAAAATGCGATGTTGCCATGCCTTGCGCCACTCAAAATGAGGTAAATGAGGAAGAAGCTAAAATGCTTGTCAGCAATGGCTGTTATGTGATTTCCGAAGGCGCAAATATGCCTTCTACTCCAGAAGCCATCGAAGTTTACCTCAATGCTAAAATCCTTTACGGCCCTGGCAAAGCTGCCAATGCCGGTGGCGTTGCTGTTTCGGGTCTCGAAATGAGCCAGAACTCATTGCGTCTTTCATGGACACGCGAAGAAGTGGATGCCCGCCTGCATCAAATCATGAAAGATATTCACAGCACTTGCGAAAAATATGGTAAAGAAGAAGATGGTTACATCAACTATATGACAGGCGCCAATATCGGCGGCTTTGTGAAGGTTGCCGATGCCATGCTCGCTCAGGGACTAGTATAAATCCGACCTGTTTTAGTTACCCGTTCATCGTTTTGTGTAAAAAAGCTGCCTTGTTTTCAGGGCAGCTTTTTTTTAATGAAACAGGCCGGATCAATAGAGAAAAATATTGTTTCTTATACGGAACTTGAGCTTTAGGACTAACAAAATATTATCAATAACAGCTTACTGGTTCATCAGCAATACTCTAAATTATTTTTTTCATCTGTTTAAAGTATTTGCACAAATGTAACTTATTCGTTACCTTTGCATGATGAGAGAAATAATGATTTCATCCGACTGTTTAGACTTTATTGAAAGGCAAGATAAACGGGTTTCCTTAAAGTTCTTTCAGATTATTGAAGTTATGACAGAGGTAAAAGTTGTTCATTCAACTTTTGTTAAAAAATTGATAAACACAAGCTTCTATGAATTAAGGATAAAATCAGGAAATGAAATACGTATAATTCTGTTTACTGTTGATCATCCTAATTTCATAGAATCATCAAAAATAATTTGTTTAAATGGATTCGTAAAAAAATCAAATAACGACTATAAAAAAGCTATCAAAATTGCAGAAAAGCTAATTAAAAACTACTTGTAAAAAACTGAAAATCATGACACAATTCATAAACGCAAAAGAAATACTTGAAAAAAAATTCGGAAAAGAAGGAACAGAATCAAGGGAGAAATTCAGGGAAGAGTCCTTTTCTTTTTACTTTGCTGAAATCATCAAAAATCGAAGAAGAGAATTAAAATTAAGTCAGCAAGATCTGGCTGATCTTATTGGAAAAAAACGACCCTATGTTTCAAGAATTGAAAGAGGAGAGGATATCAGAATTTCAAATTTTGCTTTGATTGCAAACGCATTGAATCTAAGTATTCAGCTCACTGCAAAATAGTGTTTGGGCAAACTCATTTTAAATGGAGTTTAACAAAGTCATTCTGGAGTTTTACGTTAAAATTTATTTTCTCTTTTAGTGCATTGAAAAACTTATGCGATGCATTGCATAAATTTATATAAGAAGTTAAAACCAGGCATACTGATGCTTTCAAACTCAATTTTACTGCTTAAAATCAGCTGGTCTGAACCACTCATAAATAGCTTGTTCTGTTTTGTTCCAGCCTACCAGCCAGGCCGTTAAATCATCCACCTTAAGCTGATGCAAGTCGTATCCCACCCGCAGCATGATATCATCCGGAAATAACTCCTGCGCTTTTTGATGTCGGTCAGCTGTTTGTGCATAGGTGGTGTATAAATCCCAGGCACCATAAAGATGAAGTATTTCATGAGCAATAATTGCTGCAACCGGCATTTGGGCATCATTATCGTAGCGCTGAAAAAGCATCACAGACTCCATAAAAAACTTTCGCTTGCTATTGTTTTTAGCAAAACGCATGGCATAAGAAATACCACCTGCCTTGGCAAAAATTATTAGCTGCAAATTATCGACACCCATTTTTCTGGAAATCTTTCGGTAAGCCTGTCGGGGATTTCTGTAACCCGATTTTTTTACAATTTCTTTTGCCCAATCAATGCGTTCTGTTCCGCTTCCGTTACCTATTGGAACATTCTTTGTTTGAATAGTTTCTGATTTTCCCAAAGGTTTAATAAAACACTCCAACGCAACATTCCAATAAGATGCCTGTGAAGCCAGCCATTGCTGAGCAGTAGCAAGTTCAGTGAGTTTTGATTGTTTTTCTTCAGTAGTCCAGGGTGCAGCAGCCGTTTCAAGAAAAACATATAGCGTTAGCACTTTACCTTTCAAGTCTTTGGCACTACCTGCATGCCAGCGATCATCAGGCTGTGCAAATAACTGCGCAAGCGCTAAAAAGCTAATGCAAAAAGCAAACAATACCCTTTTCCAGTCACCACTCATCAAAGTTTTATCAAGGTTTATAGTATTTCATTGCTTCGGGCAGCCATTCACGGATTTGCCGGATACGGGTGTCATCTGAAGGGTGAGTGCTTAAAAATTCGGGAGGAGCTTGACCGTTTTTCATATCAGCCATGCGCTGCCAAAAATCCACCGCTTTGCCAGGATCATATCCGGCCATGGCCATAAAAATCAAACCCAGGCGATCGGCTTCACTTTCGTGCAGGCGACTAAAAGGCAACATCACACCTACCTGGCTGCCAATGCCGTAAGCCGTCATCCAGAGTTGTTGGGTTTGTTCAGGCTTTTCCTGTAAAGCTACTGCTAATGCCACACCTCCCATTTGTGTAAGCATGCCCTGACTCATCCTTTCATTACCATGCTCAGCAATGGCATGTGCCACCTCGTGACCCATCACAACTGCCAACCCGGTTTCGTCCTTTGTGATAGGCAAAATGCCAGTATAAAAAACCACCTTACCACCCGGCATACACCATGCATTGGCTTCGGGGCTTTCAACCAGGTTAAAATCCCATTTGTATCCCTCCAACTCTGCCGACATGCCCTGCTGCTGAAAATAAGTTTCGACGGCAGTTTTTATTTTAGTGCCTACCGTTTTCACCATTTGTGTTTGCTGTGCATGGGTCGAAAGTTGGTTGCTTCTCAAAAAATCATCATACTGCTGGTAGCTCATACTCATCATCTGTGAAGCCGGAATAAGATTGAGCTGCTTGCGCCCCGTAACAGGCACGCTGGAGCATGAAGAGAAGAAAAAGCCAATTAAAAGCGTGATAACAATAAGTCTAGAGTTTAAGTTCATTTGTTGAGATGTTGGTTAATTGGATCCAAAAGTAAAACTTTTGTAAATTGTAAGGTACTATCAAATGTTAAAAAAAGAGCACACACAACTATTGCTGCGTGTGCTAAAAGGGAGGAATGAACAGATAAACTAATGTGTTGGTGGTATTTCCTTTTCGTTCTGCCTGATGGCTTTTCGGTATTTACTAAATGCGTATGCAGCTCCAAAGCTTAAAAGCAGTGCCGTACCACCTCCAACAGGCGCTGATCCTCCGCCCAGTGGCGGGTTGGCTTTAGATGGCGGAGCTCCGGGATCAGGCGGACCGCCAAACCCCTGCGCTACAATTTCGGTATTTGTACCCAAAGCAATAACAATCATCAAGGTTATATAAATGAAGTATTTTTTCATGATGCGTAAGTTTTATGATTAGTTGACAAGTACTTTAGTAGTATGATTAAACCCTGAATCAGATAATACCACCACAATCAATTGGTTTTTAAAAGCTTCTGCATCAATCCGAAGCGCATTCGTCTTTTCAAAAGCCGATTGCATCAGTAGTTGCCCGCTCAAACTATAAAGCCGGAGTATGCCGCCTTTAAACCCTATTTTGGAAACTGCGATCAGCTGCCCATTCTGGCTATATATTTTGACAGACGGCTCTGCACTTATCACTGATTCTGTGCCAGTTACTGTTCTGCTGAAGTGAAGCGTAAAGCGATGTGGATCACTACCTGTGATGGCTTCAAAATTATAAATCGCTTGTTCATTGAGGTTGATCAGCTGTCCGGTAATATGATCTTCGAGCATGATTTCCGCATCTGCAAAACTTTCGAGCAAACTAAATTCCAGGCTATAGTTTCCATTTTGTGCAGCCTCAAAATAAACTGGGATACTTTTTTCGCCCAGCAATTCACCGTGTATATTGATAGCAAGCTGTTTGTCGCCAAAGCGGGTATAAAGTTGCGGCATACCGGCATCACCCTGCAAACGCCATGCATCACGACCTTCATCAAATTCATCAGAAGCCGCTGCATCAAAGCTAATCCAGGTTTTGTCGCGTTTGCCGTCTTTGCTCACAGTCAGGATGAGGGCATCAACAGTTGATGCTGGCTCTTTATAAAAAGACTGCGCAGCATGAACACGTGCATTTTGGGGTAGCGTGAAGTTGGCGTTAGCGGCATTGGCCTGCACAAAGAATCCCTGACCTGGTGGGATGATCGCATTAGTGAGTGTGCCATCACCACTCAGGTTACTCGATACATAATTTCCGTTATCGTACACATACACAACTCCTGTGGTATTGCTTTGGCTCCAGCCCGCCACGCTCAGATCGAGGCTGCTGGGGAAAGGATTTCCGATGAGGTTCCAACCCCTATCATCACCTGAATAATTTAGATTAACCGTGTGATCACCGTTGTTTAAAACCCCTTCATATACCGCTGTTTCGTCTGCCCTGTCGGCATCAACCCAGATAGCATAGCCTTTACCCGGGATAAGCGGATGTGTGAGTGAGCTGATATATTCCCATTGGCTGGTGGCTTCATTGAATTCTTTCATCCAGATATCAGAGCCGTTTTCTACAAAATAGGCCTCAGCAGTGGCTTGCACTACCGAAGGAGAAACCAAATGCCAGCGCCCGGAAGTGAGGTAGTTTTCTACTGTAGCTGTTACATTATCCGGATTATTGCGATCATCAATAAAAGAACTATTTCCGTTAATGGACGATTTTAATACTAGCGCTCCGCTGTTTGCAATAAATTCGTTTTGAACGGTTATTCCCTTTTGAGGTTGTATCTCCAACGAAGTAATATTGTTTATCGATCGATTTTGGCCGGCAACAATCTCATTCAAAATTTCGGGTGAAAGGTTCATAGGTGCCGGGAAACCTCCAATTTCAATATTATCCACTACTCCAACAGCATCAAAAAGCACATTGGAGCCAATGGCTACATGGATTTTATGGGGTGGGTTATTCAGATCGAATAATCCGTCGTCGATGGTAATATCAGCAGCTGACCATAACTCGCCTTCAGCCGCAAAACTTACCTGATGACCATTGGCATTGGCTCCGCCGGTTAATAAATATAAATAACTATGCACCAATAAATCATTGTTCAAAGTTATTTCATTAGGGTTGTTTACAACCAATCCAAATACTTCGGATGATCCGGAGGGATATTGTATGTCGGGGTTTGAGCCCATGATCCAAACAGCTGATTCGTGATCCGTCCAAAAAAGTGAAGGATCGCCTGCTACAGAATTGTATAAATTTAAGGTTGAAACACCTGAAGTAGTAAACACTTTAAATTGTCCGCTATTGAGTGTTAGGGTGCCGTTGATGCTAAGAGATCCCCTATTGATATGGCTCACACCTTCTCCATTATCAACCACCAAATTATTTAAAACTGAGACAGAATAAGGGATTTTGAATGGGATCGGTGGTGTACCGGCTAAAATGAGATTACTATTACTATTTGTTACAAGCCCTTGATCTGGTCTGCCCCATATTAATCCATGCAGTTCCAGCGAACGATCACTGATATCAAGTTTACCACGTGTACTACTGCCAAATCCAAGCTCACCATACATAAAGGCATCTCCGGCCAGATTTGCTTTATAGGTCGAAGTAGAAGCATCAATAGTAACTCGCCCCTGATAACTACCGCCCGGGAGCTGCTTATTTTTTTCGAGGAACATATTTGTAATCCCCTGCACTTCTATTCTGGCCAAGTCATTAAATTCTCCTGCCGGAATGATAAATTCTCCGTTAATAGTAGCATCACCATTTACGCGCAACAACGCGCCATAGCCATCCAAGGTAAGGGTTTCGCCTTGATCGAGTGTTAAATTCAGGCAAAAACCCAGTGTATCCAATACAGGCATATTCGCAGCATCATTGGCAATAGTTACAGTAGTATTTCCGTTGGGCACAATACCATCCGACCAGTTGGCAGGTTTTGACCAGTCGGTGTCAACCGTTCCTTGCCAGATACCTTCGGAAGCCTCAGCAAAACTGTATAACATTACTGCCCCTTCCTTTAAACCTGCATTATCCACTTGATGAAAAGTAGCACCGATAATACAATCCTCAGATAAATCATTGAGATAGACGGCATAACCCATCTGACCTTCGTCGCTCACATTGGGAGAGCTTACCTTTGAAGGAGCATTGGCAACATAAGGTATATCAAGCGCAAATAACCAGCCGGCACCCTGATTAGGATTGATGTTAGTTAATCCATCATCACCCGGCGCACCTGCCAATAAGAAATATTGCGAAGGTTCATCTTGATTGCCCGAATCTACGGCGCTTACTGCTACACTCACGTCAAAGCCCACAAGATCTCCGGCTGACCAATCTGCAGGCTGCGCCAAAGCATGCGATTGCCATACACCTGTATGCTTTTCGATGGCAAAAATTTTCCCTGTGTTGTTATCAGCACCTCCCATCACACCAGGGGCGCCGGCAACAATCATTTTATCTGCTATATCAACTGAAAATCCGAGATGACTTACATCATTCCAGTTAGGATCGTGCAGCTGATATGATTCTGCCCAGCTTCCGGCATCGGCGTCGTACTCATACACATAAACTGAACCAAGGCGGTTGCTATAACTTGTTTGTACACCTTTGAAGGGTGCACCGATCACCACCCGCTGGAAATAATCGTTTACGGCCACATCATATCCAAATATGTCGCCATAGCCCTGACTGATAGGGCCTCCGCTTGCCCATCCATCGCTGGCAAACAACTGTTGATCCAGAGACCAGTTGCCTGCAATATTCTTATAAATGTAAGCTGTACCTTTATATGCCTCACCGGTGGCGGCTCCAAAATCGGGATCACCCACCACAAGTTGATTGCCTCCAAGTGCTACAGAAAACCCAAAATTATTCACCGGATGCAAAGCACCATGCAAAGTGGTATGCGAGATCCAGGCATCAAGATCACTATCGTATTTATAGAGAAAGACAACGCCATCAGGACCAATGGCTCCGTTGTCATCTGAATCGTAATCAGCGCCAACAGCCAACCAGCCATCACTAATGTCAACGGCTTGCCCATAGTTCAAGCCATGCTGCTCGCCGGTTTCTGTATACCAACACTGCTCTCTGAGGATGCTGTGCTGAACCCACAAACCATTGGGATGCCGTTTATAAATAAATACCTCGCCGGCATAATCATAAAAAGTGCCACCATTATCGATGCGGCCAAGCCATTTATTGCCTACAACTGCCCAGTCGCCATCCATAGCCACGGCATTCCCAAACTCACGCTCGCCTGTAATAAATTGTTCATCAATCTGCGCATAAACCGCAAATTGAAGGGATACTAATAAACTTAAAGTAAAAATAATCTTTTTCATTGCTGTAAAATTTTAGTTGGTACTGCGGCAAAAGTAGATGCACATTTTAGGCTCATCAAGGCTGAATGTAAAACCGGCAGCTATGATTGTAAAGGCGGCAGTTTTGTCGCAAAAAGCGGTACAACATGATAATAAACCTATTATTTTTCAGCTAGTTACGTGAATTTTTTTATTGACATGGTTTCATTTTTAGTTTAGTTTTGCCGCACAATCAACATCGATATGAAAAAAATCATCATAAGTTCAATTGCACTGGTTTTGTTTTTTCAAGTTAATCTAACCGCCTCCAAGGCCGATTCATTGAAAAATTTACTCCATAATGTTCAAGACACTGAGCAGGCTGACATCTATAATCATTTAGCCAAGATCTACTTGAGTATAAATCTTGATTCGGCGGCAGTTTTCAGCCAAAAAGCAGGGCTTTTAGCTGAGAAATACAATCAAACCGAGCAACTGGCTTATGCAAAAAAACATTTAGGAATAGTGAATTATTACCGCAACGACACGAGCCTTGCCCAAGCATATTATGATGACGCACTCCAACTTTTTGAAACCACAGGTAACGATTTGGAATATTCAAACATATTGAATAACAAGGCACTAATTTATTTTGATCACAATAAAGTTCATGAAGCCATAGCACTTCACCTCAAATCGTTGCATATCAAAGAGCGGCTGAACAAGCCTGAAGCAATTATTATATCGCTTGCTAATCTTGGCAACTGTTATAATTCCATAGGAGAGAACGAAAAAGCCATCTCCTATTTGAGCAGAGCCATGGAAATTAATGAACTAATCCAGCCCAACACCATCAATTCGAGTCTCATACTTGCCCTTGGCTCCAGCTATTCTAATCTGGGAAAGTATTTTGAGGCCCTTGAACTCTATAACAGCGCAGTAGAAAAAGCCAAGAATAATGCAGACTTTTACAATCTCGTTTCTTTGCTTAACAACAGAGGAAACGTTTTGCTGCGACTCGGTGATCTCGATGGCGCCATTGCCGATTATGAACAGGCTATCAACCAGCTTTCCAAGGTTTCGAGAAAAGGGCAGCTACCTTCCCTCATGTTAAATCTGGGTAATACCTATCACCAAACCCATCAATATAAAAACGCACAACTGTATTACAAGAGAGCTTATAGGGAAGCATCTGAACTAAATAATGAGCAAGTAATGGCCAGAGCCTTGCTTAACCAAAGCCTGATGTATGATTTACTCAAAAAATCAGACTCTGCCTATATTACCATTCAAGAGGCTTTACGCATGAGTTATGTATCTATGAATATGGAGCTAAATACATTAGCTATCAATATGTTAGGAAATCATTTGTTAAAAGTTGGGAATTTTGAACTAGCAAAAGATCAACTGCACAAAGCTCATCAACTGGCAATTGATCATACTTTCCCCAACGAACTTGCCAAAGCCAGTCAGGGATTGGGCACTTTGTATTTTTCACTTGAAAAGTATCCATTGGCAAAAAAATACTTCAATGAGAGCTTGAGGCTCAATCAGGAATCAGGAAATCTGGATTTGCAGATGAAAAACCAGCTTTCGCTCAGCGAGGTAAACGAGAAAACGGGAAACTACCTGGAAGCGCTGAACGATCATAAAAACTACCTCATTTTATACGACTCGCTTTTCAATATCGAAAAACAGCAACAGGTTACACAGGTCGAAGGCAGGCTAAACCTGCGTTTGAAAGAGGAACAGCTGGAAAATCAACGCCTATTGCTTGCAAAGAAAAATGAAGAGTTGCAGCTCCAGCACGCCAGAATAAGCTATGTGATTGTGATTGCGTTGTTGATTATTGTTTTGATAGTAATCCTCTATAATCGTAAGCAAATCAAAAACTCACGTAATCAACTCCAGTTAGAGCAGCAACAACTCGAAACAGAGCATAGGCTGCTCAGGGCTCAAATGAACCCCCACTTCATGTTTAATGCGCTTAATTCAATACAAGCTTTCATTTCTGAAAACAACACCTTGCAAGCCGAAATATTTCTTTCTAAATTTGCTCGTCTAATGCGCTATTACCTCGATAGTTCTTCAAAAAGTTATGTTGCGATGGAAGAAGAAATTGAAGGCATAAAACTCAATATCGAACTGGAAAAGCTGCGCATGAACAATGCCTTTGATTTTGAAATTGAGATTGATCAAGCCATTGAAACCGAAGAAATTGATATCCCACCCATGCTTGCCCAGCCTTTTGTAGAAAACGCCATCAAACATGGTTTGCGCACCAAACAGGGCAAAGGATTATTAAAACTTTGTTTTGAACTTAAAAAGAATGAGGCCATCCGATGTACCATACAGGATAATGGCATTGGCCGGAAAAAAGCTGGCCAGCTGGCTATGAACAAACAAAAACATGAATCGAAAGGAATAAGTATCACAAAAAAGAGATTATCAACGATCTGGAATGGAAATTTTAAACCAGACTTTTTGAAAATCATAGATTTGACTGATGAAAATAACATGCCAGCCGGCACACGTGTAGAAATTATCTATCCCTTTAAAAACTAAATCATGCTTAGAAGTATCATTGTAGAGGATGAGCCGCACAGCCAAAAAACACTCACTAATTTCATCCGTAAATATTGCAGCCAGGTCGAATTATTGTCGGTGGCTGCTTCCTTAAAAGAGGCTGTTGAACAAATCAATCACCAAAAGCCCGATCTGGTGTTGATGGATATTGATCTTCCCGATGGCACAGGTTTTGAAGTACTTGATCAACTGAGTGAGCCTTGGCCTATGATCATTTTTGTTACGGCCTATAACCAATATGCCGTAAGGGCTTTTCAAATCAGCGCCATCGATTACCTGCTCAAACCTGTTGATCCTGAACTTTTAGTCAAAGCCATTGAAAAAGTGCAACAACCCGGCAAAGAGGCACAAGAACAACAAGCCAAAAAGGTGGCGGCCTTAAACGAAAATCGGGTAACGGGCAAACTAAACAAGATGGCTTTGCCAACCCAAAATGGCGTGCATTTGGTTCATATCGATGAAATCGTTCGTTTGGAAGCAGACGGAAACTACACCACAGTTTTCCTTAAAGATAAAAGCAAACAGGTGGTTTCGCGCAAGATAAAAGATTTTGAAAACTTGCTCGAACCCATGCATTTTTTTAGGATACATCAATCACACATCGTGAATCTTCAGCTTATCGATCGGTATATTAAAGGAGAAGGTGGCACTGTTATCCTTGAAGATGGCACGCAGCTGGAGGTTGCCCGACGCCGAAAAGAGGCCTTCCTGAAAAAGATAATGCCACTTTAGCAGGTGCTTCATAAACTAAAAATTTGATACTTTTGCATACAAACCTGCACCGATGAACGACCTCCTCACACAATTTATATTGCTTTTTGCCGTGATTGATCCCATCGGAACTATTCCGGTTTTTATGGCCAGCACAGCAGCTTTTAGTCAATCAGAGAAAAAAAAGATTGCCCTGAAAGCGGTTGGATTATCAGCCCTCATCCTTTTGTTTTTCATATTAGCCGGCGAATTGTTGTTAGATGCCATGGATATCCCACTTGCTGCCTTTCAGATTGCTGGTGGTATCGTTTTATTTGTTTTTGCGCTCATGATGATCTTTGGCGAAAGCAAACCCGATGATGAAATAAAATCAATCAAAAAAAATAACGATCCTTCCGTTTTTCCACTTGCCATTCCATCCATCGCCAGTCCAGGAGCTATGATGGCAGCTGTTTTGCTCACAGAAAACAGCATTTATGGTTTCTGGGATCAATTGATTACAGCAGCAATACTATTAATTGTGCTGCTGGCTGTATTACTCCTTTTATTTGGATCGCACTTTATCTTCAAATTGATTGGCAATGGAGGCGCCAGCATTATCAGTCGTGTGATGGGACTTTTACTTGCTTCGATGGCCGTAAAAAGTGTCCTTGATGGCATTACACAATATTTTTTTAACTAAAACGCTTATCTCATGAAGAAACACTTGTTCCCTGTTTTTGGACTCTTTCTAATTTTCAGCCTTACCCTAATTAACTCATCATCAAATGCGTGTACAAGAGCGGTTTACAAAGGCAATAATGGACTTATCCTAACCGCTCGTTCGATGGACTGGAGTACCGAAATCGGAACTAACCTCTGGCTTTTACCACGCGGGATGGAAAGAAATGGCGAGGTTGGTAAAAATTCGATTCATTGGAAATCCAAATACGGTAGTATCATCGCTTCCGGTTTTGATGTTGCCACTTCTGATGGCATGAATGAAGCCGGGTTAGTGGCCAATGTGCTATGGTTAGCAGAATCGGAATATGAAAAATGGGACGGCACAAAACCAGGCATGTCGATAGCATTATGGGCGCAATATGTGCTGGACCAGTTTGCCACAGTAGATGAAGCAGTAAACGAATTAAAAAAGGAAGAATTTGTTGTGGTTACGGCTGAAATACCCGGAACCAGCCGCCTCACAACAGTGCATTTATCTATTTCGGATGCTAGTGGCGACAATGCCATCTTTGAATTTGTGGATGGTAAACTAACCATTCATCACAGTCCTGATTATACTGTCATGACTAACTCTCCCATTTTCGAAAAGCAGCTTGCCCTCGATGAATACTGGAAAGAAATAGGCGGCACAACCATGCTACCGGGCACCAATCGTGCTGCTGATCGGTATGCCAGAGCCAGTTTTTATATCAATGCTATTCCAAAGACAGACGACTATCGCGTAGCTGTTGCCAGTGTTTTCAGTGTCATTAGAAATGTTTCAGTGCCTTTTGGCATTTCTACGCCTGGGCAACCCAATATTTCTTCCACACGCTGGCGCTGCGTTTCTGATCACAAAAATCTGGTTTACTATTTCGAAACAGCACTCACTCCAAACACCTTTTGGATTGACCTCAAACAAGCAGATTTTTCGGAAGGTAATCCCGTTAAAAAACTTTCGATCGTGAAAAACGAGACTTACGCAGGAAATGCAATTGATTCATTTGTGGAACACGAACTGTTTAAATTTGAAGGTATTACACAATAAGAAAGCAAAATAAAATTTAAGGAATAAACAAACACGCATCGCCATAGCTTAAAAAACGGAAATCGTTTGCAAGTGCATAAGCATAAGCTTGTGTCCATTGATCTCCAATCAAAGCCGCAACAAGCAAAAGCAAAGTGCTTTTGGGCTGATGAAAATTGGTAATCAGGCCATCAACAGTTTTCATCTCGTATCCCGGCGCAATCATCAAGGCTGTTGATGCTGTGAAGCTTTCCAAATCGTGATGGTCGAGGTAAGCTATTAACCTGCCAAGACTAGCTTCAACCGATAGAAGTTCAGGATGATCCTGATAGGGAAACCACTGATCAAGGTGAAAATCACGTTTTACCAAACCCTCTTCATTAAGCATCAAACCAAACCAATAAAGGCTTTCGAGTGTACGCATGGCCGTTGTACCCACAGGAATCACAGGCCTTTCGATGCTTTGAAGCAGATTTTGCAAGCTTCTCCGGCTCACCTGAATCTGCTCAGCATGCATTTCGTGCTCACCAATTTGAGCAGCACTAACCGGTTTAAAAGTTCCGGCACCTACATGCAGGATAAGTTTCTCAAATTCAACTCCCTGCTTTTGCAATTCAGCCATAAGTGCATCAGTAAAATGCAGGCTGGCAGTTGGAGCAGCCACAGACCCTTCCTGACGGGCAAAAACAGTTTGATAGCGGTTTTTATCTTCCGGCTCGGCTTTCCTGTTCAAATAGGGCGGCAGCGGCGTTTCACCAGCGGCATCAAGGATTTCGGCAAATGAAACTTGAGGCTCAGACCAGGAAAACCGAATAACAGAATAGCCGTCTTTCTTTTCAATGCGCTCTGCTTTAAAATCAAAGGATTGGTCTTTGATCTTAATACTTTGAACCAGCAAACCCCGTTTCCAGCGCTTGGAATTACCAACCAAACAATTCCAGCTAACAGGAGAAGTTTGCGCATAAGCCACTTGAAAATCCATGGCAGCATCAGCCGGTTCCAATACAAAAAGTTCGACTGTAGCACCACTATCGTTTTGAAATCGCAAGCGTGCCTGAACCACCTTGGTCTCGTTGAGCACCAGTAAGGCATTCGCAGGCAGATGCTCACCAATATGGGTGAAAACCGTCTGCGACAATTGGTTTTCTTTGAGTACCAAAAGCTTCGAGGCATCACGTTGCGCCAAGGGATAGCGGGCAATACGATGCTCCGGAAGATAGTAATCAAAATGGGTAATGGAAATCTCTTTAACGGCTTTCATAATGCCGGCAAAGATACATCAGTTCCTTTATTTGGCCGAAACAAACAAGCTGGGTTTAAAGGTCAGCATTACCCAGCCCCATACCGGCGTTTCAATCTCAGTGGGAGAAACACCTTTAATTTTAGCAAAGGTATCATTCGTATTATAAACACTGATTCCGGCACTTAATGCAATTTCCTTTGCAAATTTATGGGCAAAAATTACATCTAATTCACCACCTAATGATCCCTCGAGCAATGTCAAATTTGCATTTGGCTCGTCAATTTTTGTCGCCAATGAGAAAAAGTGATATTGCAAGCGTAAGGTGCTTTTAGGATTAAAATGATAAGCCAGTTTAGGATAAATATCTACCAATCCGCCATTGCGCGTGCTGGCTGGCGACACATATTGATTCATATTGCCATAACGGGCATAACGTACCCCATAAAACACATCAAACGCATGATATTTTTCCTGATAGTCAGCATCAGCCTTGCTGGCATCCTGACCGCTCAAAACATCGATTCCAGCTCCGATGCTTAGTTTGCGAGCTTTATAATCTACCTCAGCAGTAAGCATATAGGCCGATACATCTTTGCCTGTCTGACTTTTGCCATATTGGTAATAGGCATTAAACCTCCCGATAAAAGCATTCTTTTTATACTCACCATAAAAACCCTGTGTAGCCATCAAATAGGTTGTGGATGAGGTTTTGTCTTTTTGGTAACCAGTCAACAGGTTAAGCATTGAAAGGCTAAATTCATCAGTAACCTGGTTTTTGAGGTAGATGAAGTTCAAGGTGCGCAAACGTCTGTTGATGGGATCTACATCAAAATCATTCACGCCAAAAGTACCTGTTCCATCGTTATTATAAGAAAGTGCTACATCAAATTGCCAGCCTTCTCTTTTGTAGGAATACAAAAATGCATCATAAGTTAATCCATTTTGGTTCCAGTTTCTCCAGGCAAGCAAACGTTGATCGTCATACTTAAATTCCTGTCGTCCAACACGGATGTGGGAGTTTTTAAAAACGTCAAACTCAGCCCACACCTGATGCAACCCGGTAGAACCGGTATTCATAAATACACCTGTCCCACTGGCAATATTGTCATTACCCCAAACGCGAACATCCTGCAGACTGAAATACATCCGATATTTCTCTTTATTCAAGTTGAGGTTGATTCGGCTGCGCTGCGAAACAAAATAGGTTGGTTCTGTATTAGTAGTTGCAACCCCCACATAACCGTTATTCAGTTCAAAACGAGGCCTTATTTCAGCTGAGATTTCGAATTGCGCTTCCGCTTTCACAAAAATTAAAGACAGTAAGCCAATTAAAAAGTAAAATTTCTTGTTCATGTTTCTGGTTTTGATTTATACAAAAATATTAAAAAAAGCCAGTTAGCTGAGCATCCTCCCGAATGTGTTAAAATAGCTTGTATTTGCCATCCAGCATCTTTATTTTCGAAAACATGCTTGAGTGAAAATCAAAAGTATAACCCGAAAAGAAAAAACCTGTACATTTGACATGAGAAATAGTTGAAATATTAAACCATGAGACTCCTTAAATTTCTTCCCAATCTCCTGACGTTAATCAATTTACTATCCGGTATTTTGGCAATTTATCTGGTATTTCAAGGAGATTTAAATTTGGCTGCCTACTTAATTTTTATTGCGGCTGTTTTTGACTTTATAGATGGTTTTGCAGCCAGATTGCTCAAGGCCTATTCTAATATAGGCGAGCAATTGGATTCGCTGGCCGATGTGGTTTCATTTGGTGTGGCACCGGCATTTATACTACACAAACTTATTTTAATGAGCCACGGCCGCATGGCATGGGAAATTGCCGGTATCGACATCTTGCCATTCATCGCTTTTATTGTACCGCTTTTTACTGCTTACAGGCTGGCAAAATTCAATATTGATGAATCGCAAACCGAAAACTTTAAAGGCCTTCCCTCTCCGGCAACTGGTCTGTTAATCGCCTCACTTCCATTGATCAGAACACAACTATACGAAGGACAATCGTTGCTTTATATGGTAATGACAAATACTTATTTTTATTTAGGAATTGCTTTATTGACATCCGTTTTAATGGTTTCAAACCTGCCATTATTTGGGTTGAAGTTTAAAAAAATGACTTGGAAAGGAAATGAATTTCGTTGGTTTTTTTTGGCAGTCTCGTTCGGGCTTATTATTACTTTCCAGGCATTGGCAATTCCATTTGTTATTTTGATTTACCTTTTTCTGTCGCTGGTAATTTTTTTAGCTGATCTTCAGCAATAGCTACTTTTTCCGCAGCTCAAAATTTTGACCCAGATATACTTTTCTCACATGGTCGTCCGAAGCAAGATCTTCAGAAGTTCCTGCTTTTAAAATAGATCCTTCAAAAAGCAAATACGCCCTGTCGGTAATTGAAAGTGTTTCGTGAACATTGTGATCTGTAATTAATATACCAATGTTTTTTTCGCGCAATTTTCCGATGATTTGCTGAATGTCTTCAACGGCGATCGGATCAACACCAGCAAAAGGTTCGTCGAGTAAAATAAAATTCGGATCAACAGCAAGGGCACGCGCAATTTCCGTACGTCTTCTTTCTCCACCCGAAAGCTGAATCCCTTTGCTTTTGCGTATATGCTGCAATCCAAACTCCTCTAAAAGGCTTTCCACTTTTTCATTTTGCTGCGTCTTTGTCAAACCCTTCCTGAACTGCATCACCGAAAAAATATTGTCTTCGACACTCATCTGCCTGAAAACCGATGCTTCTTGCGCCAGATAACCAATGCCATGCTGGGCACGCTTGTACATGGGCAATTCTGTAATATCCTTGTCGTCCAGATAAACATGACCCGAAAAAGGTTTGATAAGCCCCACAATCATATAAAAGGTTGTGGTTTTTCCTGCTCCATTTGGCCCTAATAAACCAACGATTTCACCTTGATTTACTTCAACTGAAACACGCTTTACAACCGTACGCTGACGGTATTTTTTAACCAAATCTTCGGAACGTAACTTCATCTTAATTTTTTTAAAAAGTACTGAGATTGCTCCTTTGCGGACAAAGTTAAGCTAATCTGTCAATTCCTGTTTTGCTATTGGATCTTCATCAAAAATCAAAATGCAGGGAAAGGAAAACTGCAAAATTGCTTGCATTGCAATTATCGCGATGCGAAAGCCGCCAAATCCCATCTATCCTGATTATTTTAAAAATATTTTCTACTCCCGCTCCTGCTTCAAAATAGGGTTTGTCGAGCATATAAGTCACATCTGGCAGCTTATTGAGACGCAAATTTGCATCAGAAATAGTACCTACCAGACCTTTTACAAAAAATACCTCACGCCATTTTAATTTCCTGAACAAAGGCACCTTATTAAAAAACAAGCCATTAAAGTGATGTGTATAATACAAGCTAAAATACCTGTCAGAAATAAACTCGTAGTAATTCATCAGATTAAAAGCGTACTCATCAAAGATAAATGTTTCATTACCAGGATGTAAAACCAGTAGTGGAAAAGGCAATGTACCAAACACCTGCCCACCTTCGAGGATATATTTCGACCAGCCCAGATTACCCACATTAAACCATTGTGAAATACTTCCCTGAAGCCTGTGATACTCATATTCACCATTTATAAGTCCCGGAGCACCATAGGCATAGCGCAAATTAAGAATTGGATAACGGGTTCCGAGGTTTATGCGATCGAAATCTCTGATTACATAATTCTCACGATGCGCGTAGCGGATATCAACTCCTATCTCGGAAGTGATTAACGAGCTGTGCTTCAGCAGGCTGCCATCTTCCTGATAAGTTTCCATCACAAAATTTCCGGTTGGAAACAACTCCCGATGCTTTAGAAAGAAACGATTTGTGAAGCCATTAAACCATTCGTGTTCGTAATAAAAATCAAACTCACTTACCAGATTTAATTTATCCGATGGCTGCCGTCTGAATAAAGTACTAACGATATTATCTTCGCTAAAAGCATTAAAGCTTGAACCCAACTGCTCGATGTCGTACTTGAAACTCAAACCGGCTGCCCTGCGCGGATTTTTATTGAACACATACAGCATTCCAGCGCCATATTTGATGCGCATATCTTTATGGCCGTAAGCTATATGGCCATCCAAACGCAAATTTTTGCTGAATAAGTTACTGGTTCGCCCGCCAATGCGAAAACGATGTCCTTCGACCTCATTGAAGCTGTAAATTTTTGCCAGAGGTCCAAATTCCACTTTGCGCCAGGGCAGATAGCCGAATGTTAGCATATATACAACATCAACATAGGTGCGATAAACAGGAACCCGCTCAATAGAATCGATCATATGATAAATTCCAAGTTCCTTTTTCGACAGCGCCTCTGGTCTTTCCAGCTGCCAAAAATCTTCGTCATATTCCAAACTACCCTCTTCAACGATAACACGTACCGGACTTCTGTAAAACTCATCAGGACGTGGCTGATTGAGGATATAATCAGAATACACCGAAGTGCGCTGACCAAAAAAACCAGGCAGTTTTTTATTGTTCTCTACTACATTAAAATCAGCAATGATATAGTCTCTGACCAACATCCACTTCATGCCATCAACTTGTTTATATTCCTGACGAAGAGAAGCATCTGTAACAAAATTCAGATTGGCATCTTCGGCAACATCCATTTCAACCTTTCTTATTGCATAAGTAGTATCGTGAATCCACATATGCCCCGTAAAAGTAAGCTCCTGCTTTCGCTTGGGTTTATACATGAGTTTATAGCACCACTGCCCATCTATAAAGCTGCTGTCGACCAGATAATATTTGTAATAGGAAGCCCCAAAATTAGCTGCCGGACTGATAAAATTCTTCCCAAACAACTCTAAATAATTATCGTAAACATTCACCTCCTGATACAAATTGCCCATGAACTGGGCTAAACTGGGATTTTCGACCCCTGACCCTTTAGCTGCTTTTATCTTTTCTATTTTCGACTGGGGCTGAGCACGATAATACACATGCGACGCAGCTTCGGATATAAAAATCGGGAGATACGCTTTTCCGTTCACAGTTGAAGTGTCCACATAATCAAAAATAAAATCAAAAGGCTTGAACAACTTTTTCTGTCGGATCTTCTCGCCAAAATTATTAGCATCAAACTGGATTTTATTATACACTTCACATTCCCAGGCTGATAACTCCTTGTTTGTATTATTTTCCTTGTTTTTGATCACCTTGCGAAACAGCATATCGGCCGGATTTTCACCCGCAACTACAACGACCTCCTGAAGGGTAAAATCACCTGAATTTAGTTGAAAGTTAATCTCCTGATATTGAAACTTTTTAATTGATTTAACCTGCTTTTCATACCCGATATAGGTTGTAGCAATCGAATCGGCACGCTCGCGGGTTTCAAAATAATATTCGCCATCAAAATTGGTTGTGGTTCCAATTGTGGTACCTATTAAAAAGACATTGGCAAAAGGTATGGCTTCGCCCGTTGAAGCATCTGTTACAACACCCCTGATTTTAGTCACTTGTGCAAATCCCAATAGCGGGATAAACAAAGCCACTATAAAAGCGATAAATATCCTTTGCCTGAGAAGCATGGACCTTGTTATTGATTTTCGGATAAAGCCTCCCAGTATTCCAAAGCCCTGCGCGTGTGCGGAATCACAATGGTTCCTCCCACCAAATTTGCTACCCCAAAAATTTCCATCATTTCTTCGGTCGATAATCCAATTTCGTGGCAGGTTTGCAGATGATACCGGATACAATCGTCGCATCTTAGAACCATCGAAGCCACCAAACCCAGCATTTCTTTTGTTTTGGTGTCGAGCGCTCCATCCTGATAAGTAAGGCTATCAAGGCTATAAATGCGCTTCATGATTTTGTTGTTGGGAGCCGACATCATTTTGTCGTTCATCCTTTCGCGGTATGTATTGAATTCTTTTATTGTATCCATAGTTTTAAAGACTGGTTGTTTGGCTAAAACGAAAAACTTACTCAATTAGTATTACAAAATTCCTTCGTGAAGGATATCATGTAAGTGAATCACTCCTACATATTTTCCTTCTTTCAGCACGGGAAGTTGTGTGATATTATGGTTGCGCATAAGCTGCAATGCATCCACCACAAGCGCTTGATGATCGATAGCTTTCGGATTTGCCGTCATTATTTCAGAGGCTTTCAAACCCGTTAGGTCAGAAGTTTTCATCAACATACGCCTAAGATCACCATCTGTGATGATGCCAAGAAGCTTTCCATCATCAATCACAGCAGCAGCTCCCAGTCGCTTAGCTGATATCTCCACAATCACCTCACGTAATTCATCTGTTGGGTTTACTGCTGGTTTTTCGTTTCTCACATAAAGATCCTCAACACGTAAATAAAGCTTTTTGCCTAAGGCACCGCCAGGATGGACGCGCGCAAAATCTTCGGCCGAAAAACCCCTGCATTCTAATAAAGCAACTGCTAAAGCATCACCCATAACCAATTGTGCAGTGGTGCTGCTGGTTGGTGCCAGATTATTTGGACAGGCTTCTGTTTTTACAAAAGTATTCAAAACAAAATCTGCCTGCAAAGCAAGGTACGAATCAGGATTGCCTACAACAGCAACCAATTTGTTTCCCCTTGATTTAATTAAAGGAACTAAAACTTTTACTTCAGGTGTTTCACCACTTTTTGATAAGGCAAGAATCACATCCTCGTCACGAATAATTCCTAAGTCGCCATGAATGGCATCCGCTGCATGCATAAAAACAGCATTGGTTCCTGTTGAGTTAAAAGTGGCCACAATTTTTTGAGCAATAATGGCACTTTTGCCTATTCCTGTGACTACAACATTACCTTTACTTTTAAAAATCAGCTCAACAGCCCTGGCAAATCCAATGTTGAGCCCAGCGATCAAATGACCAATAGCTTCCTGTTCGTGACTTATAACACGCTCAGCAATTTGAATGATTTCATCTGTAGATTTCACGTGATGCCTTTTTGATGAATAAGCAATTAGATGAAGGCAAAATTAAACATTATATGAACTGTTGAATGGGTTTTCGGATTGCTTGATTTTGTCGCCTTACCTAAATGACATAAAAAATTGCGCACAATCCAGCACTCAGGCGATATCCACAACGCATTGCAAAAATGTTTTCGCATGAAAACATGACCAAATTAAAAAAATAATTATGCGCTATATTATTGATTATATGTTAATTAAACCTATTATTGAAAAATTTTCATAAATTTCTTTAACTTTTTTTTGCAGCAATACATTGTTAGTCGAAACGTTAATTCATTATATTTGTAGGACATGTTGATCAGATCAATAAATGATCAAGTAAGACACCCATCCGCATTAATGCGGAAAAATTTTAGGATAATAAGATTTTTAATCATATAACTATCTGATGGCCAAAAAGGACGAATACGGCTTGCATGAACTGCTCAAAAAGATTTTTGGATTTAATCAATTCAAAGGTAATCAGGAGACAATCATAAAAAGTATTTTAGACGGCAACAACACCTTTGTTGTGATGCCAACAGGCGGTGGAAAATCTCTGTGTTATCAGCTTCCTGCGCTTATGAAGGAAGGAACGGCAATTGTAGTGTCGCCGCTGATAGCACTCATGAAAAACCAGGTGGATACTATCCGCAATTTTGGTACCGAAAATGGAATTGCACACGTAATGAACTCTTCACTTTCGAAGGCAGAGATTACGCAAGTGAAAGAGGATCTTGTTTCTGGTATAACCAAACTCCTCTATGTGGCTCCTGAAAGTTTAACAAAAGATGAAAATGTTGAATTTTTAAGGGGTTTAAACATTGCTTTTGTTGCAATTGATGAAGCACATTGTATTTCGGAATGGGGTCACGATTTCAGGCCTGAATACAGAAGACTTCGACCTATTATCAATGCGATTAACCCGAGCCTGCCGATTATAGCGCTTACTGCAACAGCCACACTCAAAGTGCAACAAGATATTTTGAAAAATCTTGAGGTTCAGGATGCCAAAATTTTTAAATCGTCATTCGACAGGGCCAATCTATATTACGAAGTAAGGCCTAAAACAAAAGAGGTTACAAAAGATATCATCCGATACATCAAAAACAATCCGGGCAAATCGGGCATAGTTTACTGCTTAAGTCGCAAAAAAGTAGAAGAAATTGCTGAAACACTGGTTGTTAATGGTATCAGGGCCTTACCTTATCACGCTGGTCTCGACAGCAGTACACGCAGGATAAATCAGGATAAATTCCTGATGGAAGAAGTTGAAGTAATTGTTGCAACCATTGCCTTTGGAATGGGAATCGACAAGCCGGATATCCGTTTTGTAATACACCACGATATTCCAAAAAGCATCGAAGGCTATTATCAGGAAACCGGCAGGGCCGGAAGAGATGATGGAGAAGGCAATTGCGTTGTTTTTTATAATTATGAAGACATCCAAAAGCTTGAGAAATTCAATAAAGGCAAAAATGTTGCCGAACAGGAAATTGCACGCGAATTGCTCATCGAAACAGTTACCTATGCCGAATCTTCCGTTTGCCGCCATAAATTGCTGCTTCACTATTTTGGTGAGGCCTACGAAAAGGAAAACTGTGGATCGTGCGACAACTGCCTGAATCCCAAAGTAAAATTTGATGGACAGGAAGATATTAAGCTGGCTTTGGAAGCTGTAGTTAGCACAAAACAACTTTTTAAGGCTAAGCACATTGCCGAACTGCTTACCGGAAAGAAAACCGGCGACATCAAAGCTGCTAAGCACGAAAAGAATGAGTTTTTTGGAGCAGGCGAAGATCAAGACGATAAACACTGGAATGCAGTGTTGCGTCAGGCACTGATACAAAAACTTTTGGTAAAAGACATAGAGAATTATGGCATCCTGAAAATCACCAAAGAAGGTAAAGAGTTTATCAAAAAACCCTATACCATTCTGCTTGCTAAGGATCATGATTACGAAAATCCGGATGATGAGGATTTTGAAACAGCAAAGGCATCCGGTCCAAAAGGAAGCGGAACAGACACCATCCTTTTTAGCATGCTCAAAGATCTCCGGAAAGCCATCTCTAAAAAAGAAAACCTGCCACCATTTGTGATTTTCCAGGATCCATCGCTCGAAGATATGGCGATACAATATCCTGTAAATATGGACGAACTCCAGCAGATTGTTGGTGTTGGAGCAGGAAAAGCATCAAAATACGGAACCCCCTTCCTCAAACTGATCAAACAGTATGTGGTAGAAAACGATATCATCAGGCCTAATGATATGGTTGTTAAGTCGGTAGTGAATAAATCCGGCCTCAAAGTATATATCATCCAAAGTATCGACCGCAAAATTCCACTTGAAGATATTGCCTACGCAAAAAATCTCTCGCTTGATGAATTACTCACTGAACTTGAAAGCATTGTTGCCAGCGGAACACGCATCGATATCAACTATTATATTGATGAATATGTGGACGAATATCATCAGGAGGATATTTATGAATATTTCAGCGATGCCGAATCCGATTCAATTGAAGATGCCTTAAAGGAATTAGGTGAATCAGAATATTCAGAAGAAGAAATGAGGTTGATGCGTCTAAAATTTATGTCGGAAATTGGAAACTAATTGCATTAAAAAGTACTTCTTTTTCATTGTGCTTTTTCTGTTAATAATAGGTGTAAGTCCATCATGCAGTAATGGAAAAACCCAGGAAATTATCCCGGAAACAACGCTCTCGGAAGAGGAAATGATTTCGATTATTACTGATTTACATCTGATGGAAGCAGCCCTCAGTTTGCGCAGAAATCGCGGCCAAAGCACAAACGACGTGAAAGAAATCTGGTTTGCACAACTGTTTGAGCAACATGAAACCACCCCAACAATTTTTGAAGAAAACCTTTCCTTTTATAATGAACAGCCTGTTCAGATGGAAAAAATTCTTGAAGAAGTGATGGCAAAGCTCAGCCAAATGCAGAGTGAACTTAATGCTGAAAACTTAGATTCGGAAGAAACAAAATAAGGCTTAACGGCTAAAAGTTGCGACACGACTTTCAATATTGCCGCCAATTTCGAGCGAATAAGGGAAATTTAATCTGTTTTCGTTTATGTAACGCCCTGTGCCCGAAACAGTCCAGCCATCTCCTATCACCTGCCCCTCAACAATTAACGAATTAGAAACTACCAAGCCATCTGCATTTGCTCCAGAACCAGCAAAATTTCTGAGAATGACCATGCTCGAATTCATGGTGTTACGATCTATCGTAACCTCGTAATTAAGCTTAGAGGCATTATCAGTGACCGACCAACTGCCTAAGTATTTGTTCACAGCATCAGTGTCTCCTCCGGGGATGTCAATTTCATCATCCAGCGCGCATCCTCCAAAAGCCAGCAAGGCAACAAAAAACAAGACGAGATAATAAGGAATGGTTTTCATATTCAATAAGTTGAGATTTTACTGAACGATAAAAGCGGTTTTAAACAAAAAATTATCGTCTGCTTCAACAACAACAAAATAAGTGCCAGAAGTATAATTATTACTTGCTAACGAAATATTATTGACGCCTGCTGTGGCAGCAATCCTTTTCTGCTCAACCAATAATCCAATACTGTTGTAAATCCGCAAAGAAGCTTCCGAAGATCTACTAACATTAAACATAAGTTTTGCCTCATCGTTTACAGGATTTGGAAACACATGAGCCTTTAGCGCCTCATTATTTTCAGCATTCCCTACCAATACGCCGCCAGCCGCGACCAAAGCATCGGTGATATTTAAGGCAGAAGGCTCCCAAATGTAATTTTCAACAATTTGTCTGTCAGGTGCAATAATGAAAACAGTAGGATACGAAACCGTTTCATAAAGCTCGAAAGCTGCATTGCCTCCACCTTCGAGCCCGCTTGACAAAGGCAAAAATAACTGATAAATATCCGCAAATTGAGCTACCTGATAATTAGTTCCGTTATAGTTTATCCCATGAAAATAAACATTCCCCTGGTTCTCTCCAAAATTCTCATAAGCCACCTGAAAATCATGAGCATAAGTTTGACATGGGCCACATGAAGTAGAGAAAAAATTGATTACCACAATTTTTCCTTCATCAAGGATTGAATATAAATCAATAACGTCACTTTCAAGTGTTTTAACACTAAAATCAAGGGCTTCATCAATTTGAACCTGACTTTTAAGTGAAGTTGTGATTAAAAGATTAACGAATAGAAATAATGAAAAATATTTTGCCATTACGAAAAAAGATTTAAAAGTAAATAAAGGACTGCGCTTGCAAAGCTAAAAAATCTCATTGTGAATTTTTCACAAAAGTAAAACATTTAATTTAAAAAACACATTTTTGGCATTTAGAATGAATCCTGTAACTGCTCCAATACCTTATCAGCCAGACGACTTGCTCCTATTCGGAAAAGAGATTTTTGCAGCCATTCATCTCCCAAAATGGTTTTTACCAATTGCATATAATGATACGCATCCAAGGGATCTGCAATTCCTCCTGCTGGTTTAAGACCAACCTTTTTCCCTGTTTTGTCATAAAACTCCTTGATTGTGTCGAGCATGACAACTGCGGCTTCCAACGTGGCGGCAGGCTTAACTTTTCCGGTTGAAGTCTTCAAAAAATCTGCTCCGCCCAGCAAAGCCAATTCACTGGCTTTTCTTATGTTGGCAACCGTTTTAAGCTCACCGGTTTCAAGTATCACCTTAAGATCCGCTTTACCACACTTTGCCTTCACTGCCTTAATCTCTTCCAAAACTTCTTGAAAATCACCTTGCAGGAACTTTCCGCGAGAGATGACCATATCCACCTCATCAGCACCTGAATCCACAGCAAACTGCACCTCATCAAGTTTTAAGTTAAGTGGCATCTGTCCTGTCGGGAAACCACATACTACTGTTGCGACGCTGATTCCAGAGCCTTCCAGGGCTTTCTTCACCTGCTTTACAAACGGACTGTAAATACATAAGGCTGCTACAGCATGTCCGGCTTTTTGATAAATCAAAGCACGCTTGCAAAATGAATCTATAGTCTTTTCATTATCAGTAGCTTCCAAAGAAGTAAGATCAATAAACCCAAAAAGTTGGGACAAAACAGACTTAAGCTGATCAGAAGAAACGGAAACATCAACTATTGTATCGATGCGTCCTTGTAATGATGAAGTTGTAAATGTATAAGCTGAAAATTCCATAGCATTAAATTTACTGCAAAAATACATTTTTCCCAACTGCATCTTCCTGGAGATGTTATATCCGATTTCGGATAAGCTCATTAAAACCGGATATTATAAAGCAGTAAAAAAGCAATCTTATTTATTGTTTCAAAATAATTTTTAAATATTTTATTTGCTGAATTTCTGCATGTTAATGAATTTATAATATGGTGCAAAAATATTTTGGCATGAGTATTGAAAAGGTAGTGACAGAAAAAAAGACCTTAAATGATGTTCGGTTTAAAATTATCCGGTTCTGTAAACAAAACTAAAAGATACCACAAGTATTACAAATGTGATCGCTGCGGATATATCAGCATCGTTAAAAATTCAAGTTGCCCTATTTGTACAAAAGACGGCAAAACAATAAAAATGAAGTAAACTTCAATTTAAAAAAAATGATACCCAAAATACAAAATAGTACCACCATGAAGATTAATGATATTTACACCAAAAATGAACTTGAATCTTTCGGGTTAGTTGAACGTCAGGTGAAAGATATCAATGCCAAGGTTTATCTGAATGGTTCCAAAGTATTCTTTTTCGAACCTTTAGTCGACCAACAAACCTTCCGCTTATACTCCATCATTAACAAGCGATCCTTTTTCTTATAAGCAAACTTTCGCCCAGAAGGCATTACGTTCAGCTCTTATAAAGGCAACCCGATTAAAAAAAAGTTCCGAGACACCCGTTTCGGAACTTTTTAGCTTTTTTTGATTTGTTAATAAACCGCTAATATGCAGCATCCCTTCCGGATAGATGAACGAGGTTGTGCAAATCCCTATTAAACGATTCTGCCTCCAACAACTCATCCAACGAGAGAATCATGCGGTATCGCCATTTATTTTCCGGATCGCTTGGAACATTGATTCTTTCCTTATCTGTTTGATCCCAGCGCAAACCGCCATCAATGGCTATCAAATCCTGTATAGGTAAAATGACCCACATCGCTGGCGCATGCATATGCTGATTTATAATTTCGCGACAAACCCAAGGCTCTGCAAAAAATGGTGGATTATCATTATGCCCCAGAATTTTGTGATAAAACCTTGCAATTTTTTCCTTGTCCTCTTCCCACCACCCTCTGATTGTGGACATGTCGTGAGTGGAGGTGGTACAAACACTCAAATAGGAAGTATCAGCCGGATGTCCGAATTCAACCTTAGGATTTTTTGGCATGCGTTGCACTTCCAAACTTAGAATATTTAAGCGTGACATCACATCCGCAACTCCTTCCGGCACCATGCCTAAATCTTCTCCACAAACCAGCATATCAGAAGCTTCAACAATTGCCGGTAATTTATTCATGGCGTGCCATTTCCAAAACTCATCGTGCCTGCGATAAAAATAATGGATGTATAAATCATTCAAACGATCTTTTGTTGCAGGATTAAGTTCACGATAGGAATAAGTAAAATGAAATGCGATTCGTGGATGATAAGCCTCTGGCTTCGCATATGGATCCCGTATAAAAAGCACCTCATCAAGCAAACCCATTAAACCATCGCGTATCACAACAGTTTTGCCGTCAATATCGCTGGTTTGTCCCTGTGGTGTAAAAAACTCATATATCTTACGTTGTGTATTGAATTCTTCCTTGAGCTCGAACACTCCAAAATCTACTTCATTTAAGTAACGGAGTCTTACTTCATTTTCAAATTCTCCGAAAAAATCATGCAAAAAATGACCTCTGATATAAGGTTTAGTAAAACGCTCCTCATCAAACCAAATATCCCATTCATCAAGTTCCGAAGGCGTTAGAGGCAAGCCCGGTTTAAAATAGCCCAATAACCCATGCAAGGTATGTTGTGGTATTTCCCAAATCCTGAAAAAGCCAAGGATATGGTCAATGCGATAAGCATCAAAATATTTTTCCATCATGCCCAACCGCTTTTTCCACCAGCTATAACCATCTTTCGCCATTTCTTCCCAATTGTAAGTTGGGAATCCCCAATTTTGGCCCATCACGGCAAAGTCGTCAGGAGGTGCGCCAGCTTGACCATTTAAGTTAAAATATGCTGGTTCTGACCAAGCTTCGATACTATTAGGACTGATTCCGATAGGAATATCCCCTTTCACAGCTACTCCCTTGGAATGTGCATAGGATATCGCTTCACGAAGCTGTTTATCAAGATGATACTGAATAAAATAATGCACAGCTATGTGCTCATGAAAAGTATTCGAGGGATCACAAAGCTGCTCAATCTTTTTCGGATCATAAACTGCAAACTCATTCCACTCCCTAAAATTGCTGGTTTTGAATTGATCCCTTAAATAACAGAAAGCAGCATAGGGTTTTAGCCAAGATTCATTTTCCTTAAAAAAATGTTCGTAAGCCTTCGTTTTCTTTATTGATTCCCAATTCTGATCGAAAATAAGTTTGAAATAACGAGCTTTGGCATTAAACATTGCTACATAATCAACATAGCTCAGCCCATTGAGGTATTCCTGTAAATCATCAAATGCTGCTGCTTTTTTCGAATCCTTCAGCTTACCCATTGCCGGGAGGTTCAAATACATGGGATGCAATGCCATTACCGAGATCGACTTATATGGATAAGAATCAAGCCAGGAGTGTGTGGCAACCGTTTCGTTGATAGGAAGCACTTGAATTATTTTTAGACCAGTCATAACACACCAATCCACAAGTTTTTTCATATCATTGAACTCGCCAACTCCAAATCCTTCCGAAGTTCGAAGTGAAAAAATAGGGACAGCCACGCCAGCTCCCTTAAAATCACCCACAGGGTAAGTAAACTGTTCATCGTTAAGCAAAACAAGCACACTTTCGGCTTGTGGCCGTGGCAAGGCAACAACACGGTCAGCGCGTTGCTCCCAGGTAACAATTTCGCCGGTTGACTGATCCGTTATGACATATTTATACCTCAATTCATCCTCAAGCTGATCACTGTCAAGAGTCAACTGCCAAATTGGATAGCTCGTATTATCCATCAAAACCGGTTGTTGCCAGTTGCCGAGTGTTTTACCCTGTCCGGTAATGGCCAGGCTATAACCTTTTCCAACTCTGGGGGCTAACATCCTGAAAGTTATTAGCTTTCCAGTTTTATATCGCTTTCGCTGTTTTTGAGCTTTTAAGGGTTTCAAAATAACACCAGCAAAAACTTTTGTTTGCATCACCCGATCAGGATCGAAATCGGCATGCCAGGAATCACGAACATATAACTCAGCAACCAAATTATGAGGTAACTTACGGTTATTGCCACTTTCCCAGTGTATGGCTCCGTTAGCTTCCTGTACGAAGTATTTGTAATCTTTAGGTGAATCTTCTTCCAGATCAAAAGTTGCAACCCATAAATCGTTGCCGATATACTCCATTCTTAGCGCAAAATCCGGAAGCCACTCACCAAGTTGTTCATTTTGACCGGACACACACATCTGTTGTCCCCAACTACTTCTATAGCTGATGCTTAGACTTATTTTCATTTCAGATGAACTTATAGGTTAGTAAAGTTAGTGAAACACTGTGTAAAGTTCGTGTATTTTGAGCTTAAGCACAATAGAAAAACACGAAATTTTCGTGATAATAAGTCGCAAATGATAAAAAAATGGTTCAAGAAAAATTAATAAACCCAAAAACAGGTAAATAGTTAGCCTCTTAACTGTTTTACGGCTTTTATCATGGCATCCTCAAGCCTTTCGTTTACTGTTTCCTCAGTTCCGAAGCCATCTACTTCAAAAAAGATTGTCTGCTTTTCATAATAATCTATAACCGGTTTTGTTTTCTTTTCGTATTCATCCAAACGATTAAGTATCAAATCCGTAGAAACATCATAAAGTCTTCTTCTGTCCGTTTTACCCCTGTCGTTCAAGCGCTTAATGGCATCTAATGTTGAAAGTTTAAGGTTAAGCATACACGAAACCCTTGAATTTATTCTTCGGAGCAACCCATCCAAAATATAGGCCTGAACAACAGTTCGCGGGAAACCTTTAAAAACAAAACCAGCTGCCGATGGGTGATGCTGGATTTTTTTCTCAATCAGGCGAATTGCAATTTCATCCGGAACAATCTCACCACGTTCCATGTAGGGCTTAGCAATTCGGCCAATCTCTGTATCTCCGGCAATTTCTTTTCGCAACAGCTTTCCGGTACTGATATAAACAAGGTTGTGCTTCCGTGCCAGCAATTCGCCTTGTGTTCCTTTTCCTGAACCCGGTTTGCCAAGCAATACCACATTGAAGAAATCCTGTTTCATAGTTCCTTCAATAGTCTCTATCAGTTTATTGAAAATCGTGTCTACCGAGCCAACGCCATCAATGGGAAAATATTTATTCTTTTCTCTGTAGAATTCAATTACCGGCTTGGTTTTATTTTCATACTCTTCGAGCCTCACCTTAATTACATCCATGGTGTCATCAGCCCTGCCCCCTACCTTAGCACGCTCAAGCATGCGGTTAATCAATTCATCCTTAGGCACTTCGAGACTAAGCATACAAGTAAGGCTTGTGTTCATCTTCGAGAGTAAACCTTCAAGAATGTAGGCCTGAACCACCGTACGCGGAAAACCATCGAACAATATACCAGCAGTATTCAAATTCATCGTAACTTTTTTCTCAATAATTTGTACGATGAGATCATCAGGAACGAGACCACCTTTTTCAATTATCCCTTTCGCTTCAATACCCAGCGGGGTTTTTTTGGAAATTTCCTCCCTTAATATATCCCCGGTGGAGATATAGGTTAGGTTATACTTTTCAAGCAACAATTTACTTTGAGTTCCTTTGCCGGCTCCAGGAGGGCCAAATAATGCAATATTCAGCATGATGATAATTTGAAGGTTTTTATGAAATTACTTTGTAAATATCTGGTAAGTTGCGCGCATGTTCATTATAATCCAAACCATAGCCTATTATGAAATCGTTAGGAATTTCGATGCCCACATAATCCACTTCGTAGTCATATTTAAATGCTTTTGGCTTAAATAGCATTGTGGCGATTTTTACATCATTAGCCTCAAGTTTGATCAATTTATCTATGGTGTATCTCAGCGTTAAACCAGTATCTATAATATCTTCGACCAATACAATGTTTCGACCGTGAACGGAATGATCGAGGCCAATCAATTCGCGCACCACATGAGTAGTGCTGGTGCCCAAATAAGAGGACAACTTTACAAAAGACACCTCACATTCAATTTCGAGGTGCTTAAAAAGCTCAGCCGCAAACATAAAAGCACCATTCAAAACCACCAAAAACAAGGGGTTTTTACCTGCCATATCACGATTAAGCTGATCGGCAAGCTTTTTTATCGCCCTTTCAATTTGATCCTGAGGAATATACAAGTCAAATTCTTTATCTTGCACACGGATAATGCTCATAAATAACGATTTAGTGGAAACTGATTCCGGTTTCTAACCGACAAATATAAGGAATGTTGTGACGTTTAGGTTTTTTTTTGCTATAATCAAGCAGGAACGTCAATCCTTTTAAAGTTTTTGAGGTGACCAATTAATTACTTATCTTGTGAAGGAATAATTGATTAAAAACTAATCAAAATGGAGTTTACAGGAGAAAACATTTTAGAATTCGGGAAACACTTTCCAGACGACAAGTCA
>Ga0100391_1000151_pt1 | contig 84745 bp, 62 predicted proteins | sample CryGeymeta201515_FD_81541 | JGI IMG/M metagenome (GOLD analysis project Ga0100391, IMG submission 81541) | Groundwater microbial communities from Crystal Geyser aquifers in Utah, USA - Crystal Geyser metaG 2015-15 | ecosystem: Environmental > Aquatic > Deep subsurface > Groundwater | place: USA...
AGATATGACTATACAAATTTTTAGTACTCTACTTCTAAAATAGTAAGCTAAATATTTATCAGTAGCACACAAATAAAACTTTCATAGGCCACCCACTGGCTAGAGTGGTTGGCGATAATAATATTAGAATAATATGATTGACACAACAGTCGACCATCCAATTTGACTTGATTATTTTTAACACCATTTCCCTTCATCATTTTCAATTTTTTTCTTTCGTAGTGGTACTAGTACCTGGTAGGCTCTCACTTCCAATGAAACAAACAAACCAAAAAGAAGTTAAATGATTGCAGTATGAAATAATGATCTTCTCTCTTTGCCTTCACTGCTTGACCTCTTTTCTTTGGCTGGTGGCCTTCATAACTACACCAATTATATCCTGGATTCCTCCAACTCCAACGCACAACAACAACAACAACAGTCCAAGAATTCCTTCTATTTTCGTGTCACCACAATTACAAACATTACAAGTGACAAAATTATCCAGCAATAATGTTGACACGACCATTGCATCATCATCATCGTTGTCGAAAAAAACCAACGACGAATTGCTCTCATTGTTATCTACCTACCATATGGATGCACGAATGATACATATTCTTTCATCACAAGATTTGCCCCTCTTGGCTGAAGTGTACAAGAATGGAACATCTGTTTTGTGCAAAATTGTAGAATTTCGTCCTACCAAAGATCCTACAGTGCAAGTACAGATACTGACTGGATGTACCGAAGAAGAATGTTGTACCGTCATTGTGGATATTGGGCAAATCACAACCATTTGGACAGATTTGCCAATGATGACGACGACTACGACGACGACTGTTACCGAATGCGATGATACTGATAATTATGATGATGATGATGATAAGAATTCTAGCTGGGACACTAGAATTGCCGATCAGATGCAACGGTTACCGGTAGGGGTCGTGGAAAGCAGTATGGATCAATTGTATCAGCGACACGTGGGACAAGCCAAAGCTAAATCTCACAAAAAAACGACTCTGTCTAAGAAACAAATTACCAAACTCTGTCATTCTATAGATGATTCCGAGGAACGACACCACGCCGAGCAAGTACTGCGACAAGTCATGAAGGCTGGACCGGAATATTGTAAAATTGTTGATTCGAAAATAGTGGCTGGTTATCTCTGTGATCCCGACCACGGCATTATCCTTGCGACAACAACTGGGAGAAGTAGCGATTCAAACAATAATCCACAATGGCGACAACAACAAGAGTACAGAGCACTAGCAGCGCGCTTGCTAGCACAAGATTCAGAATTGGGGGGAAGATTTAAGCGCATGCCATCGACATTTGTTTCGCGAGAACTCAACAGCAACCACGACAGTGTACAATCGTTGACTATCATCAATGGAGGATGGTTAGTCGTGGACCAGAGTGTTAGGGCGGGATCGGAAGCAAGAAAGTTTGCAGGACGAGTTCTAGAAGTATCCAATACCAGTAGTATCAGTACCGTTTCTGGTGGTGGTGAACGGAACGGCAGTACAAGTACAACAGCATGGACCATTTCAGATGAAAGAATAGCCCAACGCTTGGAGTGTTTGGCAATGGGGGAAGTCTTATCAACCAAGCAACATCAAAAATCCGAAAATTGGAATGATGTGGGGCAGAATTTAGAATTGGATGTTCGAGAAACCATGAAGGTACTCGGTATGCCTGCGACACCGGAGGCTGCTCGAGATGTACTTGTTCGAATAGGGCGGTGGTCGAAGGGGGCGACACCTGCTGCCGTACAGCCCTGGTCGCCCAAAGTGTTAGAGGCGGCTCGGTGGTATGCAGACTACTGCGACACCATCAAGGCTAGCAAAACTGCAGCTCTGCAAAACGATCGTATCGACCTTACCAAGCTTCCCTTTCTCTGTGTGGATGCTCAAAGAACATCGTTTCGCGACGACGCTATTGGTCTCCGTCCGAGATCGGTTACTGGTCGAAAGGTATCAAAGGCTTCCAAATGGGAAATTTTAATATCAATTGTCGACGTTTCAGACATATACTTGGAAGGACAGTCAGTAACATCCAATGAGGTCGCGCCAAGCCACAGGGATCGTTTCAAAGTGTTAAGAGATGCAGCTGCCACCCGCGCTGTCAGCAGATATGACTTGCCTTTGGGTCCTCTTCATCTTCTGCCTCCTGTCGCCTTGAAAGCACTTTCTTTCGACACTGTCAAACCTGGAGAGCGATCAAAAACCTACCATCGCTGTGTCACGGTCTGGGTGTATATCGATGAGACAACCGGCAAGCTGTTGGATGCTGGAGTAGAACGAAGCGCTATCAGCCAACCAGTGGCTTTATCATACGCGACCGCTACAAATCTCCTGGAAGGCAAACTCGACACAACCGGCGATGACGCACTGGGAAAAACGAGGCAGCTACTTTGCGTTTTGTGGAGGAATCTGCATGTTTGGAGCCAACATCGACGCAAGGGTAGTGTTGCGGCTCAACGGCGAGAAGATCGGTTGGCCTCCAAGGAGTACGTGGCTAGTCAAACCGTCCTATCAGATGGCAAGCAGCCACGACGGGACGATGGAAGCGACGGTTTTCAGCGCACTTCTGGTCATAAGCTGGTTGATATGAGCTTAGATATCTATAGTTATGTCATTGCTGATTTGATCAAAAGAGAAAAGGCATTTGTTCCACAGCAAGCTGGCAGTGAGCAAGGCCGTGGAGGGAGGGTAGCGACGGCACCACTTCGGCGATACATAGATGGCATGGCCCAACGCCAGGTCTTGTCGGTACTCTGCAACCACGGCGCCCGTGCCATGACAAAAGCAGAATGCATTCGCGTAAGTCAGCAGGCGACAGAGGCATACAACTCAGTTTCTAATATCCGATCTGTAAAGAAAGGCAGCAACAGTCTGTCGTCAAGTAGTGCCGGGGGACAAAAAGGAGCCGTCCGAAAGCTCGAGTTGTATCTTGCTGGGGACAGAAATAAAATAATACCCGCAGGTGGTACTGGTATTAGCAACGAAGTGGTGATTAAGGGGGTTGGTGCTATAGCCAAGGTCAAAGGCATGAAGCAGCCTCTAAATACTGGCCAGGAAGTATTGGTGAGGGTACTTAAAATTGATGCAGACACTGGAAATCTTTCTGTTACTCTTGTAGATACTGGCCATTTTTAAAAGACAATTGCGACGATCGACGCTTTAAAAACTACTAGCTTAGTTGGCATTGAATCTATTTCAAAGCAACCGGTGGGCGTGGCGCTGCCGCTTTTTTCCATTCCTCCAGGTAGTTCTTGCAACATCCCATGCGACCAATGTGCTCCCAGGTCACGGCGGTAAAGGGAGAATCTGACTCAGCGTCCATGATGAGTCCTTCGGACACTAAAAAGATGATGGCATTTTGCAAATGTTCAGTGGTAAGCTCATTCATGGTCTTCAATACATTGCCAGAGGCGGCCCCGCCTGCCTCGGGGGTACTTTCATCTTCCAATAGGTCTTCCAAGACTGTGAGAATGCACTTCCACAGGCCTAGAGCGTCTCCATTGGCTTCGGCCACACGAGGAATATGATGACGGAGCGGCTTGAAAATTAGCTTGATACTCAATTCGAATTCAATCATTAGTTCGTCTGCGCTGTCAACTTGGGCCTTGCCTGATCGTAGATCGCCTAGTCGCCTTCCAGTCAAAGGTACACAAATTTCGGTTAGCACCCCTGATAAAATATCCACCGGGACAGTGCTTCCGCGTTTGTCCAGGAGAGCATCTGTCATCATAGAGAGAGCATGCTGTCGAACACTCTTTCAAATGAACAAAGCAGGGAAAGTATTAGTAAGGGAAACGCTTTCTCTCTTTCATCTGTCAATACAACAAGCACAACTCAACCTACCGAAAGCGTGGCAGCTTCAACTGCAAACGCCATGACCTCTATGGATGCCTTCCAGCACAAGATCCAGTAGTCGTACATGGCAGCATCGTCGATATCTTTCTTTGCGTACAAGTCAAGAACACTAGTTCCCTTGTGCTCCACAAGCGATTGTAACAAATCTAAGCTGGCAATGCTCAGTTGGGAACAAGATCGCCGCTCTCCAGCGGCGACGACAGCATTTATAGTTTCAACAACTGAATAAGGCATTTCGTTGCGAACATCTTCTGCATTCAGCATCAGGTGAAGAGAACGATACGCCTGAAGAGCAGGGTCATCTTCGGATAGATTTGCTTCTCCAGAGAGTCCATCAGCATGTAAAGGCGGCAGTTGCCCTCCTCTTTCAGCGCACCAAGTAGTCAAAAGAAATAAGCCTGCCCATCCTTCCTCGCCGAGTTGGCTGTAGCCATCTACATTATTTGCGATTCTCCAGAGTCCTCCACCAACTTGCTTATCTAGGATTCCTAACAAAGAATGCTCCGGAAGATCTTTCACAGACGGTAACAAATGGCACCATAGTCCAAGAGTGTCGTCCGCAATATCCTTGTTTGTTGTGCAAGCGCAGAGCCGAAGCAACCCAGTGACGCATTTCTCGGTCGCCGAACAGATAATTGTCTTTCTGCCTTCAGACCTGTCGCTCACAGCACCTGCAATATTAGCTAATCTACTGATGTAATGGGGCTCAAGTACATCTTGCCAAAGACTGCTTCCAAGACGGTCCTTGTTTTTCAATGCGATTTCACACATCAACACTTCTGCAAAAGCAGTGGAAGCTGGGGACAAAGGAAAGCTACTAGCCGGGGGAATTGGCAAGCGCAAATTAAGGACGTCCGGGGCCTGCTGTTCAGAATCGTTCTTCTCTTCACTCTGCCCATTTTCTTGAGGATATTTTGAATTGATGACATCCTTGAGTGACACAAGCATGCATTTGATTCCTTCCATTGTCATAAATCTGCTCTCGGAAATGAGGCCGTAAAAATCACAAGCTCTGGCCAAACGCTGCCGCACCCTCTTTCGCGGTGATAAATGTCGGCTTCTCGTCTCTTCAATGCTCTCTAGACCAGTAACAGGCATATCAGTCTGCTGACTCAGCATCATATTCTCTTGAATGAGGTCATGTTCGAACTGGGCACCGATACTTCTGGGAATGTCGTCAGAGATTGGAGTTGCGGCGCCATCAGAACCCGCCGCTTCCTTGCTTGCATCATCCTCGTCGTCACTGGCAGCATGCTCGTCCCAAATTACCAAGCTTTCCTTGCCGTGCGGCGTTGGATCTACGCCAACCGTGGCGCCATTCTGGGCCTCCGAGACGTCCTCTTCACTTCCAAACAAAGCCCTTCCAAAAGCACTTAACAAACCGCCGGACTCTCTCGGGGGTCTCTCGGCGCCCGCATCGCCCCTTTGCAGCCATCGATTCCATCGTCGTCTACCTGCAGTGGTGAGTAGATCTTGTTCACTCTCTTTTAATAAATTCTGTCGTAAAAAATCACTACCGTCCATGGCAGGACCGATCATCTTCAAATCCCGCAATTCAAACATCATTTGCCAAACGAGCTTCCACCCATCTACGCCAATATCATCACTTGCAGTCCGCGCTATGCGAATGGCGACAATCAGACCACTTTGCGCCTCGAGTGAATTTACAAAAGCATTCGCTCGAGCAGCGGCACTAGTAGCATATTCTCCTACTAACCCCGTGTACTTGCAAACCAAAGCAAAAATTCTTCGAAAGATATCAATCCGTCGGAGGTGCAATACACCCTCTAACATCTCGAGTGCCATGTCCATTCCCAATCGAGCTCCTTGTACGCCCAGCATGCTGCCCTTTCGTGGATTATCCAACTGAAGCGCCGTAGTGGATCCAAACATTGCATCCTCGGCCCCGGCAACTCCCCAGAAGGCTCCGATTGCCGACATAATTGGAATCCATACATGTTCAAGCACAAGTTCTGTTAGGTCCTCGGCGTCATGCTTGGTAGGCGTATTTTGACCATCTTCCACAGAAATTGAGCACCTTAAGACATCTTTCCAGCGTTCAATAGTCATGCAGCCATCGGCACCTTCGCCTTCCGTTCTAATTTCTTCTTCCTTAATACTTTGGTAAATGTTCTCGAGAAATTCACGAGGAAATTCCTTGCCCTTGTCCGTAATATCGCTTCCGTAATCGGTGTTGTTGCGAATAAAGTCTTCCAATTTCATCTTTCGGTCCTCTCGGATGTTGGGGTTGTGAAGATCAGTATTTAACATAATGATACTAAAAGATAAAAGGTAAGCTCCATCACTGGCTCGCTTTGGGTCCTCAGAAAAGAGTTGACGTCCCTTTGTCGATTCTTCGCAGACAGCTGCACATGTATCAGAAAAGGCCTGCAAAATTCGGTCAATCTGTTGCGCTTCCCCCGGTAGTCGGAAAGAAGACAAAAACATTCGAAGCCCATCAATTAGCGCCTGGCCTTCAAATTTGAACAATTTACAATACTTTTCCAGAACTTCTTTGTGAAACCAGTCGCGTTCCCAGTCTGGACGCGACTTACCGGGCTCGGCACCTTTTCCAGCCTCTCCAAGGTAGGCGCCTACGGAATATTTACTGAGGCCTACAACAATTCCATTTCGTAAAAAGTCAGCGACCATCATAGGTGTAACCTTCTCGGGGAAAAGACCAGCGGAGATCAAGAACTTGATCCCATCCGACGCGTTCTCGTTGAAAAGTGCAGCTCCCTTGCGCATGAGGCGTTTCTTAGATTTGATGTGACGAAGATAGTGGTCGTTCTCACCCATTGTGCCGTTATTGGACTTTCCTTGTGCTACTTCTGCTGCTGCTGTTTCAGATGGATCCTTTTGTAATTCTTCACCGCTCAACATAATAGTAATTTCACGCTGCGAGCGTTGCCGCAATGTTTCTTTGCTTGCTTTGTCGTCTCGAAACAAACACTTCATGGCACCCATCAATGCTTGGGCACACACTTCTTTGAGGTGGGGTGGCACAGGTCTCATCATGTCGCCGGGTAGTGACATGTCGCCAATACTTGAAGATTGGCGCACCGGAGCCCGGGGTGGAGGAACAGGTATATTTTTGGTAGGACTTGCAACCACCTCTCCTTCAGCATTAACATTTCCTCCACAGCACCGGCACAGTTCCACCATGAGGCCTGCCGCAACATCCGACCGACTCATGTGGCAATCGTAAGTGGCAAAGAGAGTTTCCAACGAAGCGCCGTCTCCATCGGCAATGCTGTGCCGAAAGTCATGCAAACAAAGCAAATCAACCAGTGACTCCAGGATCACTTCGACCTCAGCATCAAAGACCAAGTCTGCATTAAATGTAATAGAGTCCACTGGGTGTGTTCGTTTTCGCAGTAGTACTAGGGCGCGTTGATAAAACCCCGTGAAAATGGTTTCAAATTGTTCTACCAAATGCTTTCGCAGCGGAAGGATGTGCCACAACGTCGACAGTGTATTGCATATTTCTGATAAGACATCAAGGGAAATGAGCCCAGGAGAAATGGTACTTGTCGCATCATGATACGTCCAAATTGCTTGTCCCGTCATGAGCAATGACAGACAAAGATCGTCCTTGATGATACGCAACAATTCTTCTTCCTCTTTGGCTTCCGTGCTATTCTTCTTCTTCTTCTTCTTTCCCGCAGGAAGCCCGTCAGATTGGAACGACGCGACAGTCTGCTTGGGTCTGAAAACATTATCAGTGCCATTGTTATTCGTTCCTTGCTGGATCAGGTGTTCGTTGTTCCAACCTGTCCGCAATGCACAATTGACCAGTCGCAAACACAGGAGACGCGTTGCGGCGTTTGCCATTCGAGCTTCTCTCATAGCCTCATCTACCGCGTCTCCTCCTACCAGGGGTGTGTGCAACAATTGGTTGACCAAGAATTCCAAAATATGCGTAGCAGCGGGATGAAAATCCGAAAAGACGGACCCCACCACCGACGTCAGGACATCCTCGAAATGATAACACAGTGCCGGACTATGTACAAAGGAATTGCGCGTCACAAAAACAGTATTAAAGGCGTCCATCAAGGTCTCGGGGAAAATGGCCTGCCGGTTGTGTCTGACCAAGAGAGCCAACAAATCTGCAATGGCCATTTCGACAGCTTCGTCGGCACCTGCATCGGTTTGTTCAAACTTACAGGACAAGACTCCCTTGGTGAGAGATTCAAACAGAACCGTGTACGGATGGTGTTGATGAATGGATGATACATTTGTTGTTGTTGTTATTGTCGGCATGGGTGTTTGCAAGAGAGATCCTTGTTCTACCAAACGAAAGAGAGACCGAAGGGCTACCAGAGTATGAGGTCCAGCAGCTCTTGGATCTACAACCACGGCTAAAAATGGTCTCGCAAAGGGTCCCACGTCTTCCATCCAGGTTTGAACAGCACTGGGGTCTGGTGAAAAGGAAAGAATTTGACGGGGTCGATTGGGAGTGGCTGGTGGAGTTTGCAGTCCAAATGGTGGAGGTTGTTGTCGCTGTTGCTGTTGCTGCTGCTGTTGCTGCTGCTGTTGTTGTTGTTGCTGCTGTTGTGAAACGGATTCGACAAAGACGGTGCCATCACCCAGTTCGTCCGTAAGTGATCTCTCTTCTCTCAAGGCATCTTCTTTATCTTCAGTTTCTGCATCTACTGTAGATAGAACAGGTATCGGTTCAATTTCGGTTTGTGCGACTCTTCGAAATGGAACGCTTTCATCGACGGATTGCATTTTCATTTCAGTATTATGACTACTACTACTACTATTATGACTGGTACAATTCCTGTTCGTACCGTTCGTGGAGGTAACAACATCCGATAAGACTGCCTTGACAATCGATCTCAAGTCCATCAGGTCCGTTGCCAATTCGCCCCGTGCTACGATAGGAGGTCCACCACGCAAGGAGGTCAGTACAACACGAGCTTCCTGACAAAGATGTCGAGCAGCATCGACAGCATTGGGAGGAGGATGGTGATAATGATGTCGCATCATGTATTTTTGTTTTGTTTTGATTGCGTTAAGTAAAATGCAGTGTATTTGTTTTCCTTCTACTATCGATCTGTTGACGAAAAATCACCCAACTCTTTTGGATCAAAAGAAGTAACACAGTGTCAAATAATAATGATTGTGAAAAGTGAAAATGTCCAAATTCCAAATACCCAGTGGCCAAATATATATCAAGTAGTAGGATCGGTAGGACAGGATAAACAGATAAAACACTCCCGAGGGAAAACTCAATAGGAACACCAAAATGGTTCAAGGTTTGGTGGAGCTTGGTGATAGGTCAAGAATGTGTTGTAAATGATGGGAGCAGTAATAAGCTATCAGGAAACAATATCCCTTTGGTTTCTCTGGTTGTTTTCACGTCGTCCAGGCTACTAAATATTTAACTAACTAGCTACTGAATGATGAGAAAGCCAAACGAGGCTAGCTAGTCTACTACTTGAGCTACTCTACTAGTAGTCTAGAGTAGGCTGGATAGATTTCTGTGGGGTCAAGTGGGGTCATTTTCAATTCAGTCATGAATCCTTTCAGTCAATCCAACAACCGTTCAGAGACACCCGGACATGCTTAATAAAAATCTACTTACATTTTTCAGCAGCTACTTGTATTACTACTAGACTAGTACTTACACTAATAATTGGTGCTGGACTAGAGTAGTACTACTACTAGGGTCCTCTATCTAGTACAGTACTTATTTGTTACAAGCAAGTAGTAACATCCTACTCTAGCTACTACATAAGTCTACTTTTTGTAGGTCAAAACATGCAACCACCGAAAGTATTTCGAGAAAGAAAGAAGTTCTTGGAGAACGTATCGTCGCTATTTATGGTACTACCTTACATTGACTCGTCTTTCAAATAAAATGTGCAAATCGAGGGGCTCACATCACACCATTTTCTAGCCATGATAGAATGGTCCCACCGCAACAAAGAATGGCTGTATGACTTGCTGTTCTGTCCTACCACTCTGTACTCGAGAGTACATCATATTTATGCACCACCTTTCTTCTCACTGTACTATTCTCAGTATCATGACTCAAAGTCGAGCAAGAATATAAATCGAGAAACGAGGCCATTGGAATAGAGTAGAGTACGTTTCAAGGATCATGGCATGCATGCATGGTGCCCGATTTCAACTACCCAGTATACTGCGGGCTAAAAACTGTGCTCGGGTGGAAAATTTCATTGGATATTAGTTTTCTGTTTTAATGTCAGTTGGATTGTAATTAGGCTTCTTTTTAACGTCTCCACAAATTCAGTTAAGGAAGCTTTCCAAATTCAGTTAAGGGGAGCTGTGAATTAATAACAAAACCAACAACAGTCCAACAACGACAAATACAACAAACAATCAAGTGAAGGAAACAATCAAGCTAAAGAGGTGGAGAAAGAAGCGACAGACACGAGCTACTAGTAGAACGTACTAGTAATCGACTTGTAAAATAGCAACGAAACAACGCACACACCACACACACCACACACACTATACACACACTAAACACATTCTCTTCCTTCAGTAATGAGTAAACGAAGTGCCCATGGAACGCATGTATGGGTCCGAACGGAACTCGTTGAAGCTATATTGCATCATGGTAGTTGTTTACCTCACGATTGGAAACCCTCTTCGCCACCCAAACGACGACAGGATGGAAGTTGTGTAATGAGCGATTGGGGATGGGCCAGGGCTACCATTACCAATAATAGCTCTACTGCTGCAGCTACTGGTAGTAGTACGAATAGTAGGAATGGTAGTAGTAGTAGTAGTAGCGAAGGACCCCCATCCAAATCTGCCAATCCTTTTGCTGGCGTACAATTGCGAAAAACCAACAGTCGACGCCGGAACAATCAACAGCAACAACAAGAGCAAGAACAAGTACCCAAATTAGTGACAGTCAATTTGATTCTTGACGATGAAGAATTTGCACCTCAACATTTACGGTTTGCACGTCCCATACCGTTAACGTACGATGCGCAAGACACCCATTTGGTCTGCATGGCCAATGCTTGGCATGACACTACAACGAACACTACAGGAGCCCCCGATGATTTGACGTCTTTGTCTCATTTGCACGAACCAGCAGTTGTTTACTGTTTGTCGGAACGCTACAAACAAGATTGTATTTATACCTATACTGGCAAGGTCTTGTTGGCCCTCAATCCCTTTCGGCCAGTAGGCAATGTTTATGGTCTAGAAACCATGCAAAAATATTGGAATTATGCTCTGAGAGGAAGCAGTGGAATACGACCACCACCTCATGTTTATGCTTTGGCAGAAGATGCCTACCGAAATTTGTTAAGATCCTTACAGCACCCATTTCATAGTTCTGGCAACCATTCTTCTGCCAACCAAGGACAAGGACAAGATCAATCCATTTTGGTCAGTGGAGAATCTGGTGCAGGCAAAACTGTCACGACTAAAATTGTACTGCAATATTTGACAACTCTTTCACAGCAAGGACAATCATCATCATCATCATCATCATCATCCCATCAGCACGCCAACTGCAATAATAAAAAGAACAACAACACCATGGAAGCACAAGTTTTGCAATCCAATCCCATCTTGGAGTCCTTTGGAAATGCGAGGACTGTTCGGAACGACAATTCTTCTCGATTTGGAAAGTTTTTACAACTGCAATTCAATGCGCGCGGTACCGTCACATCAGCCAGCATTACCACGTATCTGTTAGAAAAGGTACGACTCATCACTCAAACCGAGGGGGAACGTAATTATCACATTTTTTATGAACTCTTGGCGGGTGTTACACAAGGAGAACGACACGCTCTCAAAATTGGAAATTTTGGTGTCATGGATTTTCGAATGACCAATACCAGTGGAACCTACGACCGCAGAGACGGTGTCGGAGACCGCGAAACCTACAAGGAACTACGACAAGCGTTCAATACGGTGGGATTTTCCCAGGACGAGCAAATGGATTTGTTTCGAGTCGCATCGTGTTTGTTGCATGCATCAAATATTACTTTTCAACCGCACAAAAAGGAGGGTCATGATGGTTCAGAATTGGAATTATCCAATCCGTCCTTGCGATCTGCGGTGGATTTATTGGGTGTTTCCGTCATGGCATTGAACGCAGCATGTTGTCGCTTGGCCATTGAAGCACGAGGTGAAACCTTGTACAAGAATTTGTCAAAATCGCAAGCCGAGAAAGCCATGGAAGCGCTCATCAAGGCAACCTACCAAGGATTATTTACCTATATCGTACAGAGAATCAATTCCTTTATTACAGTGCGCCATGATGGTGATGGCGGTGACAATCACAACCTTTCACCAAAACAACATGCACAATCCAACAGTGATGCAACTGCTAGCATTGGAGTTTTGGATATTTTCGGATTTGAATCCTTCGAAGAGAATAGCTTTGAGCAGCTCTGTATTAATTTTTGTAATGAAGCACTGCAACAGCAGTTCAACAAATTCGTATTCAAGCACGAGCAAGAGATGTATCAGCAGGAAGGCATCGAGTGGTCTTTCATTGAGTTTCCGGATAATCAGGATGTTTTAGATTTGATTGAAAAGAAACGAGATGGCATCATTTCGGTTCTTGATGAGCAATGTCGATTGCCGAGATGTACTGACAACACCTTTGCCCGAGCCTTGTATGACAAGTGTGGAGAACACGATCGTTTCTTTGCTTCCAAAACCCAACAGAGTTCTCTGACCTTTTCGATTCAGCATTACGCGGGATTGGTTGAATACAGTGCTATCGATTTTCTAGAAAAGAACAAGGACGAGCTTCCCAAGGAAACGACTGAATTGTTGTTGAATTCGTCCAACCCTTTCGTGGTGGCTCTTGGCGGAATTTTGCAAGAATCTGCATCAACAGGCAATACTACGGCTCCAAACAAAAGCCTTAAGCCGGGAGGTCGATCGCCAATGCGATCACCAAATCCACGCAATAATGGAAGCTCTCTTCTGAGAGAAAGCGTTGGCAGCCAATTTTGTACTCAATTGCGAGACTTGCGGGCCCGAATCGGCAATACGGCGCCTCATTACATTCGGTGTCTCAAGCCCAACGACGACTTGATTCCCTACAATTTTCAACCATTGGTCATTGCCGATCAATTGCGGTGCGCGGGTGTGCTTGAAGCGATTCGTGTATCGCGCGTTGGATTTCCTCATAGATATTCTCATGAAGATTTTGTGGACTTGTATTCTGTCTTGTGTCGTACCGAACTGACACAATTGGGGAAAGGCGCTCGAGGTAGAGAATTATGTGAAATTTTAGTTGATTGCTTGGTGCCTCCGATTCAAAGCTTTTTGGCTCACGAAGGAGGCGGGGAAGACGTAATGGAGCATGAGCCGAGCAAAAGCCGACAAACATTTTTGGGTTTGCAAATGGGTCGTTCCAAGGTATTTATTCGACCGAAAACCTTTGAAGCATTGGAACTTTTACGTGGACAGAAAATTGAACTAGCTGCTATTAAGATTCAGTCCGTGGTGCGAATGTTTCTATCAACTATTCGCTACGAGATTTCCCAAATTGCAACAATCATCATCCAAACAGCAATCCGTCGCTTTGTTGCAGCCCGTCGATGCCGGAAAATGCGATATTTACAAAAAGCGGTAACGATTCAAAATGCCTGGAGAGGCTGCTCGGCACGACGAAAGCTGCGCAGTGCGCTTGTCATTGCTCGTTTTGCGCAATCTACACTTCGCGGCGCCATTGCCAGGGAATGCTGTATAATTCTCTTACTGGATAGTAAGGCATCTATCATTCAGCGCAGTTGGAAACATCAGCGACGAAATCAAAAATGTGATGCCATGAACTTTCGCCGCTTAAGAAGTTGCGTTGTTTCCATTCAGACCTGCTACCGGAGACAAGTAGCCAAGGTTCTGCTGAAGCAACTAAAAGCGGAAGCGAAGGATCTGATATGCGTGGCTCACGAGCGCGACAAGCTTCGAGAAGAAACCCGCCGCTTGCGCGAGGAGCTGGAACAAGCCAAACAAGATGCCGAAAATCGAGCAAAGCCTAGTAGCAAGGAAGTTGAGGTCCAGCAGCTGAAGATGGAGGTCATGAAATTGCGTGCAGAGTTGCAAAAGGCAAAGCAAATGACTGTGTCACCTACATTGAGCCACGCTGACGAGCTCGGTTTCCTCGCTCGTGAGATGGAGCAGAAGGAGTTGCAGCTGAAGGGTGTTCGCAGGGATCTTTATGGCGCCAGCCCTGCAGCCAGTAAGGACTCAAGCTTTGCATTGCACAATTCGTTCAAAGACGAGAAGACGTTCAGAGACGAGAAGAAAGTCATGGAACACCACTCGCCGCCGCGTATGCGCCGCAGTCCGACACGTTCTCCGCCTTCTTCTATAAGTCTCCTCGACGCCGACAATCCCAACGAGGGTTTCCTAGATCAAAGTCATAAGAGCTGCGAACACTCAAATGCATACACCAACACCACAATATCTTTACCTTCTTCGATGAATACCGCAAATTTACGAGGTGAAGCCTTTTTCTTGGAATTGCGGCGACTTCATGATGCTATTCGCGCTGGTGATTTGGATCTCGTTGAAACCATTTTACGTCAATCCTCCCAAGAGTCGCACATCCTGATAAGCGAAGGTGACGAAACAGGGAGAACTGCATTGCATGTGGCTGCCCTTACTTCAAATGTACTCATAACACGGACTTTATTGGACAATGGCGCCATCGCCAACGCTCAAGACAACGATGGCGAGACGCCTCTCCATCTTGCAGAAACAGCGGCGATGACATCAGTCTTGTTGAAGGAAGGGCGTGCTAACCCCAACATTCCAAACATCGACGGTATTTGCGCCCTGCACTTAGCGGTACAGAGACGAGATCTTGATTCTGTTCGAGCCCTTATGCTTAACAATGCTAATGTGAACGCGGCAGACAATGTGAGATGGTTCACTCCGCTTCATCTTATCGCACTTCCTGCCAGAACCGATGTAGAAAAGTTCAGCGGCGAAGGCGATGTTCGTGCTCGCATCGCTGAGCTAATGTCCGGTGGAGCCACATCTCGCTACGAGCCAGATTTGAATTATCAAGACAGCGAAGGAAATTGCCCCATTCATTATGCCGTTCAGTTGACGACACCCGATGCCTACGATTTGATCCGAATTTACTTGGAGAATGGTGCCGATCCAAAAATTCTCAACAATCGCAGCCAAAGTGCCTTGCATTTGATATGCCACAATAATAACCTGCGCAGGATGAGCTTCTATCCAGAGGCCTTGCAAAGAGTGCTGAACCGCGGCGGTGATCCGAACCAGCAGTCAGCCGCAGGATGTACAGCACTGCATTTGAGCGTGTACCACCGGGACATCGACAGTGCTGTTGAGCTCGTGGCGAATGGAGCTCAGCTGCACCCTCTGTGGAAAAAGGTGAGCATCTGACTGTATTTGTATGTTGACAATGCCTTTGATATTGGCAATCTTACCATTTTCTCGCTCCTCTTTTCCAAATCCACAGCCCAAGCGTTGGGTTTCTTTCTGGGATGACAATAATTCGTCTAGTGTCTTGGCTCTCGATATGGTGAAGCATGAACGCCAATTGGTTCGCATCCTGTCGGCGATTACCGCGCCGCAAAAGTGGGCCCCTTCCCGCTCCTGGTGTATGCAATGCAAGATTTCTCTGGGAACCTTTGCACGAGCTCTTCACTGTCGCCACTGTGCTCGGTTTGTTTGCGGCGACTGTGCTCCCAGAACCTTGTCTGCGGATTTCTTCCCCTCCCCTGAATTTTTAGAGGCAGACGAATCGGAGGGCTGGGTTTGCCTTCCGTGCGAGAAGATTCTAGTGTCGCGCAAAGAATTTGGCTGTCACCCTTGTAGCGCGAGGTCAAGCTTGCACGATGACCGCAGCAGCAGCGCAAACAACTCCTTTAATTTGGGAGGTGATCCTAATGCTTTTTTGGATGAGTTTTAGTTTATTCCGCACGGAGAGGACCTTTAGTTATGCCTCGCTAAATACGGTAACTATGAAATCTAGTGCGAGCTCTTGCAACTTCGCTGCAACAGTAATGACCTCAGTAGATACCGCTATGTAGCCACATAGTAACATTCCGAGGAGCTTTCCTAAAAAAGTAGCCATATAAGTCTCCTTACGTATCACCTCAGCCATCCTTTGTGATCATCTCTCCTGTGTCTGAGTTGGATATAAGTTGGAAGTGTTAGTGAGTTCACACCTTGCCTAAAAGCGACAAAACGAACAAATGCGTTCACACGCAAACCAGTGCATCACACATTGGCAACTTACATACGTCCATCACCTTCATGACCTTACTTCGTCGGTCCAACTCTTGAAAGTCAAGCGATGGCTCTCGTTTTGCACTTCCCGCTGCACCTGCAGCAGTGGCAGCAGCGGCGCTCTCTGCCAGATCCACTCCTTTCAGTCCGGCCAACCTCAAAATGTTTTTCAAAATGTACGTCGTTTCTTCGGGACTGGTGATCCATACGCAGGGACATACATCACGGGCGGCATAATCGTTACCTGTATTCAAGAATTGATCGCCAATGTGCAAGGTACTGATACTGGGTATGCCCAAATACGATTGCAGCATCATGACACCAACTCGCTTGTTACCACAATCGCACCAGGCGTCGGTACCACCATTGAATATGCACCGCGGCAGGTGGACGCCGGGTGCTGTGCGATTCATCAATTTATTCTGCAACGTCAGAACAGTTTCATCGAGCGCTTCTCGCGGAATGAACATGTTAGGTTGAGGACAAAGTCCGACACTGCGCTTCTTACGGATGACTCGGCCTCGAATGTTCAGCTGCTGGACCGATAAGTTAAAGGATTCTTGTGCCATGTCCAACAGATTGGTCACATGATCTTCCTCCCAATTGACAGGTGCTTCCGGTAAATGTCGTGTTGCCGCAAACCAACCTCTGGGACCCATTTCGGGAATGGCTTTCAAGTGATAGTCGCTGTCCAACTTTTTTATTAAATTTGTTACAACAAACCACAATGTATATAAAATGATTGCATGTTTAGATCCGTTTTTTAGATGACAATGATGTGTTTCCAAAAAAATTGCCAACAAAAATTAGTCACACATACGACCATTCGACACCACCAACCATGCATGCACACAACAACAAATAATACACATGATGCTATGTTCTTCTTTTCTCTTTTTTCCTTCGTAACGACGATACACTCACCTTCATCAAGTAGTTGCACTCTCCACCGAACAAGTAAAAGCGATTGCATTCTTCCTCGGTCAGTCCCTTTTGTTTAAAGTAGGTCAACAGTCCGCTCAGTCGGAATTCGTACTTTTCGACCTTGTACTCGTACCCGGCCGCCGTAACGACAGCAATATTGACCCCGTGTTTCAGCAGCCTGTACAGGTAATTGGCCAACCGATGATTCGATTCAAAGTTCGCACCGTCCGAGTACAGCGTCTGATCTCCATCGAAGGTAATCAATTTGGGCCCATTAAAGTCAGCAGCAGCAGCAGCAGCAGCAGCAGCAGCAGCAGCAGCAGCAGCAGCAGCAGCAGCAGCAGCAGCAGCAGTAGTAGATGTTTTATCTTCTTCGGATTCTTTCAAATCATCATCATCATCATCATCATCATCACCATTTTCATTCGTGCTCCTCATCATTTTGTTGTTGTTGTTGTTGTTGTTGCTGTCACTCGTTCCATCGGAAGGTGATGACCGCAGAGCCATAATTTGTGCCATGTTCAAAATGTGCCGAATTTCGTTAAAACTGATTTGAATGTGTTTCCGATTGGTCAATCGATGCTTCTGGTTGTAAAACAAAAAGGCTTCTCGCAGTGGCAGATTGGTATGAAAACAGCCGATGGTCGGTACCAGCTGTTTGAGTCTCGATGGTGGATCCACGTGTTGTTGTTGATGATGTTGTTGATTAGCGGACTCTAGCGCTGCTTCACTTTTGCGGTGTTCTTCGATAAGGATTTCAAAATGAGAAAACGTATCGGCTGCAGTGGAATCCAAACAATCCAAAATGAAAGAATGGGACAACATTTCTTTCATCCTTATTAGAAAGATAAAAAGAGGTAATCACAAAAGATAGTGAGAGTGTAAGTAAGTAAGTGAGTAAGTGAGTGAGTGTAAAGTGTAAACGATGGGGGTAGAGTGAGCGAAATCCCAAAAAGAAAAGTTGGAACAAATTAAAACATAAAAATTACCACACAACCAAAAACCAAAAAGAAAAAGTAAACTACGTACCATTCAATCAAGCCATCCCGTCGATGGGGTGTCAAGAGGTAATTTCGACGACGTGAGCTAAAGGACATGTTTCTTTTTTGTTGCTGTTGAAGAAAATTCTGTTTTTTTTTTTGGTTGTTGTGGGGGGTGTCTTGCTATATAAATCTAGCTAGTACTGTAGTATGCTCGAGTAAAAGTGGTGATTTGTGCTTTTTATGAAATAATAATAATGATGATAATGAAACAGAAAAGGAAAGAGCGTTCGATTGGGTAGAGGTAGACTAGCTAGAGTATGTATTGTTCTAGTTTCTAGTAGTCGTCTACTAGTATCTACTAGACTACTACTACTGTACGTAGTACACGTAGCTAATAACGTAGAGTAGTACAGTAAAGAATAAAAGGAAGATCCTTGTTGATATCTGTTGTGATGACCGTGACGATCTTAATGTCTTGAATCTTTGGCGGCAAAATATGTTGTCGTAATGCGAATGCACTCGTATTCTTGCTTGCATGTAATAGGAAAATCTGTACGAGAGAGTTAGAGTTAAGACTGTTACTTACTGGTACTATCATTGGTCCCGAGTTGTTCCGACTGAATAGATCTCAAGGGGCTCAAAAGCACTCCACCGTCTCTCTGTCTCTCTCTCTCTCTTTTGGCGCAACAAGTCAGCTTGACACCATCCAGCTCTCTTACTTTATGAGTTACTGTACTACCTAGTAGTTTTCGAACCTACAACAACATATTATTGCTTCTATCAAAATTAAACAGCAGTAGTACGTACTTGTTGTTGAGGCTTCACAGATTCCCTCCCAACAAGCCTCCTCCTGCAGCGCTGGTTTGGTACTAGCAGCCCAGCAGGGGTGGCGCGGGACACCACTACAGATTACAGAGATTCTTTCTTTTTGTCAATCATGATATTTAAACAAACAAAAAATAGTGTAAACTCACCACTAGTACTACTACTAGTTGCTAATGGGATCGTACTTCCGCTGCATCCGATGTCGTGCATGAATGCTTCCAAGGACATATCCAATTCCCAGAGCCAAAACCACCGACAGAATCATTGAAATATTATTACCTACAGCCATGGTTGTTGCAGGTATTTCTTCATCTACTCCTACTGCATGTTGTGATCGTTCTTGCAGCATGCCTGTCACGGACATCCATTGATTTGCGGTAGTCGTCGTCGTCGTCGTCGCTGTTGTTGTTGTAAATCCACGACGTGCATCATCTCCTTCCCTCGACATTATCGATGCGGCTGCTGTTCGGTTGGCCTCTACACGATCGAAGAAATCTGCAATGCCATCATTCATTTCTTTGGGCTGATCAATCATGGACACATGTCCCGATTTGGTAAAATAAAGACGTTCAACGGTTGGACTCTTCAAAGCCTGTTGCATGGTACGAACAATCACGGGACGCATCGTATCGTACTTTCCGTGCGTTAACAATACGGGCGTTGTTTGAAGTTCGGCCAGTCGTCCCGTTAGATTTACACGGGCCAGCGTCCCACTCATGCTAAATTCACTAGGTCCTTGCATGCCACTGTAAATTGCTGTGTTTGCTTGATCCAGAGAATCCATCCAGCAATCGGGAGGAGGAAAGGTTCGCAAGGTAAATTTGGACGACAAGGCCGCATTGATGGCCTGATATTCCGAGCTGTTGAAGTCGCGTGATTCATCGTAAAAGCGAATGCGCTGCTGTAAGAAGGTTGGCAAGCTGCCAATGCTACCATCTACCGGATCCCATTGGGCTTGAATGTAGGTTTGACTGTCCGAAAATGGTCCCGATAATACCATTGATGCCATATTCTGATCATTTTGACGATCCATCCTGTCGAGTGCATACATTTGAGCCAACATCGTTCCCCAGGAATTTCCCAACAAATGAAAGCCACCACCACTGCTGCTGCTGCTATTGGCAAATCCCAAATGTTCGACCAGAGTTGGGAGTTCTACAGTAGCATAATAATACGGATCCAACAGATGAGATGGAACGTCTTTGGGACCAGGCGATTTGCCACACCCAGCTTGATCGTAAAATATAACGCTCCGTCCCCGACACGCTTGTTGCTTCAGCGGTAGCATGTAATTGTGTGTAAAGCTCGGACCACCATGAAGGACAATGATTGGTAGCTTGTCGTCGTCCAACGATGGATCATCATTGTTTTCATTGGATGTGTAGATCCAGTAGGATACAGAAATGCCCATGATTAAGACATGGCCCTCTTCAATGTGCAGGTCGCACAAATCAGGTGTTAGTTCATCGCAGGTATAAAAGACGTTGTCTTCTGGAGATGACATTAATTTTGGCGCTTTGGACAGGCAATAGTATGGTTTCTACGAGAAGAACTGCTGGGAGACAGTAATAAAATAATAATACTGAATAATTCTTGAGCTTTGGACACAAAACGAAAGAATTTGGAATAATGAGGCGTCATGCTGATGAGCAGGTTACGGCTTGGTACAGTACGGTACAGCTGCTGTATGTTCGCAGGAGTCCTCTACTAGCTAGTAGAGTAGACTATCTACTGTGAAGATTTTCTGGCAGCAAATACGGAAGTCCCGCTCGTGATACGATAGTGTGCCACTGTACTGTAGTAGGAATGAGAGCATGGCTGAACCACACCAACAACCTTTCAGAATCAATTACAGTATTTTTTACTCGGCCCTCTAGCACGTTCCATCATAGTTGTCACAGGCAACTGTAATCGTCTTTCTCCATCTGCTAGTGCAAAAATAGAACTCCTCCATTAAAAAGCTTACAGCAGCAGCAGCAGCAGTAGCAGCAGTAGTAGCAGCAGTAGCAGTAGTAGTAGCAGCAGTAGCAGTCATGTCCACCCCAACAGCAGCAGCAGCAGCAGCAGCAGCAGCACCACCACCACTACCACCACCACCACCAAGAACATTGTTTGAAGTCCGCGTAGCCAAGGAAGCATTTAAATTCACTGCGGCTCATTTTGTGACGTTCAATGGCTTTCGCGAAAAATTGCACGGCCACAATTATCAAGTAGGGGTCCGTTTGTTGGGCAGCCAACGGATTGGACACGACGGATACGTGGTAGATTTTGGTGACATTAAAGCAACGACGAAGAAAGTCTGCAAAGATTTGAACGAACATTTTCTTTGTCCGATGCTCAGTGATGTTATGACCATAACAACTCGTACAGCAACAGCAGCAGCAAGTGCTACCGAATCCATTCAGTTGGATTGCCAAGATGGATCTGTCTTTTTGTTTCCCAAACAAGATTGTGCTTTGCTACCCATCGTTCATGCCACGACAGAAGAACTGGCCATTTATATATGGGGCAAAATTTTGAATGGACTGGAGGCCTGCTTTCTGCGCCAACGTGGCATCCATACTATGGAAGTTACCGTGGCCGAAGCCGCAGGACAGGAAGCTACCTTTCGTTACGAAATTCCAGACGTCGTGGAATCAGATTTTATGTTGGACGTGAAAAGATTTATTACGTCGGGAGAGATTGTACCCACACCTTGTTTGGAAACCAAGGACTGTGATGCTGCTGCTGCTGCTGCCTGCAATGGCACCTGCAAGGCCTCCAAACATATCTTCTCCACTAAATTGCAAAAGCTTGCCGATTCTATCAACAATGGCGCGCTGAAGGAAAAACAAACTGCCAATGATGGTAGGGTGACAGCCGAAGATTTAGAGCAAATGACACTGCCTTGATTCGTTTTGGTTGAATGTGACAGCCTTCGCTTAACATTTTTAAACTTCAGTTACGATTTATGTAGAGACTAGTATTTTAAGTCAATATGAATTCTTTTGCCCTTTTGAGAACTGTAATTAATTTATAAAAATTTGCACGTTTATATAGATTCTACGCACATTGTCCTTTTATCCTATACAATGTTGCAAACACTTGATTTCAACTTCATCTCATCTCACCAAAACCAAAACAAGCAGCAGCTAGGCTGACTAATTCTTCCGAAACCTTCGAATCTCAGCAAAATAGCGCAACCGTCACGCAGTGCCGAATAGACTGATGTATGTTCTCCAGCTATAAAAGACATGAATTGTGGATTGTTTACTCCTCCTTCTTCTTGGGTGCAGCTGCAGATTTCTTAGATGCCAAAGAGTACGCAAAGGTTCCGCTGATAGCAATAGCCGATCCAATAATAGTGTTGCGCTCCATAACCTCTTTAAAGACAATGGAAGAGACAACAATAATGATCACACGCTTAGCCGTATTCAGCACAGAGGAAGTCACAGCACCGACACTGGCGGTAAAGGCAAAAGCGAATTCGTTGTAGAAGTAGAAGCAAATCCCCGATAAGACAATATTCTTAATAATTTCGTTCTGTCCATGTTCTTCGGCGGCAGCTGCCCAAACCTTGGGCAACGTATCAAGCTCATTAATCACAACCAAAGGAACCGAGCAGGCAAATGAAATAATGTTCATGACGGCATACACGTTAGCAGCATCCATATTTTTGGATTTGTCAGCCTTCAAAGACTTGGTCACAGAACTACCAAGCTTTCCCTTCAATGCAGCTGCAACATTTGCCATACTCGCAAATCCAAACGCCTGGACGTTGATCTCCACTCCCTTTCCTTCCTTGATACAAGCCAAGCCAACACCTCCCACGATAGGAATCAACATAACATAGGCCAGCACGGGCTTAATATCAGCAGGAGGGATAAGAAGACCAATGACAGCCGCGAATGCAGGTTCGCAAGCCTTCACGATTTGAGCAAACGACACGGCTCCAACAGCCGAGGCCAAGACAGATCCTCCGTGGGCAAGGCACGCGCACAGTCCAATTGGGATGCAGCTGGCAATGTCATTGGCAGTGAGGTTGGGGGCTTTGCGAAGACCAGTTCCCCACAAGAAAAAACTCCAGATAATTCCCACAACGAGCTGAGCCGTCGCCACGAACCAATGAGCGTGGATCATGTTGGTAGCTTGCTTGTTGTAGATATTGTAAAAGGTGTTGAGGGCATACCAAGCAGCAACGAGAAGCACCTAATAAGAGAGAAAAATATTAAAATTAGGCACGGAGAAGACAGGTATAAGACGGGGATACGAACAAAGAAAGAAGCGAGCGAGGAACGCCGTTTAGTTGTCAAGAGATATCAAAAGATATCAAGCGGTTGATCTGGTTGAAACTGCGCAATTTTCCGACCCAAACGAAATAAATAATGGCGTTGGTTTTTCAAACGGATTTTCACCACCATCGACAACAACCCCGGATCGACCAACGGCAGGACTTACGAGCTTCAATGTGGAGGGTGGGGCGTCCTTGGCGGGAGAACTCATTTTGATATCTTGAAGGTTAACTTGGTTGATTTAATCTGTTAAAAGGAAACGCAAATGAACGATTTTCTGCGATCAGAGGTTCTCTTCGAATGGTTGGGTTGATTGCTACGAGTTAATAAAAAAATCATCATCACAGTTCTCAAGGAAAAAAATCAACTGCACATTTTTACGGAGGATCCTACTACAGTTGAATGATGTGGTGACTCATAGCCAATCGACGGACGTCATTCCAGTTGGAGGCTTCAGGATTTGAAAAGGTTTCAACGACCACCCTGGCATTCACTTAGTAAAGAAGATTCCCTGTTTATTAAGAATGTACGTACTCGTTCACCACCACACCACCACCAACAAATAAATTGTACAAAAAAGGAATGAGGTGAAACGAAGAGGAAAGCAATATGAAAGATGAATGTTATAGGTAAATAGTGAAAGTAGAGAGAATACAGGTTTTGAGTGAATTGGCGTGTCTTGTTGTGCAAATAATGTCGCTGTTTTGAATGTTCGTGCTTCTGTGCGTTTGTTTGATAGAATCAAGTTTTGGTAGTACATTTGTGAATTCATTTTTTGAGTGCTCGCCCATTTGTTTAAGGCATGTGTTGTTCCGTTTTTGAATGGAAGCAATGCTTCATCAAGGTCAGCAAGAGGTCCACTCCAGCAGTAGTCCATTTGTAACTGCCGATGTTGATGAAAATTGTCTACTCCTTCTTTTTCTTGGGAGCAGGGGCCTTACTTGTGAGAGAGTAAGCGAATGTACCACAAATGGCAATAGCGGAACCAATGACAGTGTTTCGTTCCATAGGTTCTTGGAACATCACAGCTGATACCACAATGATAATGACACGCTTGGCTGTGTTTAGTACAGACGAGGTGACGGATCCAACCAATGCAGTAAAAGCAAAGGCGCATTCGTTATAGAAATAGAAAAAGAACCCGCTGATAAGAATGTTTTTCATAATGGACGAAGTTCCATACTCAGCCACGGCGGCGTCCCAATCTGGCTGTAAGGTAGAGCCCTCGTTGTAGATGACAAGAGGGACAGTACAAACAAACGAGATGATATTCATGACTCCGTAGACATTTGCCGCGTCCATGTTCTTGGTTGGATCACTCTTCAAAGCTTTCGTGACAGAAGATCCCAATTTTCCCTTTAATGCCGCAGCCGCGTTGGCCAAGGAAGCAAAGGCAAAGGCTTCCACGTTGATATCGACACCTTTGCCTTCCTTGACACAAGCAAGGCCAACTCCACCCACAATGGGGATGAGCATCATGTAAGCGAGCATAGGCTTGAGATCCATGGGTGGCACCAGCACTCCTACCACTGCGGCAAAAACAGGTTCGCAAGCCTTGACGATTTGTGCGAAACTAACCGCGCCCACGGCAGAAGCAAGGACAGTTCCGCAATGCGCCAAACAGGCAAACAAACCAATGGGCAAACACTTCTGGATATCTGCTCCTGTCAAATTTGGAGCTTTTCGGAATCCAGTGGCCCACATAATCATACTAATAGCAATACCAACCACCAATTGCGAAGAGGCGAGGAACCAGTGCGCCGCAAGTTGATTTGCGGCTGTTTTGTTGTAAACATTATAGAGAGTATTTCCAGCGTACCACAAACCGACCAGGGTAACCTGTGTGTAGACATTCGGATAGAACGAAATTGAATTAATAATTCAATTGGAACAAAGTGAAAATGAGAAAGAAAAACAAAAAGATGAGCGAGACCTTTTCAGAGAAAAATCAAAGATGCATATCGGATCATTCTCACTTATTAGCAGTTAATCTCTGATAAATCATAACTTACCAGTTTGAGGACAGAACCTTCCGATTTATCGCTCATAATGAAAGAGAAAAGATGTCTTTGCCAGGGAAATATTATTTTCCTATTACAAGGAGAAAGAAAATAATAATTGTGAAGGATGTTCGTAGTATGTATGTCCTTCTCGAATTTTTTTGTTTTCTGATGATGAACGTATCATCATGCGTATGAAAAAGGACACGTTGTCTGATTTTAGGACAAGGATACGTCAGACATGCAAGATCTTCCCTCTCGTAGTCTACCAGGTACTGTACTGCTAGTAGCACTCCTACGTGTGATAATGCACTAAAAAGAGTAGAAGATGAAGTGAGAATCTTGCCGTTTATTTTTCTTGTTAATTTTTTTGGCCTTCCTTCAAACTGTGTCATTATTAACTCCCCCCACGATTCCACTATCTATCTGAACTATTAGTTTAACTCTACTACCATACCTGGTAGTCAACTAGCTAGCTAGAAGTAGTAATACAAGGAAGTACGAGTAACCTCCATCAGATTTTTACCTAGTCTACAATTAACAGAGAAAACGTAATCCTAAATATACAATTTGCATCCCGTGATAACATGACAAAGACTCTGATAGTCACTCTAGCCTGCCTGCTGTGCTGGACGCCCAACTTTGGCGCCGATGCGTTTTTGCCCCGGCTACCAGTCAGCACCAGTATTTATACAGCATCCGTCCACAATCCCTTACACATGGTATCTTCTTCCACGACTGCAGCACCATCTTCCCCTCGTAATCGACGAAAACCCAAACAATTATCGGATCGTACGCCGGAAGAATTTCGAAGTCTCGTTCAAGATTTGATTGAAACCGCCATTGATGCCGGTCCTCGAGCTGGTCCAGCCCGTACGTTACAGGCGTACCGGGCAGCAGCCATGACAGCCCGAGAATTCCTGCCTCGACCAGGACAGCCTATGAATACCGTCAGCTTTCCCAAAGTTCTGAGGAGTCTTTTTGAAAAAATGGGTGCCACTTATGTTAAACTGGGACAATTTATTGCGTCTTCGCCCACATTATTTCCCAAAGAATACGTGTTGGAATTTCAAAAGTGCCTGGATCAGACAGATCCACTGGAATGGTCGGTGATAGAAAAGGTGATTGAGGATGAGCTAGGTCCCATTCGTACCACCTTTCAATTTGTGGACAAGGCGCCTCTGGCATCCGCCAGTATTGCTCAAGTTCATTCTGCCAAATTGAAAACGGGCGAAGATGTCGTCATTAAAGTTCAAAAACCCGGTATTGATGCGAGCCTGAAAGCAGATCTAGGCTTTGTCTACGTTGCTGCACGAGTTTTAGAATTCTTACAACCCGATTGGGAACGGACGTCTTTGTCGGCTGTTGCGGGAGACATTCGCACCAGCATGATGGAAGAGACAGATTTTTTAAAGGAAGCCAAGAACACGGAAGAGTTTCGTGATTTTCTATTGGAGAACGAACTCATTAAGAAGGCTACAGCACCACGAGTTTACCGTAAGTTGCGTGATACGTTTGCCGAGTACTTGAATTTTCAGTAGAAAAATAAGACGGATTTCTTAACTGACAGAATATTTTCTCTTTCCCACCAACTCGCAGGTGAATTTACAACGAAAAAGGTCATGACCATGGAACGACTGCGCGGGGTCAGCTTGTTGGATGAAGAAACCATTGCCAAAGTTGCCAGGGACAAAAGTGCAGGTACTGATATCATCATATCTGCTCTCAACATTTGGTCACTTTCGGTGGTGTCCATGCCGTGGTTCCATGCCGATGTCCATGCAGGAAACCTGATGCTCCTTGACGATGGACGTGTCGGTTTTATTGATTTTGGGATTGTTGGTAGGGTGAGTCCGAAAACGTACAATGCCGTAAACGAATTGTCCGCGTCCTTGGCTGCAGGGAATTATGAAGGAATGGCGGAAGCTCTGTGCAACATGGGCGCTGCCGATGAACAAGTTGACAAGGTCCAATTTGGCAAGGATATTGAAAAGGTCATGAATCGCATTGGTGGTATGCAAGCCGATGTTACCGTTGGAGTGGCCGCTGATGGGACAACCATGGGCTCTTTGAACGTTGACGAAACGGAAATTACCAACATTGTGTTGGAATTGGTCGATGTCACAGAAGATAATGGATTAAAGCTGCCCCGTGAATTCGGACTGCTGGTGAAGCAGAGTTTGTATTTTGACCGATACCTCAAGATATTGGCACCAAATGTGGATGTCATGAGTGACTCTCGAGTAGCCCTCGGTGGTCAGTTTAACGGTGCCACTGCAGATGGATCAAGTGTTATAGACGTGTAAGTTTGTAATTTTTTAGAGTTGAAAATAGATACGCAAAGCCTTTAAGAATTGAAATTTTAGCTTAGTTCCCTCTAACGTCTCAAACAAAACAAGTAATCATTTGTAATTGTAGATTGGCATTGTGCGCTTTATCACAATGATTATTTCTGCATCTTTCTAACTTCAAAGTACTCCACGTTTCCATACATCAATCATCTTTCCAGTTTTGACGTCATTTAATTGCATTACAGACCTCCTCCTGAGTGCCCTCCATCAAAATCTTCGTCAGGTGAAATACTGACCGTTAGGCCCTGTCGTTGCAATCCGAGACAAAATTGTTCTGCCTGTTTTTTCCAAGTCTTAGTGACGGTAGCTTTTCCAATTCCGTGTGTTTGAACACATATTTCAAAAGCCGCTTTTCGATCCAATGTTCCAATGATTTTCGTAAGAGAACGCACAACGTAGTTGAACGTATGAACTTCGTCATTATGGAGGACTACCCGCCACATTTCTTCCTTTTTCTTTTGGCCTTCGGGTTTGGTTTCCACTCTGTCCTTGACAATTGTCGAGACGCCCTTTTTGGTGGATCGGCTACGTTCCTGATCTGACATGTGCAATTGGGTAGACGAAGCACTAATGGAGCGAGTCTGGGCGTGTTGTGGTCTCATTGCGAGCTGCTGCTGTTGCAGCTGAGTGTAAGGTGCAGTGTTTGGCGAAACTGGGGAAAACGCAGCAGCCGTGCATATCAGCAGAAGGAAGTTGACGATGACAGTGAATGCTTTCATCTTCAAATTCCGATTTTAATTGTGGATGTTGCTGAAACTTTATTGGAGTAGGAAATTGATCAAATTGTTGAAAAAATTTGCAAGGAGAGCTCAAGTTTGTCTTCTTCGGCTTCTGCAATTGTCTGGAAATTAACATCTACAGTAGTCTAGTATGATGAGATGATGTTACGTTGTGATGTACTCCCGTGAACATGCTGTGATTAAAATCAGAAGTTCCACGCGGCAAGTTTCATTTGTCATGTTATAGTTAAGGATAAAATCCAAAACTTGAATAATGTAGACGCACATGTAATTTCAAACGTCAGAGTATTCTCGAACATTCTCATGAAACCAAGATACCAAAACAAACTTCTATCGAGTTCGACGCATTATCTCGAGAAGAAAGGATAACAAGAAATAAGAAACGAAGACAGCGAAGACTTGACACTTACTAGTAGTCGATTTCCCTTACAAAAGAGGAGACAGCTACAATTTTCTAAAAATACTCTCCAATTTTATCGTAAATCGAGGTTCCATGAAAGTTTTCTCTGTCTTTTGCTTCACCAGCTTGACTTTGCTACTCCAATCTATATCAGCCTTTCGCCCATCCCTACCGAACAATTCTCTTCGACGATCCCCCATTACTACTACGATCAAAATGACGGCCACCAATAAACCGGAGGATGCACAAGTTGTTGTGGTTGGATCTGCCAATCAGGATTTGACCTCTTACACGTCTACGGTTCCCGTGTTGGGACAAACCGTCATGGGACAAACCTTCGATACCTCCTGTGGAGGCAAAGGTGCCAATCAAGCCGTGGCAGCCGCTTGTTTGGGTATGGTACCCGTTCGTATGGTGTGCCGTGTTGCCGACGATGTTTTTGGAACCGAATTATTGGAGAATTTTAGTACGATTTGAAATTTTGCTTGATATGGTTGTATAGCTAATTTACGAGAACAGTCAGATATAAACTTACATTACTGCTTTTCATTTATTTTTGGATTTTTCATTACAGGAAACACGGGAGTCATGTACGATGAGTCTTCCACTATTCTTTCTTCCAGAGAAACATCGTCGGGTGTTGCCGCCATCACGGTCGATACGAAATCCGGTGATAATATGATCATCGTCACACCCGGTGCTAATTTTGTGCTTTCGGCAACGGACGTCCGACAAGAACTGGAGAAACAAAAATCCACACCACCCAAAGTGGTTCTTGTCCAACTGGAAATCAAACCAGAAGCGGCCCTGGAAGCCCTCAAGGTCGGCAAAGAATTAGGTGCTACGACAATTTTGAACACGGCACCTGCCCCGGAGGATTTTAGCATTGATGATTGGTATCCCCATATTGATATTCTTATTCCTAACGAAACCGAATTGCAAGAGTTGTGTAAAGACGCTGGCGTGGCAACCGATGACGAAGAGGCCATGGCGAAGTATTTGATTGCGAAAGGAGTTGGTAAGGTCTTGGTAACACTGGGCGCACGCGGTGCAATGATCGTGGAAGAATCAGAGGCACCGGGTGCTGACATTAAAGTTACCATGATAAGTGCTCCAGATGATCTTCCCTGTAAAAATGATAAAGTGGAAGATACCATTGGTGCTGGAGATGCCTTTTGTGGAGCTCTTTCTACCTACCTGTCGGCTGGTCTGTCGCTTACCGATGCTGCGACAAAAGCATGCGGCGTTGCTAGTATGTCGGTGAGAAAGCGAGGGGCTCAAGATTCGTATCCAAGAGGAGATGCTCTTCCTGATTGTTTAAAGTTGCCTGCAGCAGTCTCTTCTTGAGAAAGTGTGGCAATTTCGCGCGACCATACTGCGTCGAGTAGAGTTCACCGACGATGACACAGCGACTATATAAAAGTTCAATTTATATGGCTCTCCAAAAATCTACGAACACTCATGATGTATACGAATATTTGAGAGTACCGAATAGAACAAAAGACCTAGAGGTAGTAGTAGTCTAGCGTTCAGGACCGCCAGTATTTCATGGCAGCTCGAATGAAGGCACAAAGATTATCTCTGCTAAACCCGTTCCCTTCAACGCATCCGGCTACTGTAGAAATTAGAGTACTACTAGATTGTAATTTCTACTACTACTACTAGAGTAGGGCTACTTAAGAGTTTTCTACGGTACGCTACTGTTACTGTAGCCACTAGCTGGAGAACCTACTAGTGATAGCTATGCGTACTACTAGTAGGTCTAGTCTACTACTCGAGTAGCTACTAGTAGTAGAGCTCGTAGTAGTAGTAGAGAGTCATCAATTGCGGATTGCCGAAGTGTGCGGCTATGATGGCAGCGGTTGACAAAAAAAGCAATTATATTATTTTATTTTAATTCATCGAACATCATTATTTTCTAGCAAGCACAAAGCAATCGCAATGGCAGCAACAGTAGCAGTAAGTACTACATGATTGTTGGTTGTTGAGGAACGAGTCTCAATGCAAAACAGTAGAGACGAAAGTGCAGTCATTTTTGGATGCTTCCTTGTATCTTCTTCATGGATGTATTTCTGTACCGATCCACTTTCTCATTATTTGCCTTTTCTCGCTGACTGCCACTGGCATTATCCGTTCTATGCACATCTACTTACATGTTGGCTGACTACTCGGAAAAAAAGACACCACTGGAAGATGCCTTCAAATTCTCCTTCATGCGTCGTGGCAAGGCTGCCAACGCCGCAGCACCAGCCGCCAAGGAAGGCGATCCGGCACCAACCACCGCCACCGATCCTTCTCCCCAGCAACCTGTCGTGGTACATCCCTACGAAAATTCCATCAAAATGGTAGCCGTTGTGAATACCGTCGAAGAGTTTTGGACTGTGTACGATTACCTGAAACGACCCAGTGATTTGCCCACCACCACTGATTATCATTTCTTTCGGTCTCATATTACACCCACCTGGGAAGACAAGAACAACGAAAAAGGTGGTAAATGGATTGTGCGTTTGCCCAAAGGTACGTCACTATCATCATCTTGATAATACAGTGCAAACTCTTTTCGGCTATCTTACCAAACACGGGTCCCACCCTAACCCAAAAAACAAGGCCTGGCATCCCGCTACTTTGAAGAAATTCTCTTGGCAATGATTGGAAATCAGATGCCCGGTGTCATGCCCGACGAGATTTGTGGTGTGGTCGTTAGTATTCGGTACTCGGAAGACATTTTAGGAATTTGGAACAAAACGGCCGACAGGGAAGTGATCGGCCTTTTGCGCGATGCCATCAAAAAGGTTCTACAATTGCCCCCCCAGGCGTCCATGGAGTACAAGCCTCACCAAACGTCGATTCTAGACAAGTCCTCCTTTCGAAATACGCAAGTGTGGAAACCCAAGGAAGGTCGCGAACGCTCGGATTCTCGGGGTGAGGCGGCGCCTCCTGGTCGACCCCGTACCAGTGCCTGGTCCGGGGAACGCCGAAAGACCGGCAGGGATGTTGACAAGGCGGCGTGGCGCTAGCCTGCTTTTCATTCAAAAAGTTGCCGCCCAATATATTTCTTGAACAAAGAGTAGCATCTAAAATGTTGCTGGTATACTATAAGCAAACCCTGAAGTCACATAAATGTTGTTTTCTTATCCCCGTTATAGTTGATGCTACTATATTTGCCAATCATGCCAAGCCACGTTGATGCCGAATTTCTCGATGTGCCACGTCCTACACAGTCGATCCAGAAGATTTACTGACTAGAGGCATCCGTTTCCTCGGCGGCAGCCACGCTGCGACGGCTGCGACTACGACTGGATCGCTTCTTTTGGGGACTGGGGCTAGCTGCTTCATCCTCCTTGGCGATATCTTCATCTTCGGCGCCTCTCTGAGACTTGCGCTTCTTTTTGGACTGCGACTTCTTGGGGCTAGGACTAGCTGCATCCTCTTCGGCATCGGAATCGTCCTCCTCGACACTGCTCTTGGACACTTTGCGCTTCTTTTTGGGCGAAGGCGACACGGGTTCCGCCTTCACTCCCATCTGCTTATCGTACGTGGTCAGATCCAATGTCAGGGTGCGACTCGAACTGGTACCGACATCGCGACAAACACCCACAAGACTGTCACTGCGCTCATAGAACATATCCTTGAGACTAATGACAATGCATTGAAAGTCCGTTTTGCTACGGTGGCTAATGTAGTTGCACACCTTACGCAAATTGACTGAAGCACAGCGGACGGGATGCAATTCGTGTCAGCGAGATAAAAACTTCCAAAAACAGTACCAAACGACAGGGAGAGACTTACTGTTGTCGAGGGCGGCATCAACTTCGTCCATGACAAAAAAGGGAGCAGGATGGTAGGAGTGAATGGCGAACAACAACGACAAGGCCGCCACAGTCTTTTCTCCACCACTCAACTGTTCCATATCGCGGAAACGCTTCATCGGGGGCATGGCATTGAATTTCATGCCTCCCTTGTATGGCTCCTCCGTATCGTCCAAACTGAGATAGGCGTTTCCACCCAACGGATGCTTGCTGCTCTTGGTCATGTCCGTATAAATGGTTTTGAGAGATTCATCAATATGATTGAACGCGTCGTTGAAGAGCTTGGCCCGCTTTGCCTTTATTTTCAAAAAGGCGGTAGCAGCCTTGCTCGATTCTTTCTTCAAGGCATCGTATTCTTTTGTCGTTTCCTTCAATTTGTCTGTGACTCCTTCAAAGGCTTCCGCAGCCTTCATGTTGGGAGAACTATTCTCAATCTCCGTAATGACCTTCTCTAATTGGTCTTCAAAGTCTTTCTTCATGCGACGCTCTTCACGGTCACTAGGACGCTGCTGCAAATCCTCGTCCAGCTTGGAAAAATCGATTTTTGAGGCGGTCTGCTTGTCGAGGACCACTTTGCGACTGTCCGATTGAGAGAAATGCGGATTGGAGCTATCTTGTGTCATGGCTTGGCTCCCTTCGCGATTAGAAAGCTGAGACTGCTCTCCGCTTTCGTCGTCTTCTTCTTCAGAATCAGAGTTGTCGTTTCCGCCAAGCATGGGAAGCTCGACTTCCTCAACGCGAGCTTTCTGCAAGGTCTCATGTAGGGTACCTCGGAGACGTTCGACCTGAGCTTCGGCCGTGGTAACAGCCTTGCTAGACTTGTGGCAATCGCTCTGAGCCTTACTGTGTTCTTTTTGAGCAGCCTGCACTTCTAGATCGCAAGCTTCTTCGGCCTCGGCTGCTTCCTTGACTTCAGCGTCGGCCTCGGCGAGCTGGGCTTTGTATTGCTCGATCTCCTCTCCCAACTTCTTCTCGTTTGCCTTGGCCTTTTTGAGCTTGGCTTTGTTATCGGCGATCCGCTTTTCAAGAGCGGCAATCGGTTTTACGAAGTCGCGACTAGTCTCGTAGTCCTTCTGCTGTTCCAGCTTAGCAATGTGTTCCATTAATTGCGTCTTTTGTTCGTTGTATTCTTTACGACGTTTTCCAACTGCGTCGGCGTAGCCATCAAAATCTTTGAGTCCCGTCTTTTCGCGAAAAGGACCGAGATGCTCCTCTTCGGCCTTCTTGACGTCTTCTCCAGCCTTCTTGACCTGTTTAGCAAGCTTAGTGATATTGGCGTCCATCTTTTTCGTTTCGGACTCCATTTTATCAATTTGCTTGGTCAAGGATTTCAAGAGTTGCTCCTTTTCGCGATAAAGCTTGTCAGTGTAGGTCAGCTCTCCATTCGTAAAGTTTTCCTTGTTTTTCAAAGTACTTATCTCGTTCTTCAATTCTTGAATGCGAGAACTGTGACCAAACGAACCCCGGCTGCCATGGCCACTTCGGCTGGCGCGTCCACCGGACAAGTCGACAACACTGTCGAGTTCCGAGCGCTCGCTTTCCAGAGCTTCCTTTTTTTCACGAAGCTTCTCCATTTCGGCCGCACCCCAGCGTCCAGCCTTGTGGTCGTCTTGACTTGTGACTCCACCTGTCATAGTACCAGCCTTACTAATCACGGCACCTCCCAAGGTGACCGCCTTGAAGCGAGCCTGCTGGTTGGCACTGCTACGACCGGTACCAAAACAAATTTCACGAGCGCAATCCAAATCATCACAAATCAATGTGTTACCAACAGCGTATAGCACGGCTGGGCGGACAGCGTCTTCGCAAGTAATGGCATCTGCAGCCATCCGAATACGATTATCTCGGGCCGCCATGGTTCGGATACGCTCCTGGCTTTCGTTGGATGGCTGTTCGATGGTATCCAAAGGAAGAAAAGTAGCACTGCCGATACGTTCTTCACGCAAGTGACGCATGCACTCAATACCCGTTTCCTTGGTGTCCACTACAATTGCATCCATGTCCTTTCCAGCTGCGACGGTAACGGCCATGTTGAACCGGCGCTGGGTGGGGCGACAGAGATCAACCAGACGTCCCTGCACACCAGGAAAGTGACGTTTGAGGGAATCAATGGCTTGCGCCAGACGCTCTTCATCCTTGGTTTGTCGACGCGAGTCCTTGGCATCGCGAAGGGTCTTGTTGATCTTTTCGATTTCTCGATCCAACTCTTCCCGGCGAGCTAGCGAGGTCTGCAGGGATTGATTGGCCTCAAGGAGCTCCTTTTCCTTTGCAGAATGATCTGTTTTGGTCTTCTCTTGACTCTTTTTTTGTAAAATAAATTTAATGATATTCGAAACAAGAAAGAAAGGGGAAAAAAAAACAGAATATGAGATAGTGAAAACAGATATATTTGGCAGTGTTTCGATATTCCTTCATACAAAAAAAAAATACGTACCGATGTCAATTTCGCTTTGCGATCAACCAATCGTGCATGCTCTAATTTGGTGGCCGCTAGCGTTTTCTTGGCCTCTTCCAGTTCCCCGGCCAAATTCCCGGCGGCTGCACGCTGACTTTCCAATTGGCGCGTCAATCCTGCCAATGTTCGACGGGGTTCGACGGTGGCCGCCGCGGCCGCTTGACGAACCGTTTCCAATTCTTCCTCTTGTTCTTCCGTCAAGGTCACCGATTCCTGGGTTGCATCCCGTTTGATTTCTTCGTAATCGCGTTCCAATTCCGCCAGGGCCTCTTGTCGTTCCTTGATTTGCTGACTTAGCGATTCCAAATTCCCATCGTGATTCTTGGCATCATTTTGTTTCTTCGTGAGTTGACTTTCGGCCATGGCAATTTTCTTGGTCAGTGACTTGATTTCTTCGGCAATTTGAATTTGGGCGGGTTCCATTTGATCCACCAGAGACGCCGCCTTGACTCGATCTTTGTCGACCTTTTGAGTGTGACGACGAGCGGCAGATGCCTTTTTCTTGGCAGCCTTCAAGGCCTCCGCCGCCGCATCTTCCAATTTTTGTTGATCGATTACTTCTTGACGCAAGTTGACAAGGGCCTCTTCTTGTTCTTTGATATCGGCGTCAATATGAAATAGCTGCCACAAGTACATGTCGGTTTGTAACTGACGTTTCTTTTCCAACAATTCTTGAAAGTGTTCGGCGTCTTCCTTTTGTTCCTTCAGTAGCCGTCGCTCTGTTTTGAATCCCTTTTGACGATTGTATTCGGCAAACACGGCTGCTTCGGCTTCTTCCTTCCGCTTCAGGGCTTGGTCGTAGTCGTCGGCCAGATCGATCGAGGTGGAAATTTGTTCCAAGAGCGTGACCATTTCCTTGGGTGTTTTCCGTGCCATCGATTCGACATCTCCCTGAAACACGAGAAAGTTGCGGGCCTTGACCAAAACTCCAATATCGGCCAATCGTTCTTCGTACTTGGCAAAGGTCATGGACTGTCCATTGACACTGTATTCTCCCTGTCCCGCGGGAGAAATGCCCCGTGAAAAGGCAATTTCTTCTTGCGATTCGGCATCCTGATAGTGCAGGGTTACCATAGCTCGTAACTTTGGTGGCTGTTTCATTTTTTTCTTACCTTCTTGTGTCGACGACGGTCCACGGTAAATCAAATCTTTCATTTGAGAACTGCGCAAATCTCGTGACTGCACACCCAAGACAAAACTAATGGCATCCATGAGATTGGATTTACCAGATCCATTAGGACCAATCACGGAGGTAAAGTCCAAGAAGGGACCAACCGTTTGACGTCCCGCGTAGGACTTGAAGTTTTCGACATCCAGGAACGTCACCGGCATGTTGTTGATGATATGGATGATATTTTTTGTTTTTTTGTTATTATACTCGTAACGATAGGCGGGAACGAACGATGATTCGCTGCGTGGGAAATCAGATCTGAAAAGCCCTGCTGTGTGATAATAATAATTTGGAAACTGTAGTACGGCAGATATTGCACTGATGCTGTAAGGTCCAAGATAAGCAAAGCAAGCTAATGCCTTCAACCTCGTAGAGTGGTACAACTGAGTAAGTTGAGATAGCAAACAAGCAGGAATGCTGATATTATTATTAAAAAATGTTGATACAAATCTGTGTTTTGAGATTTCTTGTGCCGCCATAGAGTACAGTAGCAGTGCAGTAGCAGCATTGCTGGATGAATGATGCGAAATAATAAAAAAAGAAACGAGCAAGGTTGGCAGCAATATTTAAGTATTTAGAAATCCGTGGTAATGAATCCTCAGTGATCTTCTATCTCTCATTACTGAAAACACGATTCATCTTGATAACCAGTGCTAAACATACCATCGAGGCTGCCTTTGGGATTTTCCCGCTCTAATTTTTTCATTCGAAGCTCACTTGCTCCCTCCAGATTTAATGTAACTTTGGTCACGCACACTTGGACATTTTCACAACACTTACTCGGAGTATTATTTATTTCACTGCGATTCTGTTTTTGTTTTTTGTTTTTTGTTTTGAATATCTTCCGACCATCCATCATCAATTTATTCTCTATGATCTATGTGTATTGATTTTCGCACAACAAATACCTTAAACTTATCATCAACTGGGAAAACTGGGAGTATAAAAATCTGCTTGGTTTTAAATGGCACGAAAAAAATACAGAACCATACAAAAGCGAAGTACAAAATGTGGCAACGTACCATCTTTATCCTGACGACGACGATGACGACGACGTCGCTCCTTTGTTCACCAGTTTCAGCTGCATGGACGTCGGGACCATCGTCTCTCAAGACACCATTGGTAGTAGTGTTATTTGGGAGACCCGGAAGCGGCAAAACGACTATTGCGGAGCAAGCACGCGAACAAATTCAGGAACAGAATCGTTTTTCACGTTTAGTAGTAGGGTTGGATTTAGATGATTGCATTCCACAGTGGATGAGAGATAATTTTGCCAATGGAATATATCCCACCTTGAAAGAACGACAAGAAGTGGCCAAGATTTTTTGTGATTACGTCGAAGACCAATGCCGTCAGTTAGAAGAAGAAGCAAAAAATATGCAAAAGCAAGGTGCAGTTCTGGTGTCATTCAGTTTTGTGAATACTGATTTGCGTGATATTTTTCGAGAAAAATTTCCTTGCGCTGTTTGGGTCTTGGTAGACACATCCGAAGAAGAAGCCAACAAACGAATACGTCAACGAAAGGGACATTTTTACAGCGGGAAACCCAGTACTAATGATGCAATAAAGGTAGCAGCTACTGTTGGCAGCAACCTACAAGAAACGGACGAAAAAGATAACACAGAATGGAACTTTGCTCCTGTGGACTTTCCACACACAATTTTGGATGGAAATCAACCAATTGCTACCAACGCCAAGATCGTCTGCGAAATTGCCTTACAACAAGGTGCAGTGTAGAATGCAATAAATGCAAATGCTTATATTTGTATACTTGTTGAAACTATCTGTATATCTATTTATATGTAAATTGCAAAATGGATTCTACAACGTAATCCGTGTGAATGTGCATTCGCATGATTTCATCTTCCTTCGTGCGCGTAATAATATTCAACCCTTATGATGAGTTGTTTATTTACTTGCATTGTTGTTTAGAAACCGCACTCATTGGGATAAATTTGTCTCCACGCAAAAAGCATCTGCTGACTCAACTCTGGATAATTTGCCTGAAAGTCATTGGGGCTCTCAGCAAAGCAAACAATTACAGTATCCGTAGCAGATGCAATGACTCCCAGTACGACGTGAGACAGTGACAATCCAATGACAAAGGCAAGAGCAAACGATGCAATGTACTGATTATCACCAAAGACTTCCACCCACGACGGAAATAGGTTTGCAATGGCCATTCCAAACGCTCCGGTCAAAGCACCAACGACAAAATTTATGAGTGCCAGTGTTCGAAAGACCAAGTTGTCGTTGATAATGTTTGTCCAACCTCGATTTCTGAATAGCTCCATGACTTTCTTGCCCGCTGTCATGTATTCGTATCCGTACAATCCTACGTAAATGTTCGCATATCGGTTGAAATACTCGGCCAATCGTTCCAAGAAGGCCACAATACACTCGAGAATGCAAAGCAGCAAAGAGTTGCGCCCATTATTTCTGCGAGCCTCGTGGACCATTTGGTGCAAGACCTGAATAATTGCCATGACCAAACTACCCAAACAAATAGAACCAAAGCTGTAAGTAGTGGCGCGGCAAAAGGAATCTGTAATGGCTGGAGACCACAATGCATTGGCTTCGTCGGGTGCAAACCACCACGTCCCCACCACACCCGCTACTGTGACAACAAGTACATTCTATAATGTTTGATAATTACGTTGCCATAAATTGAAAAAGTAAGAGACAGAAAGGTATGAATATAAATTTGCACAACCCATATTAAAATAGCCTGTTTGGTACATACCTTGATCACCTCCATGGTCCAGTAGAAGGAAAGAATGAGAAAAAAAGTGGCAATCGCTCCTACAGGACCATCCTCCTCGCACTGGCCAGTTGAATCATCGCACGATCGTGTACGCATAAGGATGCCCGTGGCAGATAGAGTCCAAATTGTTACCCAAATCATCATGGCTATTACCATACCAAAGGCTACCACCATGATCCCTACGTTGCTTTTGACGACCGTGGTGGCAGTTACAAGGTTGGCCTTTGCAAAGGGAATCCGACGCCACACCGAGTAGGCATACCAGAGACTCAAAAAGAACACGAGGAAATAAACGACGGATGCCCAGACGAAGCCCTCGACAGCAAAACCAATGGCAAAGACCAATGCAACTCCTATCGAGAGACAGAGACTGCCTTGGATGAGTATGTCTGCGTACTGAATCATGACACACAAGGCTCCAAAGATTAGCATAATTGCTGCCACTGTCGATACCAAACAGAGACCCAAAACGCCCGTGAGAGAGAGCGTGTCATCCGAATAATGCGTGTTCGTCGTGGATTGGTGCATGCCCTCACGCAGGGCCGGGATTCCCCAGGCAAAACCCAACGTGCAAACAGTTCCCAAATGAAGAACAAACAAGACGGCAAAGATGCCATCACGGTACTGGTTCGGTTGTTTCTCTCCACGAGCGACTTGATCTTGTACAGTAATGGTGTTATGGACATGGATGGCATTACTACTCCTACCACCATTATCATCATTAGCCGTCGTCGTCGTCGTCGGAGGAGGAGGAGTCGTGGTTGCAGCAACCGGGTTCGTCGCTGCTCCCGACTCTTCATCGTGTGTCACTTGAAGCAATGGAGTGTCGAGAGAATCGGCATTTTCCATGCGGATTGTTACGGGATCTCTTTTATCATCCATGGTATTCGCAAAAGCTAGCAGAGGATGAGAAGTATATTGTTATGTTGTTAATCTTATTGATGTTCCAGCTTTGGATATACTCGTACTCCAGTAGTAAATTAAATCGTGTTTTGTGTGTTAATTGTTCGTATAGTAGTAGTGATACTACTCCTGTGATACGGTGAGAAGGATCTTATCCTCAAGCTGAAACACTTTAATTAATGAATGCGAGAAGCGGGAACCGTGAATCCCGGGTTCGACTCTAAAAATACTATGGAGTCGTCGATTTCGTTTTGTCAGGTGACTGCGATACAGATACAATAGTTCCACGCGACGGGAGTGGAAAATACCCCTCCCCCCCCCTCCTTCCTTCTTGCTTGAGAATCCTGCAGAACTGAGTTACTCTACCAGCTTAAAGCTAAAAGCACTCCCCCGTCTATTCTTCTCTACATTCGCTTTGTTTTCGCTCCTGCAATTTCCACAATGAACCTATCATCTCATGTAAAAGAAAAATCGTGTAGGAGCATGTCCAAGTACCCTTCTTGCAGAACTGCGATCGCACTCGAGTGCCATTTCACCATTGAGTTCAAAGTTTGTTCATCAGACACTATCAAAAAAGTACAACACGATAGGTCCCTTCGACTCTTGCCGATAACACAATATATTTTATCTAGTCATTAGCTAAACGTCTATATTCGCATTTTGGATTGCCGATCCAAAATCCTCATGTTGAAGAGCTGTAGTAGGCCTCCCACGAGTGCCACCCAAGCGGCGGCCTGTAAACTTGGAATGCCTCGGCACAAGAAAATAGGGATCGAATTCAGTGGCAATGCCATAGTGACGTGAGCAGCAGAGACAGAGTGCGTACTTGCGCCGCCGCCAAACCACAGGTACCGGGTTAACAAATAGAGGCTGGGCAAGCAGGCGGCCACTCCGCCGAGATGCAAAAGTGGGCCAAAAATGCTGGGGGATGTCCAAAATCCTGCTCCTGCAAGTTGGGCCGACGCATACATGGCCCTGTTGTGCACCATCGCCTGTTGGTAGAGCGTTGCGAGATCCTCAAGGCTCTTGCCGTCTTCTGACACCGCCGTCGCCGACTTATACAGGTCTTGGTGGTCGACCGCAATTTTCTCGAAAAAGAGTATTCCCGAACCACGAACTAAAATGACATAAAGCGAAGCGTAAAGGAAGACTACGACACTTCCCATCAGTGGCGGGACGAACTTTGTTGTCGAGTTCAGATTCTTGATATTCATAAAAGAGAACAAGCTATACCTGCTCTTTTGGTTCGCGCCTGGTCGTTTGAGTCGATTTCCGCGACCATCCATGGAAGACTCGCCTTCCAAGGCCAGTAGAATCGGAGCAGCCAAAAACGTTCCAAGGATTGATGTGGGAATTCCAAAGACGGTTGAAACCTCAAAGTCTGCATCGAGGCCGGCAACACCGAATCTCCCGTATAGTACTGTAATGGCGCAGACAAACGAAGCAACGCAAGCCAAGTTGCCTGTCGATCTCGTCTCCTTGCTTTTTGTCTTTCTGGAGCGCAAACCCACAGCGAACGCAAGTCCTGATAGACCATAAACGGCAAGATACGTGGAAGCCCAACCTCCCGCACCAAATGGATGGATTTTTCCGGTCAAAATAAATTGTGGGATGGAGGATATCCCTAAAAATATGGGGAAAGAAGCCATCCAGACATACGTAACTTGCATGGCCTCGCCAAAGCTTTCGAGTTCTAAAAAGTGGCCCAGCACCGAAGCAACTGTTCCAAAGAAAGAAACAGCCATGCAGGCAAGCGCTGTCAAGACAAGAACGGGAAATTTCTCTTCGCTCATACTTTGCATCACGATGAAACATGCCACCCCGCCACCAAACATGAGGCTAAATGTCATGAGGCGAAACAGCATGAACGTGTCTTTTTTACCAGTGGAATGCTTGCGCTCTCTTAGCTCCAGAGGTCCAGTAACGGCCAAGAGCGTAGCAAAAATAGCGGTCAACAAACCCCATCCACCTGAACGACTCTTTTTCCCTCGAATCAATTCCACCCCAATACTGGACAAGGTGGCATATGGATTATCGAAGGATTTTTGCAAAAGCGTCGTCGGCGATTCCCCGGCGCTCATCATTGCAATGACGTCCACAAGCCAATCCGGCAGCGCAGGGGCCGCGAAAATTAATCCAATCGCAACCAAAAATGTCAAAGCAGAGAACTTCTTAAAAAGCTCGCCTCCCGCATCAGGAAGATAATGGTTCAGCATTGAAAGCGAAGCCACGCCCCAAAAAGATAGGACGTACCCAAGAACAATTGATAACGGCGGCGACACCTCGTAGTAGGTCACTCCGTAGAAGCTGCCGCATGCATTGATAAATGGCAGAATCACAGAGGGAACTGACACAAGGAGACACGCCGGAAGCATTATGAAACAATAGAGCAGAATCATGGGTCGCGCTGTGCGGGGCAAAGATTCCACCATACCACCGCCTACGGCAGGTTGAATGCGGTTGTATCGTGACTTTACATGTACTGGTTTCAACACCGCCCGAGGGATGAACATGACCACAATCAAAAGGGTAGCCGATAGATAGCGAAAGAAGATGCTGGTAGAATCAGGGCCATCGTCGACGACGGTAGAGTCGTCGTTGGCGTCAACGAAAATCGTAGCAGCTTTAGCTACGGCAGATGATATGGCAATATCGGTGGACAGAGATGATATTGACTTGTTGTGTTGCATGCACAAAGCAATGATGACAATCATTCCGCTCGTGAGGTAGGCGTAATATTCGTCGTACAACATTTGCTCGTCTTCGACCTCAGCGATGTCGAGCTCAATTCCAGCCAACTTTGTGGCTGGCAATGGCATACAAATCAGCGTACATTCGAGAAGTGCCAAGACAATGGTATAGACAACCAAAACTTGTCCAGCTACGTCGAATTTTTTGACAATGCCAGCTCCTACTCCTCCAGTAGAGCGCACGGCAAGTCCAGCAAGGAAACCAACACCAATTGATGCAAAGGTTATCAATATACCAAACCGAGTCAAGGAAATGCTCAAACCTGGCAATGCCAGCTGCACTGTCTCTTCCATACCGGCGAACCGATAAGAAAATACTACTACTCCAGTTGCATGCACAACAAAGAGGAAGACAGAAAGATACCGAAGCTAGAATCCCAAAGTGTTAAATGCGTTAGCTGTAATAGCGATTTCTCAACATTTGCCAGCCAGTCCACCAAACAAAAAAGACTTACCAAACGGGTGGTCAACCACAGAGAAAGGCCCAAGAAGGCAAGAATTGGCAAAGGTATCAGTCCCCATGGCATGCCAAAGGCGATTCCTCCGGCCGTTCCTGCCAAAGCAAACAACAGCTGAACAACATCCTCGTGGAATTCTCCAAAGAGTGGTTCATTTGTTTGCGCCGAGACGGAGCCCCATATCCATCCGCCAGCTACAACAAACAAGGTAGCAATCGTCAAAAAGATGCTGACCATTTGTGACGAGGGCAGATCGTGTCCCTTAAACTGGTACGATACTCGATGGCACAATGGGATCAAGTAGCGGTGCTGGCAGGCGAACGAAGCTGCAAAGGTGGCGAGCAATGGAATGAAAGCACCTCGCAATGTATTCCCGGTACGGGGGAACATTATATTGCTGATAAAGGACATTGGAAAGCTGTATGGTCCATGCATTCTCTCGGTAATAATCATGGCATGGAGGACATAGTGCAGCAGGTAAGGAACAGTCCAGACCAAAACTAAATCTAGCCAGTCGTCCATCGTTACACTGGAACTGATGATTCGTCTTCGAAATGTCATGGCATGCACCAGCGGGGGAACCAAAAGCAAGATTGCTGAATGAACTCGGGCGTACCGTGTTGGCAAAATAAAAGAATCTGTCAGGGAGTGTGGACTGACTTTCGATTTTCCATTATCATCATCTCCCTTATCATTTTTCTTTCCGTTTCGTGCAACTGCATTTGGTGACGGGACAAAAGAAGATTCGCAGCATCCCAAGAATACCATTCCGGTCACCAACAACACAGCGAAGGTCAGAGGCATTTGAGTAGCCGCTAAATCAACACCGAACTCTGCTTCCAAGGCTTTGGTTAAGTACAAGGAGGTGATTGCTGCAGCAACCGGCGGTAGCATCGAATGAAGCATTTTCTCTACGGCTTTGGCCCACGAGGGAGCATCAGCGTAGATCCATTCAAATTGTAGTGTGCACCAGGCAGCCTTTATATTTTATTATTGAATGGTTGGCGCGAGAGAGGGAGGGAGGGATCATACAAAGAATTGATCAGAAACTTTCATTTCAATTGCGTCTACTTGATAAATAATAAATTTAAAATGCAGAAAAAAGCAAAAAAAACGTAGGAACCAATACAGCGTCACGTTGCGTTACATTACGTACCGTACAAAGGAACAAAAAACCATTGCCTGTGGTTCGCAGCAAGACACTGAGTGTGGTCAAACCACCAGTATCATCGTCCGGTGTTGCCAGGAGAAGGAACCATCCCGATACCAGTGTTACAATGACAGCGCTTACCCATAAAAAGACGCTTAAAAATTCACGCGCATTGGCCATGTCCAAACCGTAACATGCCAACAGTAAGAAAAGAAGTGTTTGTAGTGGATACGGTGATTCGAATTCCAAAAAGACCGACAGTAGCGATGGGATTAAAAAGATCATGGCTACACGATTGTGTTCGTACTGGAGCGTTTCCTGTTTGTCACTGGTTTGAGAGAAATTCGTAGCACCAACTGCACCAGCACCAGCACCACTACTGTACGCTACTGTCGACGTATTCGCATTGGTTCCGTACGAAGCACCACCAGCACCACCAGCACCACTATACGATGCGTACGTCGTTGTTGTATGACGTTTGGAATCACCACGATGTGTCAACTGAGAGACTCCTGCCGTCGATGCAGCAGAAGGAATTACTTCACCATACGGTTCATTCGATGCAGGTGATTGGTGAAATAATTGATTCTGAGTCAACGTTGTTGCGGTTGCAGGTTTTGGTGGCAGCAGTGGTGGTGGTTGTTGTTGTTGTGATGGTGGTGGTGGAGGCAAATGTGTTTGAGCAAATGGACGGGATTGTTGTTGTTGTTGTGGAGGAGGCGGTGGATACGACAGCTGTGAATACGTCGAATCGTAGCCTTGTTGATTGCCATAGCCAGACGCTGCTAGTGATGATAGTGGTGGTGGTTGTTGTTGCTGCTGTAAACCGTAGGAAGTTGTAGCATGTGCAACAGCATAACCAGAGGCAAGACCACTGTTGGATCCATGCTGTTGCTGTTGTTGCTGCTGGGGAGGTACCGCATTCTGCTGGTTTTGTGAATATCCATACTGTTGTTGATGGTGTTGTTGCTGCTGCTGCTGCTGCTGTGGTGATGGTCGTTGAAATTGCTGGTTGTTGTTGTCATTCAAATTCATACCTTGCATACGAGCTTCCATAGAGTTTTGCTGTTGCGGCTGTTGTTGTTGATGTTGATATTGATTGGCGCCAAATGACTGCTGATTGTACTGGTTGGACTGATACTGCTGCTGCTGCTGCTGCTGCTGCTGCTGCCCTGCTTGACCTTGTGGCTGTCCATACTGTCCGTAGTTTTGGTTGGGAGGGCGAGGTGGTGGTGGAGGCGGCGGCGGCGGCGGAGGAGGAGGACCCGAACTATTGTATCCGTATCCGCTCATGTTGCGAAGTCCAATCGTATAACGTCACTGGGAAGTGCGAGATGGGACAAGTTCGACCTGGGCCTCTATGAACAACGAAAAGATGGTATCGACTCTGAGGTGTTTTTATCTGGTAGAACAAGGTTGGATGGTCTTGACGAGAAGTAACGATGATTTTAAAATAATAACAACTTAAACAATGACCAAGATTGCTTGCAATAGCAGGCTTCTACGTACAGTTGTCTAGTAGTAGATCTAGTTTGATTATGGACGAATGATGTGTTGTGTTTTTATTATGTTTCGTACAGTACCAGGGAGAGGCAGTGCGCCGGTGCGAAAAATTGACGGAGATATCAAGACCCATCTTTTCTCGTGACTAAAAACTACGGCACTCTGTTTGATTCGACCCACGCCTACTACTACTACTGTAGCTACTAGTAGATCAGTCAAGCTAGCTAGTACTCCGTAGTAGATACTACTGCAGAAGTCTCAAGAATAGAGAGTACCAGGTATTAGTAGTAGTAGACTATTAGAGCTAGAGCGGAGGTCTCGGCAACGAGATAAAAAATAAATAATAATAATAAAAATATAAAAAAAGTCAGAAACGGAAACTGAAATGCAAGTTCCAGCCAAAACATGAGAAGCAACGCAAACGGGTGACAGCGAAAGAAACAAAAAAGCCATTCGATGAACTTTTCAAGTCAAATAAATGTAAAAAGTACTAAATACGAAATACTAGAGTTGTTATTTTTTCTTTTCTCTATTTGCCCGATCCAAATTCAATCGGCAGGTTCCAGACCCATTTGTTGGCGGCCCATTTGATGCCCTTTTTTACAGGACAGGCACTGCAAACCCACCCCCCCAAAAAATTCGCCCAAAAGTTAGCAAATCAACAAAAAAAATCCCAAACGATACAGGCACGATGATTTAGGCATACAATAAATTATTGATTAAAAAAAGAAGAAAACGTACCCGTGTAGCGATAGAGGATCCAAACTTCCATCTGGTTTTAAACTGTAAAAAATGATCACTTTCCCTCGCTTAGGTTTGACTTTCAATCCTTCCTCGCATTGTGACATGTTGGATGGTGGAGGTTTTCCTCCGGCCCGGGGAAAAATAGTCTCACCACCTTCTTCTACGTCGCTCAAGTACCAAAAGACGGTTATCATACGATTTCGACGTCCATATTGAATAAAGTTTTTCAAGGTGTGTTCATCATTTTGGTATAACTCTTTATCGAAGTAATCGTGGTGAGCATCGTACTGTAGTATTGCACAAAATAAAAAGTGACGGACAAACAACAAAGTGGAAAAAGTGAGCCAACCAAAGTATAGTTTTGGTGTGTGTTGTTGTTGCTATCAAGAAATAATTGTAATGCAATTCCATCGACACAATAACTTGTACTCAACGACAAATGTCCACACGCACACGCACCTTCTCTCCACCACCATATCGCAACACTTGCACATGTTCCTGATGAAAGCGTGGAACCCGCACCAAGCTGGCCGTTCTGTAATCAATGTCGTCAATGATGGGATGCTCCTTCTTCTGTAAAAAGGTAGATTGAGAGGTTCGAAAGTCGGAGGATGGACGTCCCTGGTCCGCATCCATAAGGGTAACTTCGGAATATTTCATGGTTGGTGCTGCCGCTTCTTCAAAAAAATCACACTCATAGTCATCCAAGAAACCCTCCACCGAAAATACTAAAGGTTCTAAAGACAGGGTTTCTAAGGTTGCCTTACGCTGTTTCTTTCCCAAAATATCTGGACCGGCACCGGGAATAATATTGTACAAATCAATGGTCCGTTGAAAGCCAATTTCAACACCCGGCCAAATGAATTGTCCTCCCTGAAAGAGCATCACCATGCCCACCTGAACCAACCCATCCATCTGAGCATACGGAGCAGTTTCTTGCATGAGCAATTCTCCATCGGAAGAATAAATATTCCACTGTTGCTGCAAATCGCTGGCGGGTCTCAAATCCAAATATTCCGTTATCGTTTTCTTAAAAGCAGTCCAATCTGGCAAACCTTCCATTTCGACTTGTGGAGGATTTTCTGTCCGTTGCGCATCCTTGTAAATGGTCAATTGTAACGATCTGATGCTCTGGTCCATGCACAACACGTGCATTCCCTTGACCGGTTTTTCGTGCAGTACTTTGGCCAAGGCTTCGTCGTGACAAGGAAATTCGTGTTTGGACGACATTCTTCGTTCCTTTGTTTTCTTTGCTGATATCTTAGATTTCGTTTCTTCTAATGTGGAAGGTGCTGTTATATTTTTCGACTGGGCAGGTTGTGACGATGATGCAATCGTTTGGTATGTTTTTATCAACTGGGGAGATAACAGGCCCAATGCCAATGAGAAAAGTCCAATCAGCAAGCACACCAGTAGAGGAATTTGGCGACCACCTGCCGAAGCAGCTATATCAGATGTATTCTTTTTCAAGGATGAAACTGCTTTTTGGTTGCTATTATCAGTCAACTTGGGTGTTGCTGCCTTTTTGTTTGGACTAGTAGTCTTTTTGGACATTGTACAGCAGCAGTACTCTGTACTCGTAGTAACTTGTGGGGGTGGATATCTTTCTTTGGCAATTATTACAACGAGCAGCGGGAAATAAATTCCAGTGAGGTATAGTACGCTAATAATTACGATCTGGATGAAGCTTCTGCTTATATTGTTCCATTCGATTAGCCGTCAAAAAAGTATTATACTTTTTTAATAATAATATTATATTGCAGCACAGAAGTAGTCTCTACTAGTAGTAGCAGTATCCCGAACTGCATAAAAGTAGACTATTAGACTACTACTAGCTACTGCAGTCTAGTCGTCGCGGCGGTGTTGTTGCCAGCGTTACCAGAAGCTAATAGAGCAATTGCACCTCGTACCTGGTACTTAGTCAGTAGTGTAGTCTACTCTGCTCGATTATTAGTCGTCTACCAGTAGTAGTCTACTAGTACTACTACTAGTAGTATCAAACGCAATAAATACAAGAGTCATCTTTTTGTTAACATGTGCGTCGAAATCATCAAAACATTGAGTGTCCGGGATGGACCGAAGAATGAGAAGCAAACGTACTACTACCTCTCAAGAGTGTATCTTTGCTGCAGGTGTTGTCAACAGCGAGCCATCGGCATCTGGCAGTGTTCCACTTGCAGAACAGCACGGAGTAAATAAATAATAATGCAAAGAAACGAGCGTGTCCCAGCGTAGCGTAGTACCAAAGGAAGACCTCTATTTTGAATCACAAACTTTGATACTTGCAACAATCAACACACTTTTTTTTAACAACTTAAAATTTAATTACAATGAAGCTCGCATTTGTCCTTTCCTTCTTGGCTACCACTTCGGCTTTCACTACCATGCCTTTGCAACAAAGGGTACGTTGTCGGTTGGGCTTTGGGGCTTTTGCGTATACATCGTTTTCCATTATTATTATTTTAGCAAAAAACAACATGGATTCCTTTTCATAATTAATTTTTCACCTGTTTTTTTTCTCTCTCTCTGTCTCTCTCACACACTTAATAAAAAAAACTGTACGCAGGCGCCGATTCAATTGAATTTGCTTGCACAGGAACACATTGATGAACTGTTCGAAAAGGGCGAAGAGTGCATGGGCTCGGAATGTGACGTGGAGTCCGTATCCAATCTGCTCGAACACTTGAAATTTCAAGAAAAGGAGTTGACAGATCGCGTAGCCGAAATCGACAAGATGGTCAGTGCACTCGAGGCCATCAACAAAGATTCAAATCGCGAAGTGGACGAGGTTCGCGAAACCGTTCGTGCTATTTTCCGCATCTTCCAGATGGGTGACAAGGCCAGTGGCAACGATTATCCTGCCTTGAGCAAACCAACGGGTTACTCTGGAGAGGTAGGCGATGGACCTACCACCGCCTACGATGCCTTGCCTCCAAAGAAGTACAAGGCGTAGGCAGCTGCTACTTTTGTAATGGAAGCAATGCTCGATTTGACGTGATGGGATCGGATGGTATTTCAAGCACCAGTGACAGTCGATACAGTATTTTCGTGAAAATTCTTTGCCTGAAGAAAGATATGTCCAAAGGCTGTTAGGAAATGGGACTTTTCCATACATCACTACAACAACATCGCACACATTTTATTTGTTTTGCCCGTGAGACGAATCCATGAATATAATAGTAATGAATCCACTAGTGCCCAAAAATAGTAGTATGGTTCAAAGAAGACATATTATATTCTTGCTGGCGACATGCCCGTCTTAAAAACTATTGCGTCGATTAAATGCGTCTCTGAAAACTTGTCTGTTTATTTTTGCGGGAGGGAAGGCCTACAATCGAAAATTTCGATGCTCAATTAGGTGGCAGCCAGCAAAAAAGACAACAATCAGATGCATGTCAATGACTAGTCTACTCGAGTCTCTAACCTCGAACAACACACTGTAGATTGGGAAAAATAAGATTGAATGCAGCAGAAACTCGCTGCTGTTCCACCTAAAAAGGGACTGTGCCACTAGAGCAAGAAGTAAAGGCATAGTGGGCAATCCGAGGACAAACAAATAATAATAAAAGAATCATGAAATGTGTATACTGATATGATACGCTGTTGTGGTCTTTGTAGTCTACGTTATGTATGCTATGGGTGAATAAGTATGGTTATGACGTTTAGCGTGGTTGTGGGGAAGTGGAATGGGTCTCGCAGTAATGTATGTTATAAGACAATCCATTCTTGAATTCAATCATGGTCAAAAAGCCAAACCTAAGCAATTTTTTTTCTTCTTTTAGTACGTGCCAAACAAGTAGTAAAGGAATACGTTTGGCAATTTTCTCCGTCCTTTGTTTTGCATTCGCTTCATCCTACTCCAGCTTTCTCCAAAGACAAGATTTCATTGTATTAAAATAGCTTTTTTGTCCACGTTGACATCCAAAACAACTAAAGAGAATGTGTGTGGGTGTGCATTTATTTTTGTTTAATTGGGCTTCCACTTCTTGGGAGGAAGAGCATCGTAAGCAGTAGTTGGACCATCACCAACGTCTCCAGTGAATCCGCTAGCATACTGCTTGGGCTGTGTGACGAAACAAAACATACCATTAGGGGGAAACATGTGTATATCAAGAATGATGAGAATTAAGACCTTACAAACATGACTGTGCAAACATCTCCACTGCATTCGTACTGTAACTTACACCGCGTTCAAAGACACGCAACATATCCTTGACAAATGCTTTGACTTCGTCCTTGTCACGATTTTTCTTGTTGGAAACTTCTTCCAAATCGGCAATCATTTTGGAAATTTTTTTGAGTCGTTCTTCCATTTGTGATTGTTGTCCCTTGAGTTCCGACACCAGGTTGCTGACTTCATCGACGGAGCATTCGGATCCGACGCAATCATTGCCGGACTTTAAAATAGCATCGACTTCATCATCGGTCAAGAGGACTGGAAGAGCTGTAGTGGAAGAAGCAGCAGAAGTAACACCAACGACAGACTGTACAAAGGTGGCATTTGTTTTGAGCAAGAGTAAAGCGGCGTGAGAGAGAATTGACCGGGGGAATGAGTATACAAATCACGATTCCATCCTAAACCATCCAACAATACAAGAGTCAACAGCCATTGAATATTATTTCAAATAGAACGCACCTTGAATGAAGGGATTAATGGAGCAAAGGCATTGGTAGCCGATAAAAGAAGGGCAACCGTCAAGAGTCTGAACATCATGTTTTGTTGCTTGTGTTTGTTTGTTTGTTTGGGGTTTGAATTGAATTGAAATTTGAGTTGAGTGAATCTATGTTCAGTTTTTTGCATGCATGCGAACAGCGATGATTCTTTGTCGTCCATCAAAAGATACGATACGATCCATGCAGTACTACAGTAGCTAGTCTAGTGTGTGTGTGCGCCGAGGCGTAAGGAACAGGCAGATGTCAAAAAATAATTATCATGGAAGCCAACAAACGCACTCCAAAATATGATGACTCAATTCAGATTCATGATTATGACGTCACTTACACAACTACTCGGAGTAGAAGCAACCGCCGACGAAGGCGACCAACACTTCCAAGCAAACCAGACAGCATAATAATACCACCAAAGAATAAGTATTGACATGTCCTTCTTTGGCTTTGGCCGTCGTGATGATGAGGGTGGCATTCCCTTGTCCTCGTCTCACTCTACTGGCAGTCATCATCATAATCATCATCATCATCAACAACAACAACAACAACAGCAGCAGCAGCGGCAAGAACAGCAGCAGCAACCAACTCCATTGTCTCCTCGAGGTCCACCACCCACGCAACCATCGTATCAACCTTCATCGGCTTTAACCCCCAACTCGAATAGTTCTGGTTCTCAAAAGCAACGTCTTACCGTGAATTCAATGAAGGAACAACATTCAAACCAATTATTGCCAATCATGCCCAATATTCATATCTTTACTCCAGAAGCTCCTTCAGAAATAATGGAAGGACAGGAACATGAGACCATGGAGCAGCAACCAAATAATGGTACCACGGCGGTCGACAGTGACATTGGCGGTGATGGTAGTAATGACGATATCCACCACGAACCTTCTATGGAATCTTACCAAACAGCCACTGAACGGGAAGAAGACGAAGAATATTATGACGATCATCAGCAGGAGCAGGAGCAGCAGCAAGAACAAGAACAACAATATTACAATCAAACGAACCCAACAAATCACTCCCAAGACGCCATGAACGTCAAGCCACCCACGATGGAACACGCACGAGAACAAGAAGAACACCAGAAAACTCCTCCGAGATATGTTCCTGGTTCGGCTAAGAAATTGATTGACAAGTTTCGCACCCCTGGTCATTCCCTGTACAAAGGCTTGACGCTGACAACGAGTACCGATGATGATACTCCTACTACGACCACAACAACACCCAACGGGGATCTTCACAAGGCTGTCTTCACACCTCAGTTCAAACAAATCCACGACAAAACGGTTAAACGTCGATTGCAAAAGCAGCATTATCGTCACGATTTGGAATTACGAATTGCCAAACTTATGGCGGATTTGGCCACGACCAGCATGGAACGACAATCGCACAATGCAACCTTTATGAAGCTACACGTGTGTGGTCCCATGATGGCAACCAGTGAATGCATTGCACAGGAACGAGAGTATAGTATGAGTCCACATTATATTGGCAGCAAACATTGGATGGCCTTTCAAAGTCGATTGTCGACGCTTGATCGTGTCATGACATTGTATTCCAATGTCGAAGTTCCGACTCTCATTCGGGATTCATTGGATCAACCGTTGGAAGCACTGACACAAGACATTACGCCGGCCTTTCAGGATCAAACCCGACGATCGTTACTGGAAGAACAACGTCTTGTGCGTCAATTTGAAGAAACTGTTGCAGCCACAGCATCTCGTCGGTACGCCGAAGAACGTGCCAGTCGGATAGCATCGTTCCAAGTCGTCAAGGACAAACTGCTCAAGGTCGTCAAACGCGAAACGGATCCGAAACGTATTGAAGAAGCCATTGTTAAAGTGAAAACCTTGCGCGCCAAATTGGAACAAGAGCGTGTTGAACGGTCGATGCGAGATGAGCATTTGAAGACGTGCATCGAACAAGATGAACTGAGCATGAAGCGAGCAGCTTTGGAAGCTACGGGAGGAGATGATTTGTTTGCAACTACGATTGCTACGAGTCATGTTCCCGCGATTATGATGGCAGGTGGTAGCAGTGACGTTGCTAGCAGTGTCCGCCGAACGATTGCCTACCAGTGAATGATTAAAAAATAATACCTACGGATGACTAAACGTAAATGGGGTTGGGGTGCGCGGGCATTGGAGGTAGAGTTGCCATTCAGAAGAAAAAAAGAATCACCGAAAAATTCAACCGCTGCAGTACTTTGTCTATCTTCTAAAGCACGACTTGTCAAAACATGTAAATGATTTATTAGTTGTTTTCTCATGATCCCGCTACATAAAGCATTCCCTTGCGATTACAGTCCGCCACGCTGAATAGAAGTACTAGCCGCTTATTGTTATGCCAAGTACTTCTAGTAAAGCAGAGCTACTTCTCCATTGAATTTTGGAGTATTTGTTCTTTTAGTAGTTGAAATCCATCGGCCAAGCTTGGAACCATCGTTCCCTCATCATGGCAGATAGTTCCGGATGGTTGGTATCAAATTTGTTTGGTGCTTCCGCATACAACACAACAACAGACTTGCAAGCACTTCCCACAACACTAAAGAGTGTCATGCAGAGCGTCAAGCCAGTAAAGAACCCAATTCTGTGAAAATAAAATAAAATAAAATGGGGTTAGTGGATGTAGAGAGAGAGAGAAAGAGAGAGAGAAAGCGACGTCAACAGCTTGCCATCTATGATTCCAGTGGAAGGAGAGCACAACAGACTTACAAAAAAGGAACAACACTGGGAACTCCTGTACCCAGTCGTATGGCTGTTCCAATGCTCAGACCAATTAGTCCGTTCAGTAGAGCCACGACAAACGATATAATCATCAAAGCGTGGTCGGTCAGGTCATCCAAAATAATGGTCTGCCATCCACGGTTTTGAAATACATCGACTACTTGAATACCGGCTTCCGTGTAAGAAAATCCGTAAATTCCCACAAAGACGTAGCCATATTCATTGAAGTAATTCAAAATATTCTCAACGAAATACAAGAGACACTCCGCGATGCAAAAGAGAAAGCTGTTTTCACTGTCTCGGAGCGCAAATACCACATACCGCAACGCCGAAACGGGAGTCACAAAGAGGCTTCCCAGGCAGATGGAACCAAACGAATGAGTGATGGCGTCTTGGAAGGCTTCTTGTACAGCTCCGGAGCAAAACGACGCTGCTTGCGAAGGACTGTACCACCAGGTTCCAATGACTCCAGCCGCTGTTACTCCCACAACATTGTTGAGCACTTGCGTCGTCCAATAGTAACTCAGGAGAAAACCAAGAATCATCCACCAATTAAAAGCTTTGTTACAAGTACCATCTCCTTCACACTCGGCCTCCACAAAGATGGTCGAGACAGAAGAAGCCGTCCACCAAACGGCCCAACCAAAGGCAACTGCTAGTGTCAAATATGCGTAAATTGTCACACCTAAATTTGCGCGCACCGCAGTCGCCGCTGTCTCGAGATTGGCAGCGGCAAAGGGTATCAGTGACCAGACACGCATGGCGTACCAAATCAATAATCCACACACGATGAGTCCAAACAAAGCTCCTGCAATACGTTCGGTGAATAAACAAAAGATACCAAGGAACAAAGACAGAGCGACACTGGCCATCATACCACCCCGAATCATGCGTTCGGCGTGGGTCATCATAATCACGAGCGCCATACTGGACGCAACGAATCCTGTGATGCCATTGAAGGCCACCAAAGAAAGAGTCACGCCCAAATCGAGCTTCACTGTTTCGTGATAAAGGGTTCCATTTTTATGGTAGCGTTGCCAAGTTTGTCCATGTCGCCACGTATCGTCATTAGATTCGTCTTCTCCTCCTCCTTCTTCTTCTTGCGCTACACCATTTCTTTGATCAACATACTGCTGCCATTTCTCTTCGGCCGACAATTCTTCGCTGTACAAATTTTCGTAGTATTCTTGAGTATATTTGCCGTCATAGTATTCTTCCAAGTGACGACGCTTGTTACCATTGGAATTGGAATAATAGCCATATTTATCCATGTAATAGTCTTGGTAATATTGTGTTTCCGTGACATCTTCTTCGCCGTTTAACTGATCGTCCACGTTGCTGTTGATGTATGCACCGGCGCCCGCGTAGTCTTCCGACAAGTACAGTGTCATTAGAGGTACATAATGGGCCGTAGAATAAGCTATTACTGCAAGATGGGCGAAGAATAAGACGCCCCAAAACACATCACGAAACCTCCGGGTTGGCCTGTCACGTTGATAATCTTCTACAAGTTTGGAAATCCCCCCAACACCAGGAATGTCGGCAGGAGGAGGTGAGCTCAGGAGCGACTCCTTCTTTGGGGATTCAACAGAAGCAGTCTTTCTGCTTTTCGATTTCTTGGTAGTCGTCTTTCCTGCTACAGCTTCGTTGACTCCCGAAGGAGGAGCTTGAATATTGTAGTAATCTGCCATTGTCTCCTGTGAAGAGCGAGATTGTTGTGTGGATTCGAAGGTGGGGAAGTGGCTCTGGGATGTTTGGTTTACCGGTAGAGATGCGATGACTTTCTATACTTAGTCAAACGTGATATAAGATCAAAAAGAACAAGTAGACTAGCGAGGTAGACTAGCAAGCAGTTGCAGGTAGTGTTTTCTTATCAATAAACTTGAGCACTTTCGGGAGGCAAGGAATAATTTGGTTATTAGGAGACCTACCTGGTAGTTTCTGATGATGAGCTAGCTTCTTGAAAAGTGAGCTGATAAGTATACTATGAAACCCTCGGCACTCTTAACTGTTTTCCTAATTAAATTAATCAAAACGGATCGACGATTTTCAGATGGACCTTCGTGTGTCTAGCTAGCAGTAGTAGTAGAGTAGTAGTACTAGCTAGCTAGGAAAGTAGTAGTAGTAGTAGTCTACAGTAGTACTATTACCTGGTAGTAGACTACTATTGACATTCGTTTGCGATGGGAGAAAAGGATTTATAAAAAATACTCGAGTAGTAGACTAGAGTAGTAGTACTAGTAGACTACTGTAGCTACTACTCGAGTAGCTACGACCTAGCTACTAGTAGTCTACTACGTACCAGGTAGCAGACTACTACTCTAGAGTAGATAGCTAGGCAGCAGTATTAGTAGTACTCGAGCAGTGCCAGGTACTGTACTACACAGTTTCACTGTAGCTACTACTGTAGTAACACAGAGTGACTTTCCTTCGAAATAAACACGGCAGCAAAAGGATTTAGGTAGGCCAGGTAAGCTACCCCTACTAGTTTTTTAGCTCTAGCTAGCCTCAGAGTGGCGCCGATGATGGATGGCGATCACGCAAGGGGACTGGCACGGCCGCTCTAGCAAAGCCGAGCTGTTGAGCATTCTTTCCCAAATCTTGACGGCGGAGTGCACTGCAAGATCTTGGCCCGGGCTTCTCTTTTCGAACGGTGTGTGCACAGGGCTCGGATCGTGTCTATCACATCATCATATCGATGTGACCACGCCAAGCACTATTTTTCTCAGAGACAGACCTTGCCAATGGAGTCTTTTAGTTTTGCTTTTCTGTTTCGTTGAAAGAGATGCTGAAATGTCCCTGTGCCGAATGATTCAAAGACATCAACTACTCGAACAATGCAATTCTCGCTTGTAGAGTTGATACTAGATAGGTAAAGGGATAACAATCAGATAGACGTTGCACACAACTAACTGCTAAATAAGTATATTACTACTTTTGTCCTTTGCTGCGTTTTTTTACTACAACGCTTACGTTCATCACAGATTGACACTTCGAAAGACATACCGCTCACTACCATAGATATTCATGGCAGCTAAACACTTCCAGGGTAGGTTTGAGACCAAATTTCTCGCATTTTAGCCGACAACTCGGGATGATTTTGTTGAAATTCCGCAGGCTTCTCCCCAAACAAGACCAAAACAGCGTTGACGGAACTGGCAATGACACTCATCAAGATACTGCAGAGGACAAGCCCTAGAACAAATCCCAACGTGAATGCAACAAGCTTTTCGTCGCCTGGATTATCTTCTTCAATCCAACCACTAGACAATTCAATGATAATAGCAAAAGAACCTGTGAGAAGCCCCACTATGAGACTCACGAGGAAAAATACGTTTCCAACCAAATCATCTGCAATGATGGCTTCCCAACCACGGTTGCTGAACATTGTCATGACATTCTTTCCAGATTCGCAATAGCCCATGCCGTAAATTCCGACGTAAATAAAGGCCCACTGCAGATGTTGCATTTTGGGTTACGTGCACGTAATATTTTCAAATGCGGAGTTTGATCATAAGAAAAGTGATTTCGTCGTTTTGTGCATGGTTGAGGGATGATTGATTAGTAGTACAGCAAGGACAGCGAGCGTGAGGACATTCTCTAGTTTGTAGACTGCAGCAGGACAAGCGGGCATAAAGCCATCCGTTGATCATAAAAAATTACCTTGTTGAAGTACTCGATCAAACCAGCAATGCACGCCAAAATACATTCGGCCAAACACAACAAGATTCCATCGTCTTGCGATCTAGCCGTATTGGCCAAAGCTCGCAATGCTTGAATGATGGCGACCAGCAGACTACCAAAGCAAATGGATCCAAAACTAGTGGTCAGCGAACGTTTCAACGAATCGAAAATGCTGGCTGAACAACAGCTGTTAGCTTCTTCGGGAGCAATCCACCAGGTGGCAACAACACCAGCAACCGTCACGTGAATAGTATTCTGTCCAAAGGCACGGTAAGTGTAAAGCAAGAAATTAGTAAGCGAGGCATGAAAGTAACGTCGTTTACAACATGCAACACATGGTTCTACTTTTATCTTTCTCACGTACCTGTAAGACTTGTTGACTGAAAAAAAAAGCCAAGAATAACAAGAACAAGTAGCCATAACCTCCAGTAGCGATGACACATCCTGTCCTGGCTTCTTGGTCTTGACATTCGTAGACGGAGTCAAATGTTCCCATGACAGCAATGGCCCAGACGAAGCTCCAAAGGGCAGCTAAGATCGCAAAAATGTAACTGACAACGATGACACCGCGATTTTTCTTAATGGCGGTCATGCCTGTTACTAAATTGATGGTTGCAAAGGGAATGCGACTCCAAACGCAATAGGCGTAGCAGCACGTCAAAGCGCACACGAGGACGGCCAAAACGATTCCCATGAGACTGCCGCTCATGAAGGAAAAGATCATCCAAACGATAGACATGACCACTGTAAAGATCAAAGCCGCCTTGATGAGAGTTTCTGGAATGCACATCATGACTTGCAGTCCTACACCACTAAATACGAGACCAAAAACAGCTGCGATCACGGACGCGTAGTAATATCCCTGATATTCTTCCTGAAAGGGATTGTTGCTGTCTGCCAGGGCATCGGCACCGTAAGCACCGGCCACAGCTACGACACAAATAATGTCAATGTAGAAGAGCGGTGCAAACATAGGATCTTGACATTTGGCTTGTTTGGCATGCTGCTCCTGTGGTGCATCGGTATTGTACGCGTGGGGATTGCCCACTTCAGTGCCTTGTACGACGACAGGTTCTGCCATCGTTTTGTAATTACTTTAGTAAGTAGCTTGTCTTGTGAATTTGGAACAAGACACTAATAATAATATGAATTATAGTAATTTTTTATTTGCTACCAGGTACTTCAGTTGACAAGGAACTACTCCGGTGCAAATCTTTTGTACTTTCTCGTGTTTAATCTGCAGAGCTATTGCTAGCTACTAGAGTAGTAGTACCTGTAGGAAAACAACAACAACTGTAGTCTCTAGCTAGTAGTAGTAGTAACAGGCAGTACAACGGTACTACTCCTACTACTAATACTATCTACTAGCTAGTAGTAGTACCTGGTACTCTACTATACTATTTAGCTAGCGCGGGCTACTAGTAGGCGGAGTACTACCAGGTAGTACCGTATTACTCTGATGTACTAGTACCAGGTAGGCAGTACACCACTGTGGAATACTCCCGGAGTTCTAGCTAGACTACTACTAGTCGGTTGAGCTGAATGATTTTTAAACAGGTCGTCCGAATCTTGTTTCCATTTCACGGAGTAAAAAATAATTATCGAGCACCAAACGTACTACAGTAGACCTACTACTAGCTAGAGTAGTAGCTAGCTAGTAGGTACCTGGTACTCGTACCTGGTAACTGAAAACAGTCTCCACGACTGGTGGAGTCATCTTAACGACGTCATCTTTGGAGACATCCAGCAAAGATGCCTTTCACTCTACTGCTAGCTAGACCCTACTAGCTAGCTAGCTTCGTAGCTAAAGTAGCCTACTACTACTAGCTAGTAGTATCTACTCGAGTACTACCAGTAGTAGGCTACTAGACTAGTCTACTACTAGCTAGCTACGGGGTCACTCTACTGGCTACCTGGTAGCTAGTACTCTTCTGCTACTACTGTAGCTACTAAGTAGTAACGAAGCAAGCTAACGATACACTGTATTAGTAGTAGTCGTACTAGTAGTAGTAACTCCCATCTACAGGTGAAGAGTAAACCCGCGATCGATTTTAAGAGGGTTGCCTACTATTGGTACAGTAGTACGTAGTAGTAGCTACATAATCGAAACAGTACTAGCTACTGGTAGAAGTTACATAATCGAAACAGTACTACCTAACTACTATGAGTACTCGGCAAGAGTGGTAGCCATTCTCCGGCAATGAGCAACACCTCTTACTGTAACAGTTGAAAGTTTCTACTGTATTACAGGAACACAAACAAACGGAGAGTCAGAGTGGGTGTGTCGGTGTTGTACACCGCCGCAGGCACCTACCGTCGTCACGTTCGCTAACAGTTTAGATGAGGCGGACCGCACTAAGAAGATTGTACTAAAAAAGGATTGAAGCAGTGTCTATTGGGTGAACTTTGTGTTACTACTGCCCTATTTCCCTTTTTTTTTAAAGGGACCACAAAGAAACAAACAGACGGATCCAGTGCAAGTACTGCTGCATTCGTTGTTTTTACGTAGTGACAAATCAGTTTGTTTCTTCGTTTGCTCGCGTTTTGCCATGGTTGCAGAGCAAATATGGTATGGTATGGCACAGGTGCGCTGTTTTAAAATGCAAAGACGAGAAAAAATTGTGAATGGCCGCTGTGGTGGTTTGGTTTCGTTTATTTTCTCAGCTCATTTCTTCTTCTCTTTTTACTATGCGCTACATATATTAATTTTCCGAATCAGTAGTAGCGACAACTTCGTCAGTCGCAGCATCTTCCTGCTCAGCGTCAGGAGCTGGAGGTGCTTCCTCCTCTTTCTTGTCGCCCCCAAAATCCGGAAGTCAACTTGGCTTTTCAAGTCCTAGATCTTTTAGGAACTTGAATTTCAAACTGGTCCTAGTAGTATCAGTGGTTGGTGTCATTGTCTTGCAAACATAATTGTTACAGGGGGACAGAAAAGCAGAACTGATCCCGAGCATCAGAGCAACCATCAAAGTACGGAGAAAGGAAATCGTAGTCATGGTGAAAGACTTTACAATCGTCAAGGGGTAGAAATTATGGCTCTGAAAAAATAAAGCGTTTGCGGCTGCGAAGACGACAAGATTTCAAAATATTGCAGCAGTTGCTGATACACACTAAATTGAACACACAATTGGCAATTGGCCGACGTGTTGACATCCGGCAGTGTAAAAAGTAAAAAGGTGAAGTTTACACATAGACCTCCTACCTCGGAGGTTCTTTTTATCTATCTGGGATCTTGAAATAGAGGAAAAGGTATCTTTCATTCATGCCAAAACGACAATCCCATCTAACATGAACTCTAATGGCCTCATTGGCAATTATTTCAGGTCTCTTGCAGGTAGGCAGCGCAATCACGCACATCCCTTTGAAGCCGTCTACTCGGTACCAGGTATATCAAAAACGAAAGGACACTGGGATATTAAATTGTTATCATCTCTTATTCTAATTTGAAATTGTACCAAGGGCGGGGCCACGTTCCAACCAGAAAAGAAAACACACAGAAAGGAAGAAAGGCTTAAATTTTATCCTGCCTGATCTCATAAGCGTCCAGCAGTTACTACAGTTTTACAGATACAAATACTGTATCGGCGCATTCCCCGACCAACGATTCTATTATTTCTTTTTTTTCGTTTTCAATTTTTTCAATACAGTATCAGAATGGCCGCCGACAATAATTCTCTAGATCTGTTGGAAAAAACCCAGGCAATGATAGAAGTTGAACAATCTTTAACGGCCATAATAGAAAAGGCAGAACCTTGGCTATTATCCAATACCAATAATCCTAATATGAAGGTTGATCCCAGTCGTCCTCGCGTTCGGCCCATCCCAGAAACCATGGACCAAGTGCACTCGATTCTTGCTGTAGCACGCAGTTTTGCCAGTCGGACATCGGCACCCGCTGAATGGAACCCCAACGCACCTGTGGTAGGATTCTCCACGCCAAATCCACTTCCGCACCAATTACGGGGTGGTGCCTTGGCTGCATTGCAACTGGAACGGGCTCGACAAGCCGAACGCGATCGGATTCAACAAAAGAAGAAACGACAACGAACCGAAGAAGAAGAGGAAAAGTTCAAATCAGCCGCGGCGACTGCTGTTGATGCAAAGGAAAAATATCCTCGGGGTGGTCCAGAACAACAACGTGCCGCTGCCGAGAGACGAGCGGCACGAGAAGCTCACGCAAGACGTAATCCACAACAACAACAGCAGCAGCAGCAGCAACCACAACCACCACCGAAACAACAACAACAACAACAATTGGCGACCATGAATTTGAGTGATAGCAGCAGTGATGATGATGATGCCAGCGATTCAGATTAATGTTAGAATGCTAGTTGGATTTGTTGAACGCTGCTATGCGTAAAGCATCGACGAACGCCCCCCAACAATTGTAGTAGCTACTGAAATATACTACTGGGCAACTTAACAGACATAGGCTCTTAATATAGTACAGTAAACAATCGCTTCTGAGTCCCGTTAGTAAACTTAAATTCGAGTGCCGTCCATGCTCTCTAATATTCTTTGATACACACCACAGTCATTTATTTCAACTCTTCTTGGGTCGATACGTTTCTTCTCACAAATCACACGAACAAGTGTTTCGCGCCAACAGCAAGACTTGCTCAGCCAGCAGCTACACAATACTTCTCTCAAAAGATACTCAAGCAATTTGTCCTCCGCTAACAGTATTTCTCGGACCAGACCCAAACGCAAGTTCAGGCCATGCCCCCGTCCAGGCAGCTCGCATTTCTGAAGCCAATTGGGGGTGATTGGCTTGAAATTCCGCTGGAGCTTCCGCATAGCATACAATGACGGTATTGACTGCACTTGCCACTGGACTCAAAGCAATGGTTGAAAGCAAGAGTCCCATCAAGAATCCAATGCCGAAAGCAGTCATACCAGCAGCCATGCCCGACTCATCTTGCACTCCAGCATTTTCAAGCGCATCCGTGCCCATAAAATAGGCCAGTGTCCCACTAACCAGTCCAATGGCTACGCTGATCATAAACAAGACATTGTCAACTAAGTCATCTGTAATAATAACAGTCCAACCCTTGTTCTGAAAGAGATTAAAGACTTCCCGACCAGCCTCGAGGTAACTAAAGCCATAAATTCCAACATAAATGTAGGCCCACTTGTTCAAGTAATCGATCACATCTTCAATACACCGAAGAATGCACTCAAGGATGCAAACCAAAAATTGGGCATCATCATTTTGACGAGCATATTGCAGCGTTACACGAAGGGCCCGGACAATGGACACGAGAAAGGCTCCAAAACAGATACTGCCAAAGGAAAAGGTCAAGGCTCGGATGGTGGAATCACGGAGGGCCGAAGAAAAAAAACTAGAAGCTTCGGCAGGATTGAACCACCATGTAGCCACAACACCTGCGTGGGAAAATAATAATAATAATAGCGTGAGCGAGATTTTCCCCAAGCCTGAAACAAACTTCAATAACCAAAATCATGATACGCACCGGCACAAATGACATGAACCGTATATTCCAAAACTTGGTGGACCCAATAGAAGCTGACCAACCAACAAAACAAAATAGGATAACTGGCTTGTTGCATAGAGTGTCCAAATCCCAAGAAGAAGAGACAAGTCCAAGCGAAAGCCACCGCCATGAAAACATAACTGATTACCACCAATCCCATATTGTTCCTGACGGCCGTGAGAGCGGTTCGTAAATTGGCCGCAGCATAGGGAATGCGACTCCAAACGGCCCAGGCATAGCAGCATCCAATGGCCAGACTGAAAAATCCTAGAACGGCCATTAAAGTTTGACCACTCAACAGACCAAAGACGCCCAAAAGTCCACTACAAAAGACGCTGAACACCAACGATACTTTGACGAGCAGCTCGGCCTGCGACATCATTCCACCGAAACTGAAACTAGCCAAACCGATACTGACCAAGGCAACCGTGGAGAGCCAGAACAAATGAGGCTGGAGTTCCAAGGCAGTACCACCACCTTCTTGCTCGTCATTGTCGCTGCTACTACTGTTCGAAAAAATGGCGTACATGGCCAAGGGTACAAAATGTCCAATGAACAGAATGGCCCAGATGACATCACGAAATTGATTGGGTTGTTGCGCATGCATGCCACCCGTCAAAGGTTGTTGCTGTTGCTGTTCGGCACTGCCATAATCGACGTAGGCATCATGGTTGTTGTTTGGAATGCCTTGCACCACAACGGGTTGCTGCTGCTGTTGTTTGCTGTTAGGATCGACAGCCACACCTTGGACGATAGGAACAGAGCTCATATCGATACAAGAAAAAGTACAATAGCTTTTTATTGGTATATGAAAGGAATGAGGGAGTTCCTCAATTGCAGTGGGTGGTGTTGGATTTGGGGAGAAGAGAAACGGAAGAAACTTGTGGGTCAGTCCCATTGCTGCATTGATCCATTCAATGCGTAATCGCCAAGATTTATTTACGACGCACACTTTTTCAAAATTCTTGATTTATTTGACTGACCACTTTCTCATGCCAATTCAATACCAGGAAGGTCCGCCAATTAGAGCTCATAACCTCAATGAATCCCGTGTTGAATAGTCCTGCCTTTAAGTCATGTTGAAATTTGTTGAAATCTGTTGAAATGTGTTGATATGTGTTGAAATTTGTTGACACGTGTTGAAATGTGTTGAAAGCAGGAGTACTACTAGTACTAGTACTACTGCTGCTGCTGCTGAGATATCGAACCCCAGACCACCATAGCACTGTGGTAGTAGTAGTAGTAGTAGTAGTAGAAATTGAGTCATGTTGAAATTTGTTGAAATGTGTTGATATCATGTGTTGAAATGTGTTGAAATAAAGATTTATTCATATTTCAACATGACTCAAAGGGTTTGTAAGTAGGGTTAAAAGTAGGGGTTTGGCGGACCTTCCAGGTACCATTACTACAGGGTAGCTAGCTACTACTAGAGGGGATACCTACTACTACTACTACTACTAGTAGTAGTAGTAGGTAGTATAGTACTACTAGTACTAGCTAGGAGTACTACTGTAGTACTACTAGCTGGCCTAGTACTAGTACTCTAGTACTAGTCTACTGGTACTCGAGTGGACCACTCGCTCCTCTCACTTTTCTCTTTGGAGGGGCCCCTGAAGGATTGGACGCACAATGGCCATTGAAAAATTCGTTGGCTGGAATAGATTTTAGTGTAGTCTACTTCTTTTTAATTATGACTGGAGACTGGAATTCGTTTTCACTGTAGATCCGCGAACCCATCACCGGTGTTCTTTTGTTTTTGTTTTTCACTCAAAGCTTGGCCACACACACACACCTCTTTCATAATCCAACAAAAACGAAAAATATAATCAACCACCAACAAAACTATAATGTCTATGATTTTACCTTCAAACACCCTCATTGGCGTTGGTTTCGGTACATTGGGTCTGGGCGTCAACACCTTTCAGGTATGATCGGCCATCGGCCATGATGAGAGATCTGTTGGCACTGGTTTCGCGACTCGTCACATATATATTATCGTTCAGTTGACTCACCGAAATTCGATTGAACATATCTAACAGGCCGTAACTATGGCCCTGGAGGCAGGCTTTCGTAAATTTGATACGGCTGAAGCGGACTACTGGCATAATCAAAAGAGTGTTGGACGAGCCCTGGAAGAATATTTCAAATATCCTGTGATAGAAGAAAGGGAATGTGCAGCAGCTTTAATTCAAAATTTTGCCGATGAAAGTGATACCTGCAGTTTGCCCAAGGATTTGCCCAAGTGCGGCGAGGAAGATGTGAGAGTCTCTACAAAAATTCCTCCATGGAGTATGACGAGTTTTGAAGATATTCGTCAACATGCCCGCGATAGTCGAACTGAATTGGTAGGATTTTGTGATGATCCCAATGACAACAGCACAATTTATCCTCTGGATGTTTACTACATTCATGCACCTGAATGCTGGGAATCATGGCACCCTCGATGCAAAGACTCGCTCCCTGACTTATTGAATTTAACCGAGGCTTGGAAAGCCATGGAAGCAATCGTCGCCATAGACCATTCAGCCCAAAGAATCGGGGTGTCCAACGTACATTCGTACGTTTTGGAAGATCTAATAAAGGATATAAAGGAACGACAAAAACAAGGCGATCCAAATGCTCGAATGCCGGATGTCCTACAGTATTTTGCCGATCCCATCCAACCCTCAAGCGACGAACGTGCAATATGCTCAAAATACGGAATAGAATTTGTCGCATATTCGACGTTGGGAAGAAATCACCCAGACAAAAGCAAAGAAAATCATGTCTTGTCGGATCCTATTGTTCAAGGAATAGCCGCCAAACACGGTAGAAGTGAAGCCGAAGTCGTCTTGAGCTGGGCTCTGCAACATAAGATGAGCGTCATTCCAAGGTCAAAAACCAAGGAACATATTGAGCAGTTGGCAAACATGTTGACGGACGATCCAACCTTTCTCGACGATGAAGATGGGATGGCAATGAACGAAATGGCGTACACGATTCTATGAGAACAAAGCTCTACTCCATGATTTAATAGGAGTGTCGTGCGATCGCTACACAAATAATTATTCCGGGGGTAGCATCTATACATACGGATACCTCCCACTTGAATTCGATTCCAGGTTTTAGAAGGCAAGCTTTTTTGCCGTTATCATGGATCTTTGTTTGTAGTAGGATGACAAGACATAGTTGTATATACCTAAACCATGTCTGTGTTGAAAAGCTTGTTCAGCACGAAAGTATGATTTGTACAGTATTTTGTCTGTCTACCATACATCGCCACCGTCAAAATCGCTATCATCAAAATCAAAGCCTCCATCGTCGAAGACATCTTCGCCGTCAAGGTTATCATCGCTATCAGCTAAATCGTCTAAAGGCACGGTAGATAAACTATCGCCTCCTCCCATTTCCTCGTCTTCGTCCATTCCAAGGTCCAAATCATCGTCATCTTCCACGTCAATTGCCGCCGAAATGTCTCCACCATCACTCACCACTTCCACTATGTCATCATCAGGTGGCTCACTTCCTAGATCTATGCCGACATCTCCAACATCATCGTCATCACCCACCACCATGTCTTCCATGTCCGCATCTAATCCCAAATCCAGCAAAAAGTTATCCAAATCATCGTCATCCAAATCATCATCATCATCGTCGTCGTCGTCGTCAACATTTTCATCTTTATCATCATCACCTTCCTTTCCCCCCTCAGCCTTGGGTGCCGCAGCAGCTGCTGTAATAGCGGCATCGGCATCCGATCCCAGCTTTCCGAACATGCCATCTCCCAGAGATACTGGTTCTTCATTAATATCAAAAGTAGTATCATCATCGTCATCGTCATCATCATCAGTAATAATCATATCTTGACGTTCGGTGGCTTCCTGTTCCTGTCGTTCTCGAATATCACGTCGAACTCCGGCTCGCATTGCGGCTTCCATTTCTGGTGTGGCCCACCGTCCCTGCTGTTCGATAAATTCCTCCATGGGAATAGGATGAGGATGCGGTGCATCCCACTTGTGGTGCCATTCAATCTGTTGAAAGTGGGGCCAGGGAACAGGATCGGGATCTGTATCGGCAATGGGCAAATCCTGGTACGGGGCATTTTCGGGTGTACTACCCGGTCGCATCGTTCCGGGATATTCCATCATGGGTTCGTAGGTAACGGGGAAAGCAGATTCTTCGTCATCTTCCGTGGCATAACCCGATCCAGGTGGAGCACGGATAAACAAACGACTGTCCGATGATGATGATAATGACGTTGATGCTGATGGTTGTGATGATGGTACTAGTGTTGTTACTACAGTTTTTTTGTGTAGCAAGTCGGCCTGCTGAACCCTACTGCTAGTGGTAGTTGGTGGAATTTGAATGAAAGTAAATGCCTGCGTAGAAGTTGCTGACAGGAATACTAGAACGCAGCACGAGGACCATAGTAGTAGACTGTGTTGAATCATGCGTTGATGCTTATGCTGATGTTGATTCTGCCACCGCCTTGATATTCTGCAGTATTCCATCAGGATAGTTTTTATTGTGAAGAAGTAAGTGCTTGATGGATTAGGATCTTACTCGACAGACCCTATTATTATGTATTTGATGGTAAGTAGACTACTCCTTTCCTCTTGGTTCTAGTAGACCACTACTACTGTGGATTTGATGGCAAACTGTCGATTGTTTTTTATCTTGTTTTTGATGAAGTAGGAGTAGAGTTGATGGCTCTGAAACCTCATTCGCTCCTCAGCAATCCTGTTGTTTCCTCGTACAACAGTATTCTATAAGCAAGTAAATTCTAGTGCTAAGGTGAAGATCTTTGGGGTTATGAATGATTACATCAAAATGTATGCCTGGGTAGACGTTACAAAACAATAATCAAGACAAAGAAAAACGCTTTGGTCAGACCCCCCCCCCCCATCTCAGAAGCAGGTCCACCAGCAGTCCAGAGTGTCCATGAAGTACCGTACAATTCACTCCTGTTTTGCCTCATCTTTTCTCTCCCACTATTATTGTGTCTCGTTTGCTTGCATGTTTTCCCTCACCAATACTTTGTCCTGAACGACTCTTTTGGCTGCACTGCACTGCACCTCACATTTTGACCCCCCCTCCCCCCCATAAAAAGGGAAAACGACAAAAAAAAACATGATCTTTTTCCAGCAGCGTCGTTTTTTACTCCTTCTGTCATTGCTGCTGTTGGCAACCAAAGCTACTAGCGCATGGGTGACTCAACGTCCTACTCCTACCGCCAATAGCCGCATTATCCCCCGCGGCACTACCAAGAAGACGACTATTCGATACACTAATTTGTTATTACTACTCCACATCGATCCTTCGGCTGTTACTGATTTGGTTCAACAAGGTTTGGAAACGACAGCAACTAATCTCGGAGGAGATCCATCCACTGCAGTTTCCACCGTTACTGCTGCCGCTGCTGCTGCTGCTGCTGATGTTTCTGTTGGTGGTAGTGATGACTATATAGCGACAGCTGCTACTGCTACTGTTACTGCTGATAACATCATAAGCGACAGCAGCAAAAGCGCGAATATGATGATTGACGATGCAACCATTTTGTTCGGAGGAGGTTTGGCCACAATCTTCTTGGGAGGATTGGCGGCTTTTTTCAATCTTAACAATAATGACGAGAAAAACAGTAACAAGGAACGAACGGAGTTGACGAAAAAAGGCTCACAATTAAAAATACAGGCGACTACCACTGCTACTACAAGCAACGAGAACCAATCAACAGGTAATGGCAATGACTGTAATGACGAACCAACAGCACAAGACAAACCTGAAATCGTCAACGCCTTGGACACTTCTATTTCGAGTACTAGAGAACTGTCGTCAGGGAAACAAACACAAATAGATAAAGCATCTGTGAAAACAGAAGTAGAACAAGACACGAACAATACCAATGAGAGGAGGAGTGATCCAGTCCTTCAAGATGCCAAGCAACGAGGACTCTTGTTGCAACGCATCTTGGATGAAAAATCGCAATTGTTGCAACACGCCGACCAAAACCTACGCCGTCAAAAAGTGCAGCTTACGTCGGTCGAAGTCAAATTGCAAGAAACGCAAGCACAATTGGCGGCCGTGACGAGATCTAACCAAAAGTTGTACGGCAACTATCAGCAGGAAAAGGCTCGCGCAGCAACACTTCAAGAAGAATTGATGCAATCCCAATGGAAACTAACAGAATCACAATTTTCAACAGAAGAGAAATTGCAGGAAATGTACGAAGCCAATCGTGAATTGGAAGACAAGTTCGAACTGGAACAAAATGAAAAGAAGCGACGGACCAGTGCGCTCCGGGAAACAGAATGGGCTTTGGACAAAACGACAAAACAGTATGCTCAAACCCAACGAGAGCTCAAAGCTATTAACGCACAGCTCAACAAAACACAAGGTCAGGTAGAAAGAACGCAACACCAATTGGAAGAATTGCAAGACAACAACCAGAGTTTGCGAAAATTGACGGGAAATATTTGGAAACTATCGAAAGAGAGAGCCAAGAGGCGCGTAGAGAAAATCAAAAGAAGAGTCTTGCGCAGAGACTAGTTGCCTGGTCAATCCCACTAGCTACTGTAATTGTGCACGAGTAGTACCAGATTTTGGGATTTTTTTGTCATCCGTAGTGACTACTGATTACTCGTATGATAGGCAATTGTCGTCTTGATCTATCGAAACAAGAGTAGTTGGTGCATCTACTCAAAAGTGTACTCGAGTACACTTGTGTTTTATTTTACGCGATCTGCAAGCCACTATACTACTTTCACCTTTTAAAAGCGTGCAAGGCAAAACTTGTTGATAGAGCTGTTGCAAAGACCACAATACCCAGCGCATGACTGATAAGGCAGGGTGTAGGAATTAAGAAGAAATGCGAGAGAGGAAACAAGTCCGCCTTTTTCACATCATATCCGCATTTCACAAATCCTTCCTTCTCTTGAATTCCCAGCAAAATTGTTGCGGCAACAGCCGTGTACAAAAAGGGACCCAAAAAGGAATGCAACGTCATTATCTGAGCTTTTCGTACTGGCGTGATGAAGGGTAGTGGCCAGGCAAAGGTAAAGAATCCGGCCAGAAATTGACAAAGATAAAGTCCCACAACTCCCAGTCCCAACCAAGAGTGCAAGCTGTACAGATTGGCAATGTAACCACTCACACCGTCGTTGTGCGACCGGAAGACGGCTATGAGAGCCATTGTGGCAAACAGGGCTGCCACTGACCAAGCTGATCCGTGGACCAATTTGATGGTGCTGCGACTGTAGTTTGCCGTCGACAAATAAGGTGTGCGAAAGGACAAAGCAGCTACCGTCATAAAAAGAAAAGCCAATACCATAAGCAGTGGGTGCCAATTAAAGACTTGCTTCGAATGTCCCTTTTTCCAAGCTAATCCACCCAATTCCTGAACCCAGAAGAACACTAGCAGTGCTCCTAAGAGAGACAGGATATGCGAAAGAATTGCCGCCCTGCTCTGCCACTTAAACAATTGTTCGTTCCACTGTCGTCGGAATTCTTCGGATGTATCAGACGTCGCAGAAGCAGTAGCAGCATTGAGACCATCTTCCGCATCAGCTACAGTAGAAGACGGATCAATTTCCAGTAGACCGGAAGATTCAATCGAATCGACGGGGGTTACAGCAGCTCGATTTCGGATTGGTGCTGGTGATTCTGCTCCCATTATAACAACCTTCTAATGTTGAGTAAGATAATGTAAAACTACCAAATCAATAAGATTGACTCGTGCCAATTATTATGATGTGGAGGTGACGAACGTTGAAAGGTTTGCTCGCATCTTCGCACGCTCATTGTTCACGTCGAATGTCGACGGCCTCATTCTTTGTCACAATGGTGGGATTCGAGCGCGCATTTGCTCTTCCAATAGTTAGCTTTTCCATTTTCTAGAGTAGCAACCTCCTTCTCCCTAGTAGACTACTCAGAGTAGTCTACTAGGAGAGAAGTCAGACTATCATGCATCCACAGTAATTATGATAATCTCAAAAAATGCCATAAAGGAGCTTTTTACATAGAGTAGAATAGCAGTCGAAACTACGTGCATGAAATTCACTTCATCTCGTTCAGAAATTCCTTCAGCTTGGCGAACGACCTACCACGATGACTAATGGAATTCTTGGCCTCACTGGCCATTTCGGCGTACGTTTTGCCTTCCCCTTCGTTGGGTTCAAAAATTGGATCCCAACCAAAATCGAGGGATCCTCGTGGTCGCACGATCTTGCCTTCGGTTCGTCCATCAAAAGTGTGAATGTCTTGACCAGGTCCCATGGTAAACGCTGTTACTGTTTGCGCATACGCTGATCGGTCATCAAAGCCATCCAGCATACGATTCAAGCCTTCGTGTCCGCATTTATCAAGGAACCATTTAATGTAAGGACTTTTTCAAAGAAAAAGAAAAGAGAGAGAGAGAGACACATGAGACATGAAACACGCACAAACAAAATTGTTGTCATTGATAATAGAAACCCATAGCGAGCAAACGTTCTTACCCCGGCATTCCATTCAAGGCGTGAAAACACAACGATGTGTCTTCTGTTAGAACAGGTCCGTTGACAATTGCAGCAGCTTGTTGGCATTTTTCGTATGCAATGTTTAAAGGCTCTCCCTGTAACTCGGGGAGATCGATTTTTTGATTTGTCAAGGTGAATGGTATATTTTCCGCGTTTAGTAATTGCTTTGCTTCTTCCAATTTCTTTTTGTTTCCTGTCACAAACGTTAAAGAAGGCTTTTCATCCCTGAGTCCATCATTGGTGGTTTTCGAACTCGACATTTGCATACGGCGTTGGAGCAGAACACTGCGCCTTGCAGTACTAGTACTAGTAGTGAATTGTGTTGAGCAATAAGCGTGAGCTGCTGTGGAGAAGAAGGAACTGGCAGGAATCAGCCAAAAAACGATGCCTCGACGGTTTTTCTTGGAAGAATAACTCGGCCGTAATATATTGAACATGAATGGCAAATAGTGAGAGCTGTGGAGCTGTGGAAGAATGGAAGAAAAGATTTGGGGTGCAAGGTGCAAGGGTCCAAGTTCCAAGTTCCAAGTAGACTGTTATTTACTAGTAAGAAATTGGTTTTGGAGAAGGTAAAAGTTTGGGATACAGGTATGCTGGCATCAGAGCAAATATGCGTCCTCTTAAACTCTGCTAGAGTAGCTACTCTAAACAACAACAACAATAAAAATGGTACTGTAGTAGATTCTGGTTTCTACAAACCATAAGCTGGCAAGTTTGGGCGTCTAGACATTTGTTTAGTTACAAGTATCTCGATGAAGTTGCCACTAATATCTTTATGATGAGCTATCAAGACGCTTAGCAAGTTGCCGCAATTCTCAACTGTCCTTCTGTGGCGCAAAATTGCAGGTGTAATTTGGAAAGCTATTATTTTGATAAGAGGACATATTTACCATTTAGTAATACAGGATTGCTTCCGCGGCTGAATTGTTCTCCGCAAATATTTTTCTTTGGTGAATAAATTGCTTTTCTTGTCTGTTCATTTGCATGTTCGTGTCAATTGTAAGTATTCCAGACAGAAATTAGAAAGAAAAATTTGCTTTAATCTCTTCGCAGGTCTATGTTTGCGCTTGCCACTTTATGCATGCTTTTCGAGCCACTTCTTGACGCTTGGGTAAATCACATCGCTCTCTGTTCCGTGGAATGTCCTGAGGACAGCCTTTGCTTCGTAAAAATCGATCAAAGGAGATGTCGCCCTATCGTAGGCCTCCAATCTAGCACGGACACTCAATGGCGTATCATCATCTCTCTGAACAAGCGCTTCCCCGGTTTCGTCATCCAAACCATCGACCTTCGGTGGGTTGTAAGAGTAAGAGTATACTCGTCCAGATGCCGGATGAATCCAACTGCGAAATTTTCAATAAATTTATTTTTTGCCCGTTGAAATTTGGGAATGGAGGGACGACGAGAGAATTTAAGATAAGTATGCTGCATGCATCAACTAGAATAATTCCATTTATCAACCAATGTACACATACAACATAAACCTACCGATCACTTAATCGTTCCACAATTGTTTCGGTGGGAATGTCCAAATTGACCACCATATCAATATCTAGAACATCTTCCAAGGCCTGAGCTTGGGCGAGTGTTCGGGGGAATCCATCCAGCAACAACGATTCTCCTTCTTCAACAAACGGGGCGGCATCCTCCATGACCAAATCAATCATCAGTTTGTCGGGCACCAATTCTCCTTTGTCCATATAATTTTTTGCTTCCTTTCCTAGGGCGGTTTCCTTTCGTACGTGCTGCCTCAAGATATCGCCAGTAGAAACATGATGGAATTTGGGAAAGTCCTGTCACGCGCGAACGTACAAAAACCGGTTTAGGTTCAGATAAAATACCAAGACAGCAGTTCACTCGCGAATGTTTCACGAATGTTTTCTTTCGTCTTTTTTCTTTCGTACCTTCAAAATCTTTTTTGAAATGGTTCCTTTACCACCTCCCGGCTTCCCCAACATTAATAAAAAATGCGCTTGTTCCTCTGCTGCATCTGACATGGGCATGGTCGACATGTATCCTCGTTGCAGTGGCCGGATTTTCAGGATCGCATTGTTTTGGAGGCGGCTGGTTTTCGAAAGAACTCGTGTTGAAAACATTGTGATTATTGGTTGGAGGTGGTTGGCCGAGTAAGACAAAAAAAAGATTAAAAAGGTGGACTACAGTGCGTGCGGCTTAACCAAGTATTTGTTGGTAGGAAAATTTGCAGGTTTTCCAAAGATTAGATTAATTTCAAAAGGTTGAAATAAGTGAATGTGTGAATACGAGCACTTGGTGCTTGTTGTCTTCTCTCAGGACAAGTTCAACCCAAGAAAAGAAAACAAAGTGTAGCTATGGTTGGCTTTTACGTAACAGAATCGAGATTTTCTTTTTCCAGACACTATCAGAATGCAAGTACAGTTTTTAATTTTAGACCACTTTATTTGGGCAAAAAAAAGCGTTAAAATTATTCAACTCTACCAGGTACCAGTAGTCTAGTAGTATCCGCTTGGAGCAAAGATCCAATGAAGTAAAGGCCAGCGTCACACAACTTGGATGATTTTGAAAAAGCCTTGTATGCTACTACCAGTACCAGGTAGTAGTACGATTACGATAGTACTCCTAGCAGTTACCAGGTACTACTACCACTAGACTACCACTACTCTAGAGTACTACCTCCGATCGGAGGTAGTACTATAGTACCGTAGCTACCGGAGGAGCTACTGGTACTAGCACTTGAGTACTACAGTATTTAGGTCTTACTAATAACGTGTTCAAGCCTCTAGTAGTACCATACAGTAGTAACTCGAGGAGAAAAATGTACCATTCCCTATCCTAATAGTAGTACGCGCTCTTTAGATTACTAGCTTAACTGCTATTAGCAGTGCAGCTTTACTACTAGTAGAGGATAAGCTACCGTATCGTGCTCCTTGGAACCTGGAGGAAGTTGGTACTCTAGCTAGTATTGCGCTGCTGCTGCTGTTGCCGCTGCTGCAATCTGCGATTCGAGATGAATGGCTTCTTGGAGCAATAATGCACAATTATTAACAGTATTGAGCTGGTAGTTGCTCAAATAATTGCCTACTAAACAGAATTAACTTCTTGTAGAGGCAGCATTAGTAGTTTCCGTGATCTTGAACTCTAGCTAGTAGTACCAGGTAATGAACACCACCAATGATACTACACTTCTCTCTAGTAGTAAATTATATGCCTGGATGGTTGTTCGAGTCTGCTTGCAACAGTCGCTCAAGAGCAAAGTGTCCTTTTATTAAAAAACTGAGATGGAGTCGATGACCTCATCATCATCATCCCACCACTACTAAACTACTAGACCCCCTACTGTACTCTACTAGCTAGCTAGCAGCTCCTCCCAAGAGTGAGTTCAAACAAACAAACAAAATTCCATCTTACTTGAAAAAGTAGCGCAGCTAGAGAGACGCCAGAATAGCAAGCAATATACATCGACAACACTGCAAATTATTTTCTTCACACTGAACTAGACCCTGCCTCAATTCTGCAACGGGTCATTTGAGACGCGCGATTTTATAAATTCAGTAAGACAAGAAAAACGCAACCCCTTCTTCCCAACAAACCACGAACCAACAGAGAGTTTTTTTTTTGTGAATTGTCAGGAGGTTAATGCAGCCTCCCAATTCAAATACATCATCATCATCTACACCCATGTATAAACGGAAAGGAAGTTCTACTACTAGCAATACAAACAGCAACAACAGTAACGGTATGTACGGCCGAGCACGCAATGGCGGTGCTGGTGGCTACGGCGACATTGAAGGAGGTCGCAGTGCCCGTGAAACAAATTCTGGGATCATGGAGCAACAAAACAACGAACGCATCAGCATACTGAGCGATCAAGTAGCACGTTTGAAGGGTCTTACGATCGATATTGGCAACGAAGTGCGAGAACAAAATTCGTTGCTCGATTCCATGCAAGATGGTTTCATGAACACTTCCGACATGCTGCAGGGCAGTTTGCGACGTATCGGGACCATGTTGGAATCGGGCGGTGCCAAGCACATGTGTTACATGGTTGGATTTGTCGTGTTTGTAATGGTATTTTTGTATTGGCTCATGACACACAAGGGGCACAGTGGTGCCTAATAACCCAATACAGTACACAGTACACAGTACGCACATACAGTCGGTACGCAGAGTACAGAGCACTAGACATTGGACTTCGATTCGAAAGTGAATTATCAATATTTAGAGTATACTATGAATGTGACACTTTTCTTTATGGTGTGAATTTTGGGTAGGTGTTGAGGAGACGTGCATGGACTCAAACGAAGCTCCATTGATTGGAACTTAAAAAATAAATGATAAAAATAAATTGCAGAATGTTGTGATACAATCAAATCAATCAACCTACAATCCTCTGGAACAACAACACACATAAACAATACCTACCTGTACAAATTTGGAAATATGTTGCGTTCAGCACTAGTAGCTACTGGTGTAGTGCAGAAGTTGCTGGAGTTGCAGTAGCAACTGGCAAAGGATTTGTAATTAAAAAAAAAACTTGAATAAAAAAGCTTGAAATTCTGATTTACGGAGATCACAACTATGGCACCCGCAGGGCGCCCGAAGGCAACCACTGGCACCCCAGGAAGGGTGATAACTGGCAGTGGATCGGGTTACGATGCATCGTCAATGAAATCGACGGGGAACAGAATTACTAGACTACTCTAAACAGTGGCCAGTTGTAGTAATTTTACTCGAGTATTAGAGTACCCTACTACAGACTACTGGAAGAGTAGTAGTCTAGTAGTGCGTATGTATGGTACTCGAGTACGAACGGTTGAATTACTTGAGACGCACATAGATTCGATAACATATTTTCAGGGTGCACACTAGTTCAACAAACTACAGCATCATGCTTTATGACAACAGAATTTTTCGAAAGAACAGAAAAGTGGGATGCGAAGGGAGCTTGGTCGAAAGGAGAAGCCCAAAGCCCAACAGCCTAATAACACACGCTGAAATCCGTGAAAGCAAATAAAAAATAATAATTTAGCCAGAGAGACTCTGCAGATGAGAGAGAAAGAGTAAAAAAAAAAAGAGATAGAAATTCACAATTGCCAACAACGCAGATGATTGCAAGAGAACTGTATTGGCTGTTCCGGCTGTTCGTTACGACAGCACTTTTGTATTGCTTTTCCTCCAGTAATTCTATAAACGCTTTTGTCACCCCATCAATGGATTCAAAAACCAGAAGAACATCAACATTACCGTCCACCAACCTATTTTACAGCAACAGCAACGATCACCACAACAACGAAAATGACCGTGACGATACTTTTTTTGATGTGGAAACCTTACAAGCACGCATCGTCGATCTGCGTCTGCAACTATTAGAACAAGAATTACAACGACCACCTCGTGTCGGATTATCGCCCAGTGAATTCGTTAAAGCGTTGTTAGATGGTGTCTATCACAACGATGATCCGCGTCCCGATGCCGGTTTTGATTTGCTGTTGAGATGTTCCACAACCCATTGGGCAGCCGAACTGTTACAATCGATTGGAGCTCCGACCGATTACAAAGATTTCGAAACGGCAGCATCGGCCTTGGGTCATGCCATGACTCGACCGCACAATCAATTTGCCATCTTAACGGGAAGTAGTAGTGCGGAAGACAACGACGACGACGACGAAGAAGAAGAAGAAGACAACGACGGAGACGATAAGTGTCCATTTTCGGTAGTGTTTCCTTCCGAGACACTGGATTTTATGGACGGTACAGCTTGGTGCAATGTGGAACTCCGAGACACCAACACGAATCAATTGCTGGTATTGACGGGATGGCAATTGCAGCAACGAAACGATGGTGCCTGGTTAGTCGACCATATCGATTGGCAAGATTATAGGGAAGAATTTCGTCCAGGTATTGGAAGAGAAGAATGGCAAGGAACATACGAAGGAAGAAGGACATGAGTTATGTGTGAAAAATAATAGATAATGATCCGGGGGATTGTCTTTAGGAGCGGTGGTAGGCTGCTTACTCGACTTATTTGCTGGCATTTATTATCACTGTACATACTGCAGTGTTATTATCCAAAGGAAATGAAAAAGCAAGCACAGCAACAAGACGCACACTGCTATTTCAAAAATATAGCGTCTATTCATTTAAGTATTAATCAAATGAAAGAACTAGTCTAGTTCATTCTCTTCTTTTTGGGAATAGCAAGAATATCTTCTGACGAATTGGAATGGGATTTCCTCTTCTTAGGAATGTGTGAATCAGCGTCTTGCGCTCGAGCTAAGGAACAGTCTCCGTTAACAGTGGGAGTTGTTGTTTCTTCGTCGCTGACGTTATGCTTTGGATTTTTGTTTTTTATCTGGGCTGCTTCAAAAATAGCCAAATCGTGTTCGTACCGTTTCTTGTCCCAATGGGCCCAACGCCGCCATGTCTTCTTTTCGTCGTCGCCGAGATTCACGTAACGTTCGCGCAACAGTGCATGAACAACATCCTGATGAATAAATATAAATAGAGAAATGCACAGCAATGTCAGAACAGCAAATAATATCGACCGCAACAAAAACATCAACGAACAAAATGCTCACTTTTTTCTTTCGTTCGGTTGGATCAAGGGATGCTTTGACTTCCTTGCGCATATGCTGACAAAAGTGGGTAAAAGCCTTCTTGGGTTCTTTGGGCTCTTCCAGACCATCGTATTCAGGAAATACAATAAAATCTCCGTCTGGTCCAGGAGCACCCTTGTCGTTGGTCTCTTCTTTTACGACAGTTTCGGCGCCTGCCGTCACGGGGGATTCATCTTTGTGAGGATTAGAAGCTTGGTTATTATCCACTTCGACAGCTGCAGTGTCTGCAGTTTGAGCAAATTCTCGCGGGGAACTGACAAAATCATAGCCAGATTCATTGAGAGCCTTCAAGCGGGTCTGAACGTCTTTCATTTGTCTCTCCAGTTCCAAGGCCTTCGTTTCCATCTGTTGCCGTTCTGTTTCCTCTTTTGCCCTTTGGCTGCTTCTCATTTGTGCTCGCATCACTAAAATTTCTGGTAGTTCAATCGGTTGCAAAGGTCTGCCGTCTTCTCCAGGCTCCACAGGAAGACCAGCTTGCTCTCGCGCCTTTCGCTCCAACTGCTCAACCTCCTTCTCGGCAGCCTTCATCAACTGTTCGCAGCGTCTTCCCAAAACGTCCACATTGAGACTCCGCAAGTAATAATCGAATCGAAAAACGGGGCTACGTCGTACCGCCAACTTGACGGCGGCCCATTGACCATATCCATACTATAAATCAGCATCAACAAAACAGTGTAAGCATCCACGATATCACCAAGAACGCCGCAATATACTGAACAACTGCCTCGTCCTACACTCACCTTGTGTGTCCAACACAGCAGGTAGCGATCTTCCTCCGCTGTAAAAAATTTGTCCTTGCAATTCGTGCAAATGAATTCAAGTCCTTCCCAGGGATTGGAAAAAAGAGACACCAATGTCTCGGTAGCGCGCTCGAGCCTTTTGATTTCGTCAATCTTTTTCTCGCCCCTCTCAATAAATTTGACGGCTCGGTCGTACTCGTGCTCCGAAATGCGAGTCTTTCCAAAATCACCCCAAAAGGCATCAGCGTATTTCTGGACGTCTGCTTCTGACTTACCAACTTCCAGAGCAATTGTTGAAATGGCATCGCGGCCGTATTTGGCACTGGCTTTTTGAAAAACTGTGTATTCCGGTCGCCGCCAGTCCGAAAAACCTTCTGCCAAAAGCCTCTCCTTTTCAGCTTGGGTTTCCGGGCTCAACAACGGAGGCAATTCAAATGGTACCTCTGTTTCCGTCTTTTCTTGATCCACTTTGATTTCGTTGCCAGCTTCAATCGGCGTTGTGGCTTCTTCCGATGCAGGCCCTTTCTCCTTCTTTGTCACGGCTGCTTTTTGGTGCTCCTCGGGCAATGCGCGAAAAGCTGTCTCTTCTTCCTCTTGAATCTTAAACAAGGCCTCTCTGTCGTACATTTGCCATTCTTCCATGCGAGGTAATCGTAGGTGTTTCGGAAGCTTGATAACTTTCCTCTTCTTCGCCTGCGTCGCGACTTTGCCTTGTAAAGCGGCAATTTGTTGCTGATACAGAGTGTTCTCGTTGTAGTTACCCACTGTCTTTCGTTCACGTTTTCCCATATCTAGGATACCAAGTAGTTCATTCTCAGCTTTCGCTTGCGCCAGAGCATTGCTCGAGTAGTCAACGCCCTCAAAAGTTTGGACAGATGTTCCGCCATCGAGTTTAAAGTCTAGCAAATCGCCCTTTTCAGCCGCCTTCAACTTTTCGTTCAGGGCCGCTGTCTTCTTTTTGCCTGCATCTAGAATCAAATCAATATCATCGTCTGTAATGGATGACTCTTTACTCTTAAAAATCTTGTCGGCACCGAAGCGAACGGCGGCCAAAAGATCATCCTTAGACATTTTATTGTTGTTTTCTTTAAGTCGGCCTTGTTGCACAACCATGGCGTCAAGTTTTAGCTTCTGCTGCGCTCGCTCCACAATCTTTTCCTCAATGGTATGCTCGGTAACCATACGAAAAACTTGCACGGGTCGCTTTTGACCAATTCGATGAGCGCGGTCCTGAGCCTGAAGGTCAGCCTGCGGATTCCAATCGGAGTCGTAGAGAATGACGACATCTGCCGTTTGTAGATTGATTCCAAGTCCTCCTGCACGGGTTGACAACAGGAAGATGAACTTATCAGAATCGGGTTTGTTAAAGGCTTCAATGTAATCCTCGCGCATTTCGTAGGTTGTATTTCCGTCGATTCGGCAGTACTTGAATCGTCGCATGACAAGGTAGTCTTCCATGAGATCCAATATGCGCGTCATTTGCGTGAACAAGAGGACACGGTGACCCTTTTCTTGCAATCGTCGTAGCAGCTTGTCCAGTAGCACCATCTTTCCGCAATTCTCTACTAAATGCTCGCCTAGTGGTGGTAGCGATCGATCCTCCACGCCGGGAAAGAGATAAGGATGACCTGCAGCAAGAGGAATAATGAATGTAGAAGTGTTAGCGCCCTGGCCATCACCACGACGGAGCGGAAGAAACAAAAGCACAATAAGATCGTACCTGCACACTTTCGGAGCTGCATGACAATATTCAAAATGGCCGTCCGGTTTGTGCCTGCATTCTTCTTCCCCTGAATGGCATCTATATCTCGAATCAAAATGTCGCGGTACAACTTCTTTTGCATAGCACTCATACCGGTGAATAGAATGGTTTCGTGTTTTGGTGGTAGCGACTTTTCGACGTCAGCCTTTAACCGACGTAGCATAAACGGTCGAAGAATCTTGTGCAATTGTGAAATCAACTTGTTCTTTTCATCGTCGTCATCAATATCGAGGTTAAACCATTCATCAAACTGCTCGGCATTGGCAAAGACATCAGGTACCAGGAAATTGAGCAACGCCCAAAGCTCGTGGAGCGAATTTTGCAGGGGTGTTCTGTCGGCATGAAATTTTGAATAAAGATGTTAGAGACGACGACAGCAAACAACGCAACAGCAGAATCAGTATGCTTACCCCGTTAACAATATTCTGTATCGTGTCTCAAATTGTCGCACCGTTTGCGAAAAGGCCGAAGCTTCATTTTTGAGTCGATGAGCTTCATCAATAATGAGGTACGACCATGCGAATTTATTGAGGACATTCTTCTCGATATTACAAATTTCGTAAGTCGTCACACAAACATGCCAATCTCGATCTTCATCACGTTGTCCAGGTTCTAATCGCGTGCTAATCAATTCATCTCGTTGCTCCTTGTTACCATGAAATTTGATGGGTATGAGGGTGGGCGCCCACCGATCGAGTTCATTCATCCAATTGGAAAGCGTGGATTTCGGCACGACAATCAAATGTGGACCCGTCACATTGCGGTATTCTTGCATAAAGACCAGAATGGATATAGACTGCAGTGTTTTGCCCTGATTTGAAATACAAAAATTACAATTGATGGTGTTTGGGACAGGGTAGGTATAATAATTGAAAAGTGTTATGAGATGGCAATGTTATCACAGATACCAATGACACACCGTAGCCATCCCCGAAATACTTCAAACTGAACGTACCAATCCCATTTCATCCGCGAGGATACCGTTGACACCATTTTCTTGCAGTCGTATCATCCAATTCAATCCCTCTAATTGATAATCTCGCATCTTGCCAAAAGCCAGGGTCGTTGGTTGCTCGGTCAAGTATATTTTCTCTTGCGAATCTTCCAATTCCGCCGCCTCCTGATCTTCGTCTTCTGTGCTAGCGGCGGCCGCTACATGATCACGTCGTGTACTGCTAGTGTTGCTGTTGTTGTTATTGTCATCTTGTATCTTGGAGGTAGTTTTCCTGCCACCAAATTTTGCATCATCTTCTTGGACGGCACCAAAATGAGAAAATATACTGGACTGTTTCAATAAAAACATGAGCCGTCGTTTAGCTTGATTGGCTTTTTCGGTCCGTAAATCTCCCTGTCGTTTTTCAATATATCGTTCTTTTTCGAGCTTTTCTTGTTTGACCTTTTGTCGGTACTCAATCTGTTTCTGACTTTCAGGACGACGACGACGCTGCGTTGGTTTGTTATTGGCACTGTCATCATCACTACTACTACTGCTGCTATCACCGTCACTATTCCTTTCACTACCAGAAGCAGACGAAGATGCTTCCTCTGCTTCTTTCTCTTGGTATTCTTCTTCCGAATCGTCGACAGTTCCATTCTTGGTTATCTTTTTGGCTTTGTTGTTTCCCTTCCTTTTGTGTTCTTTCCGTTGTTTTTTGCGTTCCTTCTTGGCGCGGGCACCACGTGTCTTGCGCTGATCTCCTCCTTCATCGTCCAGCAGCAACGTATTGCGTTCTTGTTGTAACTTGACTTTGCGTTCCATAGCCGCAACGTCGGCTGCGTGAGACTCGGCACGAAATCTCTGCATGTCTTGAGCGGCCAGGTCCAGAAAGGGCTGTCTGTCTTGCTCCGACAAGGCCTTCCATTTGTCTCGTACCAATCTAGAATATTGTCCCACTTCAAATTTACCATCATTCTGATGAATGAATTGACGTTTGATAGCTTCACCTTGTTGCTTTTGAAAAATGTGATAAGCACTCGAGGCTGGTTTGATGATAGTTTGAGACGACAAAGCATCTTGAACATCGGATGGAACTGCCACCCAATCGGAACGATCCTCTTTGGGCATGGCCTTCTCTCTCTCTCTCTTTTACTTGGAGAAAGTTGATGGTGTTGATAAGATCTAGTCCGAGGGGAGAAGGCGCAGAGACAGGTAGAGCAGGTTAAATAATAATACGAGAGAGTTCACCAAGGAACTAAACACACAAAGGAAAAAAAAATGTTGTGAATTTATTCTCCGTAGTACTCCAGTAGTAGTCTACTAGAATACTAGCTACTAGCTAGTAGTAGCTAGTACTACTACAAGTAGCAGTAGTAGGTCTAGTGTCGCCTAAAAATTGGCTGACGATGAGATCAGTAGCTACTAGGCTACTAGCTACTCCGTACCTGGTAGTACAGTAGCTAGCTAGCATGAGCAGTGCAGTGAAATAATAAATATCACGAGGTTTTCAGCCAGTATTGAGTTTGTCGTCATTCAGACTGATAGACGGACAGACCAGATAGCAAAGCGAAATTACAGTAGGAAGAAGAAAATAATAATAACGAGTACGGAGTAGTCTACTAGTGTGAATCAAAAAGGAAGAGCCAACAAAAACACAACATACACTGTAGCACAATTGCATTCATACTAGCTAGTAAAACAACAACAACGACAACAACGACAACAACACGCACACCAAACTATAACTCAAGCACTTCTTCGTACAAATTATCATTACTAGTCATGCCATCTTCTTCTCATCATCATCATCAGGGTAATAAATTGCCAAGACCTTCGACACCACCAGGAATTCCACCACCCGAAGCCTTCAAGATCAAATCGAAGCTTTCCTTTGGTGTCGTTTGTTCGTCCAATATTAATCGTAGTATGGAAGCTCATTTAGTGTTGGCAAATGCTGGTATGTACAAACTATAGTGTTGTTTTGTGTGTGCTGTTTTTGTTGTTTGGGTGTTTGTAAGAAACCGTCATTTCGCTTTTGAAAGTTGGAAAAAACGAAGATCTTTCGTTTGTCTAAACTTTGGTCTTTTGTCGCTTTTTTTTTCTCTCTCTCTCGCATCCATTCGACAACGACCTATTCGTACCTTTCTGTTTTTCCATCACTTCATGTGCTGCATTGCATTGGACAACAAATTTTACTAGGTCTTCGTGTCGAGAGCTACGGAACAGGATCTCAAGTGAGGTAAGTATTCTTTTTTACTTTTTACATCTATTCTACGTTCTACGTGTAGACTGTAGACTGGGACGTGTATTTGGTCTGTGTTGTGTGTCGTACTTGCAGGAGGCATTGTTTTTATCTCACTCTTCCAAAAATTCTTTACTACACACACCACTACGAACGATAGATTGCCGGGACGATCAGCCATGGAACCACGCATCTTTAAATTTGGGACACCCTATGTTGACATGTACAATTCAATGTCAGCAACACCGGAAGATACCGCTTTTTTCGATCGGAATGGTGTATTGCAACTCTGTCGTCGTGGTAAGTATGTGTGCTTTTGTTTGTTGTATTTTTTGTTTCCTATCTTTATCCGTGTACTGTACACCTTTCTCACAGCCGCCAACCACCACACCAATTATTATTAACAACAACAACAACTACAACAAACGAACAATGATGATCATAGGAGCCTCAGTGAAACGATCTCCCCAAAGATGGCAAGATGAACCGGACCAAGCCATTGCCAAACACAATGATGTCACCATTTGTTTCGAGGAACGTATCTTTGATGCCGTCGTAGAGGATTTGCAAATGAGAGAACCGACCGAAGATTTCAAACCAATTCACATTATTTGTTTGGATACCAAAGATAATCCACACGAAGCTGCCAAACAAGGACAAGTGGCCTTGGATTTATGTTGGCAATTGGAAGGTGCAGCAGATGATTTGACATTAAAAGCGGCCGACATCGTGGAAACCTTTCAAACAGAACGAATGACACATACGCCCATCAAAGTATTGTATCAGCTTTGCTATTTGTAATTTTTTTTATCAATGGTGACATGTGCTTGGGGAAAATGACACAAAAAACACTAACAGATAGAGGGATTGGAGCAACTCGACGAGTGGTAGGCCAGAAGTGACGAGCAGTTATCCGGTATATTGCTTTTGGAGCATCCATTACTTAATACGCAAACTCATAATTTGTAAAAGCCATTAAAGCAATAATAGATGCGACGATGAGACATCTTAAGATTGTCTTAATATGGCTACACTCAATAACCTTGCATAGTGTTCCTCCCCCCCCCCCCCCCCCTTTTTCTCCCCCCCCCAGCCGGCACCGCGATCA
>Ga0100391_1000155_pt1 | contig 83158 bp, 41 predicted proteins | sample CryGeymeta201515_FD_81541 | JGI IMG/M metagenome (GOLD analysis project Ga0100391, IMG submission 81541) | Groundwater microbial communities from Crystal Geyser aquifers in Utah, USA - Crystal Geyser metaG 2015-15 | ecosystem: Environmental > Aquatic > Deep subsurface > Groundwater | place: USA...
GCGCCTCGGAACGGAGAAAAGGTCGGCCCTAGTAAATTGCCGAGTTTCTCCAAACCACCCTACCTAGCCAAACGTGGCCCTAGAGAGCTGGCATAGTCGAGAGAACGCGGTAGCGTTCGCTCGGTAGTAACAAACAAATAAATAGTACCCGCAAAATAAATCACTATGTTCTATTAAGGGATAATAATGAAACTGTACCTTCACCTTAAAACTGGCACAAGCATGCTGTAGTAGTGACCTCGCGAAAAATTAAAAAAAATCGTCCTGCTGCTTTGGGGCTGCTGCTGTGCAATTCAACAGCAATAAAATAAATACAGTAATAATAATAATAATAGGTGTTTTCGTAGCGGTCGGGCAGTCTGGATTATTAAAATTATATTATTTTTTCCACACTACTCTACTCTAGCTAGGTACCAGGTAGCTACTCGTAGTAGTAAAGCGTAGTACTAGTACTAGAGCTACTAGACTAATAATTGTACACCACCGACAACGACTAGTACGACACCAGCTAGTACTGTAGTACTCTACTACTTGTAACTAGATTACTACTAGTAGTAGTAATAACAAACACAACGAACACAAGAGTTGTCTCTCTCTCTTTCACAACACTGTAGACTAGTCTAGTCTAGTACTAGTAGTAGTGGAAAAGCAACAATACTACTGGTACTTATAGCTAAATCAAATCCTAGGATACTTTCCTTCCTTTGTTGACACACACGACATCATCATCAACAAACCAAATCAATCATTTGTTATCATCTCGGACACCAGACACCATCATACACCATACACCATACTACTTACTGCAGTAGTCTGTAGTCTAGTCTCCTAGAGTCTATTATATACCAGTAATTACATTCACCATCATTGGATAATAAATCTATTGCGCCATTGAATACATCAGTGATTGTTCTGACTTCTGACGCAGCACTAATACCTGTAACCTATAATACAACAACTACCTGATATATATGATATATTATTAACCAAACAACCTGCTCTACTTTTTCAATACTACTACTCATTAATAATAAGAATATAAAAATAAAAATGATGGAAGCCAACGAAGCCATTCCTGGTGATAATAATAATGATGGAAGTGACAATGATGACGAGTCACTGCGGTTCGAAGATTTGACCGTTGATGATGATTTACCACTCCTCGATCGCGTCGTACGGTATTGTCGTTCCAGTATTGCACTGCAACGATTGGTGCACGTGAAAATGTTGGCCGAAACGGCCGAAACGGTCGGGTGCGAAGCCACGCTCGAAGTTCTGTTGCCTGTACTGGAACAGTTGTGTCAAGATCCCGAAAGTGTCATCCGACAGCACGTCGCAGCTCAAATACTGCCCGTGAGTGTGGTTGCCATGGTTCAGAATGTCGGATATCAACGTCAGTATACAGTTCAAGAAATAATTGACAATCCACGCGGACACATTAGCAACAACAACAACAACAACAACAACAGCAATAACAAGAGGTATTATCCTCCGGGGTACGAAACGGTTTGCAAGGTGGTCGTAGCGCAGTACATTCGACAATTGGCCACAGATCCTGACATTGATGTACGACGTTCGGCATCCGATGCTTTGGCCGGACTGGCGTTGCAGCTGCAACCACAAGATGTTGGAAAGTACATCCTTCCCATTCCGCTCCAATTGGTCAAAGATACAGCAGCATTGTCAACAACAACAACAACAACTAGTACTACAGCAACTACTAGTGCTACTGCCAAGACGAGTTCCAAATCGAAAAAGGGAACTCCGGCCAACGAACAGGAAGCGCTGCAAGAAGATTTGCGCATTACTGCTGCCAATTTACTTGCAGAAGTAGGAGGAGCCGCAGCGGAACACCAGGGAACCATTCCAGTGGAACTGGTACATTCCAGTATCCTCCCGGCAGTACTGGCACTGGCAGAAGACGGGAGTTTCCGCGTCCGACGATCGGCGGCCCAGGCTCTGCCACGAATTCTGGGTGGATCCGGTGCCGACGTGGCAGAATCCAAAATACTCCCAGCTTTTGAAAAGCTGAGCAGCGATGATCTGTATCGGGTACGGAAATCTACCGGAGAATGTCTCGTCGATATGAGCCGATCCTTCATGATCTTGGCCAGTCGAGAAGCAGACAACGCCAAAAGAGAACGGTTGCAAGAACTAAGACGAACCAGACTAATTCCCATCGTGGAACGATTGATCGGAGATTCCAGTCGATTGGTACGGCACGGAATGATGCAGTTCCTGGGACCCTTCATCGCATCCTTTTATCCCTACGTCGATTCGAGTCTCCATGCTATTTTGCCCGGCATTAGCGAATCGGATGGCAGCAATCACACAGGAATTGTGGCGCAGTTCTTTCCGCATGCTAGCAGCATGGTCAGTCGGTTAAATTCTTCCGCAGCCACGACCGCAGCGCCGACTCCTATTTCGATTCACATTCAAGAAATTATCGACCAAAAATTGACGCATTTGGAAAAATTGCAAAAGGCCATACCCCAGTTCCTGCGAGCAAGTCGGTTGTCCTCTCTGTCCCTGTACTCTGTCGTGACGCATCGCCGGGAACATGCGCCGCCCAAAGCAGACTTGGATGCCGTAGTTGGAACCCTGCTGGAATACTTTGCAGCATTGGCCATGGTCACAACGGGAGATGAGAATACCGATGCAGAAATGAGAGTCTACTGTGCGTACTCGTATCCTGCCGTAGCACTAGTATTGGGATCAGAACACTGGGAAGGACTTTTGAAAACATGCTTTTTGAAATTACTCAATCCTAAATACGAGGACGAGCACACCCAGGCCGCCGCAGCGGGAGACAAGGCAGTCGAAGAGAAAGGAGATGCTGACCCTGATGCGCCACCACCTCCACCTCCGCTTCCTGTAAAACGATGCCTAGCGTCGAGTTTACACACCGTAGCACATATACTAGGACCGGACTTGGCTTCGTCCGATATTATGCCCATCTTCAAAGACTACTTTTTGCGAGACGCGGATGACTCGGTACGATTGAACGTGTTTCGGAATTTTCCATCCTTACTGTCCCTTTTGAAACCCGAAGAGCGACAACCGTACCTGGAAGTGTGGAGTGAAATTATACTGGGTGAAGAGTTTTTGGGCAATAAGAAGCGAAGCGCTAGCAACCCTTTGGTTTTGAATTGGAGGCAGCGAAATTACCTGGCCAGGAGTTTACCAGATCTCGTCGGATTGATCAGTCCTAAGTCCATTCAAGAACTTGTTTGGCCCATTATTCAAGTGCTTATAGCAGATCCGATTAGCCTGGTGAGAGAAGATACTATCTGGGCGATTCCCATGTTGTTCAAAGCCTACTGTCCCGAAAATGTTCAAAGCTGGGAAAAAGGAATGAGCGAGAAAGATGCCCAAAGCTGGAGTACGGGAGCCTGCTCGGAAACAATGACATGGCTCAAGGAAAATATATTGCGCATTAAGTCCAAGAGTGGAGCTGTCGGAAGAACTAACTTTAACCAAAGACAGCTCTTCTGCGGCATTTGCGGTGCGGCTGGCCTTGCGTTGCAATTTGGAAATTTCTCTATCGAAGAAGCCAAGACGGAAACGAAAAAAAGCGGAATAAGTGTCCCAGATCCTGTGCCACTGTTGGTTGCTAAATTCAAGTCGGAGTTCAAAGAGAAACAAGATTTTGAGCCAGAAGGGCCATATCTCCGCATGACGCCGGCCGAGTCAGCGCATATGAAGAAGATTGTAGTCAACAATCTGCTCCCAGCAGCCTTGGATATGAAGGACGATCGAATCATGAATGTTCGGTTAGCTCTCTTGAGAGTCCTAGGCAACATGCCGGAGGATGTCATCAAAGAGGCCAAGTGTGGCGACATCTTTCAAAATCTCGTGGAAGAAATGGACACATGGGAGAGCTTCGATCAAAATGAAGAAGAGAACGGGCTTGCCCCGAACACTGGGGCTGCACAAAATGGTGCCGATAATGAAAGCAACGACCCTCAACGTCATGCCCACGAAGGGCATGCTTCGTCCGATGAGGATTCATCGGGCGCATCTTCCGGTGGCGTATCTTCTGATGAAGGCAGCGTCGTTTCTGATGTGGAAAGCGACGACGATATAGACGAAGGCTCTTACTCCAGTGACGAAGATGGAGGGCTGCACTTGGCTGCTGGTGAAGGGCCAAATAGTGGCGACGAAGCAGAAAATGTCAAGGAAGTTGAAGTTTCCAGTGAAAAGAAGGAAGCCAAGAAGGCATCAAAGAAAGATTCGAAGAAGGAAAAGAAAAAGAAAGCCAAAACATCGAAAAAGGAGAGCAAGAAAGAGGTGAGTAAACGGTTTGCGGTTTTGTGCAGAGGCGACAAGGCTGCTTTAGTTGTGCTCGTGATGATTCTATCCGAGTGTAAACTCATATTCTTCTTTTGCCAAAATCTCTCCAACAACGTCGCCTTGCCTTACCTTTCCGTACCTTACCTTCATTTCAGCCTAAGACAGAGAGTAAAAAGAAGAAAGAAAAGAAGGCTGAAAAGTCGGAGGATGGGGATGGTGACAAGAAAAAGAAGAAGAGCAGCAAGTCGGACAAGAAGGATAAAAAGAAAAGCGAAAAGAAAAAGAAGAAAAGTGAAAGCTAGCGTAGAAGCAGTCAAAGTCAACAAGCAACACTATTTTTTTTTGTTTTTTTTTAGATCTTTTCGGTATATCGCAATACGTATTATAGACTCTATGTAATTTGTGCCTGTAGCCTACTCAATACAAAACATGTGATTGTTCTAACGATGATTAAGGATGAATATTACAAAACTGAACATAAAATTTATTGAATTCCTGTAGCTTTCAAAGGAAGTAATAATGCATGGTCCAGAGACTTACCCGCAGCTTATGGCAAAGCTTATGGCAAAGTATCGTAGCGGCACGAAAAAGGCAAAGTGCTGTGAGGAGTTGAGCTTTTTAGAATAAGAATGCAGTATCACGAACGACAGTATTTAAGCCAGCTGACTCTTCCACATCTTGGACCTCAAGGCAAAGAGCAAACGCAAGAACTCGGGCATATTCATTCGTTTTTCGGTTTCCTCGGAGTGTCGCAACTCTATCATTTGTTGGAATGCTTCAGTTGCCTTCCGATCGCTAGGTTGAATGCCGTCCTGTAGAAACGCATACGCAACAGCACGCTTGACGTCTGTCAGTGACAAGGAGCCTTGATGTTCGGAATCAAAGGCGTAAAAGAATTTACGACAGAATTGAAAGGCTTCAATCGACAAGCTCCCTCCAATTTCTTGCTTGATCTGTTCCAATTCCATTTCTTCGCGGAGTGGCAGTCGGCGGGACGATGCAATTTCTGTATAATCCATTTGGTCGTTGATTGTCTTCCAGGTCCCAGCAAAAATGTGGCAGTTATAAAGAACATGAGCCAACAAGACGGGGAAAATATCACCTTCTGTCATCAAGTAGACAGAACCGTACCAGAGACTGTTTATGACCTGCAATATACAAAAGCATCCGTTCTCCATTATCGGCGACTTAAGCCGAACTTGTCCCAAACCGAAGAGCAACGCTTGACCAAAGAGGGCCAAGCCAACTGAATGGGTCAAAAAGAATAACAACGTCGGAAGGAGCCCCCGAAAAATCATCTCCTCGGATATTGCAGATACCATTGCAATAACACCGCTAAAGAACATCACATGAGGCATTGTCGAAGTGGTAGAAATACCGAACGTTGACTGCATGCCCACGGAACTATCCTTTCGTCGCCGACCAAACAATCCAATGACAGTATTAACCATAGAAAAGTGAACATGGGACACTGCTCTGTGTTCTGAGTGTTCCATTATAGTTCCAATGGCAACTAAAGGTACAGTGGCTAAGATTCCCTCGATAATGCGCCAAGGAGTCATGTTCCAGTCCAGGAGCGAGTACACGGCGCCTCCGTCACTGCCAGTCCAATGCAAAGAAGCCAGTTCCAAGTCTGTACCTGCACTGAACACCAAACCTAATGATAACATAATCGATGCAAAGATAAAAGCAGTCCCGTGACTGAGACAGGTGGCTTTCACCAACGACAGATCGACGGCACCTGTGCTCCAACCTTGCCTTTCCGTGCAAAATACTTCAGGTAGACGCTCATCTTCCTGTGAAATATTTTGAGTTCTCGCGGTCTGACGCTGGAGTCCTGTTGTCAGTTGCTCTTCCAGATCGGAACGATCTCTGTACCAGAGTGTGGTGCTGGTATCAGCAGTGACTGCCATGTTCATTGGCAACAAGGATGTCCTGCGGATGGTCGAACCTGTAATCATGGCAATGGTAGTCGACTGGAAGGCGTCAACGGCTGGAAGGCATGGTGCAATCATGAGTAAGCAACGAGTTAAGCTCGGAAGCTTCATGTTTAATCTATTTTGTCGATTGCAATCGATATTGAAAGTTGGCGAGGGGAGAACAGCCGGTAGGTGTCAAAGCGCTGTGTGAGTTACCGCTTTGGTTATTGGGTGATTTCTCCTCTACAGATTGTAGAAGTTGCAGCAGTCTCTCGGATTATTATTAATATCACTCTATTGAGGTTTCGAGACTTGGAAGCTCTGAATTTGCCGTTTGTCCGTTTACGCACTCTCGACTCTCGAGAATAGTGATGAGAAAGCCGTCTTTCCGTCTTGAGAAAATGTTTTTGATGGCTGATGTGCTGATGTCAAACTGCCAAAAAATTATGTCAATTTCGAAAGAAAAAGGTATCCGCGACTCCAATCAAGTCGTGTTCGAGGCGTCCGCCTTACTACTACTCTAGTAAACAACCATACTAGCTACTGTAGTAGCTTAGTAGTGCAAAACCAGTACTATGCAGTACTAGTAGGTGTCTAGAGTAGTAGTACTAGTAGAGTACTTGCAGTTGAAAATACTGCTATTTCTACTACTAGCTACTAGTAGGTAGCTTCGGAGCACACAGCACTACTAGCTAGTACTCGCTAGTACTGTAGTTAGCAGTGTCCTTCTTGCGAAAGAAACGTGCAGCAAGGTTGTTAGCAATGAGTGTGTATTGCAGTCATTTTGCTAGAACCGACGTGGTGCTTGTGGCCTTAAAAGTACTGAGTACTGCCTACCAGGTACTACGCGAAGACAGAGAATGCCTGCATGAGTTTCTTCTCAGCATACTTTGGCAGCCCTCACAATCCTCGAGTAACTGGCGATTGCTTGCTGTCTGTATTCTACCAAAACTACTACTAGTCTAGTACCGTAGTAGCTCGAAAATAGTGTCGTACCTGCAGTAGTCTAGCTAGTAGACTAGCATGTAACATATTTCAGATTGTAGTCGACAAAACGTTGTCAAAAATGGCGAAAAGGTATTTAAGGAAGTGTGCGCCTGCCAATTTCAACTTAACCTTATCCCCAGAACCTCTTGCTAGAATTATTCTTCTTTTCTGTCATCTCAAATATTTATTACGAGTATTCGAGTTTTTGATTTTGACGACCTGCAATACTCGAATACCTTCTTCTGCTTGCTTGATTTGACCTTCGTGTTGTAAAGCACACGCCCCGAAGAATGGATTGGCTCATAGGTCAGCCACCCGATAAATCTGGGGCCACAGCAGCGGAAGGAAATCTACCCAAGCCAAAGGAGCTAGATGAAGATGAAGACGAAGACGATCCTGGGAAGATATTGGGAGAATACAATCGTCTTTTTGGGCCAGCACACGATGAAGCACACACGGAAGATGTCTCAGATAAAAAACAGACTATTGAGCGCTTAAAGACGAACACAGTGCATTCGAAATATCTTAATGGTGATCACAATTATCTTCTGGAAGACAGTGCGGAGCGGCTGCTTTCGAAAACTAACGGGGAGTCTCGTGTGTTGCAGGATATATGTGACGATCTTGAGGTTTCCAATGCCACTTTGCAAGAAGATATCAAACAAGCACAGCAAGAAATAGAAGACTTGAAAAACGCAAGGGATAAACATATCGAGCAAAAACGAGGTACAGGGGATATTTTGAAAGGCCTACGTGAAAATATTGGGGAGCTTGAGGGGAGAAAGCGTTTGCTCGAGAAGCAGTTGAATGATGCTAATAGCAAAATTATAACCCTCGAGAGCGAGTTATCTGATTTAAGAACGAGCAATGCTCTCCCTAAAGGTTCCCCTCAATCTGAAATTGACGAATGGAAACGAAAACGAGAAAATGCAATGCAAGAGTTACGGGCATCAAAAAACGAGCTTGAGCTGGAACTCGCCGATTTGATGCAACAACGAGATGCTGCTTTACAGAAAGCACAGACAACAGAGGAAAAACTTGTAGATGTACAAAATGAGCGGGATGTCCTATTGCAAAAAGTTGCAGCCATGGACCATTCAGGGGCACAATCCATTGAACAAGTAATAGCAGCACATGAAACGATTGGTGTGCCCGAAGCACATCTGCAGCTCCAAGATACTGGAATCAAAGCTCGAGGTCTAGAATCCGAAACAGATATATTGAAGGATGAGAAAGCGGCTTTGGAACATGAACTTGCAAAAGTCAAGACGGAAAATGCTCGAATTCAAGCTGAACTTCAGTCTGCATTGGGGAGAGATTTTTCCGATCCAAGAGCCGCCAATTCATCCACGAAAGGACAAGTCCAAACATCAAGTGATGGCACCAGGAATCTTGAGAAGAAGCTGAAGGAGCTCGAAATTGATAACCAAGCTCAAAAGAAGCAAAATAGTGCGCTTGAAAAGGAACTCGAGAACACAAGAAACAATCTTCATGTGGTCGTTGGTGAAATTGAAAAAATGTCGGCAGAGGTTGACGATTTGGAACAAGATTTTGTTACCACAAAGAAGCAAAACAGCCAACTACTATCACAAGTAGAAGATGCTAAAAAGAAACTTGGGAAGGCACGAATCTTACAAGAAAATTATGGTCGACTACAGGAAGCGTACAAACAATCGCAGGGCGCGCTAGCGAATCAAGAGGCTGTCAACGACGAGCAGCAGGGCCGCATCAAACAGCTTGAAGCGGAGTATTTCAGAATCCAGAACGAAAACAAACTTTTGAGAAAAAGCAAGGAAGATGGAGAAGTAAAGAGTACCAAAGAGTTGCAAGCACTTCGTACAGAGCGGGGCGACATCAAGGAGAAGCTTGGAGAAAAAGATTTCGAAATTGATGAGCTTAAGTTTGCTCTCACAGAGGCAGATGGCACCATCAAACGGCAGGAAACAAAAATTCAGCAGCTTCAGGTATATTTGAAAGAAAGTAGGGATGAAGCAGAGTCCCTGGGCGAAGCCAAAGTGAAAATTGAGCGCCAATATAATAGCGAAACGACGGCGCTCAAGTCTAGGCTAGATGAACTAAAAGCTGATCTTGATCAAACAAATAAAGATCTCATGAAAGCAAAAGAAGCATTGATCAAATCAGAAAGTGTTGATCATTCGCAGCGTAGAAAGATTGCGGATCTCGAGGACCAAGTCGCAAATGCCCAGAACGAGAGGGACGACATCGTAAAGCATCAGATGGAAAGAGAACGTGACTTTGTTAGCAAGCAGAGAGCATTAGAAATTGAATTAAGTGACTTCAAAGCCCGTCTTGGTGCTTTGACAACAAGAGAAGCATCGCTTGGGTCAGAACTCTTAGCCACATTGAGAAAGGAAAAAGAAGCCAGAAGAATGGAAGAATCTATGCGTGCTAATATGGAATCTGCCGAACAAGCACGCGACGAAGCAATTCGAGCAAAGAAGGTGTTGAGTAAGGAGCTTAGTGACGCAAGCAACCAAATAGACAGCTTGACTAGGGAGAACCAAGAACTTTCACGGCAAAAGAAAGCCTGCCACTCTGAAATTGAGAATTTACGTTCAATAAAGGAACAGAATGCTGGCTTCAGCAGCCAATTATCTCACGTGGAAGGAAAAAAGAATGAATCTAATCAACTTGCACACCTTCACCATGAGCTTGAACGCCTGAGAAATGCTCACCAGGATGAGAATTATTCTTCAAGAACTGCATTGAGGGACACTGAGGATTTGTCTCGTAAACTGGGCGCCCGGGATGCGGAAGTTGAAAGCCTCACCAAACAGCTTCGCCAACGAATATCTGCGTTCGAAGACCTCAAGGACGTTCACCATGATCTACTTAGGGCCCACCACGGAGTTGTAAAGGCAAACCGAGACGCTGCTGTGGCCCTGTCGAAACAGCTTGACGAGCGAAAGGCTGAGATCGCAAATCTTAGGCTCAAGCTGCGAACTAGTGATAATGAGAATTTATCAGCAAGAGAAGAAATACGTCAATTAAAAGACAACAACCAAGAGAGCGAAGCGGTCTTGAAAGAAATTCAAAATAGTTTTGAGAGCACCACAAAAGAATGCGAGCAGCTTCGAAGTGCTCTTGAGCGGAGAGCAAAAGACAACGAGGAACTCGCCGGCTCCAGGGATTCACTACAAGAATGCTTCGAAGAGACCAAATTGCTTGCAGACAATTTTCGCAATCGATTACGAACTGAGGGAGAGTCAAATAATCAGAGGATACAGCAGCTGACTAGGGAACTAATTCGTGCTGAAAATCAGTCTCGAGAGAATGCACGTGAGTTGAACGAGGTGAAAGCGCAGCTACGCGAGATGGCTCTAGAAAGACGGTCTGGGAACGAGGCAAACTTGAAAGAGTCGAACGCCTTGAGAGAGAAGTTGTCTCGTTTTGAATTACAATTCGATGAATCAAGAAAAGCACTGTCTGAAGCTGGCGGATTGAGAAAGACGGCAGAGGCCGAATTGACTAGCTTACGAAAGAAACTTGCATTGCATGAAAACCTTTCAAAGAGCTTAGAACGGAAAGGCGAAATCTCAAATCAACGACAATTAGAAAAAATTGAATCTCTCGAGAAAAAAGCACAATCCCTTGAAGGCAATCTCATTTCTGCCGAGATGCAATGTGCCAATCTTGAGGGCGAACTTGCTACCGTAATTGCGAAACGAGATGATGCGTTGGGTGAACTGGGACAAGTTCGAGACAAGCTTTGCAAAGCGACATCCGAAAACTCCGAATTAAAAAACTCCACTGAACAAGCAGGGAGCACTTTGACTGATGTCACTCATTTTCTTTCAGAACTTTTACAGAATGCCCCAAACAACGACGGCACCAGCTACAAAGAACAAACTCAAAAGGGACTCTCTAGCGAACCTAAAATTCTACTACAGAAGTTAAAGGACGCGTTTGAAAATGTGATAAAGAGCCGCGATGAGGAAATTGAAAAAAGAAAACAACTAAAGGACTCACTGGATGAAGTCCTAACTCTTTCAGAAGGCCTTCCAACAACTGTTACTGGACAAAAAATGGCACTGGCTCGGCTTCAGAGCACTTCGAGAGAAGACAAGGAGAACAGCATACCAGAACAGGGAGGTATAGACGGCACAGTGGACAAAGTTGCGGATATCGTCCTAGGATTTCGAACACGACTAAGCGAAGCGGAAGGAGAGATCGAAGCACTCAGGGTTGATTTGCAGATAAGTAAAGAACAATTAGAGATTTCGTGCGCAGAAAACGAGGCACTTAAAGATTCGAACACGAAACACAAGTCGGATATTGGAAGACTCAAAGGACAAATTGAAAATACCAATCTTCTTGCAGCGAAAGAGGCTCTTGAAACATCTATAGATGCTGTCAGGACTGACGGGCGAAATTTGTATGATTTCATCCCAAGCGCAAAAATGGTTGCGCGCACTGACCAGACCAAAAGGATCGCTGCCATGGAACTTTCGCTTGCCAAGAAAGATGAACGCTTGAGGGAAGCGACAAGAGAGACTCAGGTTCTCCGTGATGATGCAATGAAGCTGAAAGCCTTTTTAGAGACGGCTTTGCAAGAGTCCAAGGAATTACTTTTCTTCCTTTTGGATGCGAGTCCCATGCCGGAGTCCAGACGACTAAGTGCTCATCTCGTTGACAATCCAAGTCTAGATTCATCAGGGAGGCGTGTTGCTGCTGGACTAACAAAAATGATCCAGCGTCTTGCCAAGAAAATCGATGGCTTGAACCCAGTTGTTGCTCCTACTAGGGATGGAATTTCTGGCGAAGATGTAAATGACAACAACAAAAGCAAAGATTTTCCTCACAGTGATTTGAGTGCGATGACGAAACAGGAGGCTGGCAGCGGCGATAGGGGTTGGCAGAAGCAGCAGGAACAATCTCGAACTTCAATACCGGACGAAAGCCCGGCTGAGAAGAGACAAAAGACTGACAAAAGTGCATTCGCCTTCTTCGGAGGGCTCGATGGCAAAGACAAGATTGAAGGCGATTCGCGTCTGTCCCCAGCTACGCGTAGGAATGACATCGCTCCCAGAGAAGAGCCAGCCTATAACCACGAAAAAGAACGCGGGGTGCCTTGGGAAGACTCAAGATTACTTGAGACAGGACGTACTGCGTGGGGCAGCTTCCGGGAAAGTCGATTGAAACCGGCACGACTATCCCGTGGTAGCCTCGAGCAAAAAGCTTACGTTCAGCAGAGATTGGCCCAATCAGCAGCTGCAGGCACTTACCGTGGTGCACGCTTGAGGCCCAAGAGATCTTCAATCGAAGAGCTTATAGAGCCTATTGTTAACCCGCTGGCTGACGTGTCTGCCGCTCCGTTCCATGCTTCCGAGCCAATGCTCAGTCATTCGCGTGCTCCCTTCTACTCGGAAATGTCTGATCATGAGGTCTTCAATTCGCCATTCATCCAGTCATCCCAATTAATTCCTCCGAGAGGCGTACCCTCAACGCCGAGAGATGTTCGTCGTCCGTCAAACACTTTCCGCCGTCCGTTCACAACCCGGCAGGGCTCCAGCATCCATGCAGACAGAGCACGCCCCGGAGGACTTCTTGCTACCAAAGTCCTTCGACCACTCAGTGCCACGACAAAGATGCCCACGAGAGAACCGTCTTTACAGGCACCAGCCGAAGACATCGATCCTCCGCCAGGACAAAGCGTGGACGCTGATGGTTCGTTTGATGGCTTTGATGTCATGCAAAAAAGTAACGGCCTTTCAAAACTGGACAATGCTCGTTGGGCCCTTGCCTGAGCAAACGTGCATGTGCTATATTCAGTGTCAAATTAGTATTGTTATTATTAGACAATAGACAAGTTCATCTTTATTTATTGTTGCTGGTCGAGTATGCTTCATTGAGATTTGTGGCCATGGCCTTCGTACCTACTGTGGTCCTTAATATTTAATAGGATTGTCCGTGATCCTCCAAAGATACTGATAGTCAATAAAAATGCTGCTCGTTATGCTGCTCCATGCTGCTATCAGGTGTCAAGTGGTTCCTGACCCAGAGACCTTCCTTCAAGACCCATTTAAAGTTCTCGTTGTCACAGCCAGCTTTCCCCCATTCACTTCTTGGGACAGGATTGTGGATCGCCTCACGAACGACGGAATCCCATTTGTTAATAATTACAGAGTCGCCATCACAAAACATAGTGTAGCAGTTTCGAAACCTAGGATTCGGTGATGTTGTGCCATATGCAGCCGTACCATATTCCTTTTCTTCGCCTTCCTTATATTCCTGGTTCTCGTAAAAAGCAAAATGTTGGTTCATTTCGCGTCGGAAGGCATTGCGAACGGGAATGTACGCGATGCGAGCAAGATATCGACGGAAAATAGAATTGAGCTTTGTGGCGGCAACCGTTTGCTCACGACTGCGCATTCGCTCGAGAGCTTCAAAGGCACCGTGGCGTAAAAACACCTTGGTCTTTCCCATCTGAATTCCAAGGGTAATTGATTCAGGTGGAGCGGAAGCACGACGGGGAACTGATATTGTATCTTTCCGTTCGGTAGCCTTCTTTTCCCACATAGCCGAGCTTTTCTTCACGGGCGCAGTCAGAGGAACAGGTGGTAGTCCTCGACTGTCTCGGTTGGAAAAGCTTGACTGAGGTGTCTTGGGCTGGCTGTTGTAAACTGTGGACTTGCTAGGAGGAGTTGATGGTGCCTCATGGCTGGAACTGCCTGGACCGGCGCCGGCGACTGGATTCAAGTCGAGCTCAAAGGCCTCCACTTTCTTGTGCAGGATTTTTATCAAATCTCGACATAAAGGTTTGTAGTCAGTTGATTTTTCGTCCAATTTGGTGGATTCAGGCGCCTGAGACATACACCCGCCTCGAAAGGATCCTCGTACTGAATTACGCTTCTGAGCCGCCGCAGGTGTATTAGCAAGACTAAAGAGGCTGTTCCGGGGAGCTTGGGAACGAAGGGCTTCTTTTTGCTTCAGTTCTTTCCAGGCCAATGTGCGGTAGCGGCGCACAAAGTCGGCATGCGGATAGTGCTGAGTGAAACCAGCACGGGCCACTCGCACAGCCTCAAGAATACCACCACATTTTAATTGCTCGGCCACAATGACAGTGTCATAGTGATCGGGAATCAAATGATCGTTGGGCTTCAAGCAGCGCACGTAGTGAGGAGAAGTCAAGTCAATCTTGCTCCTCAATTCTCGCAGCTGACGACGGAACTGCCCACCAACTGTGGTTCTAGATACCGAAGATGACTCAATCCTTCGAAGCTTAAATGGAGTGGCATTGGCGGCATCGGTTGTTGAACTCACATCCAAGATGTCGGCAAGCTTTTGAATGAAAGGATTCATGCTGTTGGCTAAAAGCTCAATGGCCTCCTTGGGAAGCTCATCACGATTCTTCTCTGTGAATCCAGCGGTGGTGTACTCCACAGGACCAGCGTAATGCTGAACGGAAAAATGTAGCGTCGCAGTCTGCTTTCGGGAAGCCTCGAAACGAGCCTGGCCTTGGCACTTCTTGTAGATATCCAAAGCAAACGACTTGTCCGAGGTACCTGGGGCTCGGCATTGATCATCCAGAATGCTCAAGATTCCCGTTCCGCGCTTTTCGATCAAATCCAGCACATCTTGATTCTCAGGGAATTCGATAAAGCTCCATTCAATTCCCTCTCGCTCGTACTCTTCTTGCTCATTTTTGAGGACAAAGGTATTGAATTGTTGCTGAAGAGCTTCATTGCAGTAATTGATACAAATCTGTTCAAACGAGTTGGTGGTAAAGGATTCGAAACCAAAGATATCCAATACACCAATTGACGCCACAGGACGTATCCAGTCGGGAGAAGTTTCCTTTTCCTCTCCGTCGGAACTGCCATCTTCTTCGGACTGTGTTTTCCTCTTGCTTCCGTAGGCGATGGAATCGTTGATACGACGAACCAAGTACGTAAAGAGAGCACCATAAGTTGTTTTTAAGAGTGCTTCTAAACCCTTTTCCGCCTTTTCTAAAGTCAAGGCTCGTTCTACAGTGCCATCTTTCCCTGCCGTAATGGAAAAGTAACACAAAGCACGGTTCAAGTCACCGGCAGTAACTCCGAGCAAATGACATACCGGCGCCAAATGGACATTCCGTTCATCCAAGGAGCTCTCTTCTCCACCCAGATCGATGAAATTGAGATTGGATGCGTGCAAGATGGCCGCCGCCACGGAAAAGATATCCTTCTGTTCTCGCGTGGGAAACTTCATGGTATTCATGGCATTCCGCAGGGCACGGTAGGTATCAACATCGCTGACACCATCGCGTCGATCATACGTTCCACTGGCGGTAATGCGAAAGTCTTCGGGAGCAGCGGTTGCCGCCAAGAAGAACTGCCGCAATTCTCGGCCATCCATGCCACCCGACAGCAATTCAAAAAAAATGTGATAGTTGCGTTCTCCAACGCTTTGCGTGACGATGCGAACCTTCTCGAGCAGGTAGGTCTCGATCTGAGCACCGACGAGTTTACCGTAGCGGGTAAATTGCATTTCAATGAATTTTCCAAAGCGACTGGAATTGTCATTGCGAACCGTGCGGGCATTTCCAAACGATTCAAGGATGGGGTTCGACTGAAGAACTTGGGCTTCAATGGAATTGGAGGCAGAGCCAATCAGGGTCGTAGCGCCCTCCAATCCTCCATGGCGATTATTATTATTGTTATTATTCTCATTGTTTCTGGGTGCCGACATGCGAGTGTGCGACGGAGTCGCCCAAGTCTGTTGTGGCTGTTTCCACGTTTGTGGTGTTCCTCTGTGAGTATTCTCTTGCTGTTCTAGTTGTGCCTTGCGCTGCTCTTGAACCATGGCATAGGCTCGCTTTTGGGGCGTCTTATGGGTCGCCGTGGCCCGTTGAGAAAGAGCCGCCAAGTATTTCATAACAAACTTGGCGGTAACCGTTTTTCCGGCTCCACTTTCTCCACTCACCAGAATGGACTGATCGCATCCTTGGGGAGCTTCTTCGCCCAAGGATTCATCCAATTTGCGCATCATGCTACGGAAGGAAGCATCCGCAATGGAATACACGTGTGGTGGCAACTCGTTGCGAGAGGTAGGTTTTTCGGCGCGGTCCCAGTATTTTTTCATGGTTGCTTCGCCGTACAGTCCACGCAGGGACTGAAATGGATTGAGTGCCAAAAGCACGGGTCCCGTAAAGGTGTAGATTTTATCCTGGGCATACCGGTGGGAGAGACACTCGACAACGGAGGGTTCGTGCAAGTGCGTCAAGGTGATGAGGTCGTGGGGACACTGATTGTTGCCTTGAGCATCCACGGGATACTCATTCGCCAAGAGAACGTCTCCGTCATTCATGGCCGTTCTTGGCAAACGTACAATGTTATCCGTGTCGGTATTGTTGGATGACAAACTCGTGTTGGCATCCTCTTCCACACAAACGACAACATCTCCTCCTGTGGTCTCCAGCAAGTATCCCATCTTCCAGCCCCATTGAGGAGCTCTTCCGTGGGAAAATGCCGAGTTGGAAGCACCCGATGATCGAATGGAACAAATATCGCTCTCCGAGTCGCACAACGAAGCGGTCGAGGGACGTCGACTGGAATAGGATGCTCTGTTGGCAGAAGCACTCATAGTATTGTTGCTGTTGCCAGTACTATTATTATTGCTGTCTTTGTTCTGGTAGGATGAATCGTTCATGGCTCCCGCATACGATGCTTGCCAACTCTCGTGAAATGTCTTTTTGGAATTGCGAGCCGCATCGATTGCCGAGGATTTAATCCATACTCGGTTCTCTTGACTCGTCGCCATTGATGCTGCTGCTGCTACCGCTGGTGTTGCACCAATCATCTTTTTTTGTTTGCACTTTGTTTTTAATTTCACCAATAATACAAGATACACAAGTAGTTCTCCTTTACCGAAAAATAATGATGGGATTTTCAACTGGTTCTTCTACTCCTTCTATTCCTCTACTCTGCTTGTTTGCCGGTTTATCATAAATACCTCGATTGATCGATCGATCTTTGGAGTGGGTATAGTTTGATTTTGAACGCTCCCTTTCTATCGTTGCCTCTTTGCTGTTGACTGTTTTGGAGGTTTGCTGATTGTTGTTCTTACCTACTCCAGTACCTGGTACAGTACTACTACTACTAGTAGCTATCGTATTTTGAGTAGGAGTGGAGACTCCAGTTGCCAACGAAAATCTCAAAAAGATGAGTATCGCTAAGTCAATTTCTGATACTGCGAAGCATGTTGGACATTACGAATGAAAAGGCGCCATTGACAGTTAACTTTGCTTAAGTAATTGGAAGTTGAACATTAGATTATCTTCAGGATATATATATGGGCAAGCTTGCTCAAAGAATGAGGACACCTGGGCAGTAGAAGATCTTGTTTGGTAATAGACGGATTAATAGTATGAGGCCTGATGAGAGAGAAGCTTCCATGATGTATGAGGCAAAATAGATACGACCGACCGAATTCCCCACCTCTAAAAACTTTCACGAAATGAACGCACCTATTATGAGGTAGAGCTATATTCGAAGTATTGTGTGTAACTGTAGTTAAATAATATGGAGGCCATTTCCTCTTGCTGTTCCTGTTCTTAGGGTAACAAAGAATTCTAAAAATCCTCAATAAAGTACATTATTATACCATTTATTTGGTAATATCAGCATGAATAACAACACAAGCACTGGTGGTCTAGTTGGTTATGACGACGCTTTAACACGGCGTAGGTCCTGGGTTCGATTCCCAGCCGGTGTACTTATTCTTTTTCTCACTGTCAGGTGTGTACTTATTCTTTTTCTCACTGTCAGATCATTTGGCCAGGTTCACACATCAAAAATAAATCAGACGTGCTGCGGTAGTCTACTTTGGTCAAATTTTGTCTGCTGGTCAAAATCTTCGAGACTTTTTTTGACGAACTACTAGTCTAGCTAGTACATAATAATAATACCAAATTCCGTACTGAATAATATCATTATTTTAGAGTTTGGCACGAGAGAAAGCTCTGAAGTTTAAGTTTCAGCATTCTCTTTCAAGAAATTGCGGAGCTCTTGAAATAATACGAGTATGATATATTTTTATATTTGCATGACTACTTTTTCGTACCAATAATTGTGCTGTAGAATCGTGCACTGCTTCACTGCTTTCATGTTGTTATTCTGCCGCATGTATCCACACAGATCTTTCTTTAGTAGTAGCTACTAAGTCTTTCCTAGTACGAAATAACTGTATTGCGAACGGATGTGGCTTGCTCCTCGTAGTCTAGTAGTAGTTTAGTTATCGAAACATAATTCTTTACGACGAAAATAAGCCCGAAGGATAGTAGTAGACTACTGCCTTGATTATCGTGGGTGGGGGAAGAGGCTCCAAGAACACCACAGGCCTGAGGACAGCAACAAAGATATTATTACAATTGCCAGCACCACGCATGCTAGTACTACCTTCTTCAAGCAAATTAGAACATTATGCAATCACTCTATTGTTATGCTTCATGCCGAATCTAAAAGAATGATGTAATGGTAATCAAGCAGCACCTGCATAATTCACTACTAGTAGCTAGAGTAGTATTCCACCTTTGCTTGTCTAAAGATTGCAGCTGAACAGATTCATATTACTATTATTTTTTATATGCTCGAACCCTCTATTTTTACAGTACTCAAAAACAAATTATTGACCGCTCAGGCTGTTGACGACGGTACGCCATCCGTCTGACCTCGGGGTTTTCGTTTTCCGTACCTGGTACTGGTACCAGGTACGACCTGGTACCTGGTAGAGTAGACTACTGTTCTTGTCCGAACAAACTTCTCCAAACCAACAGTTCAATCACCACAGCGTACTCCTAAATAAAAAAATTGGAAACTCCCAGACCTCTTAATTAGGCTGAGAATTAAAGAGGTTTCCAAGCCAGCCATGCCCGGTGCAACTAGAGTTGTAATCAAATAAATAAATTCAGTGTCTAGTCTACCAGCAGGTAGTCCAGTTTGTAGTGCTGCGTTGAAGTGGTGACTTTATGGTACTCCAATACTACTCTACTGCTACGGTAGAGTATAAATTTCGGTCATCCCTTGTTTTTAACGTACCAGAGTAACAAGAAGCCCCTTGCGTTTGCATTTTGCTGCTAATTATAGTCCACCAACCTCTTAAATCAGGAAGGAGACAACATAAATAATATTGCCACTATCAAAGCATCGGAACAGACAACGCTTCACTTCAGTCATTCTATCAATCCGAAACCAGTACCCAAAGCACTTTTTGTTGAACAATCATGGATCCGGCAATGCAAATGCAATTGCTTTTCGGCGGAGGACAAGGCAACCAGAACCAAGATGGTGGTCAGGGACAGGACCAACAAGGCATGTCGCAACAAGATCAGCTTCAGGCTGGCCAAAATCCTGCTTTTGCTGGATACCCGGCCTTGATGCGTCAGTACTTGGAGCAGCAGCAGGGAGCCCAGATGGCTGCCATGATGGGCGGAGGAGGAATGCCGAACGGAATGGGCGGAATGAATCAAAATTTGATGATGGGAGGCATGGGTACGTTTGTTGTTTGTAAGATGTGTCAGTCGTCAGTCCTCATACACTGATTCGAAGTCGTCATTTATGATGTGCTGGGTATGTGTTTCTCTCTCTTGCTGGTGACCGAACACCGCTGGTGCTACTGCTACTGTTGGTGCGGTGGTGCTGCTGGAGTAGTGCACCGTTCGGCGAACACGATTCATTCGCCATTCGGTGCATTATTTTTGCTTGTGAAACCTGTCCCGATATCTCACTTGCTTCATTATTTCGTTCACAAACACAGGTGGTATGGACCAAAGTGGACAGATGATGGGAATGCAAGGCTTTCAGAACCCCATGATGATGGGCAATCCTATGCAAATGCAGAATATGCAGATGCAGGGAATGATGCAAGGCATGGGCGGAGGTGGCTCAGATTACATGGACGCTAATCGCATGCTGCTCCAGAGGCTTCAGGGCCAGCAACAGCCGGAACAGTTCGATCCGTCTGGCACTGCTGCAGCTGCAGCTGGCGGCACGGGGGCAGACCCATACGCCGAGAATGGTATCTTGGGGCCTTGGAGTGCCACATCGGCTGGTCTTCTTGGTAAGATGGCTGTCAACAACCAAGACAAGGGAAAAAAGGTTCGAAGAAAGCCTAAAGACAAGCCAAAGCGCCCTTTGAGTGCCTACAACATCTTCTTTGTAAGCATAAGTTTCACTTTGTGGTGTTTGCGCGCTCATTTTATGAACGACATTTATTTTCACAAGAAAATCTAACACTATCACTCCCCTCTAACCATGCCAAATCTACAGAAAGAGGAGCGTCAGCGCATTTTAGAGAAGATCCCCGAAGGAGATGAACCCAAAAAGGAAGAGGGCGATGCCAAAACACGCAAGCGCAAGAAGAAGCCCCACGGCAAGATCGGATTCGAGAATCTCGCCAAGGTAGGTTGCCAACTCTCAATTGTCAGGCCATGTCAGTGTTGCTGGAAAATCACTTTTGTTGACAAAACCAATCTAAACGCACTCTCGTTATCGCCACTTTTATCGCGCAGGTCATTGGTCAACGTTGGCAAGAGCTTACACCCGAGCAGGTGGAATATTATAAGAAGAAGGCCGAGGAAGATATGAAACGCTACAAGGACCAGATGGAAGAGTACCTAGCCAAACAAGATGGTGCCAAGAAGAAGATCGACGATCCGAATGACAGCGAAGGTGTAAGCGGCGATGGTGGTCCTGCTAAAAAGATCAAAATCGAGAACTAGAGATGGGAGAGGTTTGATCGCTGGATTGGTTTCTGTTGCAACAAGTTAGCGGCACGCTATGTATGGTGATTGTGAATGTTACTTGCCGGTAGCCAAGGAGAAAAGGAGACATATGTTGGTGAATAAATAACGAAAACTAATGTAACGTCATGACTGAATGCATATTTGCTCTTTTTTTTTGGTTCGGCCCACAAAGTGAGCCAACGACTCACATCACATGATATTGAAAAATTTGGTTCGAGTAGACTAATTGATTCCGCAAATGAGATTCACTGCGGATTTCTATTTCGTTCGTGAAGTGGAGGAAAATCAATGACAAGAGAACCAATTGAAAACCAGAACATTCGCAAGTACCTCTCAAAGGTGACAGCCGCACAATAGAACTTGCGCCCAGTAGTCTACTACGTTTTTAAGTAATTTACAAGCTAGATCGCAGTGCCGAGCTTGATATTTTCTTTCGTTTGCTACACGCAATCTGTATTCGAAAACCGCTTTTTTCACAGGCATTGCGAAGGAAGCCAGCTAGTCTAGTAATACTCATCTTAAACGTACTACTACTCTATCTCACTGTTACTATGGAGAATTCGAGAACCTCCTGTTGTACTAGTACAGTATTTTACCTGGTAGAGTCCTACAAGCTAGCTATTAGAGTGATTTCTTAATTATGGATACCTGCTGCTGCTGCTGAGCTACTGAAACAGAATGTTTCCGGCTGTAGTCTACTCGTGACTCGGAATGTGTCACTGTCGTTGTTGAAGCAGCTTGGCAGCATATCTTGGATACTACTACTAGACTACTAGTAGTAGTAGTAGAAAGGCAACATCCGCCTGCTGATGAGCCTACTACAATATTATTATCTTCTTCTACTAAGTCTACTACTAGTGGACTACTTTGCTTCTACTAGCTAGTAGGAGTACCAGGTGGACCTACTCTACTCGTACTAGCTAGCATAGCACTCTACTCCTCCTACTTGTTCTCTCAAAAGACGCTACCACCAAGACAATATCACTAATAGAACACAGCAGATTTTAATGATGATACCAATCAACTGGCTGCTTTCCTATGTACTGGCAATCCTACTGATTTCGAGAAGTTGTGCTGCCTTCAACGTTCCAGTTCCACCGCTATTCTCATCGCAAATTACCACTTCTGGGAAAGTACAGAAACGCAGTTCAGTGGTGCCGGTGCCACGGAACTTTATGGCTGAGTCAAGCGAAAGATACATGACAGCTGTTGAGGAGGAGAGCAACACAGAATCGAAAGTTGATCATGATACCATAAAAACCAAAAATGGGACCGACAGAGTTGTGACAAAGAAGGGGATCCTACTCGCCGTGCCTCTGTTCTGCAAATTTGTCGTTGTGCTGGCAATTAAATTTGCGACAGACTTGGTAGTTTTTCCTTTATTATTTCTTTATCGAATGGCGAGACTGGCCAAGAGACGATTTATGAGATTAATAGGGAAAGGAAACACTGGGAACGAATCACTGTAGACCAAGCAGTACTTTATACAACTTCATGCGTACATTTGTATACTAACAATAAAGATATGTTTGATATTGAAAGCAAAGCTTAAACGACTCTGGTTTTTCCGTGGTTGGACATTTTCACATCCTTGTTTTCAAAACGTTCAAGTTATACAAGCAATGTCATGGTGGCAATTGGCAATTACAAATTACAATCCGTGCATGCCCGTGCTTTACCAGCCCACAGCGCCAAAGAAAGCCTGTTCTCCAAATTGCTCTCAAGACTCTATCACGGACAGTCCAAGGACCAAAGCAAAGCCTTTTTGTACAGAATCGACACATTTTGTCATACGTATCCCGCCAATCGCGTTGGTCTACATTGGAATGCTAGTACTCCGTACTCCTGGTCCAATAACCTAGAGCGATACCGCCATCTATTGGAATTCGGGAATTCCAAGGCAAAGATATTCTAGCCACGCGAGCGAATAAAATGAGCCAATCTGAATGCTGTAAAGAAACAAATTGCGTTGAAAATCTGGGAAGGGGGTCTCTGGCACAGAGTAGCCGTCAAGATGGATATTAGATTTTACAAAAATTGGCAGTTATAAATTGCCCCCTGAAGTGTCCATTGAAAGTTACATCTGCTTTGCCCCCATAACTATGGTAGAGCACGTCTAGCTAGGAGGAGGGATAGGATCTGCATTCTTGATTGGTCTTTGCACTTCACAAAGCAAAAAATGGCTGCAGAGAATGTTTTCATATCAGCATGGTTATAAGCAACTAAACTTGTCGGGACCACGGCCCTTGTCTTGCCAGCGGTTGGGAAAGGTACTATTCTGCTGCAAGGGCGGCCCTTTGTAGTTTCATCAACTCAATTGTAGTCAACTTTACTTAAGTTTTCTACAAGGTTGTAACTCACAATTACTAGACTAGTAGGTCTAATTACTCACTGCTGTGCGTGTACTGATTTTAAGCAGATTGGAAGATAATCAGCAATATATTTTTTTCGAGGTGCTGTTCGCCACAACGCCACTTCTCATGTGCACTCGCTTATTTGTACGGGTTTTTTAAAACTTACTTGGAGTACACAAACTCATCATTTTCTGTTTTTCTATGCTACCAACTCACTAATTGTGCCTCATTCCTTGTCTCGTACTCCTCCCTATACTCAAATAAGATAATAATACAGAGAATAAGCTACAAGCTCCAATTAAATGTATCTTTCGAGAATAGGACACCAAAGAGCAAAATGCCTCCTGATGAGGTTTTCGCCCAGTATCAGTTGTCTTCCATCTCTGGCTGTCACACAAACATTCTGGTTTTCCACAAGCCCCCCATCGTCTGAAAATCCCGAAGTGACAATCACCAAGGCGAAGCGAACTCGCCGTCGATTCAGTCGTATGGATAATGTCCCTTCCTTGAAAGACTTTTTGCATCGCCAAACTGTGTTGGGATTATATCGAAAATTCCTAACGTTAGTCAAACCATTGGCGGATCAGCGAGAAGTACAGGCGCAAATTCGGTTGGAGTTCAAAGCTATGAAAAATGAAGCGGATGATTGGAACAAGAAGAGAGCCGTGAAAGAAGGTGAAAGGCGCCTGAAGGATTTACAAACAACAGTCAGCACTTCTGTTACATTTGGTAGCAGCCCCTTTACCACAGGGACGCATGGTACGAATAGTGGAGCTGAAGCATCAGAAGTTGGATCAGGATGGCCTTGGGAACGCAAATGACTCTGATATATGAATTTATTTAAATCCATCGGGTAAAAATCGAGCATTTTCGAAAATAAATGCATCCAAGCTGTCATGTGATAAATTTCTAGTCTGACAACAACCAAAAAAGCTGTCATGTGATAAATTCTAGTCTGACAGCATGCAAACCAGACTGTATACCAGGAAAGAAAAATACGTAGCAAGTTGTAACATACATTATGGAAAATTCCAAAAAAGCCGCCCTCGTCTATTGTCGTGCACGTCTATCTCCCAGCCAATGTCGACATGAACCGTGCTACCGCGGGCAACTTAGAAACTGCAACGAGAACTTTTGTCAAAAGTGACACTTGCACTACCCCTTTCACTTTGCCGTAGAATCTCTGTTGAGATTGGTGAAGAGCTTTCCGGACTCCGGGCGTGGTATGGAACTCATCATTGCCTACTTCTACCACATCTTGCAACGCACTTATAAAATCGCGCCGCAAGTGTCTCAGCAATCCAGCTATTGCCAAGGGATTAGGAATATTCAATAATGCAACGATGCTGGATGTCCACGAGTTTCGGAAGCTGGAAGCAGCCAAGAGGAGTGCAAAGGCCGCTTCCAGAAAGAAGGCTGTTGAGCACAAGAGCATGGCTCGACCCGTGACTCGGCCTATTTTGCCAATCGATGCTTGCTTGGGATTGGGATGATCCCTTGTATCAAGACTCTTCGTATCATTCATCGCAGCACAGAAAGTTGCTGCAAATGTTACAAAAGCAGTTGCCATGATGCCTTTATTAATACAAGGCAAGGTATCCTTCCACGCCACCGCCACTTTGGTGGCCGTAATGATCGCAACCATGACACCACTTTGGCGCCATACAAAGGTCATGGTCGTCAGAATTTTCTCCAAATCGAGAGCCGCCTTATATGCATCGCTCTCTTTGTTAAAGGCGATGTACATCTGGCTGGCTGAAGCAGTATTGAATGCAAAGCTGAACTTCCAAAGGGCGGTCAAGGCCAGCAGAATGACTTCTTGCGATTTCCAGTTCATTTCAATAGCTGGCTTGCCAAGCACGAGATCGAGGCTAGCTGAGACAGCTACCATCTTGGAGCAGGATCGGATGGCCTGAATGGCGTCATTTCTCTCTTTTTCTACGTCTCCCACATCGTCCAAATCATCTACGGCCGAGACAGCAGCGGCAACGTAGGTAGTAGAGGCAGCCTTACTGCGTATTAAAGGACTTGATGTTGTACTCGGTGATCTCAGAACAGGTCTCGCCGATGGGAACGACAATCCCAGCGCGACGTTGATAGATAAGGCAACAACGAGCAAGACGTAATGATATCGACGAGCCATCTCAACTTTCATTGATGCACACAAGACACAAAACCCCTGAATAAATAATAAATAATGATGAAAGGATCTATTGTTCATTATTTTTTGTTCGGTTTTCTTTCGCAGTCATAGTCATATTCGTAGTCGCACACTAGACCTGTACCTAAAGTGTTAAAAAATAAATATTTTAGTTGCCGAGTTATTAACCGTGCTGACCTGAAAATGATTCATCCATACTAGCTACTAGACAACTACTAGACTAGTAGACTATTCTAGTAGTAGTAGCCATGCGTCACTCAATCAATTTTTCATTTTTTTTCAAGATAATAAAAATAATAAGCAACACACAAATTCATTGTTATTTGAAAGGAAACTCTTTCATCGACAAAGAAACATCATGAAGACCTCTGCTACCATCGTTGGTTGCGCTTTATCTCTTGCTGCTACAGCTGGTGCATTCTCAACCATGAATGTGCTCGGTACTCATCGTTCCACAATGACAATGAAGCGTGCCGGGCCAGGAGGCAAAAAGAACATCAACCAAGCTCTTGGAAACAAACCAAGTGGTCTGGGATCTGGATCAGCAGCGCCCATGCCCGCCAACAATTGGATTCAAACTAGCATAACCAGCACAGACTTTGCGAAGCTGCCGGAAGGAAAGATTGAACTGCTTGATACCAATGTGCTAACTTTAAAGGATTCCCTGACCAATCCCACTGGAGCCGTATCTGTACTGAAACAAAATGGCGAGACATTTTGCTTCAGCTCCTCCTGCCCATCTTGCAAAATTCCCCTATCAAAAGCGAAAATTCTGGAGCCCACTTCTTCCAGATCTTCAACTGTTGTTGCTTGTACCTTCTGTAAGTCCGCATACGATCTAAAATCTGGCAAAAAGACTGAAGTAAGTCCTGATGAGGCAGGCGGTGGTATCTTTGCTGGCCTTGCGCAGGGTTTATTTAAAATGCAAGGAAAGAACGATCCTCTTCCAATGTATCAATTAGGCGAGAAGGATGGCAAGCTACTGATCAGCATTAACTAGAAGATACCTTGTAAAATAGCAATGGTATATGGTATTAGCTCTGCAGTGCAGTGGTATGTTTTAGTTTTTAGTGCGTAAGCAAAATCACTTTCAATTGCTCGAGCTTGAGGGAGTATCGAATACGATGCAACGCGGAAAATTTCAAGTATCTACGTATTGCAAAATAAAACTTTGACTCGACAGCGTTGTAAGGGAGATGCATTGTGTGCCACAAGAAGACTAAAAAAATTATTTTGGTGGAGCCGCGCCGGAGGCATCAACGGGGGAGAAGAGCAGATTGAGCCAATTTCCGACAGACCATCCCTCTTTCTTTGGTGTACCTTTGACGGCAACTTCTACTTGATCGTCAGGGAATATTTTGAGGTTGAAACCAAATTCGAATTCATCTTCGCTTCCCTTGAGTTTCGGGTACGTTCTGACAATAGCAGATTTTAGGGCCTCCTCGTTGGCGTAAATAGCATCCGATACCTGTGCTCCCCGAGGGACAGCAACGGCTCCGCAGGGAAACCATGAATTGTCATCAGACCCAAATTGTCGTACATACACATTGTATTCCTGTCCCCCACTGGAAGCCAACTCGTCGTATTTGGATGACTCGGCTTGCCGCTTTTTCTGGCCTTCAGATATTTCTCGAGACACCTTTTCGGTCTTGTCAAATCCTTTCGTCATGGACAACACGAGACTGCAGCAGGCAAAAATGTAATGGCGCATTGGTTCCAAGATGTGAGAAAAAATAGTATTATCCTCCGTGCACAGGTGCACACACAAAGAAATGAAGAGACTTACGAATTTGCTCCTACCACTGCGATTCTGGAGGAGAGCTGCACATTATTTGAGAAAGAATTGGCAAATCCAGCGGCTGCGACCAGCAAGAAAGAGATCAACTTCATCTTTGAACTTCAAATTCTAGAGGGTGTTACCGCAATAAAATGATTTATGCGCACAGTTAAAGTAGAAAGCGGAAGAGAGTGATGATGATTTTCAATTGTCACCTCTGGCTGAGGAGTAATAATTACGAATACTCTCGTTTTACTGCAGTGTGGTAGTCTACTACTAGTAGCTAGTCTAACTACTACGAGTACCTCGTAGTCTAGTCATCATCAGAAAGACAAGTCAGGTCGAGGACAAAAGGATACTGTGTGCATGCGTAAGTACTAGTGGTAGTATTATTATTATATAGCCCCAATCGTGCATACCCGTGGCCCCACACAGCGCTCTGCTCAGCTAGCTAGTAGTCTACTACTCTACCTCGAAGTTCAATGTCTTTCCTACCGGTACAAGTTGTATTCGTACGCGAGCACTGCTACTAGTAGTAGCTTCTGCCTCGAGTTTGCCATGGGACAAGGACAGCAGACCAAGAAGCAGACAGTCAGCAATCATCAGCATGACATTGCCATTTATTTATTCCATAGCGACAAGATGCTCTTTTCTGTCTCGATACAAGCAAGTCCTGTCTTCGGGGTCTGAGGGCGATTGCGTGCACGGCAAACACACATTTCTTTTCTTTGGACATGACCACGGTTCCCAGAGAAAGCCTGCAAGATCTGGACTGCTGCTCAGGAAATCATGCTGATGGTATTATTGGTAGTGTGTTTGCTGTACCGTATGCATTGCAACTTCTCTCCAGAAAAACGACATACACTTCCCGAAATGCGTGGAAATCTTTGAGGCATTCTTGCATCATTCATCATCATGTCGCAGCTACTACTAGCTAGGCTACTAGACGAGTAAGAACGACTAGGTTACGTCTTACCAGGAGTAGCTAATGAGAAGCGAATTCAAATTTGCATTATTTCTGTTTTCTGTGTTCCTCGAAAACAATTCGAAAGAATAGAGAAAAGGCCTCACGCCACGACTCCGAGGATAGTAGTAGCTACAGTAGTAGTATTAGCTACTCTACTAGTGGTAGCTACGACTACTACTCACTGTACTACTAGAGTAGGAGTAGGAGTAGTAGTCTGCGTGTAAAGTAGTAGTTTTGCGCGAAGTCACGGAACGCCGACCTGCCTCTGTGATAATGAAAGCTGAGGAGACATCTTCGTTCATCAGTGGATCACGGCAGTCACCAAGTATGGTAGTCTAGTAAAGCTCTTTCATCAAAATCAAACATCATCATTATACCTGGTAACAAGTAGACTAATAGAGTATTATTTGTACTGTAGCTAGTTGCCAGGACATTGCATTGCAACAAGAATAACAAGAAACGCGCCCAAACAACAGATTTTATTCAATATAATTCGTAGAGTACACAACGCTAGAACGAAACAGGCAAGATGGTACTGGAGGGAACCCTGCCTTCGGGAAGGGAAAAGGCCATCGAGACACTTATTGACATGGAACCGCAAGGAGCCTATTACCGAGCTGCTAGAGTGGTGGTAAGTCAAGCGTCAAGCTTACACAAGCTAACCTCCCCCTGTCTTTTTCTCTCTGCGTTACTTTTTGTCTTTGTGTTCTCTCATCTCTTATCCTTTATCTACCCTCTCATTGTTTCTTTCTGGTTTATAGGATGATATTGTGCCGCAAGCCCTCTTAAATCGACCCAACGTTGTAACAAAAGCTGCACTGGTCGAACAAGCCAACTCGCTATCCGAACACGAAATTAATCTCTCCAACTATGATCAGGAGTTTGCATGGGAAGAAACACGCACTTATGCCAGTGTTGCAGGTGCTAATGCTAATTCTGCATCTTCTGGTACTGGTACTGCTGCTTCAGCTGCAACCGTCAACGTCGTATCGTCGAAAGAGCGGAGGCAAATTTTGAAGCACCACGCTAAGCAATGCCATGCACTACAGCTACAGCAGCATTCCGGAAGCTCTGCTGCTGTCTCTCAATCGACGACTACGAGCAGCAACACTACACCGTCGCCACAATTGGTGGCTGTACTGAGACAAATCTATGGAACTAGCAGTGGCAGTGTCGATGACCAGTCAGCCCTCAGCTTTCCGGCCTTGCTGAAGGCTGTAATGGGTCACAAAATATTTGAGGCACCACCGAGTGGCACAAAAATTACGGCCGGTGTAGATGATAAAGACCTGGAAGTCTCGTTGGAAAAGAGGAAGAAAAACAAGAAAAGGTCCAGCGAAGGAGGGAAAGAAACTACGACCCTCGCTGAGATAACTGACTCAATCAATTCAGAAGATAGTAGTGGTAGCAGTAAAGAGGATGGATGTGCCCCAACTGCCCAAGTGGAGTCCCTGATTGCCAATGTTTGCCGTCTCGTTGGGGATGAATCGGAAGACGATCATTCCAACAACGACCTTCTCCAGGGATTGCTCGTGGCAGCACTGAGTGTCTTGACGCAGACAAGTGCAAGTGCCGCTTCTGCAAACGACTGTTACGATGCCAGATATTCGAAGAGTAAGGCTGGGAACAGCAAGGCCACCGAAACAGTCGCTGCCGAACGGGAACAGAAAAGCGCCAACAAGTCCAACAAAAATGACATGGCGGACGATCCTTCGACATCTCCGGTGCTCCGCGTCGGATCAATTTTGTCTCTGATGAAGCCTCAAAATGACAAAAATCGTGGCAGTATTTCAGATGCTCTTCAAGAATATGAGTTGGATGCCGAGCTGATGGACTATTTCGCCCAGGCTGCGGTGGCCCACGAGAGCCGAATAGAAATGCAAAAGGCTCGCCTCCTGGCGAAACCTCAGAAAGAGGATACTCCAACCGAGCCGGCAACAACGGCAGTCACACCTGTGGCCTTGACCCCCACCGAAACTGGCAGTCGGAATGCTACGGAAGGAGTGGACATTCCAGCAGCAGCAACCGACGATGCCGTAAGCACTGGTGGCACAGCGGACGGACAAGTGGCTGTATTAGAAAGAGACAATATGGATCATGTTGAACGCCTTGCCGAAGCAACACTAGCGAGCACAGCCGCTCTCGAAGAGACTATTTCATCTGCGATCATTGGAGCTTTGGCCGGGGCTTCCGCCAATACAGATAACAATGGTGAAGACTCTGGTAGTGGTTCAGACTCAGAAGGTGACCAGGCAGATACTGCTGGGTCTCCAGCTACAGACGACGAAGACGATGCACAGGACGAGGGCGATGGCGATGATGACTCTTCTTCATCCTCAAGTGCCGACAATTGGGCCATGATGGACGAACGGCCTGCGAGTAATGATGGCCCGAACGCGTTGGGCGTAGAAGAGGGCGAAGGTGAACTGCAGCTTTCGGGGCGCAACACTACTTCCTCAACTGAACATGGTCAGACGCAAGCCATTTCTTCAGAAGATGCCAGCGACACTCTCGAGCTGAATGAAGGGCGGCCGCTGTTAGAAATTCCCACCAAGTCAGACTCTTGCTGTGACGACGAAGAAGACGACGAATCATCTCTTCCGCCACTTCCGACTCCACCCAAAGCATACCCCTACGCAAGTCTTCCGGGACACCATCTGGAATTAGATTCTGAACAAAGCGATGCAATAGAGAGCGTATTCGCGCCTTTCTTTGATCCGACTTCACCACTTAACTTTGGCTCGATCCCCACGCCCAATGTGTTGGTTCATCTTTTGAGATTCACTTCTGGAGTTGTTGAGCAGAAGAGAGCTGCAGGTTTAGTCACACAAAATGTAAAAACCGTGTCTTCTGTCCCTGGAGGTATCGGTACCTCGTTGTTCCCGCCGGGTAAGCAAGGAGGTAGGGGTAGTCGTTCAGGCTCCCCGCGATCTGGAATGCCTGTGACGCTGCAACTTCTTGTTGCTTTCTTTCTCAAAATTATTGAAAAGCGAGAAGAAGCAATCAGCGGTCTTCGAAGGGCGCTCGCTCAGGAGATTCGCCACGCGCAAGGCGAGGAGGTGGCAGTGGATGTAGATGCTGGCGGGGGCGGTAGTCCGCGCGGCGATAGCTCCCCTTTGTCGTCGGAAGAGAAGGACGACCCGGCAATTGCTTTAGCCATGAATTATGTTGAGGATTCTACAGCTGAATCGGCGGAATCTCTTGAGGCCAAAGGAATGATCAGGAAAGCAGCCGCGGCCGCCCACGATGCTGCTGCGTTACTAAGCCTATTACGAAGACGAACCGAATCTTGGAAACAAAACGTGAAGCTTTATTCGCTTTGCGCTGCATTTGCTATGCAGAATCTGCGAACATTCCTGCAGTCGACTGTGCTGGAGCGTCTGGCCGATATGGGAAATGAGCGACGGGCATCGTTGAGCTTTGACTGCAGCGAAGTACTTCCAGCTGCTGTTAGGTCCAAGCTCGCAACAACACTTCTATCTATCATGTCAGCGGACAGGTACGAGGAGTTTATCGCATTGGTGAACGACACCGAATATGAAATGACAGACGCGTTCATGTCTCTGATTCTGTACAAACAATCAGCGTCGACTTGGGGGGAATGTATTCCCGTGATGTATCCTACAACTCGTGCGCAAGTTGAATTACTGCAAAATCTCATTTCCGTTTGTTCAGAAACACCACGTGCTGGTCCAAAACCTCAAATCCGGAAGTTCGAATCCATGGCGGTAATGCCCTTACTTGAAATTGAATCACAAGTCCATCGACTCCAGTTTTTATGCAAACGGCTTTGTGTTGCAGACTTGCTCGATAACTTTGTGCCAAACCCGAGCTGTTATGTTCCGGAGATGGAAGAGCAATCTGCTGATGGCGGTAGTGCTGATTCAGGTTTTACATCAGGTGAAGCAAGAATGGCTGGCAAAACAAAAGAACCTTTTCGGGCAAGCATTGTCGTTTCATTGCTCGCATCCGCAACAAAATGTGTTTGCGGAGGAAAAGACGAGCTGCAGCACCTGTATTTAGCCCTCTGCCACCGTTTTCATTCACGGGTTTTATTATGGGGCGATCTGTACGAAAGATCGGAAAACGATGTCGATGATGTTGCTGGAGCTGTTGTCGCCCAGTCGACGACTGCTACTGGCGATTTGGTCCGCATTGGAGCTTCACCATCAAACAGTCTTCAGTTTGATGCTACCAAGTGTTCAGACTCAATTGCTATCCTTGGAGATTCTGCCTCGGGTGCAAATGGACCATCTGTCCATCAGCGCGCTTCAAAGGTCTGGGGAGCCGTGCTTTCTACCCAATGCTACAGTCCCAAGACTGGGGTACACCGATGGGCTGTTCGACTGGATAAATGTGAGCGAGGTCATGTTTTTGTAGGCGTGACTACGGCACAGGCCAGCACGCGCACATACGTTGGTGGTGATAAATACGGATGGGGTCTGATTGGCACTCAGGCGCTTTGGCATGACCGCAGAAAGGCAAGAAAACAAAGTTTATTTTGAAATTGTTGGCAAGTTTCGTGCATCTAATTTTCTGTTTACTTTCGCTTTTCCCTTTACACCTATCTTCAGATTCGGGGTGATTATGGTGCCACATTTCGAACTGGCTCGACCATTGTAGTTACTCTTGATACGAATGCAGGGACCCTGAGCTTCAGCTCTTGGAAGGACAGCAGTGCTTCAAGTTTTTTCTCACTGGACCCCTTGCTGCGAAATCAATCGTCAGTTCGCCGACAGGGCCATGTCGGGGGTACTGTAGATGATTGGGGCATTGCGTTCGAGGGACTTCCGCTTGACTCTCGTTTATATCCCGCTGTTGGTCTATATCAACGAGACGACCGTGTTACGCTATATTCTGTTGAAAGTGCAAGAAATGCCGGCCGCGATGGTGGGTTTGGCGGGACTGGTGGTGTGGGATACTACCCGTCGCTTGACTCTGTAGAGGACATGCGGCGGATGATGGCCATTGAGGAAGTGCGAAGGTTCAATGCCACGCTTTCTTGGGAAGGAGTTCAATATGTGGTCGACACTTTGCAACTTGTTGAAAAATGTCTCTCGAACAATAATGATGATGTTGTCTTGACAAAGCTGCTCCCAAGTTTAGCCGCGGCTCTGTGCCTTGTGCCAAACTCTATTCCTGTTCTCTCTGAAAGGTTCGCCATAACTGTCCTTCCAAAATTGCGTCAATTTTTGTGCAAATTAGATGGTCATAGCAATATTCGGAAAGTTGGACGAAATCTCTTCCGCACTGGCATAAAACCGGGCAACTGGGTCATAAGGGCCACTGGTTCGTCTGGGGAAAACAGCGATTTTGAAGAGTACGTGGTTGACTTTTCGTCGGCTACAAATTACCAAGAAAGCAGCATCGGATTCGAAGGCACAGGTGTGGGAACGACGGGAAAATCCAAGAATGGACACGTTGCAATTTTTGGGGCCACAAAGGGCTCGTCTGTGCACTTTGTAGAAGAATGGTCTGATGGCAGTGGCGATGCCTTCGGATCGACAACATCCGAAATTTCGTCCTGTGTCGTAGCAGCACGCCTGAGTTTGGATGGCACTAAATTTGAAGGAACTTATCGGAATGTCCAGTTTGGAACCTCGGGAAAAATAACCGGATTTCTGCTGACCAGTCAACCTTCTGTTACGCAGTTTCGTCTAAAGGATGCACCAAATATGTCAAAACAGAGCGCCAAGCTAGTCGATGGCATAGTTATGGGCCAAGCAGTCTTGTGTCTGGGATTTAACCACATGGCCACAATTGTTGGAGAAGATGCTGCTGGGGATCAGGAGGCCAAGGTCCAATCTGAGAATGATGAGCAGGCGGCTCACGTCGCTTCAGTTAGAAAGTTACTGTCCAGGGAGCTTTTGCAAGTATCGTCGCTAAAAGGTATTTTGAGCGAGCAGCTTGCGTCCCTTCGCCAGCAATATTCTTGGGAGAACCGTTTCGATGACCTCTATGAGTGCCACAAATTGACTTTACTGGAAGAGTCCGCATTAGAGGAGTTTATCAGCGTCGATGGCGGAGCCACTATTGATCATGCGACTGTTGAAAACATTGAAAGCAAAGTGTCTGCTTTGGACGAGGAGCTTTTGTTCAAATGTGGCAGCAGAGGTTCGCTCAGGGGGCTCTGCCCTAAGGAATACGATGATGCAAGGAAATACATTATTTGTGCCTTCGTGAGGCCTTGTCATTTAGAAGAATACATGGAGACATCTGAAAACTACGAAAAACTTGTTCCTATTTGGCGAGCTGGCTTAAAAATAATCGAGGACGGTCTTCGGCAAGCAATGTCGAATGCATCGGACGGAATAAGTCGGAAAGATGCTTGCGCCATTCGGTGCAAGCTCCTGGTTGAGTTGTCCAAGTTTTTGTGCTCACTTGAATTTTCAACCTCACTTTCCGTAGACGACGCAATCAAAGACCTTTCATCTCTTTATGGAGCAATCAATAGTGTCTCTGATATCGAATTTATGCAGCGACAAATGGAAGCAGCGTCACGCCGATCGTTGCTTAGATTGATATCAATTCACGAGGTGACGGCCCTTTTCGTGAATTCGGAAAGATCTGTCCGTGATAGTGATAACTTCATTACGCTCGAGTCACTTGTCCATAGCCTCCCCCGCGTTCTTGGCAGAAAATCAGCCGATACCTTGTCACGCATGCGTAAGGGTGGCGTTGGACGATCAACAACTAGCCGGTCGCTTGAATCTCAATCTCATTTTTTGGCCGGATCCGACAAGGCGACGCGAGAAGCTATCCACAGGCGTTCCCTCGAGCTCTTCCGAATTCTTGGTCGAGTGGCAAACATGGCATTGTCGCGTCGAAGCCAGCTTAGTCCTGATGAGTCCGTGATCGCTGTCGATTCTCTGCTTCTTTCTATCTTGGCCATCTTTCCGGTGTCACTAAAGGATGACGAAGTATATGAAGTCGTCCGAGAAAGCAAAATGATTGAAATTATCAAAGTTGTGATGTCGCAATATGCCAACGCGGTGGTTGAAACGGACATTTGCTCCAAGAATAGCAATGGAACTTCTGTTTTACAGAAGCTTCAAGGAGTCTGCCAACGGGATATTTCTAGGTCCTTATTGGGTGCATCTGTTGCGACAGCCCACGCTCTTATATTCCAAATGTCTCATCGAACATCCGCTAGTGTACCTGGTCGCAACGAAAGACGCGCTGACGAAGAAGCCACCTGGCTTGCGTCATACCATCTGGTCCTTGGTGAAACTGCGAAAGCTATTGAATGCGCGACGAAGTTGAATTCTGACGCCTTGCTGGTTACTTCAATGAAACGCCAAGATGCGGACTGGCAGAATTGGTGCGAATTTTCGTCCTTTCAAAAGCAAAGTCGAGAGGGAAGACCTAGTTCCAGTACACGGCAGGTCGGTGGCGCCGGGCTGCAGTATTTGTTAGAAAATGGTATAAGCCAAGGTACAGGATACCCCTCAGCTCAACAGAAGCCATCAAGTCGATTGAAGAGTACAAGCGGACCTCCATCAAAAACAGGCTGCGATAGCCTGGCCAAGATCCAGAATAGTTTTGCCTTTCAGCTTTTAAGTCAGTGGCTTCATGTTTTGTGCGGGATGCTTGGCGCGCCAACGTCCTTGGCAGTGATTAACAAGGACAAGAAGTGGATCACATTACTGCTTGGGGCTGTTGGCCTATCCGTGGGTATAAGTTCAGATGGATCGATAGACACTGTCGAAATCCAAGACGGCAAGATTGCACAGCTTCCCGCTCGATTCCGATCTAGGATCATGCGTTTTCTACTTCCACTTCTCAATTCAATGAAGCCCAGTGATGCACTTATTTACGGTCTTGTCTTGCTTGCTGGCAAAGCCCGCCAGAAAGCAGCCTTTTTCTTATTGGACGAAGATGAAAAGTTTATTCCCAGGGAAGCTGTCACACTTTTGCGCAAACTGCACTCGCCGACACGCCCTTTGTGGAGGGAGTGCGTGAATCACGCTCTTTCCTCCGGGACAAGTAGTCCTTCTGATCGATTGGCTTTTCAGATGGGGGTTTTGGCATTTTTATCTGGGAGTCTTGAATCGATTGGAAGAGGTTCCTATGTACTTCTGAAGCCAGCAGCAGCCGCGCCACTCTCCGTGGATCAGCAGTCCTCGCCATCTAGCAAGACTCACTCCAGCGGGGCCGGTTCGGGTTCCGGGGTCGGTGCCACACCACATCATTTAGTTGGAAACGGCACTGAGGGAATTGTTGCGGGCCTCTGTCGACACGACGCGTCAGCAGGCCTCGTATCAAACATTGATATGAAGAATGGAATCTGTGAAGTAGTTTTGCTGACTCGTGATCTGATCGAACAAAAGGAGCCTGCTGAAGACCATATTTCTCAGCCAGCTAATGGCTCTCCACATAGCCCCCGTCAGTCTCTGACAGTCCGTGCCCTCCGTACTCCACTTGCTGATGTCACTCTTGCGCAAGAGGCGCCTCTTTTCCTCGATGAGACTATGACCTTTGACAAATTACTCGGGGCTCTGATAGAGTCCGCGCTGAAAACTTTGACGTCCTCTATGGGCCGCAACACCAGTCTCAATCAGCTAGCAACTGCTGAAAAGTCAGATGAATTACTAGGACTGGGAGCCGGGTTCATGACGGTTTCTTCGGCCATTATGGTGCTTCGGTCAGCCATTGTGCTACTTTCTGAGAAGCGAATTGCTCTGGACTTTCTTCGGTGTGAAGGCTCTGAGAGCATACTTGCCGGGGTATTACGTCTCGCCTTGCCTACCGAAATGGACGGCGTCGAACTTTCTCATGTTGCTAGCAAGGCGCAGAACAGTTTTTTGTCTTCCTTGCCCGTTCATGAAACTCGCTTTGACTATTTGGGCTCCATGCTGCGGGATATTTCCGCTCGCAATGACGCGCTTGCTGCTGTTTCGGAGGCTGAATGGACGACAAGGATAGAGATGCTCGAGGCTCGCCAACATGCACTTCGTGCCGAAGAAAAGGAAGAGGCCGACAAGAGTGGCGAGGATGCAGAAGGCATCCCTGCTAATGCTACAACAGGTTCAGTCAACTCACTGTTTACCTTTGGAGGACCGGATGTCGTCGAAGCGAATTCCCGTAGCGGCGCTGACTCATCTTCTAACCGAGTAGCTTCTCAGGCCACTTCGGGAGGTAACAGTGATGAAGAAGACGAGGAAGACGAAGAGGCTGCAGCGACTGCAGCTGCTCATCTCAGAGAAGCTGCGATTGCTCAGATGGCCGAGCTCGGCCTGCCGTCGTCATGGTAAGATATCTTGAATTGAATGATTTTATGTTGAGTTTATAGTAATTTATTTATCTTACACCTATATTGTGTATCTCTGGTCTCTCCAGGTCGGAATTTGCTTTGAGGCGCACTGGAGGGGATATTGAGGCTGCAGTTCATTTTCTGTTAGAGAATGGCGGAGAAATGGAACGCTTGCTGGCTGAAGAACGAGAGCGCGATCGGCTAATGCAGTCTGGCGGAGCTGAAGCCGGACGCCGACGAGGCCAAATAGGTGACAACTCATCTTCCAATCACCTACTAAGGCAATTGCGAGAGATGGGCTTTCCTAGTAGGTGGTGCGCAGAGGCTCTCGCTGCGACAGGTATGTACTTATGAATTCTAAATCGGTACACGATTTAGTCTCTTTACCTGACAAGCATTTTCTGTTTCTATATTACTTTCCAGGCAACAACGTGGATGAGGCTTTGACATGGATTTTGACCCACGGCGAGCGCTTGAGCGAAGAAGATGAAGCAATGGAAGATGAAAATGGCGACGAAGATATCGATGAAGACGACGACAGTATAGAAGATGACGACGACGATGACGACGCGGTTTCGATTGCAGCTGCGGATGGAACCAGTGAGGGTTCAGCAAAAGCAAAGGCGGAAGGAGAAATCGAGGAGACTTCGAAACAGCCCGCAACTCCGGTTTGGTCAGGGTCTGTTGTGCCACTGCGGTTCATTTCAGGGCGCTCAATTATTGACTCCAAGACTCTTTCCATTTCTGGGCTTCCTACAGGAGGTTTCTCTTCTGTCGGCACGAAAGGGGTTTTGCTTTGCTCTGGGAAGTGGTACTACGAAGCCACTTTAGAAACTGCTGGCTGCTTGCAGATTGGTTGGGCAGACGGCAGCTTTGCTGGCCATTGCCATGCTGACAGAGGCGACGGCACTGGAGACGGACCCAGCTCTTGGGCGTTTGATGGCTGGAGAAGATACCGATGGCACTCAACTGCAACTGAGTGGGGTTGTCGATGGCGAGAAGGCGACGTAGTTGGTTGTCTAGTTGATATGGACGAACGTAGGATTTCGTTCACGCTTAATGGCCGAGCGGAAGAAATTGGAATGGGGATTGCGTTTGAAGGAGAGGGATTTCGTCCGTGCGGTGGAGTATATGCTTGCGTGAGCTTCAACAGAAGGGAAAAACTTCGCCTGAAACTTAGCGAGCCCTTCACTCACTCCCCGCCGCCTGGATACCAAGGTGTTGGGGCAGCCGTGCTGGAGGCAGTAAAAGAGCGTGATCTGCTGGTCCAGAAAGAAAAAATACTAAGGAGCACGAAGCGGCCAAGTCCTGAACCCAAGAGGTTCCTGTGCGATTTTTCTGATGGGGAGCATGGCCACGAGCTCATGGCCTGGGCGCACCGTTATTACGGATCTGACGCTTCAGTCCATCTTGGATCTGGCCGTTCCAAACAATCAGCCGGAGTACCAAAGAATTCAGCCACTACTATCACTGATTCACCGGCCACATTCTCCGTCACTCGCCGACTAGAAAGGGCGTGGGCAACTTCGAAAATGCCCAGAAGCAGCAACTTCAAACTTAGCCATGAATCCAAGGAAGCACTTCAGTGCGAAATAATTGCCAAAATGAAAGAGGGCTTCGTTGAAATCAGCAGTCAGGTTGATCGTCAATTGCTTGACGAGTCAGCTTTTCTTAGTGTTTTGCTTGCACGTAAACTTATTCTACACCTGGTTGTAACGATGGGACAAGACTTTGATTTACGCTGCTTCCTTCCCGACAAATCTAAAGCAGAAAAGAACGCTCGCCTCTTTTGGGAAGCGATTGAAAAATGTTCTAGCCTGCGTTGTGCAGGTTGGGTGGGCGAAGCTGGCGCAATGGCAATCGCTGCGGAAGCTTTGGGCCTTGGCATTTCTTCAAACGATCATGGGCAAAAACAAGATCAAGCTGGTACAGTATGCGCGGCCGACCTCGACGAAGGAGTCTATTTGCCAACCAGTGGCATCACGCAGCTCTTGAGCAGTGTAATGAGAAGTAATGTAGAATCGAATGCTATCGACACAGGCAGCTTACTTGCTGCTTGCGCCGAAACAGCGATAGGAAGCGATGGTGGTGGCGGGGTGTTGGTATTCCTCCAGAAGGGCTTGCAGAGCGCCTGCAGCTCGCAGGAGCTACGTAACGTTCTGACGGCTTTTATTAGACGATCCATACGCCTTCTTGCTGTTGTGGAATACGAGGGTGACGATTCTGACGCGGTGGATCCTGCTCAAGATGAGACGGTTGACACCGAGAGAATACCAGCTACGACCGAGAAGAAAAAGAGCGATGAAAGTGAAAATCGAGACCACAACTTGCTGCCTGATGCTAGGCTGGCTTCTTTCGTGACAGGATTGCTGATGAGTAAACCCGTGGAAAACTCGGTGACCAAACGCGATTACCAATCTGTCCTTCAAGATCTCTTTGAAGCTTGGAGCATAGGATTACTTTCAGCTTCACTTCCCTGGCGAATGGTTTGTGCCTTCACAGTTGCTGGCACTCTCAACAAAAGCCCAATGGCGCTCCTGCATTCTGTGTCATCCTTTCCTACACTAGCCCGATTCTACGGAAGACTCGAAAGTACCGTCGCTCGTCGTGTTTGGGCTGAGCGTGCAGCCGTACCGGTCTGTTCTCGCTACGCCCAGGCCATGATTGAGCTGCTTGCTAGTGTGAAGCAGGCGGTGACCGGTGTAGAAATGCCAAGCGAATTTTCACAGTTCTGGGGTAAGGTTTACGTTGATGCTGCAACGCCTTTACCCATGGCTATTCCCCTCGCATCAGCTTTGACACCCGAGTCGCACTGGGAATCAGATGATGGTTGGGTGTCGTCAGACACGAGCTGGGAAATATGGAAAGGGACGGTTGAATACCACAGCGTTGATTGGGAGACCCCCACAAGATCTCCCGTTCGATCTCTCATGGATGGAGGCGAAGGACCGCCAATGCTTCGCGAAGGATGTTTTGTGGTGAGGGGGATCGATTGGTCCAAACCGGGTAGTGGCGCCAAAGATAGCGACGACGATGGGAAGAAGGGCTACGAGATTGAAAAGGCGAAGCGAGAAACTGAAAAACGCAAGGCAGAGGAAGAGGCCAAAGCGGAAGATGCCGAAGAATCGGGAGAAACAGATCCTGCTGCCCCACCCGCAGGTAACGATATAATGGAAGACACTTCCATTGCTGTCTCTGATACTCCAGCAACCCCAGCAGAGCCTCCTTCGGGAGAAACTACAGCTGCAACCGACACTGAGCGAGGATTTGCATCTACTTCGGTTGAGACACAATCGGATGTAGAAGGAACGTCAGAAGATATCCATGACGCCTCAACAACAACAAAAAAGGCAAAGAAAAAGAAAGTATCCAGTCCCAAATTGGCTGTGGGAGTCGTCCTCTCTGTAGAGCCATGGAAGGGACAACCTGGTCTAGGACGTCGGGTACGGTGGTTTCTTACAAAGAAGGAAGGCGTTTATCGATATGGAGGCGACGGAGGCCGTTATGACCTTAGCCATGTTGAGATTAATGAAAAGCACACCAAAATTAAGAAGAGATATCCTCTTCCCGAGAGTGCAGAGCAGTGCTCATCAAGACATGGCTTTGGCGTTCGGAAAAAGTACAATGTTCTCCTGCGTTTACAACGACTGGGCCGAAAGACGGCGTCGGGTGCTGAAGAACGTTCTGGTGTACTCGAATGGCCCGACTTCGGAGCTGGCGTGCGTTGTGATTGTATCCTTAATTCTGATGGATCGGTGGCTGTGACAGAGAAGTACTTGCTATTTGGAGCCAAAGACTCAGGTTGGGAAGCCCGTTTTGGCCAGCCATCGTTCGTTGCGGGATCCACGTTCGCCCTTCATCTAACTCCAGCGTCCGGTTCATCCAGAGAGCAAGTCAACGCAATGTCACCATATCTAGGTTTCTTCGAAAAACTCACTGGCAGATTGACTTATAATGTTACTAATTTAAGGAACCGAGCCGACGGCGCAAAGTTGCAAGTAACCAGCGAGATGACTTTGGTGCGACCCGCAACAGAAGGTGCCGCAAGTGTTATAACCAAGATTATGCCATTGCAAGCTCCCGCTCCACCACCTGTAGAGTTTGACCGGGATTATCATGCGAGTTCCTTGTCTCTTTCACGTGATGGGCGCACAGTCTCGTGCGTGGCTTCAGACGGACGAGGGGTAGCCTATGCATCTGTAGGATTTACCAAGGGTGTGCACTACTGGGAAGTGAAGTTGGAACAGGCGGATATTGGTAGTGTATTTATTGGTGTCGCAGAAAAGCAAACTTCCTCTGGTTCAGGCGGCTCTTCCGACACGCCCCCAAGATTAAATCGTTGGCCCGGCTGGGGTTTTGTCAACTTCCGTGCTACATACACGTCGGGGGCAGAAAGAGTATATGGTGCGCACTGTCATGCAGGCGACACTGTTGGAGTTTTACTGGACTGTGATGCTGGTCGGGTATCCTTCTTTTTTGATGGTCTGAAATATGGAGAGCACATCCTAAATGATCTTGGGTGCGCCTTCGAGAATTTGTCTCCTTTTGGATTCAATGTCGATGGCTGTGGAAGTGGCGGTGCAGGGCAGGGTGCTCCCAGCGCCGTTGAAGGTGGTAGGGGCGGTAGATACCCAGCTCAAGGATTGGTTCGACCACGTGCCTTATGGCCTGTAATTGGACTCCGAAATCAAGGCGACAGAGTAACCTTTTCTTCTAAGTGGTCCACAAGCTATGGAGTTGATGGCGCCACTGCCACCAAAAACGTTCTCGCTGTGGATGAAGTCCTATGCAACTACGAAGATCACGGCAGCAATGAGGTTGGCAATAGTTGTGTCAAAGAGGCTCTGCCTGAGTGGTTCATAACAGAAGCATTCACAGAATACCAGCGATGGTTTTCCGGGAAATGGAAGAGAGCAATCACTCGAGGTAGCGGAGCGTACAAGCGAATGAGCTTTGGGCTGGATGTTGATCTTGATTCATCTCATTTGGCTTGCGCGACAGCAAGTGCCGCTCTTGGTTTGAAATACGCCCTTTTGGCGGGTGATCGCGTACGCCTGTTGCGATCTGCAGGTCGCATCTTGGAACTTGCAGAGGAGGCCATTATCCTTGGTGCACACCAAGGCCGGTTGTATTACAAAATCGTCTCCCAGAAGAGTGAAGGAGGCAGCTTGACGGAAGGAGGAGGAAGGGCGTGGTTCTTTGACGAAAGCGAAGTTGTGGATGGCCTGCCTTTTGTTGGTAAGGGCCAGGCTGATGGCGTTGACCTTCCATTGATGGACAGATTCCAATGTCGATCTCCAGGCGGTCTAAAAGTTGCGTACGAAGGAGGTGCAGTAGTCCGCTCCGACCTAGAAATTATTGATGGCTCGGTGAATCTTGGGGTGATACCAGTCAAGACTATTATTCCCATGAATGATGTTCTGGAAAGGCGGGTGAATTCCTGTGGTGTAACGAGATACCGCATTCGGTCCAAACTAGGAGAAGAGACGAAGGAAGGATGGATTAGCTCGCGAATCCGAGGCGGAAAAGAGGAAGCAGTTGTTGAGCTTGTACTAGACGCTCCTGAGGATGACGATTCCTCAGAAGTGGAAAAGCCTTTGGGGTCCAAATCGTATCCAAGGGCTCTTGATTGCGCTTTGGAATGGAAGGATGCATTCGACAGGAAGAATCGAAGTGCTGCTGGTGACGAAAGCAAAGTACAGGTCACCATAAGCACTCTTTCGTGTTTCAAAGCACACCTTGAAAAGGGATTCTTCAAAGGCATGACTGTTTCAGAGTCTGACGCTCTTTTGGCCGCCACTATCAACGCAATCAGCAGCTCCAGCGAAAATGGCGACCCGGTCGATTGCAATTTTGAAGAGATTTTCTCAGCCCTAGAGTTTGTTTTGAATGCCAGAAAGGGTACGACAACCAAATTTACGACAGCATCCGACCCTGCGACCAATCAAGCGGCTGCCTACATGATGGCCTCTGTTGATCCCGGCAGCATGCCATCTATTGAGTCCGTCATGGCAAGGGCGGCATTACTTCGCGCCTTCAACCGAAGAGCTCGATTAGCGCTTCCTTGGATGTCTGTTCGACCCTGTCAAGAAGGCTCGGCTATATTCGGCGGCTTGTGTGGCCACGGCGCGTCCACAGAGCGCTCGGGTCGAACGCGTCTCCAAGCATCGCAAGATCTCTGGGTGCGAATTCCATCAATTGCTTCCCGAATCCGAAAGCTTCGCCACCTTTTTTTCGGCAGCGTCAAAGTTGGCTTGCTACAAAGTATTACAGAGGCAACCGCTACCCCGACGCCCTTGTCGCACGATGAATACGAGCTACCACGAGAGATTCGAACTGTTCGAATTAATCGTCTTCGATCTCGAATGGCAATGGCTGGAACAGATATTGGCGCCAAGCGAAAGTACAGCGTTTTTGCACAGCTTCACAACGAAACCAAGGGATGGGGCGGAGCGGCGCTTCGAAGAGGCTATGTTGCAAAAGGGCACGGTGGACAGAAACGCGCTTTTAAAGTTAAGCTAATTGGAGAGGGTGTGAATGACTACTCTGGTCCCTACCGAGAGGCATTTACTGATGCCTTTTCCGAAGTGCTGGATATCGACCCAGCATCGGGTTGCGGCTCTCTGGGCGTGCTGGATCCAACGTCCAACAAAAGTGCTGACTTGGGCGAAAACCGCGAGCTTTACATGTTCTCTTTGAACGGGCAAGACCTCACAACACTGAAAAAGTTACCGGGCAAAATGGTTTCGGATGAAGAAAGCCGCATTTGGAAGAGTTTTTCGAGCTTGACGGTACCAAGAGACGAACCATCGAGAGAAGTGGAGGAAGCACTTGTTTTCTTGGGCAGACTCACTGGAACTGCCTACAGGCATGGTATTTCGGTGGACCTTCCCCTGCCTCTCAACACTGTATGGAACGCTATTGCCGAAGAAGAATCCAAGGACGAAGACAGGTTGCGAGAATTGGATGAACTTGCTTTTCGTCAGAATGAAAATGAGCTATTTTCCCCTCTTTTGTGGTGGCAACAAAAAATGCTCAACTCTTTTGTGGAAGGTTTGGCGAATGTCCTTCCAGTGGAAATTCTCTCTATCTTGGATGGTGTTGAGCTGAGAAGCTTAATCTGTGGAATTGAGGATGTGGACGTTGACCTTCTTAAATCGATTGTTGAATACGAAGGCTACGAAGAAACGGACGAAGTTGTTAACGCCTTCTGGGAAACGTTACGCGAACTGAACAATGCCGAGAAGAAACTTTTCTTGCAGTTTGTTTGGGCTCGCAACCGATTGCCCCTCAAGAAGAGTGACTTTGAAGCGCCCTTCAAAATCCAGCGGGATAGCGCAAATACGGGAGACCGCGCAGATCAAGCACTTCCTAGCGCTAGTACTTGTTTCTTTTCTCTGGCACTACCAGAGTATACAAGCAAAGAAATCTTGAGGGAGAAGCTGTTGTTTGCTATAAACAATGTCACCACAATGGAGACAGATTTCCAGACAAACAGTGCCGAGATTGCTGAAGGTTATCGCACTATTTAGAGCCAACAAATACAAAACAAAATATTTTATCATCATTAATAACTTGAATACTGTACATGTTTCTTCTAGCTACTAGTAGTAGTAGTGGTACGAGGAACTTAATGATGTTGGGTCTTGCTTTGAACCGTCAAAATTATTTCGCCTTGCCCGGGTGACCAACGAGGCCTTATTTTGTTTTGCTTCGTTCGAAATCTTCCACGACTTTTTTGGTTACGCTTTGTGACCAAAAGATGAGCCATTAACAATTAACATGTCGCCGAAACGCCAACGGCATGTTCGATCGAAGACAGTGAAAGAAGAGTGGCATTCATAATGCTTGTAGCAAACAAAGCATCCTTACTAATTCTGTTCTTTGCTCGTAACTTTCGTCTGAGGAACGGATTTCCAGCGTCATCCCAGCATTCTGCTTCTTCGACTACAATGTCTCCGTCACCACCGAAACTAAAAACTTTCAACGCTATCCTTTTTGACATGGATGGCACGCTGTTGAATACAGAGCCGCTGGGTTGCAAAGCCAGTAAGTGCTACTCGAGTATAATACACATCCGTTCATATATTAAGTACGCATACCACAAAATGGCTGATTCCATCAGTATTAGTTTCTAACGTTCGATGGCTTCTATTCAGTTTATTTGAATCTCAAGGACAAAATGTCCGAGAAAGCCCGGAAAGCGTTTGAAGAGCGTGGCTATCGTATGGAATGGGAACTCAAACAGCAGACACTTGGTTTGCCCGACACGAAGTGGGCGCCTATCGTCTTGGACTGGGCAACAAAGCATTGGGGAGTCCAAGATCCACCATCTATGCCGGATTTTCTTAGGCAACATGACAACATCATGAAGGATCAAATTCCTGATGTGCAAGCCTGCAAAGGGGCTAAAGAGTTGATGAAAAAACTTTGTCAAATGCAAGGGAACGAGAAGAAAGATTTGCAATTGGCGATTGCTACGTCTTCGCACCAAGAATCGGTCCGCCAAAAGCGCATCAAACATGAGGATACTATATTTGCCAATTTGGATGCCCTGGTGGCAGGAGACGACCCCAATGTCAAGAATGGAAAGCCAGCTCCTGATATCTATGTTGAGGCAGCTCGTAGAATTGAAGTGGATCCAAAACAGTGCATCGTCTTTGAGGACGGCATGCCAGGAGTAAGATCGGGGAAAGCTGCCGGATGTTTTGTGATAGCAGTCCCCGATCCAAGGTTTGAAGCAGAAGAAAGAAAACAGTTTGCACAGGAAGCTGATTTGGTATTGGATGACCTTACACAGTTCGACCCCAATTGGCTTTTATTGTAATTTGGGGGGAAGATAATGCAGGCACAAATCAAATTTAAGTGCAAGAGTTGTGACATGGGTGTGGTGCTATAGGCGTCATCATCTTGTACCCTCTCAGCAGAGTCAACATGTGTAGAACTCTTTTAGATCACTGGTAAATGTGATGACAGAAACGCCTGGATTGGCTCTTTTCCTTTGCACCCTTGAAAGCGTGGCAACATATGATGTGGCAGCAGGTGATAGAGTATCGGCAAGAAGAATCAAATACCAATAAAAATGAATAATGTCTGTATGCATACAAGTGTTGATACCTTCAAGAAGGCAATAGCAAGCTAACTAGATGTCCAAGGTTATTTCATCTGCGGCTTGAGCGCTCTGCATAGGAAACATTTTTGGAGATTGTTTCTGGCGGCCCCATTCACTTCTACTTTTGCAGATCAGCGTCAAGAGTAGAGCGACTTACCAGTAGGCAAATTATCATACTATAGGTGGGGAATGTGGAAATTATGTGCCACCAGATCCTAGCTAGTAGCGCTTCGGCTTATCCTCTCAGCCTTCCCTCGGGCGCAGAAAAGCTACTCAGGCCTAATCACATCATTATTTACTCCGGAGTACTAGGTAGTCGCCCTCGTCTACGGTACCTGGTAGACTACTAAAAGAATTCGGTAACAGTACTATCCGAAGCAGAATGAAACAGAACAGTATGGCTAATCAAAGGTGATTGAAGAAATGCGAGACTAAAAACACCAAATAATTTGAAATTACTGGTTGTGGCACGATCAACAAAAATAATGATCTCATCGCCCTACTACTAGTACCTGCATCGGCTGTTAAGATACAAAAGCAAGCTTCAATAAGAATACTACAGTACCAGTACTCAATACTCAATTAGTTAGCTGGTAGGTGCAGCTAAAAACATATAATCATTACATTTAAAAGTTAAAACTATTGCACCCGATGAGATTTCTTCCCATTACCAACTACACGTATTGTCTTCTGGCAGTATCAATCATCATGCCAGGAAATATCTTCTTCCGACGCGTTGTTGCTTGGACTGGCACTCGTCCGTTGTTTTCTATCGGACGAAGCTTGACGGCTGGATCATCTTTGTCCGTCCGCGGAGGTGGTGGTAGTGAACCATTATTTAGTCGTCAATCATCAACTCTGGCATCGGCGAGTGCTACGGATAGTAGCAGTCGGATTGACAAGGAGGCCCAATCTAGTCTCTCCATTGTGGGATCCTCAGTCCAACCTGCTTCTATGGAAGGTATTCGTTATTTGAACACCAGAAATTGCAGCGAGTTCCGTGTTTTATTTGTTTTGGGAGGCCCCGGTGCAGGTAAAATTAAGCCATTGGGTTTATAGTTTACATGATGTTTGATGTCGCCAGATATTGCTCATGTTGATTGTCATGGTTCACACGCATCTCACAATTTTTTGTCATCATCTATTATCTATTCCAACCTGTACAGGCAAGGGAACACAATCGGATTTGATGAAAGAAAACTACCCATGTGTTCATTTATCCGCTGGAGAATTACTGCGAGCCGAAACCAAAAAAGAAGAGTCGCCGCACAAGGAATTGATTGAAAAATGCTTGGTATCCGGTAACATTGTTCCAGTCGAAATCAGTCTATCGCTGCTGGAAGCCGCTATGAAAGAAGCCGCCGACAAAGGCGGCAAAAGTTTAATTTTTCTTATCGATGGATTTCCCCGAAATTTTGACAATCTTCATGGATGGGTGCGCTGTATGAAAAATGTGGCAACCGTCTGGGGAGTTCTCAATTACCAGTGCCCCCTCGAGGAATTGGAGCGTCGCATATTGAACCGGGCCAAAGACTCGGGTCGATCTGACGACAATTTGCAGAGCGCTCGCAAAAGATTTGCCACGTTTGAGCAAGAGACTGTCCCTGTGGTCGATACCCTGCGAAACGTTGAAAGCATCTTGCGGGAACGAAACGAACCATCGCTTTGTGTCTTCGACATTAGTGGAGACCAAACGGTAGAAGAAGTATGGGCTGAGACTCAGGCCGCCTTGAATCATATGATTTCTTACGACGTTCTGACCGCACAGTCACAATTACTGGAGGCAGTTCAAAAGCAAGATGCTGGACTGTACCGACAAGTCTGCGCAGAGGAATGGTTTGAAGACGATGCACCAGAATCTATCCTTCAAAAACAAGAAGGAGATCGTTTGGGTGCCATTTGTAATGTAAAAATTACGTTCGAATCTGGAACCAAAGTAGCCGTGGAGTATGATCGGACCATGAAAGATGATCTGCAAGTTCACGAGAAGCGATTATGGTCCTACGAAGGCGGTTGGAAGAACATCCATTTCTCAAGGCTGCCCGTTAAATGAAATAATCAATAAAGAAACCAACTAACTTTATTGCAACGTACTTGAGTAATTATAATTAGAGTGCGGTTATCTGCAAGGCTTGCCTGGTTCGTTGTCGTCATCGTGAAGAGAAAGGAACGAGCTGGTCGCTATGTACAGGTACTATATTTACAGCGAAGGGGATGGTGGATACTATAATATGATATTTTTACTGGTGGTTTGTGAATTTCAATAGTCTGCTACTACAGCGGGTGTACTTTACTGCTGCCTCGACTGCTGAAGCTAACATTCTGTTCGAGACTTCGCATTTGATCGTTGAGGCCGCCGTGATGGCTTTCGCGCATTCCCGCTCGCTTGGAAGCTGCCAGCTCCTCTTCCGCCCGGATCTCCTTGAGCAATTGTTCCAATCCTCCAGGTCCGTGAGAGTGTGTAATGTGATGATGATCGTGGTTATGCGATCCACTGAGGCGGCGCAGCGGACTACTCCCTGCAGAAGTGTCCATTCCACATTCGGCACAGGTTTCGACTTGACTGACCTTGACAGTCTTAAAGGCAAAGTTGCGTAGCCCTTCTTCGTTTGTCAAGAGACCCGTTGAGATGATTTCTTCCATGATACACCTAACTTCGGTAAAACTCGGACGATTGATGGGCTTGGTGTCCCAGCAATCACGGAGCAAGTCCTTGATCATGGAGGAAGGAATAAACTTGAGGTCTGGTCGATGCCTTCCGCGAATGACCTTGTCTTTAAACTCTGTCACCAAATTTATATCACTGAACGGCACTTGAAGCGTAATAATTTCGTACAACAGAATGGCAAAGCTGTAGACGTCACAGGAGAGTCCACATGGATGGCCCAAAGCGTTTTCTGGTGCGATATACCGTAAGGTGCCTGCAATTCCGGTATTGCATCGAGGTGGATTATCTGAATTGACCTCGCCATTCGAAGATACTTCTCTCGCCAATCCAAAATCGAAGATTTTAAGTGTTCCATCGTAATCAAAGCCAATGTTGTGAGGTTTCAGGTCACGCAAGAAGATTCGCTTGGAGTGGATGTACTCCATCCCCCGAATCACACCAAGTACAACCGTCTTGAGTCGATCAACGACACCTTGGAGCCTCTTTTGTGTTCTCTTTTTGCGATTAAAGAAATTCATGATAGTAATTTTGCTTGCTCTGGCCTCCTCGTCCTCGCGCCAGGTTTGAAGCCGACAGTCGAGTGTCTCTTCCAGAAGATCCAGCACAAGAAAGAACCCTCCTCCGAGGGCCTGAGAATGTGAGAACGATTCGGCGATGTCGCCCCCCTTGATGCCATGCATTTCAATAACATTCTCGTGTTGTAATTTGGAGAGGATTTTGGCTTCTAATGCCAAGTCAATGGCACCGGTAATGAAGCTTTCATTGCAACAGATCGTCTCTGTACTGAGAATCTTGATGGCGTACATGTCTTCTTCCTTTTTACTTATGCTGGTACTGCTTTGACGCTGTTTCTGCTGTAACCTTTTGGACAGAGCCTTAATCCGGGCCTTGTAAACGACAGAAAAACTACCTTTTCCCAGCATGCAATCAATTTTAATGTTGCTCCACTGGAGGTCCATGGGCTCCTCTTTGTTGTCAGGCCGTTGGAGGCGACTGGCAGCTTCAAATTCTTGCACTCGTCGCAAAACAGATTGAGAGGCCGCCTCGAGAGAGGTTGGCCCTGTGCCCGAGCATTCTGATAGTGAATTCATAATAGGAAACTTCTCTACTAGACCTGCTAGGTGTCCTTCTGTGAATTTATTGAGTCCTCTGGCGATAGGTGAGAAAGAGGAGCAGAAATACTTCAGTAGTTTTGGTGTACCTGGTACCTTACTCGTAATCAGGCTCGTAATGGCTATTCCTTCGTGTGTGCGCGTTTTGAAACGCTGCGATAGTAGCATCGAATTTTTGCTTCAGAGTAGGTACCAGGTGGTACCGTACTGGTAGTAGGTACTACTACTACGGTAGTAGGTAGTATACTTTTAGGCTTTTTTTACCACCCCCTAATTAGAAAAGGCTTCTGCGCGAAGCCTTTTTTTTAAGCCTTGCTCTCAAACCAACTTCCATGGGTACAACTGTACCTGGCTAATAGTTGCCTAGTTGTACGTGGTACCAGGGTACATGGTACCAGGTACCAGGTACCAGGTACCCACCTCCCGTCGGCAGACGTTGTACCAGGTACCAGGTACCTGGTAGAGTAGAACAGAGGTGGTACCTGGTGCTGCTGTAGTACTACGGTACCTGTTAACATGGCGAAATAATATCAACTGTAAAAGGCTCTTCATCCTCATAAATGACCATGATTGGTTCAATGATAACGGCAACCCTCCTCAGTTCAGTGTTCAGTACATGGTACCAGTACTACAGTACCAGGTACCAGGTACCAGGTACCAGGTACCACACCAGCCAGCCAGCACCGTAGCTAGAGTACTACTGCCGCCAGTGGTAGTAGTACTGTACGGAGTTGTAGTATCAGGTACTAGTAGTATCCAGTTGAAGCCCTACTTGTATTTAAGCCATCTTAATGAGCATAGAAGCTGTTCGTCCAGCAAAAGGGACTTGCGTCCTTAATTGCACTGATAGCTACCAGGTAGAGAACGAGCCTGCCTGCTTCGCAGAAGCGCTGGGATAACAAACCCATGTCAACAGTCTTTGAGATCATGAGCTCTTGCCATGTGAGGCAGACTGGGCGACACCACTATTTTGTACATACTACTCCTGGTAAGTCCTGCTCCAGAACAAGGCAGCCCAGCCCAGTCTCATCAATTTATTACTACTAGTACTACTACCTGGTAAATACTATTGGAGAGTACCAGAACCAGTGCTCCTGGCTCCTAGCTACGGTACCTGGTACTAGTACTATTACCACTACTCATTACTGCCAGTACCTGGTACTCTACAAGTCACGCCACGCCCGGATGCTTCCCAATCTTACCACGGTACTATTGTACTAGACTAGTAGAGTACTAAGTACGGTATCATAGTTGACTATGGACGCTCACAAGTTTTGTTCGTTGTGCTTTGACTTGCTCATCAACAATCATCAGAATCTATTCGTTGAAAAGCTGCATGTTTGGCAGCGCAACAAAGGCTTTCCCAAAACACTCATCAGTACTACTACTACTACTACTACTGCTGTAGTGTACAGTACAGTACTCAATAGTAGTGGTAACAAATTATTGGCAAGACAATTATTTACTTTATTATTCGTGCGTTTATTTTGTTAATAAGATCTTTAATACTACTGCCACACAGCAGTCGACCCAACCTCCTCGCGCGCACACACACAGACAAGTATATAAAGAATTGACAATCCTTGTTATTGAACAAAAGTATATAATGTCTTGGCTTTTTAGTCGTCGAAATGATGAGGACAGTGATGAATGGACCGATGCCAGTGACTCTGAAGATGAATACACCGACGCGAGTGAATCAGATGAGGAATTGAAGGAAACAACAATAATCGAAAATGGGGACGACGAGACGATTGATAAAAATGGCAAAGAAATCTTTACAGATGATTTATCGAAAAATGATCCTTCTGAACCTAACGAACCTGCTGCTGCTGCTGCTGCTGCTGCCAATGCTGCTGCCAATGCTGAGAACCCGCCGCCTCCTCCTTCAACTACAACGACCGTTGTAGACACGGAGAAAAATCCAGCAGAAAAAAATATCGACAATTCCGCAGCTGAAATTGTAGCCTCGTCTGATGATACTGCTGTTGTAACATCAGAAAGGAATACAGAGAGCACGGACGAAATCCAGGAAATATCTCCCTTAACAACCGACAATGATGCCGGGGAATCCACCGACGACAACAGGACATCATCATTGGTGGATGAAAGTGGTGAACAAACCAGTGAAAAAAAATTATTGGAACTGGATCAACAATCGCAATTGGAGTTTCGCGAATCCGAAAAAAATGGTCCTGAAGTGGAGCAACATGATTCCGAAAGCCAGAAAGGCCAACAGGATGCTGGAGATGCTGGCACCGAAACTCCTTCTGAGAACGAGAAAGAACAACGTACTGCAGCTACCGGAAACGAAGAGGAAACAACAAACGCGGAAGTTGAAAAAGAAGAGGAGAAAGAAGAAGACGAGGAAGTCACGTCGATGCACGAAAAACGATCGCTTTTGTTGTTGGCCGCCGAGCATGACCGCGTTGATATTTTAAATGCTATTTTGGCAGACGATTCGGAGAGCCGTGTTATGTTGCTCAACTCGGGAATTCCGCCCCTCCACATTTCTATTGCATTTGGATCCACCAACGCTGTGCAGTCATTGCTTCGAATGGGTGCAGACCCTAGCATTCGCCCCGATGTCAATGCCATCAAAAACGAATTTGAAGCACAAGGAGAAGAACAGCTCGTGGATATACCAAATATGGGACGGTTCGACAATTTAACGGCCTGGGAACTTGCTTTCGGTAAAGCGAACGCAGAAAAAACCAATCCAAAAAAGAGTGGATGGTTTGGAGGAGGGGTGAAAAGAGGACTTGATATTGCTCCATCCAAGCTAGAAACAATCCGCATGGGCTTCACAGCCGAAGCTCTTCGATCTATTGGGTCCGACGAAGTCGATCGGCTAAAACAATTATTAGACAGCGGTATGCCCGCTACGATTGATATTGGTGGTAAGAATTTGTACGATTGGTCGGTCGAAATGGGGGCATTGCAGTGCGAAGAGCTGCTTCGACCAGAGGAAGCTGCTCGATCCGAAAGCTTCGCAGCACCCGCTGGAGACGCGACGAGCGAACAGCAAGCAAACGTTCAGGACGGCACACGAAAAGAAGCTGCATCTGCTGTTTTGGATCGATCAAAACCAGGGGAGGAGTCGCTTTCGTCGCTTGTCAATCGTATTGACGAACTTGAGTCTCTTTCCAAGGCACTGTCGAGCTGCCTGGATAATCTTGCTGAGGAAGTTAGCGTGTGTCATGGTTTGCTTTTGATGGGAGGGGGAGCCTCTGCTCTAGCCTCGCACGTACGAAGTCTGAAAACTTTGAAAGAGAACAAAATCGTTGAACTTCAACACTTGGAGGAGGCGTGGGAATTCAGTGAAGATGAACTTGCCTACTGGGTCAAGGAAAGTGGCGAACAGGGACGAGAAGTTGCAGAGTTGATGTCTCCCGCGATTATTCCCAAAGTCAATGAGGAAACGACGCCAAAGAGAACTGTAGAAGAGGAGCAAGCACACAAGCAACAGCTCAAAGCCAATGCGGCACTTCTCGAGAACAAGGTACGTGTGTCGTAGAGACTGTAATTATGATAAATGCTTTGATGTATAGAGCTCTTTCTCAGTTTTGTTTTGTCAATGCCCTACCAGATCCGCAAATTGCGTGCATCGATCACGGATTTGTCTGAAGAGAATACGAGGGATCTCGCTGAAGTCGAAAGCCGGGGATTGTCTGGTGGCATCAAACTTGTGCGAGGCTTGAGAGATGAATTGCGTGATATTGAACATAATCTCAATGAGACCAAGAGCGCAGAGGCCTTGTGCCGAGCGAAAATCAAGCTTATTCAAGCAAAAATTGGAACGAAAAAGCCTGCAAGCAGCAGCGTGGTTGCAGGTGGTGAAAATGCAATCACTGGCGCGACTATTGTGATTGGCAATGAAACGGAAGAAAAAAACGCCTCACAACCGCAAGCTTCAGCGCAGACGTCTTCTGACACCACCGCGACTCAGCCGATAGAGACCAAAGCTGTGCTAGCATCGGAGGCAATAGCCACTGGAAACTCCACTGCTATTACTGTGAAGTAAGTATCTTTTTAAGTAGTCTTTCTCGCCGTTTCTTTCGGCTGGCACCTCACCATTTTCCCCGATTTCTTTATAGAAACAAAAAACCGGAAGGTTACCTGACGGTCAACCTTTGGCGAATTCTTCTTAGGATCATCGGGTTGGGCTCGTCCGTGGCACAACCCAATGATTCGAACAACTCTGGTTCCGATGTCATGCTTGTTTGATGATCTTTCCGACAAACGGAACTTCCTCCTGTTTTTTTTCTAGTTCTTCCCAGTGCTGCTATTCGACCTCTTTTTCCACTTTTTCTTTTGTAGTTTAGTTATCTCAACCATGCCATTCTAGTAGTAGAAGCATATCTTATGCTGAGCATAAACTATTACTGTACCGGACATTAGTGGAGCTACCTGGAGTAAGCGAGACGAGGAAGCTAGCTACGAGAAGAACCGCTCAGGTTAACTCCCTGCCTTCCAAGCTATTCGGAGTACCCGTATTTTACGAAGAAGATCCAATGCCAGCCTCTGCTCTCCTGGCATGCTGGCGCAACGTTGCCTTGACGGAGAACGGCCAGACGTGATGGTAGCCAATTAAACGAAGTTGACTGTAGCCTCTGAATTTCAATAACATCCTACTGGAAACTATCAAGACTACTCTAGCTACTATTAGTAGTCTAGCTAGTAGCAGAGCCAAAGGATTACCTGGTATAAGTTTTTCATAATTATTTCCTCAGACTGCGAACCAATCGTAGTTGCAAATCAAACAAGTTTTATTGTTGGATAGGTAGCATCCAAAGAAGAAAGAGCACCCACTTGTTAAGATCAGAGATTAAGCAAGCTAAGAAGACCGCACATCTACATCCGCAAAAAGAGTGCTGCCGCCTTGAAGGTTTCAATTTTCAATTGAGATATTCTTCTTGGTCGAGGAGGAAAGATCCGAAACCCTGAGTACCGCACTCTATCACCTGGACTGTCTCTCTGCCCTGTCGTGCCTTTGATGGATGTTGTAGTATTTGAAAGTGCACCGAACTGAGTGACAACTTCCTGGAGCAGTGAAGGATTTATCACATATACCGTGTACGCGCATTTAAACTTCGTTCAGAAAAGAAAAAGCAGAGTAGGCACCCTTCGTTTCATCCACACGGAACAGAACTGAGATGAAGCGAGCGTTGGCAGAACGTGCCAAGCAGAGCGCAGGTTTACCCACCAATGTAGGCATGCTACAAGTACAGACACCGGGAGCTAACTCCAGCTCCCCAGGATCGCACTCTCTGTCTCAAGATGGTATGATACATGACCAAGGACCACCGTTGAAAATTCCGAGGCAAGAAAACTCATCTGGAAAACTGTCATTTGATGCCCGAGCATCCCATCAATCAGTACCAGTTGCTCCTGTGTCGTCCGGTGCTCCTGGAAGCGAGTCACAAAACGGCGAAATCCGACAGAGTGCAGACGAAACTTTGTCGAATTCATCCTCTCAACCAATGAATGCGTCTTCGACTCTCTCGAAAAGTATTTCTCAAGGTTCGCAACCAGTACCAGACAAAGATGCCGTAACCAGCGCTCCTCCAACTTTCACCGCCAGCTCTAACTCGATGAAGCGACAGCGAACCAGTATCAGCAGTCAGTCCAAAGTTGCTTATCCTGTTCCATCCGACGACGAAGAGGACGATACACAGCAGTCTGCATTTTTCCTCAAGCACCAAAATCGAGCGCTAGCGTCCGAACTCAAAGCTTTGCAATACCAACTATCGCTTTTGGAAACTGAGCGGGATTATCGTCGGCAGCAGTGTAGCTCGGCAAGTCAGGCTCTGCACTCTCTGCAAGCTACTTGGACCCAAATGGAAACAGAGCTGAATCCGTCCCAAAAGATGCCGCTAACTGGCTCGGTGGATCCAGTCGTCGCGAGCGCGGCGGTAGAAAAAAATGTTCCCATGTCAACTGGAACTGGCGCGCAGGTAGAACTAGTAGAATCTCTCTTTGATGCTTTGTCAGCCTTGGCAACGAAGCCGCCTATTGTGCCTGCCAAGTCGAGAGAGGACGACGACGGGGAAGAAGGAGAGGTAACTGCGGCAAGAGGTTTTGTCGAAACGACCCCCGCAGACCTGGAGATACCCGAGAAGCAGCATCTGGACGATCTCTCTACTATCTCAGATAACATTTTGCAACGTGCAAATACACTGGAACAATGGATACGATCATTGCTCCAGAAAACGACGGCGGAGAAATGCAGTGACAGCAAGGACGAACAAATGCTAGAAGCGACCGAAGCAGTAGATTCGACCGACCAGCGAGTAATGGTGAAAGAACTTGGTATATTAAGGGGACAATGCAGGGAGTACAAAATTCAGGTTGCGGAGCTGGCGAAAGCTAGAGATGACACTATCAAGTCCGAACGAAAAGTGCGACGCAGTTTGTATCGGCTATCCACTGGCAGAGTTAAAATTGGAGAGGTTTTGAAGGCGATGGAAACGTCTGAAGAAGATGGAAGTCTCGCAGCCGAAGCTAAAATGGAGGCACTTGCTCAAGATAAGGCGGCATCGACGTTGTCCGCATCTGAAAACGATTCGAAGGCCGCCGGATCAAACGAGTCTCAAAATGCAACCATTGACAGCAAGGAATTGCAAAACATGCGGCAACAGCTGCAGGATTTGGAAAAACAACTCTCTAATCGAGATGCCAGCATCGAAGAGGTAATTGTGTATTGATGCACTGACAGTTGATTCTGCTGTGAGGATTTTTTTCTTTTCGTAGTCGTGCAACTCTAATTCTCACATTCCGGTATCTCATCTGTTCTTTTGCAGCTTCAAACAAAGCTTTCGGAACGAGAGCAGCGCATCAATTCACTTAGTTCGAAAGCTCTATCGGACGATGACGCCGAGAAAGTACAGCAGCAGCAGCAATCGCAGAATCAGCTTGAAAAAGTGGAACAAGAATTGGCCGATCTAAAGGAGAAGTTAAAGGAGACGCGCGACAATTGGGCTACGGCCCGAGGCGATGCGAGCGCTGCTCTTAAAGCTTTAGACGATTTGCAAGCGAAGCACAAGAAAAGATGGCAAGAATTGACAGAAGCAAATGGTGACGCAGATGGAGACGACGCAATCGATATTCCTCTCAGTATGGAAGCAACGGAACAGGCACAAAAGATTATCGAGCTGGATCATAAGCTGAAGCAAGCTCTTGAAAACGTACGCCAAGCGGATGCAGTTCGATTGAATCTCAAGGAAGCCCTCACAATGAATGGCGTTCTTCAGAGCAAGCTGGATGAAATCAAAGGAAAGTACGCAGCCTTGCAAGCTAGCCGTAGCAACAGTACCAAGTCCACCCTGGACGCCGCAAGTCTCACTGCTGCGTCATCTAGCCAATCCGACTTCAAACAGATTAAGCCGGAAAAAGTGGAGAAACTGCAAAAGGAACACCGAAGAATGCGGAAAGAGCTCGCAGCAGTAGCTGCTAGTAAGGATGCTGCGAAGACCAAGCTAGAGGTCCGTGTTGGTCCTGTGCAAACCACTATGAATTCTGCCCTGCCAGTTTAGGAGTTTAGACTGTAAGCTTACTTCTTTCTTTTTTCCTTTTTTCTTTGCCGCAGAGAATCGAAAAAGAGCGTGACAACCTTATGGAGACAAACGCGCGACTTTTGAAGCAAAGCGCCGAGAAAGATGACATGAATGCCAAGTCGCTGTCGACGATTCTACATCTGAAAAATCTGACAGAGCAGCTGACACAAGGAAAGGCCAGCCTGGAACAGCAACTCAAAAGTGCCGGTCAATTGTCTCTTGCGGCTCGTCTGGCTACCAATGCTAAGGACAGAGTCGCAGAGGAAGTTATCAAAGAAAAGGAGGTGGGTTATTATTTTTTTCAATGGTTGTTTTTTTATAGCAATTCCCCTCTTGATCGAATTACCTTACTCACCCGAATTTTCCTCGAATTCACAGGAAATTGAGAAAAAGCTTGCGAATTCCGAGGAACGTATCCAGGCCCTTAAAAAGGAACTCGAAACCACCGTTAGTGATTGGTCGGAAGCCGACGCGAAAATATCCATAATCAATTCACAACTTGTTAAGACGGCAAAGAGAAACGATGAACTCATAGCAGAACTTGAGACCGAACAGATTGAGAAGCGCAAGCTGCAAGACGCTCTTGATGTTGCTGTACGAAAAGCGAGCGAGGCGACTGACAAGCTCAACGAGTTTGCACAGAAAGAAGGTGTAAGTTCTGGTGCCATGGCATCAGCTTTCACCGTCGAGCAACTCAACACACAAGTTGCAGTATTAAAGAATCGTCTGTCTTGTCCAGTTTGCCATGTTCGTGACAAGGACTGCATCATTATGCGCTGTCGCCACATGTTTTGCAAACACTGCGTTGACGAGAATATTCAAAATCGAAGCCGGAAGTGCCCATCATGCGGTCTCAAGTTTAGCGAGAAGGATGTCGACGACGTCTGGCTGTAAAGTTACATTGCCTTTTCAACTTTTTTTGTTGGTGGCCCGGCTCTGGACTGGTTTGCATCTTGTGTCGAGGAATTGTCTCGATATGGCGCTTGCAGTTTTCTATGGCCTCGCTTGCCTTGTAAACGGTACCAACTATTACTACAATACCCTTCTGCAATAATAATGCTAATAAACATGCTATGATAGATTTCGTCATCTAGGTAATGAACGATTGTTTTTAAAACCATAATAATATATATTATTTTACTCGATCGAATTAGGTTGAAGTAAAAATAATCCGTCGATGACGTATTATATACTGTACGTGCCCGGGAAGAGTATCCTCGTCCATCATTCAGACCGTCGCAAGATTTTTTGACACTTGCCAATTTCGAGAGCGAGTCCATCACACGAGTAGAAAACGACAGGATCTTTTCGTTGGCATTTGAAATAATAATTATTTTTTGACATTTGACATCCCCACACAAGGTACATAGAGTTGCACAGAGTAGCTATCTCCGACTGAAAAGCGCAGAAAAGATAACCCATTTTAGTAGGATAATTCAAGGAAATAATATGTTCAGTCGTTTCTACCAGGGTCTTCTCTGTCTTGCTCTATTGGCGGCAAAGACTGCATCCCATACCTGCCACGCTGCTGCTGTCGTTGTACCTGCTGCCAACGCCATCCTTTCGAAGAAGAGTCTTGGAGGTGCCACGGACAGTCCATCTGCCTTTGGTCTTTCAAAGCTTGTTCTTAATCTCCGTGGAGGAGAAGTCATCGAAGGAACTTCTGCGTCCGAAGTCGATGCCTTGATCTTAAAGGCGGGCTCTTCCCAGAGTTTGGTGGTCATTGATTTCTCTGCAACCTGGTGTGGCCCGTGCAAACAGATTGCTCCCTTTGTAAGTGGCTTTTATACATCCTGTTCGACTTTTAGGGCCATGTGACTCTATCAACTCTTTTGCACACTTGCCTAACATTTTTTGGAAACTCTGCATATGTTTTAACATTGTCCAACCATAATAATAATATTACCAGTTCGAAGAACTCAGCGAAGAAATGAGCGATGTGGTTTTTATTAAAGTTGATGTCGATGACAACCCGGATACAGCCGCCAAGTACAGCGTTAGTGCTATGCCCACCTTTTTGTTTATCAAAGGTGGTGAAGTAGTGGACCGACTTATGGGCGCAAATCCTGATCGCCTGCAAGAACTCATCAACGAGCACCGATAGACGATCACCATACCAAAAGAACAAAACGATGCTACGGAAAGGAATAATTGTTATTACAATAAATACATCGCAACCTTCGCCTCCAATTATGGTTTGGAACTTTTTAGTTTCTAGTAGTATAATGTAGAGCGCTGTTTTGCTAGCTCAGGGTGATGGCGCTCCAATATTGTGCAGGAAAGGTGTTGGAAGATGTGCTTATGCTTCTATTCAATCAACCGGCATTCGTATGCCTTGGCATAGGCTTCGGGTAATGTCGTATTGAAGCCTTGCCTCCTGTTGAGCACATTGTGTCTTCTTACCGTCGTCCTCCTTGACGGCGTCGAGGGGGTGGGGACGTACGAACTCTACTACTACTGCCGCCTACTAGTAGCTAGTAATAATAGAGTAGTATTGTACCCCGGGTACTCTAGTAACTACTACGTACCCTACTACTGCACCTGGTACGGAGTAGTAGTCTAGTACCTGGTAGTCTACTACCGGTACTCGAGTACTACGATATTAGCTAGTACTGTAAGAAATTTACAAGAGAGCTACTACTACTAGTAGTACTAGAGTACTCTAGTACTCTAGTAAGACTACGATAGTTGTTATACACCCGGGCTTACGGTAATCAGAAGTACAGTAGAATAGAGAGTCATCTCCTACTAGTAGTAGTAGCTAGCTAGTACGAGTATTCTACTACTATCATTTTTTTGTTTTAGCAGAGTAGTCTACTACTCGAGTAGTAGATAGCATCATCAGGTACTGTAGTACTATTATTACTCCTCGTCGAGGAGGGGACGAGTACCAGTACTCTAGACTACTACCAGGTACTCCACTACTTGTTGGTACCGTACTCAGTACAGTATTCATTTTAGAAAAGAAGTCATTATTACAACTACTTACGAGTATTTCAGTAGTGAACCTCCAACAAAATCCAAATTTTTTATCTAAAAATATCAAGGGAAGAGAACCGCATTGACCAGTCACACCTCTATTGCTCAACCTGTATGTATTATATTGCAGGATAAGAAAGGAGCCAGGTTGCATAAATAATATAGATCTAGTTTTCGTCATAATTATAACAATTCATCGGGTTGGTGTGAAGGCGTACAACGAAAAAGGAGCAACATTTTCAGACTTCAGACGACATGACAAAGATATTCATGTCTAGAAGTAAAAGCCAGACACTCAACTTGGCCGCCGTTGCAGTCTTGGTCTTGTCCAATGGCTTGTCTTTCTTCGCAGGAACGCTGTTTGCGTTGAGTGCTGGTCTTGACAAGTGTGCCCAAGGCTCCTCCCCTCAAGTTCCTCTCGGAAATAATAATGAGGTATTGTTGAGAGTACTCAAAGATGCAACTGCTGGAAAGTCCGGTAACAGCGATTGTGATCCAAACAGCTCGAATTCAATGAATAGCCAAAGCCTATTTCCTCCCGAAGTAAGGAAATTTGCTGTCGGTATGATGCACACACCCAAGGAGGACTTTGTCAATCATTTTGATCTAGGACCACCGATTGATACACCAAAAGAGGGAGACGAAAATATATTACTTTTGTACAGTCGAAGGGGGGCTATGCCTACCAGCAAACAATCAACCGATGCCACGTCAATAGAACTGGTAAGCACGGACGATGCAATAGAAAATTGTGACTATATGAATGTTATCTTGACGCACCACGATGGACAGCGGAATCAGTGCTTGGCGATTGTCCCACAATACGAGTCCTATCATATACAAAAATATATGCGGGTGCCTCCATCAGGTAAGATTCACCAAAATGAATCGACAAAATGTCAAAAATGGAATAGAATGGCATGTCGTGTGCGTAGTCTCACTCTTTTTTCAAATATATTTTTGATGTGATGGCAACAAGGCAAGAGATCGCTGGACTCAAAATATCCCCTCATGCCAGTTTCTAGAGGTCACCAAAGCAACGGCCGTGAACAGTTCCTACCGCCAAAAGAAGTTGATACCTATCGCCATTGGGATATGCTACGACAGTATCTCAATTCACTCGATGACGTTTTGGAAGAACTCAAGCCCATTGTCAAAAAAATTACGGTTGAGAACACTGTGGTAGTCATGGTCTGCAATTGTACGTGCCAGCTTTTCAAACCGGAGTAGACAATGTTGATGTTCGTCTGTTCTCTCATGAATTTTCATTTATTTTAATTGTCATAGTTGGACAATCGGAATTGCTCCTGAACTTTGCCTGTTCGGCTCGAGCCAGAGGCTTTGACATCTCCAATGTTTTAGTGTTTGCTACTGATGAAGAGACAAAAGAGCTAGCAGAAAGTGTTGGCATGACTTCTTATTTTGACCATCGGGTACGTACAAAAAAACTGCTTTTGATGTGTAATTCCTTTAATCAAGCAACAACGCTCACGTCCCTTTATTATTTGGACAACTCAGAACTTTGGTGACATACCAAAAGAAGCCGCTGCCCGTTATGGAGATAGAAAGTTCGTGGCTATGATGATGGCCAAGGTACGTTTGCGCCTGACAGCCAGAGACTATGATTTTGCCTGGCAAGCGACACGCTTTTTAAAATTGATCGTCCTCATTGTTTTCCTCTCTGCCCTTCAACACAATCTACCATCATGTCTGTGTAGGTCGTTTGCGTACAACTAATTGGACTGCTTGGAGTAGATGTACTCTTTCAGGATGTGGATATTGTTTGGTTTAAAAATCCACTTGATTTTTTTCACGACGAAACTTCGCCAATCTATGGATTCGATGGTATGTCTGCGTGCTAGATATCAAGAGCCTTTCATTACCTCGAAAATGCCGCCTACTTTCTTACCAGCCAACCAAAATTGTTGCTTTCCTTGCCTGTAACCACCAGCCTATTTCCAAGACGACGGCGCACACTCTGTGGTAAGCTTGATAATCATCTCTTACTGGGTACCCAAATTACTTTCGTACTATAGTTCTCACCCATTGCTTGTCTTCGACATTAAATTTGGCAACTCTAAGCGGTATGCACCATGGTCCAGCAACTCCGGATTTTACTACCTAAGGCACAACGACAGAACACAATACTTCTTAAATCAACTATTGATGGCGGGAGATTTGATTTTAAAGACAGACTCTCATCAACAAGCACTGGTCGCGGTCTTGTCCGAACATGCCAATCTGTATGGGTTGAGAGTGAAGGTGCTGAGCCGCGACGACGATGGCTTTCCCGGTGGCTACCACTTCCATCAAAAGTCTGGTGCATTTATGAAAGCTTTCTTTGCCAAGGAGAAGCAACCTTACATCTTTCACATGAGTTGGACCACCAACAAAGACAATAAGCTACTATTTTTCCGTCAAATGGGTGAGTGGTATTTGCAAGACCAATGCATCCAGAAGAAAACTTCCGAGATTGAGCTGCAAAACAATGACTTTGTCGAATCTTGTTGTTCGGCTGCGCCACTCTTTTCGTGTCATTATAAAGACAAACCCAGCATCAAACCTTGTAAAGACAGCCCAACAATTGACAAAAGAGGCAAGTCGTTCTGGTAATTTTGCCACGTTTTTTTTTTTACATGCGGGCAAGTTGACAGTACTGCAGTGTTTGCAAGCTTGCATTTCATTTTGGCTATTTGTGGAACAAGCAGAGCTGAAGCAAGACCTCTCGAAAGTGGAAAACGGAACGAAAGTCGGCGCACGCAGAGCTGGACGAATACTTGTTAATCCACGATTGTGTGTTCACCTCGAGAGAGGGAGTAACGAAACCTACTCATTTACTTTGCGCATCGGAGCAATGCAGCATGATAAACACGACAATAAAGAATTGTAGGAAGTATTTTACAGGCGGCCATTTCTACTAGCAACTACTGTAGTACCAGGTACTGTAGACTGAACTATCATAATATATTACGAGTGACCTCTAGTAGTAGTAGTAGTAGGTCTGTACTCCTACGCCTATTCGAGTAGAGTAGACCCTACTACCAGGTAGACTACTAGACTGGCTGGTAGATTAACTGACTCGAATAATCCAGACAAAATTAAACACGAAGTAAAAAATATCTGCTGTGCTCGCACAAAGAATAATGACAGGGTCGTCATTCCTTCAACCGCTGCATCTGTGACATCAGCCAATCATCGTTCGTCTACCTGAAAGCGCCAGCCTGAAGCTTAAAAAGGCACATAACCCGATCCTCAGCAATTATCTTGAGCTTCGTCTTTGTTGAATCCACTGCGAGCATCCCCACCCAACAAGAATTAATCTCCACCATGAGCTCCTCATCGGACGATGACGAGGATTACGCCTTCGGCGATACTACCCTCGAGTCAAAGAGGTATCCAGTTCATGATTGTTGTGAACTGGAGGATGCCGAGGCGTTAAGGGTGAGTTAACATGTCGGGATAAGAAGGTTTGATGGGGGAAAAGGCGATGAAGGCCTTGGCCAACGAGTGTCTGTGCGATCTTGTCTGAATTCCGTCGCCTCCGTTTTCGTTTTTTTGATGCTTGTTGCTTCTGTCAACTCAAACCGACCTTTCTTAACCTCCTTTCGATAAAAACTATCCACTACAAATCGTGTGCAGAGATTAATCTTTGTACCACAAGATGACTCCGACGACGAAGAAAGAGTACAAGACGGCAAGCAGGGGGATAATTCTGGCTCATCGTCATCTGACGAAAACGACTCTACTGCAGCTGCCCATGCTGCCGCTATTGGGCACTCACCTAAACCCATTCGACCTACAGAAGATATTCCAGCTTCTGATAACAGCAAAACTATCAATGTAGGCGAACAAAGCACTGCCGATGCTGCGGCTCCTGACAAGACTTCGGCGGCCGCTGGCAAGGCTGGTGAAGGGATATCTTCCATGGATACTACTTCTCCTGATGGAGCGAGTAATCCTCAGCAGCAAGCAGCAGGACAAGGGCAGTCCTCTACAACCAAAGACGCTGATAAACTGCAAGCTGACGAGATGGATACAACTGACAATGGAAACGGTGATGCCACAGGAAACGGTCAACAACAGGAGACGAAAAAGAAACAAAAATTCTACTCTCCTCATAATTTAAACGAACGCGATGGAGACGAAAATACTCCTCTTCACGTCGCCATTCACGCCAGGAAACTAGAACATGTCAAACTTTTGTTGGAAGCAGGTGCGAACGTACACAAGAAGAGTGACGGGAGCGCCCCGATCCATACTGCTATTAGTATCGCCTCTCTACCACAGCACGAACAGTTTGGTTATGACTGTCTAGTAGTTTTGAAGCAGATGGATGCTGATTTGACGGCAAAAGATGACGCAATGCACACCCCGCTCTACCTGGCTTGCAAATTCAATTTGCCCAACATTGTTTTCTTTTTGCTGTCGGATGAAGCTGGTTTGTCAACACTTAATACCAAAGCGGACCGGTCGGGAGGCAGACCTCTTCATATAGCTGCCAAGTTTGATACACATTCGAATCCGTTTGGCAGTAGAGCTGCATCAGGTGTCAGCGCCGCACGAGCTGTTTCCCATCATCATCCGGATGGCAGTGTGGTCAATTCTATGCATCATCTTCCTGGTGTCGTAACGGAAAGTAGCGCTGGAAAGCAAGGCCCACAGGCAACCCCAGCCCCAACTGGCGAGGCTGCACTTACACAGCTGTTGCTTCGTATGGATGGGATCGAGGTTGACGCGCTAAACACAGTTGGTCAAACTCCGTTGCATATAGCATGTCTTCGCGGAAACTGGGTTGTGGCGCGACTCTTATTGCAAGCAAAAGCTGATCCTACCATCGCTGACCGACGCGGCTTCACGCCGGGTCAGTTGGCCCACAAACGCGGCATGCCTATTCCACTCGACCTCATTGGCTCTTTAGGAGGGCCCCCATCTTCGGGAACTGTGGCACCGCCCAGAGACTTGATTGTGGATCCCGATTTGAATACTCTGTTAATCTCGCACGAATTGTGTGTCCTCCATCGAAGTTGTGTACCCATTACCCGAGATGCACACGAGGAACCCCCTCCAGAAAATGTGAGGCGGTTGACAGTTCTGATCGACCAAGACACAGGCATTTTGCGCGGTGGAGAATTTAGCCGGATTGTTTGGGAAGGGGAAGCACGTCGAGCTGCCATGGTGGATGTCTTGAAGGTACGAAGTAGTGAGGTGTTAACTGCAAGAGTCTTCGCGTGACGCATTTTTTGGAATGCAGCTAACTCAGTGTCTCGTCTTTTCATCTGTCTTTTCGCTTCAAAGTGTCACGAGTATAGCTACATTGAAAAGATTAGTAATCTATGCGCCTCGATTCCCGACCACCCAAATGCTATTACACACTTGGATGCGGATACGGCTGTGTCTCGGTGGAGTTTCGAAGCTGCTTTGAGAGCCGCGGGATCCATATGTGAGGCCGTGGATAAAGTCGTGGCTGGAGACTTCCGGAACTCTTTTTGTGCTATTCGTCCTCCCGGTCATCACGCTGGTCCGCGTGGTATCGTGCGCTGCGAAAACGACCCAGAGGGTGGGTCCCATGGCTTTTGTCTCTTAAACAATGTCGCAATTGGCGCTGCGTATGCGAGGTCTATGTACAGAAATGAAGGAATCCGTAAAATTGCCATTATCGACTTCGATGTTCATCACGGAAATGGTACAGAGGATATTATTCGGAAGCTGGTTCCAAATGTAGAGAAAAGCTTCGTTCGAACTCCTTTTGCAGTTGGCGAACTTGCCTCTTCCAACTACTCGCCTTGGCTCGACGAAACGGATGTGAACGATGTTTTCTTTGCCTCAACACATGGATTTGGAGCTCGAGGGCTTGAGTTTGCGGAGGCACCTGGTCAAGGCGGCTGGTTCTATCCAGCTTCCGGCCAAACGCACACTTCCGATGCTATTGCCAACCCCTCGATGGTCGAAACACCTGGACTTCAAGATTTCATCAATAGCCAAACATGGACAAGGATGGGCGAAGATTCCAAGGCCAACTGTTGCAAGATTCTTAATTGTGGCTTTGGTCTCCCCAGCCGAGACGCTATTCCTGGAATGCAGCGCCTCGAGCTTCGCGATGCCTATCGAAAAAAGATCTTGCCTCATCTGCGAGAGTTTGACCCCGACTTTATTTTTATCAGTGCTGGTTTTGATGCCCACAAGAAGGATACGATGAATTTCGGATACGGCGGCATGGTGGAAGACGATTATGAATGGGTTACTGAACAATTGGTCAAGATTGCGAATACTTGTTGCAATGGTCGAATTGTGAGCGTTCTGGAGGGAGGATACAAAATCCACGGTGGAATTGTCAGCCCATTTGCTCGATCTGTCGCCAGCCATGTTCGCGCCTTGGTGGATGGTGGAACATCCCGAGAATTGTACGATCCTCAGGATGTAGAATGGGAAAGCCAGTTTGAACGCCATCTGGTAGACGAGCGAGAGCGCAAGCGGCAACAGAAACTTGAAAAGCTTCGTCAACTAGCGGAGCAGTCCGCTCGAAACATGTACGCACAGGCTTCTGCCGCCGTTGAAGGCGCCGAAATCCCGGAAGATCCTGATGCACCATCGAGGAAGAGGCGACGTAACCACGTCGACTATCGAAATCTGTACGAACAAATGAAAAAAGAGGGATTTGCTGATTAATACAGTATAACGAAAAGAATCCTCGGGATAACATTACCACACTGCTAAAACACTTCTGCTACAGTAAGCGGAAATGAATTGCTCGGACTGTTCGTAAGCACAGTGTTCCGTCCAGCAGTGCTTCTAGCCTATTATTTGTTCCTTCCTATGAAGTGGCTTTATTGCGCTTTCATCTACATTAGCTGGGAATGCCTCTTTCTTCCATGCGACGTGTAGACACGGTTATCTTTATACTAGTTTAGTTCAGAACGATTGTAACAGGCCTTCAATCTGTGTTTGTTCCTTTGACGTATCAATATAGGTTGGCTCCTTCCGCAGCCTTGCTTGAATAGATTCCAAGAATTGGACGTGGCTCGGGCATCCTGGATACCTGGGACGATGATTCATATCTTTCAAAAGCTGTGTCCACGTTGCCACTTGCTTCCGAGACGATTCATCCATGACAGTTTGTTGAAAGGCCTCCCAAATATATTGTTGTGCCGTTTCGTTTGGATGAACCATATCCGCTTCGTAAAAACGATAATCTCTCAAATCGTCCATCATGATTTCGTAGGCTGGAAAGTAATGTACATTCCGAGTACCCTCACCGTTCATTTGCTGACTTTGCTGGACCCACTCGTCGCAAAAAACTCGCAACAATGCCTTACTGACACCATTTTCGGACAGTCCATCTCTGGTATGCCGCACGGGAGAAACTGTCAATAGAATTTGAAGATTGGGTCGTTCGCAAAGGAGAGCCTTGTGAAGTGGCTGCCACATTTTGTGAAGTTCCTCCAGAGAAAGCAGTCGTCGTTCGAATACATGATGAGGATACTTGTGACAATTGGCTACAACGTTGCCGTCGTACGTGTAGACCCGGGCAGTCCCAAACGTCAAAATAAGCAAATCTAAATGGGACAGCCGCTGTTTCAATTCGTCCAAACGCTTACCAAGATTTGCTTCGGCCTCTACTCTCGATGAACGGTTCATGTCACTGTGAAGATCAAAATGATGCCAGAAAGGCAAATGTTGGGCCTGTGGTCGAAACGAATTTGGTCCTTCCAGATGCAACGCCATGCGCAAGATCCGTGCAATGGATATCGGATTGAAGAGAATTCCACCTGGTGGGTTGATGCATACGTCAAATTTGTGAGCTGCCAATTGATGTCCCATGTTGGCAGCAAAGCATGATCCGAGGGATAAAATTTTATCCTGTGGTTTGAGCTGCCACCGCGGTGGCAGCAGCCTTGTGAGCTGAACAGGTGTACGAAATTTGCATTGCATGTGGCATGTGGTGTTCTCGAGTACGATGGCTGTAGTTTGGCTAGTACTAGGACGACTAGCTACTCTACTAGACTTGCACTCCGGAGTATCTGGTATCTGCTCAAATCTCAAATACTCATCAGTACAGAAAAAAATAATGGAGCAAGTAGTGTAATGAAAGGTTCGGAAGAAAATTTTATGTACTAGCTAGTAGTGTAATACTCCTACACTCGAGTAGTACCGCACGATTTTTTCAGTCGCGTATACACGTGACTTAAACAATGCGCCGATGGCTGCCCCTATCACATGATTTTGGAGCATTTATATTTTCATTCCACAAGAAGGCACAGTCTACTTGAGTAACAACACCAATAAACAAGGTAAGTAACCAGACCAGCAAACACACAACAATAAACTCCAAACACAGTCAAAGTCTCAAGCCAAGAGAGAGAGATTTCTGCCATGAAATTAACAACGATTTGTAGAAGCATGGCTTTTCAGCTGGCAAAAACAACAACAGCGCGACGGTGATGATGATGATGGTCATTGCATGTTATTGCGGTCTTTTTTTCAACTGATGATGGAAGACTGATTTTTGGTCGTGACGTCACATGCATATCTTCAGGTCATAGACTTTTCAATGCTTCGGGCTGGGCAGGCTTTCATCTCCTCCTGGTGTTTATTACTCTCTGTCAGAATTTTTTTTTATTACCAATTAGAGTAATTATTATCTCTCACCTCCTCATTCCATTTGCTTTTTCGGCACAACTACCTTTGCTGTCTCTCTTCTTCTTAACTTGCGGACCAAAACAAACAAACAAATAAATCCCCTCTCTCATACACAAACAAATAAAGATGGCTGCCCGTGTCGATGAAGAATACGATTATCTTTTCAAGATTGTCTTGATTGGTGATTCCGGTGTCGGAAAATCTAACTTGCTTTCCCGTTTTACCCGTAACGAGTTCAATCTGGAATCCAAGTCCACCATCGGAGTCGAGTTTGCTACCAAGTCGATCCAGGCGGAGGGAAAAACCATCAAGGCGCAAATCTGGGATACCGCCGGACAAGAGCGTTATCGTGCCATTACTTCGGCGTACTACCGAGGAGCCGTGGGTGCCCTGTTGGTGTACGACATTTCCAAACACGGCACCTTTGAGAACGTCGAGCGCTGGTTGAAGGAACTTCGCGACCACGCCGAAGCCAATATTGTTGTCATGCTGGTCGGAAATAAGTCCGATTTGAGGCACTTGCGAGCCGTGGAGACGGACGAAGCCATGGCATTTTCAGAACAGCACAACCTGGCATTCATCGAAACGTCGGCACTGGATGCTTCTGGAGTTGACACTGCCTTTCAGAGAATTCTGACCGAGATTTACCGTCTAATGTCTCGTCGCAACATGCAGGCCGAAGAAGCTGCTGCTACTCCCGCCCTTTCCTCCGGACAGACCATTAGCCTTACCAATGACGGTGGCAAAAAGAAGGGTTGCTGTGGGAATGTCTAAGCAGTGTCGTATGTTGTACTCCTTCTCGAGTATTGGTGCTGCCGGCTTTTTTAGTTTCGTGGATTTTGCATTTACAGACCTACCTCCAACCTACCTGTTATGATAATTTTAACGAAAGCTGGTCCTAGGATGGATCTTGCTCTACTGAACAAGTGACCGTACGGGGAGTGATTAGGTAAACAGGAATGGACAACCGTGGAATCAAAAGCGCATTGTGATCGATCTGATTTGTGCATGTGTAAATGAAGCATTGGAATAATTAAAATAAACTGAAAAATACGAATAATCTACTAGAGATTAGGGCAATTTGCTGGGCCGAAACATTCGTCCTTGGACCTAGTCGGTTCTTACTTTGCGCGTAGCTTTTCTTTGCACGAACAAAGAAACAGGAGACTGCGTTGTGAAAACCAAGGTGGCAAAGCGTATTTCATGGGGTGATTATTTAAGTGTTGAAATAGATTGACACATAATGACTGTCAAGAAACGTGAGCTTGTTGCCAGCTTGCCCAGTACTACCAGAGTAGTAATTTGATTTATTCTCCCTTCGTATTTCAAATATGGCAGCGGCAAACGTCCCATTAACATCATAGCCACAAGTAGAGTATGACATACTCCTTGTGATTTACGAGCCCGACACTCCTACCAGATGACTCCTACTGTAGCAGCTAAGGCCTACTAGTAGTAACTATTAGACTACTGCAGTCTAATAGCTCCTCCAGAGTGGCATTTATGTTGTTGCATCGTAAATCGTGAAAAAAGAAAATCCAGAATTTCAACATTAACCCTATGCAGTCAGTGAACGTCATCATCATTACTCTAGTTTGAGATAATAGCCGTTTGAAATAAGAAAAAATTACAACTCCTCTTGAATATTGAAAGCGTTCCTCATATTTTCAACAGGCTGAGACACAAAACCTTCTCTGTGCTCTGTGCTACTACGACCTACGACTAATACTAGTACGCTAATAGCAGCTGTAGATTGTAGTATCTCACCAACAAGAAGAAGATGTCGACTTCGGGTTATTACTCGTCGTCGCGTATGCCAAACCGGGTGGAGAATCCGACAACAGAAAATTCCGGACGCCAGAGCGGAGAAAAGAAGCCATTAACGTCCATGTCCAAACGAATGAAGGAATTGATATACTGCAACGGCATTTTTCCGGATGATTCTTCCGAAACTACGGGTACCGAGTCTCCAAGTGTACTTGCTGGAGGTACCAGTCGCACCATCATACATCGCTCACCCTTGCAAACAACAACGATAAGCAATCAACAATTGGTGACATCTTCAATGTCGAGCAACAATGCAAGAGCTTGCTATGATGCTGTAGCCGACCTGTTACCAGCAACCACGGAAATAGAAGTTGCAACAAACTGTGGCTCGTGTTGGGAGGATAATTCGAAGTCCCTCGTGCTTATGCCCTCCGCAAAGACGCCACATGCAGCTCACAATTCGAATCCTGTTATCGAAGCTTTGGGTGTTAGACCAAAATCTCACAATCACCGATCCAACAAGTACAACATTAGTGGCAGTAATGAGGCCATGAGTGCCCCTGGAATTGCCATCCCAACGCCTGTCAAACCACCACCGCGCAAAAAATATACTCCTTCCTTTGGCGTCGTTCCTCAATCGGCGCCAGCTCCATCCAGTGTGAACGAAGCTCAAAATGTAGACCACGACGGCGACGACGCTTTCCTACCCAATATTTTCCCCGACGATGATACTCGTGACGAGTCATCTTCATCTTCTAATCATGATACTGCTAAAAAAAATGATCCGCGGTTGTATACCGAAGCAGACCTCCAATCTCGTATTCAACAAGCTTTGCGGCGCCAAGAGTCGGTGCTGGCAGCGAGTAACTCGAATGAGAATTTAACCTCCTCTGCCGCAGTTGTTAGTATTGAAAGAATGGAAGCAAAGATGAAAGCCCAGTTGGAAGAGCAGGCGGCTCGTTGGAATGAAGATTTGCAGGAACGCCTCGGTGTTACTCGGAGTTATCACAAAAAAAAGCAGGCGGCGTACAAGGTCCGACTCACGGAACTTGAATTGAAATGTGAAGAACTTGAAAAGCAAAGCAAAGCGGATAAGCAAACTCGTGAAAACGAATGGAAGCGTCTGCATGAAATTCACAAGGCGGAATGCAGCAAGTTACGAGATGAAATTGCTCAACAAAAAGAAAAGCTCGCAAAAGTCGACAGCGCGTGTTCCAACATCAGCGAACAATCCAACAACAGCGACAGCAGCAAAAACGGCGATGCTTGCACCCCAGGATTTATTCGTGACATGCAAAACAAGATTAGCGCCCTGGAGGGTGAAAAGATGGCCAAGCAGGATCGTGAAGAGGAATTGAAAGAAAAACTCCATCAGTTAGAAGAGCATTCATCGCATCTTGAATCTGTTGTTTCGGGCCTCCAAGAAGGCCGCAAGATAGAACAAGAAAAAATGTCCGAGTTGCAACAAGCCGTCGAGAATCTAGGAAGTTGTAATTTTATGTTGGAAAAAGAAAAGGTACTGCTTCAGGAAAAACTAAATCAATGTAAGCCGGCTGCTTCTAACGCGGAAATAGACCGGATACAAACCCTGTCAGAGGAGAAGCGTATTGGGGAGACTCTGGAGGAAAAGATCCAAGAATGCGATAAAATCAAGGCAAGCTTTCAACGGTGTATCGACACGCTCATTCAAAAAGTGATTGAAACGTCTCCAGAAGAATTGGACCCAAAAGCCAGTGACACAGTTCCATTTGATGATCATGACTGGGCCGAATCGGCAGAAGCCAAGATTGTGCAACAAGTGGACATACTTTGCAGTCTCGTGAAGGAAAGTGAGCAAAAAGCGCTGCAATCTCGCAAAACCGTGGCGAGTCTAGAAGCTGAAAAGGCATCGCAAGCTCAGGTAGAAAAGGAACGCAATGATGCTCTGAAAATGATCAACCAATTGAACCAGCAACTTAGCACTCTACAAGAAGAGCAGCAAGAACTTGTTCAAAAAGAATCGGGTACCTTCATTCGATCAAAAGAGCTGCAAAAGCAGTTGCGAGACTCCACGACTCGTTTGGCTGAATTATCGGAGACCATGGACAAGAAGGAACTCGAGAACAAAGATCTCTCGTGCAAGCTAAAAGATGCTCAGGAGCAAATTACAGACTTGGAGAAGCAAATCAAGCATAGTCGCGAGTTGCGTTCTGAGCAGGTTCCCGCACAAGCACTTGCAGCAGAGCTTCGCGACAAGATCCAGGACTTGGAAAAGCAGCACGCTAGTAAATTACAAGAATTGAACGTTACGGTGGAAGAATGGAAGCAGAAAAACAAAGATTTAAGCGAAAAGATTAAAGACTTGGAAACGCATTATACATCGATGGAACTTCAAAAAGAGGGAGTCGAGCTACGAGTCATAGAAATGAATGGCTCTCTGAAAAAAGTCATTGACGATAGAGACGCCAAGATGAGATTGTTGGATGCAGACCTTACTAAGACTACTTCAGAACGTCGTCAGATCTCTGATTCCATTGACAGCATTGCAAGCTACGCTCGAAAAATGGGCAATATGACTAGCGAAGCTGTGACTGACCTTGAGAAATTGGAACAAATCAAATATCATCTACAACAAACAATCACGCATAAGATTGCTGAGCTTGAACAAGCTATTGTCACTCAAAAGGAAGAAAGTCATCACACAAAGCAAACCTTGCAAACAACAATCGATACCCTCAAAAATGATCTCACTGAAAAGCACCAGAAGACCTTGGCATCGACGATTGATCAATTGGAGTCGAAAATTTTGTCCGCCGAAGAGCAAGCTATGAATGCCGAAAAACAGCACCAGCAAGCAGTGCAGGAACTGGTCACAGTCAAGGAAATCTTAAAAGCTCGTGAGGAATCTATTTCAGCTCTAGAGGTAAAAATACAGGACATCGTCCAGCAGAAAGACACACAAGTGACTATAAGAGAAGAAGAGACTCGACGGAGACTCGACAAGGCCCAGCAAGAATGTGAGGCATTGCGGGCTGAGATTTGCGAATCCAAGGAAAGCGAGACAAAGCTGACGAAACGAATTACAGAATTAGATTCTCTTCTGGAATCGAGCCGCGCAGATTGCAAGCGACTCGACTCAATGATAAAGACCCGATCCAATACTGACGAAGACGAACTAATCAAGCGAACTGCCGAAATCGAAGTCAAATCCAAAGAAACCATTGAAAAATGCGAAGCAGAAGTCCGTGAAGTCCGCGAGGCCCACGGCAAGGAAATTGACGATATGCTCGCTCAATTAGACCTCGTTCTGGAAGAGCAAAGAGAAAAAGATGAGCAGCACCAGACACTCTTAAAAGAAAAAGACGTTGTTGTGGCAGCCTTAGGTTCCCAATTGGCGGAATCGCAAAAGAAGATCAGCGTCTTGGAGGAAACAGTGGCGGAAAACACGCGCATTCTGAAAGAAACAGAAGAAAAGGTGACTCGAGCCAGGTATGAAGCCGAAGCGAGCAAAACCGAAGCAGCAAAAATGAAGGAACATCATGTCAAGTTATTAGAATCCGAAAAGCTCAAGAAAATCCAGGCCGTCGAGGCAGCACGCGAAGAAACGATACAAGAAGCTGAAGCTCAATTCACCAAGGCGAATGAGGTCTACCGAAAACTAGTCAAAGACTATAAAGTTGAACAGGCCAAGGTTGCCGAGCTCTCGGTGGAGCTTGCCGCTGTCAAGAGTGAACTGGAAAAGGCCAAGAAGCAGTACGCTTCAAAGGTCGCTGCCCTCAATTCCGAAATTGCCGAGCTGAAAGCCAATCAAGCCAAAGCCGATGCTTTGTCTGCTCGCAAAGTTAAGGATCATCTCGACGAGCTCGAGAGACTTCAACAAATCGAGAGAGATTTGCAGGCCAAGATTTCCCAGATTGAGTCTACGAGTCGATCGACTCAAAGGCTTTTGGCAGCCGCCGCCGCGGAGAAAGAAGAGCTCATCGCCGAGAACCGGGAGCTCAAGTTGGTTGCGGAGGAGGCTATGAGCCTTTATGAATCACGATCGGTATCTTCCTAATGTCGGCATGGATGTACCTAGGGCCTAGGGCGCTCTTTTGTGTTCCGATGAGTCGGATCATTGCCTGGCTGGACCGTCACAACAACTTAAAGTTACTTGTACACACTCGCCTTCATAATCAGCTGATACATATACACTAATTTTATCTGCTTCATTAATTCAGAGAATGTGATATTCGTGCAAGTTTTCAGATGAAGTTGTGATTGTAGTCTGTTCTTTTTGAAGCCACTCCTGGCGACCCAAATCTTGCAGTGAGGTTACGACAGAGAAGGTAAACGGGGAGGATAAATGTTTGGTGGCCTGCAGACTACAGGATCGAACTACCCAGTGGGAAAACCAAAAAATAGATGCATTCTTTTCTTGCTTGGTTACTCTGGGTTATTAGTGTGTTTGCCTCCTTGTGCGCAAGGAGTCAAAAAAATAAAAATAAAAAAAAATATTGTTCTCATCATAGTTTTGTGATTTTAAGGGTTAGGGTTCTTTTATCTTGGATCTTTTTGCTGGTTCAATAACCAAGCAAAAATTACAACAACAATAATATGATGATGTTGCAATGGTTGGTGGTGTCAAAAGCTACACGTAGTAGCATTTGAAATAATAATCCTGATACGTAATACGTAGAACGCGCGACTCTTTGGTAAGCACAATACAAACAATAAGAAAGAGATTTCTTGACAGCATATTGTACCCTTGGTAATCCTATTCATAAGTGTTTGTTTGACCCATCCATTTTTCTTTCTAACAAAACGCATAACGCATACTGCGCATACTCTACGACCAAAAAACCAACCAACAACCAACCACAACAAAAAATAACACCAGCAAGATGACGAATTACAGTTTCAAGTCCAATTTTCTTTTGTTGGGAGTTCTGCTTTGCTGTTTTGCTACTACCACTTGTAGTGCTTTCCAACCAGCCATTTTCGCGACCAGGACAAGATCAACCGTTCTTTTCATGAGCGACAACAACAACAACAACAACGACGATGGTGCTGGTGAAAAGCGTACTGGAACTGTAAAATGGTACGTACAATCTAGAGTTTTTGTTTTCGGTGATGACAACCTTCAGCACAGATGAAAAAACAGTCATCTGCATCTGTCCTCGTCAGAATTCATCGTTCCTCATCGCGGGTGGTTTTTTCTTCTTCTTTATATTTTTAATAATTATGATCAACTCGTAGGTTCAACACGATGAAAGGATTCGGCTTCATCATGCCTTCCGATGGTGGCGATGATATCTTTGTACATCAGGTAAGACGGTGTTTTGTGTGTGCTTGTGCTTGTGTGCTTGTGTAATGGTAGTATTGATGGTGATGATTTTTCTAATTCTTATAAAATTTATTGCAACATTTCTATTTTTTTCGTAACAATTTTCTTGCTTTCATACTTCGCACGGGGTGATTTTTTGGTACGGCGGCAGTCTGCGATTCAGGCAGAAGGTTTCCGTAGTCTAGCGGATGGCGAAGAGGTAGAATTCCTCGTAGAGACGGACGAGAATGGAAGAAAGAAGGCCTCTCGTGTAACTGGACCTGGAGGAGCTGACGTTCAAGGGGCTCCCTATCGCGAATCTCGCGACTATGATTGATACAGCTACTACTACTAGTAGTGGGCTCGATGCTACTGAGGAGTACACAGCATAATAGCAATCCTCAATTACAATATTATACGACACACTCCACCAATACAAGAAAACAAGTCTACACGATTATGTTGTGCACATCAACTTTCTTCTATCTAGAATAGGTCGTAACGTATAAACTCACGTCGAAGTATAATAATAAGAAGAATACAAACATATATTGAGTACTCACTGTACATTAGTTACATTGTCCTCAATCTAAAGCAGCGCTCCTGGTACGTAGACGGCAGTAGAGGTAGCCAAAGCAAACAGAGGCAATAAAAGGCTCAGCCATTCAGACTGCTAAAGCTGCAGTGATTCTCTTCATCTAGAGCTTCGCTACCATTATTGGTATCCTCTCCAGCAGGTCTGGCAGAAGTCTCGCTAATGCTGTCTGTCTCTTCTGCGTCCAATGGCAAAGCATTCGAAGTCTCGCTGCCAGCTCGAATGCTGTCTGTCTCTTCTGCGTCCAATGGCAAAGCATTCGAAGTCTCGCTGCCAGCTCGAATGCTGTCTGTCTCTTCTGCATCCAATGAAACAGCATTCGAAGTCTCGCTGCCAGCTCGAATGCTGTCTGTCTCTTCTGCATCCAATGAAACAGCATTTTCTGTTGTAGAATCCACTATATTATAACCGTGTCGATTCTCACTCGTATCACCACTAGCCCTACTATCAGCACTAGCTATTTCTGCATTGCCAGCGTCGTCGTCGTTGTTGTTGTTGTTGTTGTTGTTGCTCGCTTCACTGCTGGTTTCTCCGTCTTCAACAACAGCACTGCCGGTCTCTCCTCCATCTTCTCCTCGTTCCTGTGATGATGCATGTTCTTGCAAGCTCGCAGCAATCGCCATTGCTAGTTGATCATCCTCGGATATACCCCGCATGGCGAATCCTCCTGCGTCCATAGCAGCAGCAGCAGATGAACTTCCAGGGACAACACGAAGCAGAGAATTCCGGCCACTTCTACGCCGTCCGGCTGTCAAACTTTGGGCTAAATGATGGATTTCTTGCACAGTAGCATCCCCACTGCTGAGCCTTGCAGATTGTTGTTGACGTCCAGATAATAACGATCCAATCATCGGAAAGCCTTCACTTGCATGCTGATTAGCGTCAAAAGCTGCATCGCCGCCATTACCTTCGGCGTTGTTGTTGTTGTCTGCTCTGCGTCGTCGTGTCTCTTCCTCCATACTCAAAATCATGGCCGCCTCTAGGACCACTAAATCGTCCAAAGAATTGACTTCACCGTGTCCACCACGTTCAAAGGCATCAACAATTTGATTCCAATTTCGTCGTTCTCCTCCTCGACTTCGACGGTAGGAACCAGGACGGTTACCACCGCGAACGTGCGGCATGGTTGGATTGTTCCGCAGATACTCCTGTTCATTTCGTATCCGTCGTTCTTCTGCTTCCGCTTGGTACTGCAACGTCAGGGGATGCGAATGCTGTGCTCGCATTTCATCTTCCAATCGTCGACGTTCTTCCGGTGTCATAGCAATGGATGATCGTAACACATCCTCTGGAATAGATTCGGCATTCTCACGTTCGGTAAGACTGGATGACCTAGCTCGGAGTAGTGCTATTCGTTCATCTTTTTGCAACGATGAACCGAAACTATGAACAGAGGATGATCTGACGGACGTTTCTTCGTTTGCGTTTCCCTCTCTTGCCGCCTCTGCCGACAACGATGACAATGTCTCTGAAGCTTGTGCTCCTTCTTGTTGTTGTTTTTGTTGTTGTTCTTCTCTGCGTTGTCTAATTTTGGCTTCAATGACACGCTGTTCAGCTTCTTCCCGTAGCAACATAGATTCGGCATTCATGGTTAGTGCCGGAGTGACGGTCATTTTATTGTGATTGCAAAAGGGACACGGACAGGTTTTGGCCTTTTGCGGTCGTACTTGCAAGTAACATTCGGTACATATATGCGCCGAACAACATTTTAGTATATTGAGCTGCCGGTACTGTAAGAAGCAAATAGGACACTCTCGATCGGTAGGAGTGGTCCGGTGTTCTGTGCCCTGCAGTCGCGGTGCGATCTTTCCATCGCCGATCAGTTTGCGAATTGCCTTGTCTTCCCACTTGCAACTGGGATAAAGTCTGTTTTTTTTTATTAAATAATAGATGTAATAGTAGTAATCATAATTTGTGAGCGTGACAGAATATTATTATTGCAGGTATACGAGAAAAACAATTGCTGTAACTATGATTCAAAACCACAAACGTGGAGTTCTGTCTCAGCGTCTCAGCTGCAACTTTATATATACAGAAGACAGTAGCAAAGTACGATGTAGCGAATCCCTCCTCCCGGTTTCGTTGAACAATTCCTTTTTAGAGTTCGTCAATCCTGACCTGGATGTTTGAGTGATACAGGAAATCCTCTTTACACGTACAACCACAAAATACAAGACATTCACATCACACACAACATTATCATCAGCAATCATCACGATCAGCATCAGCAATCAGCACAAAATTGAAGTAATCCACTGAAAAAAATCGTAAGCAAAAAACGAAACATAAAAATTTACAACGACACGTACCCACTTGGTCGACAACGTTCATCTAATTCAGCTTTGGTTAAACCCAGTGATCCCGTATTTTGTATCAATCCACGCATTTTACTGCCAAGTTTGCCACTACTACTACTACCACCACCAGTACCACCAGTACCACCAGCACCACCGGCACCGGCACCGGTTGCACTGTTAAATGTAGAAGTTTGATTACCCATGTTGTTGTTGTTGTTGTTGCTGCTCTTGTTTTGCTTGCTGTTCTTGTTGTTGATACTACTGTTACTACTGTTTATGATTACAGTACTTGTTACGATCTTGATCTTTCGTTTCCAGATTGTGTGTAGTCTTGTTATTATTATTATTTTATAAACCACGACAAAGAAGGATGCGAAATAATAATATACGAAAAACAAAAAGCTTTTTGCGTGTTAAAAAACACCTGGCTGAATGAATCGAATGACAGCGACAGTGTATTCGAATACGAATTGTCACGCAGCGACTTCTCCTCATCCGTAGCTATTGCATCTTCATAATAAAATACAGTAATCAACAAGAATTTTTTTGTCTCTTTTGTCTTAGGTAGGTAGTCGTGTATATTCATGACTCAACACAATTACAGTACTAGGTACTGTAGTCTACTAAAAGTAACTACCTAGCTAGTAGTACAATCTTTGACAACAACAACAACAACAACAACAACCATCACACGCACACTTTACCTACACAAGTATCACTGTTCCTAGCCAGCCAAAAACTAGCTACTAGCTAGCTAGTCTAGTAGACAGACCAACTGTCTTTTGCTGTTTTTTGACTCCCGGCTCAAACATATAGAATGACCCGTCCTTCACATACTCTGGCAGCAGCAACCAAGCCACGAGATCATATTAGCAGACAAAGAACCTTTTACAACCAAATTACCACTCCTTTCTATTATTTATTGTATACTCTATACAATGAATGAATGAATGAATGAATGAATGGAAATAATAATAGTATAAATAAATAATAGGCATGGAAATAATAATAAGAATAATAATAATATCGTATTCTTATTTTTGCTACTCCAGTACTGAAAATAGCAGCTCCAGTCGTTGCTGGCGTGGTATCGCATCGCATCGCATCGCATCGCATCGCATCGCATCGTAACCACTGGCGTCCCACATCGCTTTTCCTGCAGCAGTCCTTGCTACTAGTACAGTACGCGGAGTAGCTACTAGCAATTTATGATCTGTACAATTCGAAGCAACGCGCTTCCGCACATGTCGAGAGGTTCATTCATTTGAAGGTTCTTTTTCGTTGCGCTTTTTTGCTATCTTTCTTTCGATTGTCGTATCTTGTACTAGTAGTTGTGGAAATAATTATTTGCTTATTACTTATAAAAAAATCATTATCATTATTTTGTCGCTTGCACATTTAAAAAACGAATCGTCGAAATGTGAAAAGTACAAGTCGTTGACAAGAAACCAGCAATAACACTGTCAACATGACTTTGGTAGTTCCACTTGTAGGTATCCGTGGGGTCAAGGAACTTCTTCTCATGGAAACTTTCACTAGCTTGGAGTGACCAAGCGACAAGGCGACACGCTGCTTTTTGGCAGATTCTTGAGCCGCTTCGGAGGGCCGACGAAATAATTTTGTAGAAGATCCTATCTCATCTTCTACTACTACTACTACCTGTCTTGATTTCTTCGGTAAGCGAACCAAGATGTCGGCAGAAGGAGATGCTTCTTTTTCTCTTTGTATTTCTTCTTTGCCGGGCGCGTGTTTGACGGCGGCAATGCTTCTCCCATTACTCATGTGTCGTGATGATTGGTCCTGGTCGATGCGATCGATTTTTGATGCTACTTCTTCTCGAGATGTGAACAGTACTTCAATGTCACCAAATCGTTCCGATTCCGATTTTCGACGCCAGATCTCCCTAGACGTCTTTCGTGCTTCTTTCTGAATATAATGGTGAATGTCATCCGTTTTTTCCATAGCCATGTCGTGGCGACTATCGCGGGTAACACTTTTTTCATGCATATCCATTGCGGGCAGCTTCGACAACAAATTGGGTGTCTTTCGTGACTGGTCGTTCGTCAACTCTCCAAGTAGTGAGCCATTATTCTTGAATTCCATATTTTCGCGTGACGTACGAGTTTGCGCAGGCAATTTCTTCCTTGCCCTTTTCGATTCTTCGATCCTTTCGGGCGCATCCTGCAAGGTACTGATCAAATGAATGTTCTCTTGAAATTGCTTCGTAAAATTCTTTTTGATGGGATTACTTCTAGTACCTTTCTTGGTCTCGTCGGAACTTCTGGAAAGCTTGACATCCGAAACGGCCCTTAAATTCGCCAGCGAAATACTTTCTTGTTCCAACAAAGAAGGCGAAACTGAACCTTTACTTGGCTCTGCTGGAAAAGCTTTGGATTCAGCTATTGGCGACAACACGTTGCTATCCTCATCAGTAGTGATCCCTTCCTTGCTCGTGTCGTTGATTGTTGTTTCCATCCAGGCAATTCCATCGTCTAATGGAGACGGTTTCTCATCATCATCCATGCTGGCAGACTTGAACGAAGGAGTACGACCAGATACGTCGAAAATGTCTTTTGCTTTCTTGTCCTCATTGATTGCGTCCTCCTCGGAGATGGGTAATGGCATTATTGGGCCAGAACCAATTAAGACTTGCTCCGTTGGATCATGATTCTCCAAGGATTCAGTGGACTGAGTAGTATTCCCAGTGACGAAAGATGCAGCAGGTGGATCCAAAGTCTCACTGATAGTAGAATTTAATGTACTAGAATCATCTTCATTTTTTTCATCATTCATAGGAGGGGGTGTTGAATTGATGACAATCTCGTCGTCATTTCTCTTTGAGTCGACAACTAATGCTCGCGATTGCAATTTCCTACCTTGCTGGTCGTCTAGTGTCTTTTCTGCTTCATCAGCTGTCAACCAAACGTCTAACACAGGAAGATCCTCTTTCGATTCTATCTTCTTTTTCAATAACTCTGGATCTGGAACTACCGGGGCAACAGTTTTGAGAAATGCACTAGCACCGACGGTAGCACCAGTTGCCACAATCCCCATCAACGACAAGATGACAGGATCTGGAAGATTATCTGTTGGAAAGGCTTGCAATCGACTTATGTTTTCAAACGAGGTCCTGGAACTGGAATGTCTAATGTCGTCACAAAGATCTCGTAAACGGCTGGACTTTGAAAGTGCCGATTGAAAAGCAGTAGCACCAGATGATAATATTATTGCACATAACAAAAGCAATGACTTTTCCATCATCATTTTTTCTGCTAGCAGGCCAATTCGATCTATTATTATTTTTACTTGGAATGTGTCTGACTAAGCCCCCACCCCCTTGCTACTTCCCTTTTTCGGTATTTATGCGCTTTCTTCACCGCTCTCTTCTTATTATTATTTACTACTAGCTAAGTAGTAAGAAGAATGTGGTACACATAAAAATAATATGTGTGCTGAATTTTTTTTTCCGTTATTGTCGTCTGCAAGGCCGATTTTGTGTGTGTGTGAACAATAATTACTTATCGCCAACCACTCTAGCCAGTGGGTGGCCTATCCAAGTTTTATTTGTGTGGCACTGATAAATATTTAGCTTACTATTTTGGAAGTAGGGTACTAAAAATTTGTATAGTCATATCTTAAGTTGGGACCTCGGACCTCAAATTCCGACCGAGATAAATATTTAGCTTACTATTTTCA